>Ga0210406_10003207_pt1 | contig 18082 bp, 16 predicted proteins | sample IncBWC30MmetaG_FD_155454 | JGI IMG/M metagenome (GOLD analysis project Ga0210406, IMG submission 155454) | Forest soil microbial communities from Barre Woods Harvard Forest LTER site, Petersham, Massachusetts, United States - Inc-BW-C-30-M | ecosystem: Environmental > Terrestrial > Soil >... | reverse complement strand
CCATTTCCGTGGCTTTCAGTCCTTCTGGCAGGTCAAGCGGGGCGAAACGACTGCGGTCAACGGCGAATGGGCCGAATGCCCCGGAGACGCGTTCTTTCACACGCTCGAGCACGAGCTGGGTCACCTCCCGGTCTGGGCCGAAGACCTAGGCCTCGTGACACCACAAGTCGAGAAGCTACGCGACGACTTCGATTTCCCGGGGATGAAGGTCCTGCAGTTTGGGTTCGATGATTCCGGGGCTGAGAATCCATACCTGCCATTCAACTTCCCACAGAACTGCGTCTGCTATACGGGAACGCATGACAATGACACCACCGTGGGCTGGTGGACCAGTCTCGCCCTTCCTCAGAAACAACAAGTGCTGGCACATGTCGGACACGATGGACCGCTTCACTGGGCGATGATCCGTCTCGCCATGAGCTCCATCGCTGACAGCGTCGTCGTCCCGCTGCAGGACATACTCGGCCTCGGTTCCGACGCGAGAATGAACTCCCCGGGCCGTGCGCAAGGCAACTGGTCCTGGCGCTACCCTGCCAACGCGCTGACCGATGAGTTGAAAGCGGAGCTCAAACTTATCACCGCGACCTTCGGACGGTCGCCACGATTCACGACAAACAGACCGGCCAATAGCCGGGGATGACGAGGCCACGGCCGCCAGAACCCTTGTCCTCCGCTATCGGCGTTTAGGCCTTGAAGAACTCTGCCACATCGGTTGCCTGGTCCGCCACTGTCCTTCGCTCAGCGGCTCTCCCACCAAACCCTTAGGTAGTGGCTCCATTGGTCTCCCAGATCACTCTCAGCGTGAGGTGGCCGAGTTTTTGGGCCAAGTCCATATCGCGGAGGCTCTTCTCCCTGCGCCCGCTGACGATGCCTTCGTATCCCGGGATTGGGAAACTCCTTCAGCGCTTTTCCTGCGAGGTGCATTTCGAATTTTGGCGAGCCACCTTACAGCGGCGGAATGGATGACCATGCGATGACTGACGATATCGCTTACCTTCAGCAGAAACGCCTCGGTACGGCGCATGCCTGTCGCGGGCCGGAATAGCCGTGCATGGGCGCCATCCGCTACCGGAGAATTGAAAATCTTTATTCCACCCGGGCTCGAATAACCTGCGCCACTAAGATGCGTCGGGCGCGCGCGGAATGAAGCGCATTCTTTCGGCGTGTTGCATGCGCGTCCTGCTTTTTGCAGGCTTAAGGTGGGCACTTAGAAGGACCTCGGGCGGTAGTGCACCACATCACCGATCACCGGGGCGTGATCGAAACGGCCAGCCTAAACGGCGGCATTTTTCGGGGAATCACCGGAACTGGTGTCTTCACCGTAAACTCCCGACTGCGCCGGATCCCAGACCTTCACTATGCCAGCAGAGACTACAAATTTCGATTTCGTAATCACTGCTGACGAATCGAAGATTACCTGGATCGAAACGGACAATGCAGCGGTCCTCGCGGGGGCAGAGGTTCGTCTAGATCGGAAGCACAAGTAGTTCTTGAGGACGGCAGAACCGCACTATCGCGCGGCATCCCATGACGTATTATCGCGCGTAGAAGAGGAAATTATCTCTATTCATTGGTCGGCCACAGTTCAAAAATCCCCTTCGAGCAACTCAAGAAAGGTGCCGTCGGGATCCTTGAAACAAACTATCGTAACTTCCGTTCCGGGCAGTCTCTTTGGTTCCGAAAGAAACTTCACTCCCTTCGCCTTCAGGTTTTCGTACACTTTCCAGATGCCCTTTGTCTTCAGGCAGACTCGTGCAACGCCCGTGTAATTCAGCGCAGCATAAGGGTGTCCCTGAGGCGGCGGAGCCACGAACTCGAGCAGATCAATACGTGTGGCCTCCTCGTTGTCTCCCACACGAAGGTGAACGCCTCTCACGTCCGCCACGGGCAGACCGAAAGCATCAGCCATTTCTTGACTCTTCATGCCCTCGCGAAAATCCATGATCACCTTAAAGCCGAGCAATTCGTAGAACGCCATGGATCGCTCGAGGTTCGTACAGTTGATATTGAAATGGAAAATCCGCTGGATTTCAGGCTCCAAATCGCGCCTCCATTCTGTCGGTCCAGAAGACTCCGGCCGGATCCAGTTTGCGTCGTAGCACGTCGAATTTCGGCCAGTTCGGATAGACGCTCTTCAATTCCTCGGGACTGAGATAGATGAGCTTTCCCAGGTGCGGACGGCCACGGTGCCTCAGCATGAGGCGTTCCACACGGCTCACCATATCGCGAACGTGCCAGGGAGTGCCTGGGTTCACGTTGTGATAGATTCCGCACTGGACACAATCTTCATCCGCGGCCCTCAGCCAGGCCGTCTCGGGTTTGGCTTTTTTTAGCCAGACCGGCGCGGGAAGATATAGCCCGTTCGCCATCTCTTTCTCAAGGTCCGCCATGGCGGCATCGAAACGAGGGACCGGAAGGGCCCACTCTGCTCCCGCGATGGGACCTATCGCCTGAAACGACATTAGGACTTCGTGCACCGGCCCCGTCACTTCGCCTTCCGGAAAGAGGACATCCTTGATGTACCTGCTGCGGGCAGGGAATGTCCAGGGATGGATGTTCGCGACCTCGTTGACCCCACGGATATATTTCGAAATGAACTCCACCGAGTTGGTTTCCGGAGGAGGCGGCCCGCAAGGCACTGGTTTGTCCGCGGGATTGGGGATGATATCCACGCGAGCCATGAGCGACGAATCAGTATGGGCAAACCAAAGTAGGTACGACATCTCGCCTTCGGTGAGAAAGCGCTTCCAGTCGCTGGTGGGGATGCGAATCTGAGATAGCTTGACGTAGAACGTATCCACTACCCGCAGGGTGACCATCGACATCACCCCGAGCATGCCAAGGGACAGGCGGACGGCATCCAGACGTTCGTCGTTCTCGCCGATTTCGACCACTTCTCCATCACCGGTCACCAGGCGGCATCCAATCATGCTGGAGGATATACTGGGCGGACCGCTACCATGGCTGCCAGTACTGAGGGCACCGCCTAGCGTCACCCACCCCGGGGCGGGCGCGGTCTGCAGCGCTAGTCCCTTTTCCCAGAGGGCCTTATGCAATTCCTCAAGTGTGATACCGGGTTCGCAAGTTACCGTGTGGTCCCTGGGGTTGATCTCCTTGATTGCGGTCAGGTGGTTTGCCGTCATCATGACGTCAGGCGAGTACCACAACGCGTTCCAGGAGGTCCGCAGTGCAACCACCCTCAACTTTTTGTTTTGCGACAGGCAATAGCGTACGACACTGCGGATGTCCGATTCGTTCCGGGGAGCAAATATTTCGACCTCGCCGCCGAAGTCGGTAAAGCCCGACCAGTCGACGGGACGCAATCGCTCCTTGGGGACTTCTTCGATAGACTTAGTACCCGTCATTGTCATGCGCTCCGCGCGTCCGACCCGGCTCCGGTTTTTGTCTGATGCCACATCCCGGCGCGGTCGCTTTCGGTAGTCTTTGGAAAGGCGCCTTTTCAATCGGATGCAATCTCTTGCCTGTAGGCCTTCGATTCGATTTCGTGGATAAAAGCTTCCATGAACTTATCGGTCACCCCAGGATGTTTGCCAGTGATCAGATTCCCGTCGATGACGAGGTCGGCAGTGGCATCGCCGTCGAATACCACCTCTGCCCCGGCGTTCTCCACATCACAGACGATATTGTGGGCGCAGGTAACCTTTTTGCCGCGGAGCAGATCCGAATCCGCGCAAAAAAGCCAGAGGCTGTGACAGATTGTTCCCAGCTTCACGTTCGGATTCCCGACCGCCTTTCGCAAGAACACCACTGCCGGCGCCTGGTTCTTCTGTCCCTTCTTCGGATTCGCCTGGTATCGCAGGCGGTCCGTGGCATAGGCTCCGATGGCGATAATTCCCTTATAATCGCCGGGATCGACATCGTTGACCTCGGTCTTTACTGTGACATGCTCTTCGATGACTCCGCTGTCGGGATTTCCGCCGAATTCGAGCTGTGGATTGCCCCAGAGATGCGATATGTACTCGACCTGGTAGCCATGTGCGGGGAAGAACTCGTTAAACTTGCGATACTCTGTTTGATCGAAGTGGTCCTCAATGAGGACACCGATCTTACCCTTCATTTGTGTTGTAGCCATGACGCTGTTCCTCTCTCGATTCCTTGATGCTCGCGTGTGCGCGGCGCAATACAAGCGGTTGCGCGCCAGCGGGCATCCGCATTAGGCGCCTGCCGCCTTGGTGATCAAGGCGACGAGTTCCTCGGGCGCAAAAACGTCGCGATAGAAGGTTAGTTGCTCGCTCTTGAAGTAACACGCACCGCGGTGGCCGCGCCGGACCCAGCAGACCATCCCCTTTGCGAGAGTCTCGTTGGTCTGCGTATCCATGCAAGCCCATTCGAAGTGGACAAACTCGCTGTGGAACATGACGATGGGCCACGTCATTCGAACTCCTGGTTGCGCGATCAACGCCCACCAGTGCTGCTCGCGGGGCAGTTGCTCCTTGATGCCGTGATAGGGCCCGTCCTGGCAGAAATAGACCAGATCGTCGCGGTATTCGGCGGTCAGAAGATCGCCTCGTCCTTGACGCAACGCTTCGCAGTGCGTGGGCCACCAGGCCTTGTTCTCAGCTTCAATCTGTTTCGGCGTGTATTCGGCTCCGATCGCCGGCAGAGTCTTTTCCTTCAGCGCGATGTATTTCTCAGCATCCGCGATGAGCTTTTTTGCGAGATCGGGAGCCACGCTTTCCGGCCGGGAGTAGTCCGCCGAAAGGTCCTTGTAATAGTTCACGCGTTTGCGCATGTGGGTTTCACCAAATTGCGGAGCTGTCAGGCCGCGCCGCCGGATGCCGCCTACTGTTCAGACAAAATCTCGTTCAGTCTTCCGAAAGCGCCCGCCGCCTTGTTGAATCCTGCGTAGGCGCACATGAAAAGAAGCAGTTCCTCGATCTCGGCGCCCGTTGCCCCTTGTTTGAGTGCCATGTTCACGTGCGCCCCGAACGGGGTGCCGGGCCCGGTCTCGTTTGCATTCACAACGTCGACCGCGATTACGATAAGCGCCTTGGTCTTCTGGTCGATCAGAGGCAATCCCCAGACTTCGCCTGCGACGCGGGTACAGAAATCACCGAATTTCGGATTAAGCGATTTCAACACGTCCTGAAGCTGCAGGTCCCCTAGGACAGCGTTTTCTTTCACACTGACTGCTGCCACACTCTACCTCCTTAAGTTGTTGATTCTTTTTTCACCGGACGTTATCCCGCCTGGGGGCGGGTAGCTTGTCCCAACATCAAAGACGTGATATCTCCTCGCAACTGGTTCGTGGCGCCGATCGCCGTGATCAATTCGGCCACCGTGGAACTGCGCTGTCCTGCCAGCGTCATTTCGCCGTTATATACGAAAGTGTACGCGGTCCGCTCCGGAAAAACGCAAATCTGCTTCACGTAGTTCGCCTGGTTCTCCACCGCCGCAGCGTACTCCCGCGACGCCAAGAAGAGCTCCATATCCAGCCGGTTACGGAAGGCAATCTCGAACGCTCCTTGATAGTTCTCTTCCACCGGTTCGCTGTGCGCCACCCCAGCCGCGTCAGGTCGCGATGCATCCACCTCTTCAAAAAGATGCATTCGGAATTTCAGCACCAAGGAGCTTTTCACCATCGCCGGGGCGAACGTCTCCCGCATGTATCGCCGGAACTCTGCCACGCTTACTCCGTCCGCCCTCTTGACCATGGCATGCATTCGCGGCACTCCTACCGGTCCGTTCGGATCCCCCACAGGAATCCCGTCCACCCAGGTCCGCGAGTTCCCTGTGCTGGTGTTGTATCCGATCGCCTTGCGGAACAGGTTGTGCTCGTCGTCCATCAGGATTCCGGCGGCACCAAACCAGGTATTGCGATCCTCGGCGGAACGGAAGGTCAACTCCGCAATGCCGTCGAACTGGTTCTCCGCGGCGCAGTCGTAGCGAATACCGGGGGCCTCCGGCCAAAGGCCCCTTTCACTATGCGCCACATGCAGTTGCCAATACTGAAACTGTCCCGGAAGCCGCGCGCAAACTGGGCCGTGTACGTTCCGCCAATAATCGTCGAACAAGTCGAGCGCGATTCCGCGCCGCTTCCAGAGCAGCACGTAGAAAACGACGTCCCCCCCCGCGTCCCTCGCCGAAAAATCACTGGTTCTCATGGTAGAGTCAAGCCGCTTCGCACCTTTCTCCAAAACGCGCATCTTGTGCACCCCAGGGGCGCCGATGCCGCACCCGCGGATAGACGGTGTGAATCGCCGCCAGGCCCGCGCAGCCATCAGTGAAAATCAGCGCCAGCGATCGACCTTGCAGTCCGCACGGATGCCATACGCCACCAGCATCTGCACCTGCTTGCGCCCGCTCGGTCGCCCTACCCGCAGACTCACTCCATCCAAAAACAGACAAACGTAGTCGTCGCTCAACCGGGCCTCGCCTCATCCAGATCCCGGCTCAACTTCGACACCGTCTGCGCAGACACCGTTTCGCCAGTGTGAGGGCGCCACCACTCCGCCCCATTCCGAGCGAGGGTCCCTTCATAAAGAGTCCATCAGCCAACGGAGACGTAAGCTTCACCGGCCAGCGCTGCCGGTCTGCATACGCTGCGCGTCGCTGGTATCGTAATTGAAGTCCTCGCCGTGAGTGCGACTTCTCGCAAACCAAACTGGACCACCGGCTTAACGGATCCCTAAACTGGCCGTGTCATACAACGGGACAGCTCGCTATTTATAGCACGTTACGCCGCCCATCAACGGAGTAGCAGGCATCCCCAACCATGTCCGGACGATTCCTGTTGAACCATTGTGCAATCCCGAGAAACACGGGATGAGGATCCAAGTCTTCCCGATGGATCACGTCAAAGGAAGGAGCGGGATCAGCCTGACCGTGGCCCCAAACGAAATTCCTGAAGTGCCCATTGGGCAGCCGGCGAACTTCATGAAAAGACCGTCCTGTTAGCTGAAGGGCTGCTCGCCGGTGAAAACCGAGAAACTGGCTTTCTACAGCCGCTTTGGACAGCAATATGACTAGCCGATCTCGGGTCGGCTACCCTTAGCTCATCGGCTGAGATCTTGCCAGCGTCTTCCCAATATCATCACTCCGTAGCGCTCCCGGGTCCATTCCCCAAAAACATGCTGGCCAGTCAGTGGACGATACGCGTTTCCTGGGGTCTTACCGCCGACCTAAGACCATCTCAACTGGACACCGCTGTAGGCCGAAACGAGGTCTCTCATTTCGGCCTCAGTCGTTAACCTGTGATTCCTGCGCGCCGGTACTCCCTCAGGCCTGATGGGTTTGAATGAATACCCGCAGCATAGGAGCTCCAGCCACTCGCCGCACTCACCGCTGGAAGTGAAACGTGACGCTCAAGCGCCTCAGTCGTTTCCGTTGTTTCCGTGCCCGTGCCCGAAGCTCAATGTCCCCACTGCACACGGCGCCCATGCGACTCCCACTCCCGCCACGGATTCAGTAACGTTGAACAGGCCAGCAGCGCAGGAGGTTGACCCCGGCGGGTTAGGATCTTCGTTAGTGGTGTAACCAGTCGAGAATGCGAACGTCGCACCGGTAATATCGACCCCCCATCCTCCCGGGTAGACCGTATCGCCAGGCTGAGGAAAATTCTGTTCCATGGTCCCGACCCACATGACTGACGGCAAAGGACTGCAACTGGTTAAAATGCGCTTGACCACAAGCGTTGCTTTTTCCACTATCGTTGTTGCTGGGCTTTGCAAGTCATCCGCGGATGTTGGGAACGGCGCATTCACATCAATGACAAAAGTGGTCAGCCTAATTACGTTCTCGTGCCGGTAGTAGATCAATTTTTCGCGGACCTCCAGCGTACCGTTCAAAAGGCCCGGCACCAGGGGCAGGAGGGCCGGATTCGGTGGGATGGTAGTTAGAACACCGGAGAACGGCTCCCGCCGCTCAGTGTCGAAAACCTTCACCGTGTCCCCCGGCCTCGCACAGGATGGTGCGGCTTGTCCGTGTGCAGTGATCGCTATCGTCACCATCAATACAGCAATTCCAATGCAGAGTCTCATTTGGTAGACCCCTCCTCATATAAGTCGCTCTTTACAAAAAGATTTCAGGAACGATGGGATTGGCCCGGGCCCTGTCGTCTGATGGCACGGTCCTAAAAGTGAGCAACCGAGAGGCGACGCGCACATTATGGGCGACTCGGTCCGGAAGTCAAGCACAAAGTGTGTAGTAGCAGGCCGCTTCGCCCGTCCAGCTTGGGTTTTGGGAGGCGCTGCGTTGCCGGGGAGGACGCCAAGTGGGTGAATCGCATTACGATGTGACAAAACTTATTTAATGTGATGTCGCCAGGTTGGCGCTAGAGCCACACGTAGTGTTCATCGCCGCCATTCGTCGATCGGGCTGACCATCAGTCGGTCCATCCCGTCTGATGACCAATACGGTGGAGGAAGTTGCGAAGAGGAAACCGATTAGTTTCGACGACTTTGTGCATGACTTTGCGGAGGCGTTAACCGCGCGGCGGCTGCTGGCATCGGGGGTGAACCTTTCACGCGCTTACCGGGAGTTTACAGGATATAGGTCTCAGTTCCTAAATCTTGTGTCGGGACCGTGGCGCAATCGCAGAACTATCTTCCTGACATCCAGACGTTTAAGCGAGCCCTGCCTTTTCCAGCTGAATGTCGCGCATGAATGTGAGGGCAGAAATTAATGGCGTCCCGAGGAGAACGAGCGATTCGGGTCGCCGGTCCTCCACGCGGCCCCGTTGATGAGACCGATCACCAGTTCGATCAAGCCGCGCGTGTTCATGAGTACACCGACAGAGAGGGCATCCGGCCAACTCATTCCACTCGCTCGTGCTGCGACCGCACAGCCGAACAGCTTCCCAAGAACGGCCACTAGGACAATTAGTGTGCAATAGAACCAGAGCGTACCCACACCCAAGAGGTGGACGCTGGTCAGCAATCCGGTAGCCGCAAAAAACAGCGGGAGGAGAAGAAAACGGGTGAAAGCTCTGAGGCGGCTGGATAGGGCCGTTGTATCTTCTCAGTCAGATCGGCCTTCTGTTGTTCATGTTCGAGGTATGCATCGGACTGGATTTGCATCGACTCCTGGGACTGGACCGCTCCGTCCTCCTGACAAGCCACATCAGCGTGCTGATACCGCTCGTGGCGGGCTCGACGCTGGCGTTTTATCTGTACCCCCCGCCTTTCGAGTGCGAAGGTTCCCCTGCCGGTGTTGGCTCGGATTCCGGAGGAGCGAAACCTCCTCATCACCTGGGTTGTTCGTCCTCTCCTTCGGGCGTTATTCCAGCCCGCGCGGCGACGCGAATGCCGATGGTGCCAACCAGCCCATCAGTGAAGTCGCCAACAGGTCGGGCAATCCAGGGCATGCGAGTAACATGGATCGCCGATCCGGAAGGCAACATCGTGGAACTGAACCAGGGTCATGTCGACGAGCCCAACCCGCCCGCGCTGCCTTGAGCGTGAAGAAAGTCGAAGCAGCGCTGTGCGCGCTATTCATCTGAAGTTGCCTACCAGGTTTAGAGCGGACCGGCGATCCCTCTGTTAACTCAATTATTAGACCGGCCGCAATACCGGATGACGAGCATTGTGATGTCGTCGTGCTGGTTGGCTTCCCCCACAAACACGCGCATTCCCTCGAGCACCGCCTGGATGATCGCCTCGCTGGTGGGGGTTTGTCCCATCTGCGAAAGCGCTTTTTCAATCGCGTCCACCCCGAAGAGCTCGTGCTTAACGTTCATAGCCTCGGTCACACCATCGGTGTAGAGAAATAGAGTATCCCCGGGGTTCAGTTGCATTGTGCCAGTTCTAAACTCCTCGCCCCGGATGAAACCAAGCACGAGGCCACCGACCTTCTCCACCTTCAATACCTCTCCCGAAGCTTGCAGTATGAAGGGGAGCTCGTGCCCCGCGTCAGCATATTCCACCCGTCCCGTTTTCAGATCGAGAATCCCGGCGAGGGCGGTAACGAACATCTGTTGGGGATTGCTGTCACAAAGGAACTGGTTGACTCTGGACATCGTGCCCCCAATCGACTCGGGCGAAACCAGGGCCGACATCTTGAAAGCAGTTCGCGCCATGGCCATGAACAGCGCCGCTGGAACTCCTTTGTCGGAGACGTCCCCGATGATGAAACAAAGTCGATCTTTGTCCAGGGGAAAGAAATCGTACAGGTCGCCGCCCACCTCGAAGGTCGGAATGATAGTGGCGTAAATATCCAGATCTTTGAACTCCGGAAGGGCTGGGAAGTCCTTGGGCAAAAAACCCATCTGTATTTCCCGCGCGAGTTCGAGAGACTTCGTCTGGATCTGCGCTTGCAGGTCCGCAGCGACCATTTCGGCGCGTTTTAGGGCGAGGGCGAGATGAACGCAAATGGCCTCGAGAAACTGCTCGTCGTCCTTGGTAAAGGTTCCGTCTTTCCTGTTCAAAGTCTGCACTACGCCGAGCAGGACTCCGGCTTGATCGATGATTGGCGCGGAGAGTATGGATCGCGTCCGGAATCCCGAGGACTTATCGAACGCCGGATTGAACTGGGTGTCTTTGTCGACATCGGGGACGTTGATGGTCTGCCGGGTTTGGGCGGTCCTGCCCGCGATCCCAATTCCAAAGAGCACGCGAATCTCGTTCTCGCCCATTCCCTCGGCTACCCTACTCACGAGCTGGTCAGGTTTTCTGCGATCCACTAGGAACAAGGTGCTTCTCTCGGCCTGCATTGCCGTCGTGACCTCCTCCACAATCAACTGGAGTAATGGGTCGAGTTTAATCTCAAGACCGAGAGATTTAGAGATCCTCAGCAAGACCTCGAGCCTGCGGTGGTCGTCCGACACAGCTTGCTTTAGTGCGGGATTGGCCGGTTCCGCGGGCGGCTTCAAGCGGACAATGAAGCGGTGGACGTTCTCCAACTCCGTAGAGTAGTACTGGAGATCGTCAACACCGTCCTTAGCCAACATGATTCCCAAGCCGCCTATCGGACGATCCCACAACTCCCGCAACAGCCCTTCGTCGTCTGGCAGCTTGTGAAAATTGGGATCGTAGGATTTCCCGTGATCCAAGAGCTCAATGACCAGACGGTTTTCTTCATTCTTTGCTGCGATCGAGATGTCACCTTGAAGTCCCGCTTCTTCATAACCGTGAACAACAACGTTGGTGGCAATCTCATCCACCGCCAGTATCAAATTGTAGGTTGCGGTGTGGTCGAGACCAGCCGTGTTCGCAGCGGCTTTCACGTAGTCACGAATCGGGCTTAGTGCGTCAAGATTTCCCGGAAGCGTAAGTGCGCACATGTCCGCGCCCCCGTTTTTAGGCGCTGGCGGGCTCGACATCGGTAATGTACACCCCGTCGTAGAAGCCGGTCTTGTGCAGCGTATCCACGATGGCGGCCTGCGGCTTCACAAGGTAGATTTTCAAGTTCGGCTGCTTTTGCTTGGCGAAAATAATTATCCGCAGTCCGGCCGATGCCATGAAGGATAGCTTTTCCACCAGCAGAATAAGCTGCGCCGGCTTCCCGGTAAGGACTTTGTCTACCGTCTCGCGCAATTTGGGGGCAGTGCTTCCATCCAACTCTCCCGAAAGGGCGATGCGCGCAGTGTTCGCGTCGACTTTCGATTCGATATCCAGCGCCATGATGGTTTCTCCCTTGTCAACAGCGTTTCCTTCACGCGACCAGAACGATGATGGATCGTCCCCCCACGATCACTTCGGCGGAGTCAACCCGCGGGCCGCCTTCCCTATCGAAGATATCTTCGGGCGACGGCATGGAAGTGTTGATTGCCACTCTCCAGTTTTTTCCCTCGGACGCCTGGGGAACCTGGAATGGCAGTCCATCCCAGTACATGTTGATCGCGACGTAAATGTCGTCATCCTGTGGAGTGGCGTGCTTTCCGCATAACAGATAGGCCAGGCATGTGCTGCTGCCACCCCAATCCGGTTGACCGACGCGCGTGCCGTGGAAGCCGATGTCCGGTTTGCCACTGCCCACGCAATCGCGATGCTCGAAGAACCTGTGGCCACGAAGCACGGGGTGAGCTTGCCGGAATGCAAGGAGCTTGCTGAAGAAGCGGAGCAACTCTTTTTCCCGCTCCACCGAATTCCAGTCCATCCAGCTCATGGCGCTGTCGTGACAATAACTATTGTTATTGCCGCCTTGAGTCCGCCCCACTTCATCGCCCATGAGCAACATGGGTACGCCGCGGCTGAGAAAAAGGAGGGTCGCGGCGTTCTTAATCTGTCGACGACGCAGGGCATTCAGTCCGGGGTCGTCAGTTTCCCCCTCCCATCCGCAATTCCAGCTGTTGTTATCATTGCTCCCGTCGTTGTTCCATTCGCCATTCGCCTCGTTGTGCTTGCCGTTGTAGGAAACCAAGTCGCGGAGAGTGAATCCGTCGTGGCAGGTGATGAAATTCACGCTTGCCGTTGGACCACGGTACCAGTACAAGTCGGGAGACCCTTGTATTCGATTGGCGATCTCGCCGACCAACCCGTTGTCGCCCTTGAGGAAGCGCCGAACAGAGTCGCGGTACTTACCGTTCCATTCCGCCCATCGTCCGTAAGCAGGGAATGAACCAACCTGGTATAGCCCTCCAGCGTCCCAGGCTTCTGCGATCAGCTTGCACTTACTGAGGACCGGATCGTAGGCCAGCGATTCCAGTAACGGGGGATTCGGCAGCGGCGCCCCATTCTGATCCCGTCCGAGGATAGACGCAAGATCGAAGCGGAAGCCATCGATGTGGTATTCGGACGCCCAGTAGCGCAGGCAATCGAGCACCATATTACGGACCACCGGATGATTGCAGTTCAACGTGTTGCCACACCCGGAGAAGTTGTAATAGTAACCTTCCGGGGTCAGGATGTAGTAAGTTCGGTTGTCGATGCCCCGGTACGATACGTACGGACCTCGCTGGTCGCCTTCAGCGGTATGGTTGAAGACCACGTCGAGCATGACCTCGATCCCGGCGCGATGCAGCTCCTTGATGAGGTTCTTCAACTCATCCATCTGCATGCCGAGGCTTCCCGTGGCCGCGTACCCCGCCTTGGGCGCAAAAAACCCGACGGTGCTGTATCCCCAATAGTTGAAGAGTAGCTCCCCGGTTTCGGGGTGCGTCCGATTATTCTCCCATTCGTCGAATTCGTAAATCGGCAGCAACTCGATGCAGTTGACACCCAGAGATTTCAGATAGGGAATCTTCTCGCGAAGTCCAGCGTATGTACCCGGCGCCGAGACCTTCGAGGAAGGGTGCGCGGTGAAACCGCGGACATGCGCCTCATAAATGAACAGATCTTTCGTAGGAATCTCTAGCGCCGTATCGCCTTCCCAATCGAAGTCGTCGAACGCGAGGCGGGCGCGATGCTGGTAAATGTCTTGCCAATCTGGCTGGGCGCGCCACACGTCGCGTCCCCCCACAACTCTTGCGTAAGGATCGCAGAGTATCTTGGTTTTATCAAAGCGCTGCCCGGCCGCGGGATCCCAAGGACCTGAAAATCGGTACCCGTATTCCAGTTCCTCATAGTCCAAGTCGAATACGATCATCGAATAGACATCGCCGATGCGGAATTCCCGAGGGAATTCGATTTCAGCGAACGGCCGCGGTTCGTGTTTGTGGAAGAGCACCAAAGTACATGAATCAGCCGAACTGGAGAAGACCGAAAAGTTGACTCCATTAGGAACAATAGTGGCCCCGAAGGGAAGGGGACGGCCACGCCGGAAGCGGACGCCGTCCGCCTCGTGAGTGGGATAAAAATCGATCCGTTCTTCCATGACTGAGCTCATGAAATTGTCAACAATAGCGATTGAAAGCTAGCGGAATCACGCAACCGCCTGTTGCGCCTCTCCCTCCGAACTGGCGAGAATGAAAAAGTTGAGGAACCCAGTGTGGGACATAACAGCTCGGATATCTTCGGAGACTCCAACCAGCACAAGTTTGCCTTTTCTTCCCGAAAGGTCGCGGTATAGCAACAACAGCAGGCGCAAGCCCGCGCTAGACAGATAGTCTACCTTGGTAAGATCGAGGATCAACTTTGAGTTCGTGGCCAGAAACGGGCGCAACTGCTCCCGCACTTCGGGTGCAGTCTTGCCGTCCAGACTGCCTTCCAGTCGAGCCGTTCCAATTCCATTCTCTTCTAAGGTTTGGATCTTCATAAGCTGCCTTTTTATTGTTCGAGCCACTGTGTAGGCGCGATCTTAACTTTCACGGTCTGCCGCTGGCTGGAACCAGGCAGTTTCACCGTTAGAGAGTTGGCGTCGTAGTCCGTATGAGCTTTTCCATCAATCCAGCACCCCTCGATGCGAACGCTGCCCTTGGGCAGAATATCCGGGGACACGCGCAGAACGTTATCGTGAAATCCGCCCGGATGCGGCTTGAAGTAGAACTCCATGGGCTGGCGCGTGACCAGCAGGTTCGTGTACACAGCGGACAGGAAGCACAACTCCATGGAGTGATATGCGCTCATGGAATGGCTGCCCTTGAAGCGTTCCGTACCCATCAGGTAGGGCAGACCATTGGCGAGAACGTTGAAGTACACGCCCCCGTCATCGTGGTCCAGGAAGAATGCGTTGTAAAAGGCCGCGGACTCACGCCCCATACGCTGGTAGAATTCATCCTTCAATATCCCGTGCAGAATCATGTATGCCAAAATGGCCTGTTCCTGTTGCCACCAGGCCTTGCGATCATGCCAGGCGAAGCGGGGATGCTTGCCGTCTGGCTTAATCACGCGCTCGACTACGTCGTACCAACCGCAGCGTTGGCGATCGCTGCCGACTTCCGGCATCAGCTGTGCAATCTTGCGCGCCAGGTCAACGTATTCGCTCTTATGCTTTAACGAGTCCATGCGCATGAGGTTCCAGGCAATCTTCAGGTTGTGCCCGACGACGGCGCGGTTCTGTTGCCACCCCCAGGTTTGATCATGGCTCCAGTCCTCCTGGAACTTCTCGTTTACAAAGGGGCTGTTTTCGTAATCCGGAAAATATTTCGCGATGGTGTCGAAAGTGTATTCGAGGAAGTCGGCGTACGCCGGATTGCCCGTCGCTAGGTACAGGTTGACGAGATAGGCTGGGGCGTGGTCGCCCACCGAATTCCAGTTCTTGCGGGCTCGGTTATGAGCAAGAGACTCGTGCCGCGGGTTGAGCTCGATAGGATCAACATGCGAGAAATACCCGCCCTTGTCGTTGTCCTTGAACTTCTCAAAAATCTTAACCGTCTTCTCGATGTCCCACATAATCTTTGGATCGCCTGTCAGGCGATAGGTCATGGTGGGGCCGGCGAGCGCGTAGATCTGCTCGTACATGGGAATCGAATAGTAATCGTCGCCGAATTCCGAGGTGAGCAGCTTGGTTTCTTTGTCGCCTTCGACCTTGATGCCGTGATACCAGTACACGATATCTTCGTCCTCGTCGTAGAACCGCATGTGATCGCGCAGGTATTGGGTACCTTTTTCGGAAGCTTCCAGAAACGCCTCGTCGCCGGTCATCATGTAGGCCGTCGAGAGACCGTAAATCATCCGGCTGATGGTGTCGGTTTCTTGGAGGAAGTCGCCCTTCTTGGTTCCGGCGAGGTGCAGCATGGTCCTGTAGTTGCGGTAATTAATCGGTTCGGCGGGGTGGTTGAACTGCCACTTCAGATAGCTCTGGCCTATCGAACGCGACTGATTGATCCACCAGCTCGGTTCCTCGTGACGGTATAACCCGGGTCCATTACCGGGGAAAACCAGCCACTGCGCTTCGAACCGTCCCGTTTCGCCCGCCGGGTAGTAAGTGCCATAAGCGAAGACAAACTGACGCGGCAGCGCCAGCAGCCTGGGCATATCGGCAGTCGCATCCTGGTAGGGTTCCGGCAGATTGTAAGCGTAGCGCGCAAACGTGTTGGAATTCAGATATACGGAGAATTCCCGGCCGTCGGAAGTGCGGAGGGTAAAGCCGCTCTCGCGGGAGTTGTAGGAAGTGACGTATCCCGCTATGGTATCGGAGAACGTGAAGTCAACGTACATTTTAGGGTCCCCATCCTAAGGCTCACAAGTCCCACGCCGCTCTGATATTTCGAGCCAAGGCTTCTTCAAAAAATCCAAGCCAGCGGCCTAAACGGACCCAAGCCTGGCAGCAAAGTGCCGCCTGGCGATCTGCATACTCCTACCCGACGCGGATATCGTAGCCGAAGTCCACACCTTCAGCGCCATTCCTCGCACGCGCCCTACTGATCGATTAACGGATTCCCAAAACTGGCTGCGCCATACAACGGGACAGTGCCGCTGTTGCACCACGGTCCACGTCATGCAGGCGGGCAAAACTACCACGAGCGAACGATACAGTCAAGCCGTCGTACTCGCCCTGTCGGTAGCACATGATGTGTCCGGTTGAGATAGCACATGATCTGTCCGCTTTGCGGGCAATGAGAGTACAGGAAGTGATTTTGCGGGCCATGGCGAAGAAGATTAGCTGGTGGCAAGCGGCCGAGATTATCGGGATTAGCGACCGGCAGATGCGCCGCTGGCGGGAACGTTATGAAGAGTTTGGCTAGGACGGGCGATTCGAGCGACGGTGTGGCAAGCGCTCGCAGGGGCCGTACCGGTGGAGACAGTGGAGAGAGTACTGACGCTGTACCGGGAGAAGTATTTCGATCTAAACGTGCAGCACTTTCACGAGAAGCTGGGGCCGGAACATGGGATCAAACTGAGCTCCACCTGGGTGAAGAAGGGCGCTGCAGGGAGCCGGATTGGTGGGCGCGGAGCCGGCAGCGCGGCGTGCATCTCAAACGGCGCGAGCGGCGGCCGTTGCCTGGGATGCTGTTGCATATCGACGGCAGCCGCCACCGTTGGTTCCAGGACGAGCGTTGGTACGACCTGCTCGTCATTCTGGATGACGCCAAAGTGAGATCTACTACGCGCAACTGGTGGAGGAGGAATCGACGGTGACGGTGATGGCTGAGTGGCAGGAAGTGATCGCGGCGAAGGGTCTGTTCTGCGCGTTGTACAGCGACCGCGGCAGCCATTTCTGGCTGACTCCCAAGGTGGGAGGCAAGGTTGACTACCACCGTTTGACACAGGTGGGACGGGCCCTGCGCGAATTGCGAGTACAGATGATTCCGGCGGTCTCTCCGCAGGCCCGCGGTCGTTCGGAGCGGAACTTTGGCACCTGGCAGGGGCGACTACCGCAAGAGCTCAGACTGCGTGGCATCCACACCATCGAAGCGGCCAATGAGTTTCTCCTAGCACGCTACATCTCCGAGTTCAATCGCCGTTTTCAGGTCGCGGCCCGCCAGCGTGGCGGCGCTTTTGTCGCCCGCCGGAGGCGCGATCTGGACCTGGTCTTTGGGATGAACCCCTATAGTGAGACAAAATCTTTGGGCACACTTGGCAGATTTCATTGGTCCTTCGTTGCATCTTGTAGCGGGAGAAGGGGTCTAGGGAAGAGGACGGCGTTTGAGTCCTCGTCCCCAGATAGCTCTGTAGAACTCCTCTCCTGGTTCTCACTGTTCCCATCGTGCACAACGAACTCCACCGTTGCACCCGGAGAGTCTGCCGAGTTCCCCGGTCCGCTTTGTCGTTCAAATTCTTCCGGAGATCGGTAGCCCAGCGCCGAGTGCAATCGCTGTCGGTTGTAATACTGTTCGATGAACTCTTCGATGTTTCCGCGCAAGTGCTCCAGGTGGTCGTACTTGTTGGCGTAGATTTCTTCTCGCTTCAGAGTTTTGATGAAGCTTTCACAGCTCGCATTATCGTAAGGGTTTGCCGGACGACTCATGCTCGGAACCATCCCGAACTTCTCCAAGACAGCCACATATTCGCCGCGCGCGTATTGCAGTCCACGGTCGGAATGATGAACCAAACCAGGTCGCGGACGCCGTTGCGCGATGGCCTGCTCCAGGGCTGCGATCGTCAGCCGGTTCGCCAGCGTCCGATCCAGCGCCCAACCTACTACTTTGCGGGAGAAAGCATCGAGGATCACGGCCAGGTAGACGAACTCGGCCTTCAACCGAATGTAGGTGATGTCGGCGACCCACAGCTGATCCGTCCCGCTCAGCTTCATGCGACGGGCTAAGTTCAGATACACCTCGAACTTGTGGTTCGAATTCGTCGTGACCACGAACCGCCGCCGGCGCAGGGCCAGCAGGTTGTCTTTCCGCATCATCCGCAGCACT
>Ga0210406_10003206_pt1 | contig 18090 bp, 9 predicted proteins | sample IncBWC30MmetaG_FD_155454 | JGI IMG/M metagenome (GOLD analysis project Ga0210406, IMG submission 155454) | Forest soil microbial communities from Barre Woods Harvard Forest LTER site, Petersham, Massachusetts, United States - Inc-BW-C-30-M | ecosystem: Environmental > Terrestrial > Soil >... | reverse complement strand
GTCGGTGTATTGGTGTCCATGCTCGCGATGGGTGCCGGCGCGCGCCGCCAGGAGGTGGCCGACGTACGCGCCGACCACGCCACCCTGATCACGTCAGGCGCGCGCTATCGGCAGAGCAACATCTCCAGGGACGAAGTTGCCGCCATCCTGGGTCTGCCGGGCATACAAAAGGGCACTGCGGGTGAGCCCATCGTGGTGTTCGAGTCCATGGTCCCCATCGAAGGCCGCCGGCGCGTGACGGGCAATCGAATCTATTTTCCGCTCATAGGAATTACTTCAACCGTGACTCAATACCAGCAGATGCGATTCACGGACGGCCGCATGTTCAAGCCGGGTGTGCATGAACTCATCGCCAGCAGCCCCTGCCTTCGGCAATTCAGCGGCTTCGAAATCGGCGATCGGCGTCCGATTCACGGCAGCGACTGGGTCATCGTCGGACATTTCGAGCAGGGTAAGGCTCAACAATGTGTGGTCTACGCCGACGTCGACAACATCATGTCCATCTTCAGCCGCAATAGCTACAGCGCGGTATCGGTGCGGTTGCGATCGCCCGCGGACTTCGTTGCATTTCGCGACGCCGTCAGCGCCAACCCGGCCTTGCAACTCGAAGCCCGGCGCGAAAGCGAGGTGGCGGAGGAGGGCTTCAAAGAACTGAACGCCATTCTGAATTTCGTCAGTTACTTCGTCGGTACGATCATGGCGATCGGTGCGACGCTGGGCGCCGTCAACTCCTTGTATGCAATAGTGGACTCGCGGCGCACCGAGTTGGCCACAATGCGAGCGATCGGCTTCTCTTCCGGCGCAATCGTGCTCTCCGTCTTGGTTGAGTCAATACTATGGGCGTTTCCCGGGGCGCTGCTCGGGGGTGCCCTGGCATGGCTCTTTTTCAACGGCCTATCGGCCAGTCCTTTCGGTTTCAGTTTTCAACTCGCAGTAACCCCATCTCTCGTCGTGCTTGGGATCGTGTGGGCGTTGGGGATGGGCTTGGCCGGCGGACTCCTGCCTGCATTGCGTGCGGCCCGAGTACCCGTGGCAACGGCGCTGCGCGCGACTTGATGCCGGCAATGGATTTTCTACCGGTGACTTTGACCCAGCGGCTTTTGCTGCTGTCTTGGGTCGCCATGGTTACGGCGCCCGCGATCGCAGACACCGACGCGGAAGTCAGCGGCTTGCACAGCGATGTGGTGTTTTCAGACTACTCGTCGCTTTCGCGCAGTGCGGAATTGCAGCACCGTCTCCTAAGTCCCTTGAATGCAGATCAGGTGAGCAAGAGGTTGGCGCACTCGGCCGTGGCGCTGCGCGACCAGTCGATCGACCTGGCGCAGGAGAGGTTTACCGTTTATGTTCCGCCGCACTCACCGGCGCAGGGTTATGGACTATTGGTGTTCGTACCGCCTTGGGAGAAGGCGATGCTGCCGCGAGGATGGGCCGAGATTTTGGATCGCCGCGGCGTGATTTTCGTGAGCGCCGCGAATTCGGGAAACGCGGCAAATGTACTTGATCGCCGCGAACCCTTGGCGTTGCTGGCCGCGCATAACATCATGCAGCGCTTTCGCGTGAATCCGGAGCGCATCTACGTCGGTGGATTTTCCGGCGGATCGCGCATTGCGTTGCGTCTCGCGCTTGGATTTCCGGACGTCTTTCGAGGAGCATTGCTCAACGCGGGAAGCGATCCGATTGGAGATGCCGAGACGCCGCTGCCGCCGGCCGAATTATTTTCACGCTTTCAAGAGCTGATGCGCATCGTGTATGTCAGCGGTCAAAATGATGCCGTCAACGTCGAGAAGGACGCGGCCAGTACCCGGTCCATGCTCCGGTGGTGCGTATTCGATTTCTACGCGGAGCGGTCACCTTGGGTGGAGCATGAAGTGGCTGGCTCAGCCGCGCTCGACCGAGCACTCGTCATGCTCGACAAACATGCGAAACCCAATCTGGCCAGGTTGAACAATTGCCGTTCCCGCATCAATCTGGAGTTGGCAAAAGAAATCGATCAAGCAAGCGTTCTGCTTGCCGCCGGCAATGCCGACGGCGCGCGCAGACTGCTCGATACGATAGATGCGCGCTATGGCGGCCTGGCCGCGCCGCGAAGTGTGGACCTCGCGGCGCGTATCGATGCGATGAATTGATCCCGCAAAACGCTCCTAGAACGCCGCGCTCACACGCACGTACCAAAACGCACCGTTGAAGCCGAACGGGCCGCCGGTTCTGGGGTATAGCTCGCCGTCCGATTCCCCGCCGGTTGTTGAGTAAATTGGCGAGGCTGCCGTGTTTGCGATCTTGTCGGGAAACTTATTGAAAATATTCCGCCCGCCGACGGCCACCAGGGTGTTTTTGAGGACCTGATATCCCAGTTCCAGATCGGTGGTCTCCGAAGACGAGAATAGTTGGCCTGGGTAGTCGTTCTGGTCGCGGAACGTCCCGTAATAATTTTCGCGCACCAGGGCGCGAATCGGTCCCCAGCTGTAGCTCAAATTGAGGTTCGCGCGATTGTTGGGGGCATAGTGCTGGATGTCGACGATGCGTGCAGCGCTGATGACGAGGGGGTCAAATTTCGTGACGTCGGTTTTGTTGTAGTTATAGGCAAAGGACGTGTCCAAGGTGCCAAAGTTACCGAGCGACAGCGGATAGGTCGCCACCAGGTCCACACCCTTGGTTCTGGTGTTGAACCCGTTGGTGAAGTACTGCACGGTGCCGCCGGCGCCGACGTAGCCGAGAGCCGGGAGCTTGATGATGTCCGCGTTCGTCACGTTGAACTGCTGCGAGATGCCGATGCGGTTGCGAACCGTAATCTGGTATCCGTCGATGGTGACCAGCAAATTTGTCAGCGGGGTCAGCACAATGCCGCCGCTCAAGTTGGTCGATTCCTCCGGTTTCAGCGGCTTGGCCCCGTAGAATATGGCGTCCGCGCTGGTGACCGGGTAAGTGCCGATTTGCACCTGGGTCGTGGTGCCCGGAAGGAAGGTGGTGCTCAAGGTCTCGACGTTGTTCTGCCCGGGTGTGGGCGCATGGAATCCGGTGCTCGCGGTGCCGCGCAAGGCCAGCCAATCGACCACCTTCCATCGAGCCTGAACTTTTCCGAGCGTGGTATTTCCGAAGGAGGCGTAATGCTCGAAGCGTCCGGCGAGCCCGAGCGTGAGATTGCGGAACACATCCGCCTCGACATCCAGATAGCCGGCGTAGCTGACCTGTGAAGCGTCAACCGGGGCAGAAATGCCGCCGTAGCCATTGGAGGCAGTGGACTGCGTCGCCGTAATCTGGTTGCCTTTGGCATCCCGATCTGCGGTGCATACGCCGGCCGCGCAATTATAGAGCGGCTGCGAAGCATACGGACCGGCCGCGTAGGAGGCCGCATCGCCCAGCAGCTGCTGATAGTTCTCGTCACGCCATTCCATGCCGCCCGCGATCGAAATCGGACTCGCCAATCCCGGGACCGTCCACGGATAACTCAGGTCGAGATTGAAGTTGTTTTCCTTTTGAATGAACTTACCGTCATAGAAACTGGTGGGCGATTGCGGCCCCAATGAGGGGTTGATCGAGGTCCTCAAGGATAGCGCCACAGAGTTTTGCGCGGTCGTGCCCGACACGTCGTAATTGATGCCCCAACGGTTCGTCCCTTTGTAACCCACCGCGCCGAAAAACTGCTGCGTGACGTCGAAGAAGCGTGGCGTAAAACCCGCCGGGTAGACCGAATTGAAATTGAAGGTGTGCCCGTCATTGATGTACCCGCCGACCGGGCAACCGGTCAATTGGGACGTGCAGGGATCCAGGAAAATATCATTGAACGCCGGATGATTCCCCCACACATTGCCGTTGGCGTCGGTGACGGTCTTGGGCAACCGATAATTAAAGCTCTCGTTCATTTGAATATTGGCGTAGTTGGCGAAGAAGTAGACCTGATCGCCATTGTCGAGCTTGATGCCGGAATTCAAGAAGGTCTTGACGCTGTCGGAGGGCGGCGTTCCCCACTGCTGCACGGGACCCGGATAATTCGGCAATTGCGAAGCGAGATTGGGGAAGGCCTGCGCGAAAGCCAGCGCCGAAGGGCGCGTCGGGTTGCGAATAGTCTGTTCGCTCTTGGCCCATTCGGCGCTTAAGTTGACGAATCCCTCGCTGCCCAAGGGCAACCCCACATTCGCCGCCAGCAGCCCGTCTCCTCCATCGCTCGGGAAACCGGTCGGAAAGTATTTACCGTAGCGCCCATCCACCTGGATGCCGCTGGGACTGTTTCGAAACTGATAGTTGAGTACGCCCGCGATGGCATCCGAGCCGTACTGCGCCGAGGCGCCGTCGCGCAGAATCTCGAGCGACTTGACCGCGATCGACGGGATCGAATTAAGATCCGGGCCTTGCGAGCCGAAGGCCAATTCTGTTTCACCGCCCTGGTAGACCTGCACGAGCGCCGAGCGGTTCATGCGTTTGCCGTTGAGCATGACGAGCATCTCGTCCGCCGGCAGGCCGCGCAAGGACGGGGAACGAACGAAGCTGGACGCGTCGGAAATGGAGTTCTGCCCTACAATGAAAGACGGCACTAGATTGGACAGCGTGTCGAGCATGCTGGCCGCCGGGTAATTCGCCAACTCCTTGCCGCCGATCACGTCGATCGGTGCGGAGGACTCGGCTACCGTGCGGTCCAGACGCCTCGTTCCGGTGACGATAACTTCTTGGAGTTCGTTCGCGGAAGTTGCGTTGCCGGCGTCCGAGTTGGGACTGCTCTGGGCCTTGGCCACATTCCCAGACATCGATAGAGCGAATGCGATCCCGATAAGCAACATTGATTTCATGCAGGTTCTCCCGAACGACGATGGAAATATTGGAATTCGAGACAGGGAGTGGTCGCGGGCGGGCTGCGTGTGGCCGCGGCAAGGGCAACAGCATCGAGGCGGACCGCCTTGAAGTATTGACTGCTCCCAATAATCATCAAAGGCCCTCCTTGGACGGCGCAGCGCGCACGGCTACGCCGAGCCTGAATCCTCAGCCTCGCGTCAACTCTCTATAATCATCCCCGCCAGCAATGGCGGACTGCCGATCAACGGCAGTTCTTTTTGTATTCCACTGTAGTGTAGAACCGAAGTTCGCCGTCTGCAACCACGCCGTGGAGGAATGCGCGCGTGCGACAGAACTGCCGCGGCGAATCTAATGGGCTGCGGGGCCCACCGCGAACAGCTGCGCCTCGATGTCCTGAAACGCTTTGAATTCCAGAGCATTGCCGCTGGGGTCCATGAAGAACATGGTCGATTGCTCGCCGGTCTGGCCCTTGAAGCGAGTATACGGCTGTACCACGAACTCAACTCCGGCTCGCTGCACACGCTCGGCCAATTCAGCCCATTGCCGCGGCCGCAGCACCACACCGCAGTGAGGCACCGGCACCCCTTGCCCATCGACCGGATTGTAGTGACTCGATAATTTGCCGCCGCGGCCCAGATCGGGATTCAAGTGGCATACGAACTGATGGCCGTAGAGATTGAAGTCCACCCAGTGCGCAGCGCTGCGGCCTTCGGCACAGCCGAGGATGTCTTTGTAGAAGCGCCGGGCCTCGTCGATATCGCGCACTTGCACGGCGATGTGAAACGGTGTCAGAGATTCATTCATGGCAATCGAGCATAGCAGGGCAATTCTTAAGAGGCGATGCCTTCGATCCAAGTGCGCCTGACCCGCAAGTCATCGTCCAGGAGCGCGAGATTTGCGCGATAGCCGGGCGCGATTCGGCCAAGCTCTTTTTCCAGTCCGAGGAACGCGGCCGGGTACTCACTGGCCATCCGCGCGGCTTCTGCGATCTCAAGTCCCAACAGCGACACCGCATTTCGAACTGCGGTGGCCATGTCGAGTCCCGTGCCGGCCAAGGTTCCGTTCTCATCGCGGCACACCCCGTCCTTGACATGGATCGTGCGCCCCTGCAGTACGAAAGTCGGCTCAGGCGAACCCACCGGAGGCATGGCATCGGTGACCAGCATGAACTTGTCATGACGCTTGCATCGCAGCGCGAGCTTCAGCATGACCGGGTCGACATGGTGGCCATCGACGATGATGCCGCACCAGGTGTTTGCATCGAACAGTGCGGCGCCCACGATTCCCGGCTCGCGCGGCGCGAGCGGCGCCATGGCATTGAACAAATGAGTAAAACCGCGAACGCCGTGCGCGATCGCCGCCGAGGTCTGTGCAAAATTCGCGTCGCTGTGACCTGCCGAAATCAAGATACCGCTTGCGCTGAGTTGCGCAATCATCCCGGTCGTGGTCATTTCCGGCGCCAGCGTCAAGACCGTGCGGCCGCCGCGCAAGCTGCACAGCAGGGAGATCACCCCTTTGTCCAAGCGCCGCAGATGCTTCGGATCGTGCACACCGCGGCGGGCCCAGTTGAGAAATGGGCCTTCAATATGAATGCCGAGCACGCCTGGCAGGCCCGCATCCAACGAGGCTTGCACCGCAGCGATCGCCTGCCCGATGGTGTCGAGATCGTCGCTGATCAGCGTCGGCAAGAAACCCGTGGTGCCGAATCGCCGGTGCGCCGCGCCTATCGAACGGATCGACTCGAGACCGGGATCATCGTTGAACAGCACGCCGCCGCCACCGTTGACTTGCACATCGATGAAGCCGGGCAGCAAAATCTGTCCCTCGAGATCGACGACGACGGCGTCACGGCAGCGCGGATCCGCCGCAGGAAGCACGCCTTCGATGCGTCCTTGCGCGAGCAGGACCGTCTGCCCGCTGACGATTCGCTCGCCGGCGAGAATCCGGCCATTCACCAGTGCGGTGCGCACTACACGGTCTCCGTGATCTTGCGCAAATGGGGCGGATGATCCGGATCCAGACCCCGCCGCACCGCGAGCGAAGCGATCATTCGATAGGCGCTCTGCACGAGCAGGATGGGCGCAATTTCCGGCGCCGCATCCATCGTTGGCAAAAGCGTCGCGCCGGGGACGTTGCTGCCGGCGAGAAGGACCGGCACTCCGCGACGCCCGAGTTCCCGTGCGAGGGTTTCAAGTCCCGATAGTGTGGCATCGCGCTGCGCGAACAGCAGCGCCGGAAATCCTTTGCCGAGCAGCGTGTACGGGCCATGCCGCAACTCGGCGCTGCTGAACGCCTCGGCGTGCATGCCGCAGGTTTCCTTGAACTTGAGCGCGATTTCCTGCGCGGCCGCCAGGCCGAGCCCGCGGCCGACCACGTAGAGATTGAGCGCGGATTCGAGCTCCGGCAGCGCCGCGGACCAATCCAGCGCCCAGCTTGAGTCCATGAGTTCCGGCAGCTGTTCCAGTGCGCCTTGCAGCCCCGCGTCTTGCGTCCAGGATGCGACCAAGCGGGCGATTGCGGCGAGCGAAGCCAGGTATGATTTTGTCGCAGCGACACTTTTTTCAGGACCCGCGCGCAGATCGATGGCCAAATCCGCGGCTGCCACGAGCGGGGAATCGGCACTGTTGCACAGCGCGAGAACCGTAGCGCCGGACGATTTCGCCGCGGCGACCGATGCGAGCAAGTCGGGACTGCGTCCCGATTGGGAAATTGCAATGAACAGGCAGCCGCGCACATCTTGCGGAACGCCGTACACCGAACTCACGGACGGCGCGGCTGACGCCGTCAGCACGCGCGCGTGGGTTTCGATCAAGTACTTGGCGTAGGTCGCTGCATGATCCGAGCTGCCGCGCGCACAGGTAATGACTGCGCGGGGCTCCAATTTGCGCAGTGCCGCGCCAACTGCGGCGATTCCTGCGCCATCCTGTTGCAACTGCGCGCGCACGGCATTTGACGCATCAGCGGCCTCCGCAAACATGCGAGTGCGCTCTGCCGATCGCGAAACTTCCGTGTTCAAGTGCTGAGTTCGGCGACGAAGTCGTACGTGTCGCCGCGGTAGAAGGATTGCGAAAATTCAATGGCTCGCCCGTCGGGCAACGAACCCAAGCGTTCGACCAGCAGTCCGGCATCTCCAGGCTTGGCCTTCAAGAGTTCGGCTTGATCGGAAGTAATGAGCACGGCGCGCAATCGCTGCAAGGCGCGCACCGGGCGGTGACCCGCGCGCTCCAATGCCTCGTACAGCGACGCATCGACCGCTTCGAGCGATGGCAATGCCGTGGCGACAATGGTGGCGTACTCCAATGCCATCGGCGCATCGTCCGCATAGCGAATGCGATTGAAGCGAAATACCGGAGTTCCAGGGCTCAATCGCAGCGCCAGAGCCTCTTCCGGCGTCACCGTGCCGGCCGCTCTTTTCAGCCAGACGCTTCTTGGAGTGCGGCCGCGTGCGCGCATGTCCTCGGAGAAGGAGGTGAGCATCGCAAAGTTCTTGTCGACGCGCGCCGAGACGAAGTTGCCTGCCCCCTGGCGCCTGACCAGGAGCCCATCGGCGACCAGTCCGTCGAGCGCTTTGCGCACCGTGATTCGCGATACGGCGAAATCCGCCGCCAGATCCCGCTCCGAGGGCAATGCATCATCCGGACCTAAAACCCGGCTATCGATGGCCCTGCGCAACACGCGCTGCAATTCCTGATACAGCGGCAAATTCCCTTGACCGTCCAGGGGACCAAGTGCTTTAGCGAGAGATGTCATAGGCGCGGATGGTGCTGCCACTGTTTGTTTAGTCATTGGATAGTACCAAACAAATACCACTATGAGAACAACAACTATGCATGTAAACGTGTAACCTATTGATTATTCGCATAAATTAATACTTCTTGCTGTCTTTATTACACGGCAGTAGCAAATTTTTGTAATTGGTATTATATTGGGTCTTAATTGGTGTGGCATGCAGCGGCGGCCACGCGGCGGATGCAGCGAACTCTCTCAACAATATTGCTGACAGGACAGGGGGCATGGATATGAATCGGACAGGGGATATCTATATGAATCGGATCGCACTGGCGGTCAAGTCGGCACTGGGAATCGCAATGCTGGTGCCGCCATCCTTGGCCCTCGCAGCCGCGCCCGACAACTCGGCGCTCGAGGAAATCGTGGTCACCGGCATCCGCAAATCCGTCGAACTGTCGATCGAAGCCAAGCGCGACTCGACCGAAATTACCGAAGTCGTGACCGCGGAAGATATCGGCAAGATGCCGGACAAAAATGTCGCCGATTCCTTGGCGCGCTTGCCGGGCATTACCACCAGCGCCGCCGGCGCGAACGAGGGTGGCTTCGATGAAAACGACCGCGTCAGCATGCGCGGCACCAACCCCAGCCTGACGCAGACCTTGATCAACGGCCACAACGTCGCCGCCGGCGATTGGTTTGTGCTCGACCAGGTCCAAACGGTCGGCCGCAGCGTCAGCTTCACCTTGCTGCCCTCGGAGATTGTCAGCAAGGTCGTGGTCGAGAAGAGCTCGACTGCTTCGCTTGTCGAAGGCGGCGTGGCAGGTTCGGTCGACATCATTACGCGCAAGCCGCTGGATTTCTCCAAAGAGTTCACGCTCGAAGCATCCGCCGGCGCGGTGTATGCGGATCTGCCCTCGAAGACCGACGGGCAATACAGCGCGCTCGGCGCGTTCAAGAACGATGCCGGTAATTTTGGCGTCATGGTTCAGTTATTTTCCGAAACCCGCCACCTGCGCCGCGACGGCGTGGAAATCTTGGGCTACGACACCATTGCGGCCAAGGATGCTATGGGCAACCCAACTCCAATTGTGGCGGCCCATCCGGACCTCGCAGGCGTGCAGTATCCGACCGAAATCGGCGCCGCATTTTTCACGCAAAAGCGTGAGCGCAACGGCGGCATGGTCGACATCGAGTTCAAACCGATCGACGACCTGACTTTGGATCTGTCGGGCTTTTCATCGAGGCTGATTGCCAGCAACTACAACCGCAATTACCTGATGTGGTCGACGCACTTCGTCAACTTCGGCGCGGGCCAGAGCCCCGACCCCGGCTACGTGGTCCAGAACAACACCCTGACCAAGGCGAACTTCACCGCTGTCCCGGGTACCCTCTACGGGGTCTACGATCAGATTTCGCGACCCGACGAAACCGCGACGGCGAACTTCGTCAACCTTGACACGACCTGGAATGCCGGCAGCAACTTGAGCTTCTTCGGACAGATCGGCTATTCCTGGGGCGACGGCAAAACGCCGCACCAGGATGTGTCCGAGACCAACCCCGGGTTGGGCAGCGGTGCAGGCTACCAATTGAACGGCCTCGGCTCGGCCCCCAACTTCAATCTCGGCAATACAGTCAACAACACGCCGACGCCGGGCGGCGTACCGGTGACCTTCGGCTGGATATTCGGTGCCGCCGATATCGATATCCGAGACACGGAAAAATGGGCGAAGATCGACAGCGCCTACAAGATCGACAACGGCGCCTGGAAGGATTTGAAGTTCGGTGTGCGGTACGAGGCGCATGACCGCACGTCCCCCACGGGCGTTGCGCAAGGACCTCTGAACACGAGTCCTTCGGCTTACCCGACGACCTTCTCGAACTATCCATCGAACTTCAACACCTTCGGCGGCAATATCCCGACCGGCATCTGGTATTGGACCGAGGCGCAGCTGGCGGCCTACAACAGTCCCGCCAATGTCAATCGCGATCCGATCACGCGCGAGTACTACCAATACTTGTTTGCGGTGTACGAAAAGGATGCGGCGGCGTTTGTCCAAGCCGATTTCAAGGGCGACAACTGGGCCGGGAACGTCGGGGTACGCTACGTCAATACCAAGGAAGATGCCATCAGCTATACGCAGGTGGATCCGACCACACCAGGTGCGGTGTTGACGTCTGCGTTCGGACCGTTTGCCGGCCTCGAGAGAAAACATACCTATAACGACGTGTTGCCGAGTGCGAATTTGAAGCTGGATGTGACCAAGGATTTGGTGGCGCGTTTCGCGGCCTCTGAGACCATGACGCGCCCCGATTACTCCGCGCTCGCCGGTTTCACCAACTTGACGCCGCCGGGAGTGATCGTGCCGCCAGGACAGACCCAACCGCCGGGGAGCGGTACGGGCGGCAATCCCGACTTGAAACCGATTCGCTCGACCAATCTCGATGCCGGGCTCGAATGGTACTTTGCAACGCGCTCGCTGCTATCAGCCACGGCGTTCTACATGGACCTGCGCAACTACGTCGGCTTCGGCTCGGAGCTCAAAACCTATACTACAATCTACTCCCAATGCACGGCGGGCTGCCAAGTTCCCTACAACTTGACGGTTCCGATCAACGCGAAGGGCCGGGTCGATGGCTTGGAATTCGCCTACCAACAGGCGTTCACCGACAACATCGGCTTCATCGGAAACTACACCTATGCGGACGGCAAGCAAACCTCGAACGTGCAGCCCAATCCAGACGGCTCTCCCGGCGACCATCGCTTGGTTGGGACGTCGAAGAACACCTACAACGTGAGCGCCTACTTTGAGAACAAAATGTTCAACGCTCGGGTGGGGTACACCTATCGGTCGGCGTTCTTCAGCGGGTTGGATCGCAGTACCGCATTCTCGCAGGATGCCATCGGCACCCTGTCAGCAGCGCTGGGATACACCATGAACGATCATTTCTCCATTACGTTCGACGGCATGAACTTGAACAATCCGACGCTCAAGTACTTCGCTTTGAACACGACGCAGCCGCGGGCTTTCTACAAGAATGGTTCGCAGTACTACTTGAACTTCCGCTTCAAGCTGTAGGCCGGCGCTATCGGCCCGCGCACGAGGCATTCGGGTAGAGTGTGTATCGTGCTACAGGCCTTCAGTCTGGTGCGACGATCCTGGGCGGCGGCGGTGCAGACCGCCGCCCTGGCTCTCTGCATCGCGCTGCCGCCGGCGGCACAGGGCGGCGTCATTCCGGCGCCCGCCGAGGTCAACCCGGGCAGCGGATCGTTCCGCGTTGATTCCACCGTCGTCATGCGTGTGCCGTCGCGCGATCGCGACGCTGTTTCTGCCGCGCACTACCTGGCTGATTTGTGGACTCGTACCAACGGACTGACCTTGGCGGTCCGTGCCGGCGCCGCAGAGGTCCGCACGCGGACAATCGAGTTCCGACGCAGCCGCGCCTCCAGTCCGGCCGGCTCCAGCCCCGCGCGCTCCGGCCTCGAGGGTTCTGGCCTCGAGGCCTACGACATCGAGGTCACACCGCAGCGGATCACCGTCAGCGCAAGTTCCTCGGCAGGCCTGTTTTACGGCGCCGTCACGCTATGGCAGCTATTGCCCCCGGGGGTGAAGGGAGGCGAGATCGGTGCGCAGACCATCGTCGATGCGCCCCGCTATGCCTGGCGAGGTCTGATGCTGGACTCATCCCGGCACTTTCAATCGCCGGCCTTCGTGCGCTCCATGATTGATTGGATGGCGTGGCACAAGCTCAATGTTCTGCACTGGCATTTGACCGACGATCAGGGCTGGCGTTTGGAGATCCGCAAATATCCACGGCTCACAGCGGTGGGCGCGTGGCGCATACCGGCCTCGGTTCCGGGAAGCCCGATCCGCAAGCCATACGGCGGTTACTACACCCAGCAACAGATCCGCAGCATTGTCGCCTTCGCGGCTACTCGACACGTACAAATCATTCCCGAAATCGACATGCCCGGCCACGCGCAGGCAGCACTGGCCGCCTACCCGGAGTTGGGCGCCATTGACAGCCATCCAACACTTCCGGTGTCGCCCAAATGGGGCGTGCATTCCCACCTATTTAACCTGGAACCGGGCACTTTCGAGTTTTTGCAGAACGTGCTCGATGAGGTGTTGCAATTGTTCCCCTCACGCTACGTGCATATCGGCGGGGACGAGGCCGTCAAGGATGAATGGAACGCATCGGCCAGCGTCCAAGCTCGAGCGCGGCTGCTCGGTATCCGCGACGCCGATGCCCTGCAAGCTTATTTCACTCGAAGGATCGGCAGGTATCTGTCTGCGAAGGGCAGACGCGCGGTGGGCTGGGATGAAATCCTGCAACCTGGTTTGGCAGCCGACGCGGTCGTGATGTCATGGCACGGCGCCTCTGCGGCGCACGCGGCTGCGGTAATGGGCAATGATGCGGTGCTGGCGCCGGATCCTTTGCTGTATCTCGATCATCGGCAGAGCCCGCTGGCCGGGGAGCCGCCGGGGCGGATTGCAGTCCTCTCCTTGAAGGGCGTGTATGACTTTGAGCCCCACGACGCGAAGCTATCCGAGGCACAACAACAGCATGTACTCGGGCTCCAGGCGGAACTGTGGACGGAGCACATGCAGACCGAACGGCGCGTCGAATGGATGGCACTGCCACGCGCGGCGGCGCTGGCTGAAGTCGGCTGGTCCCCGCTGCAGCGCAGCTGGCCTGATTTTCTCGAGCGATTGGTGTCGATGTCTGCGCGCTACCGGGCGCTCGGTCTAAATTACGCGGACAGTGTCTTCGGCATCGATCCGCACTTTGTGCGCGCCGCAGGCGGCATCAGCGTGACGCTGGCAAACCTGCCCGAGCTGAAGGACGCAGCACTCGATGCCAGCATCCGCTACACGCTGGACGGCCGGGAGCCGAGCGCGACGTCCGCCCGGTATACGGCAGCGCTTCAGCCGGCGGCGGGCACGGAGATTCGCGCCGCCACATTCCTTGGCTCGCAGCAGGCTTCGCGCACCTGGAGTGCACGTCTGGATGCGCATGCCGGTGCGCGGCGCACGAGCCACGAACTCGAACTGTGCAGCGATGGTGTGGGCCTGCTGCTAGAACCGGGCGGTGACGGTGGCGGCGGGCATGCGCCCCTGGCAGTCGACATCATGAACCCGTGCTGGGTCTATCGCGACGTCGATCTCGAGCATGGGCCGCAGGTCCTCGCCGCGGTGGCTGCGCTGCCGTTCAATTATGAACTCGGCTCCGATGCCGCGAAGATTCGGGTGGGTGACAATAGAACTCCGGAGGGCGAACTCGAGGTGCATGTGGACGGTTGCGATACTGCGGCCATCGCTGTTTTGTCGCTGACGCCGGCGGCGAAACGAGAAGGCGTCACGCAGCTGGCGGCGCAAAAGCTTCCGCCGCTCCCGGGGCGTCACGATGTTTGCCTGCGATTCGCACGTCCCGGACTCGATCCGCTGTGGGCGCTCGACTGGGTCGAGATTGAGGACCGGTGAGCTCGCTCAACATCATTGCGCCGTTCGACGGCTGGTGCACGCCCCTTGATGAGGTGCCCGATCCCGTGTTTGCCGGGCGCCTGCTGGGTGACGGCGTCGCCCTCGATCCGACCAGCGGCATCGTGACTGCCCCTTGCGATGGAGAAATCGTGACGCTGCCGGCCAGCGGCCACGCGGTATCCATTCGCAGCCTGAACGGCATCGATGTGTTGGTTCACATTGGCATCGACACCGTGCAACTGGGCGGCCGTGGATTTGACCCGCGCGTCAAACCCGGCGCCCGGGTCAAGGCGGGCGATGAACTCATCCGCTTCGATCTCGACGTCGTGGCGCGCGGCGCGAAGAGTCTCATGACTCCGATCGTCGTAACCTCCGATGGCGCTACCTATCAAAATCGTCGGGGCGCCGGTTTGGTCAAGGCGGGCGATCTTTTGTTCTCAGTGAGTATCGCTGCACCGCGATCGGCGATATCGCTGCCGCAGTCAGCCGGCGATCCTGCTCCGGGCTCTCAGCAACGCACGGTCGTCATCACGTTGCGCCAGGGATTGCATGCCCGGCCGGCGGCATTGCTCGCGCGGGGCGCCAAGGCCTTCGGTGCACACATTTCTCTTGCGGCACACGGCCGTATCGCGGATGCGCGAAGCGTGGTCGCCATCATGGCGCTCGGGGTGCGCCATGGAGATGAGGTGATCCTTCGGGCAGAGGGCAATGAAGCGGCTCAAGCCCTCGCCGCCACGCTCGCGGGTATCGAGGAAGCTCAGCGAATGGAGCTGACGCATCAATCTGCTCCTGCACAGGCGCCGCGCCTCGCGGGTGGCACGCTCAAGGATGGCGAGTTGTCCGGCGTCTGCGCCGTGCCGGGTTTTGCTGTTGGCCGCGCCACACGCATCGAGCGCCGTGAGATCGAGATCACCGAACAGGGATCGGGTACCGCCCATGAACGAGATGAACTCGATCGCGCGCGATCCAACGTGCGGCTCAGGCTGGAGCGGGTCCGCGATGCGGGCGGCGCCGCGCGGCAAGAGATCATTGCCGCCCACCTCGAGTTCCTGGACGATCCGACATTGAATGAAAGCGCGCACGAACACATTGCCCGAGGCAAGAGTGCCGGGTACGCCTGGCGCGGCGCCATTCGGCGGTCCGTCGCTGCGCTCGAATCACTCGATGACCCGCGTCTTCGGGAGAGGGTTGACGATCTTTTGGATGTCGAGGCCCATGTGTTGCTGGCACTGGCCGGGGAGGCGCGGCCCTTGCATCTGCCGTTGCCTGAGCAAGCCGTCCTTCTGGCCGACGATTTGCTGCCGTCCGAGCTGACCGCGCTGGATGCGCGGCGATTGGTCGCCATCGCCCTGAGCGGCGGCGGCGCGACCTCGCACGTGGCCATCCTGGCCGCTGCCATGGAAGTACCCATGCTGATTGGCCTTGGGCCGGAGCTGCGCAAAATTTTGGACGGACAAGCGCTGATCGTCGATGCCGACAGCGGCACGCTGTACAGTGCGCCCACGGCCGAAGCCTTGGCGAAGGGTAGATCGACGGTCGAGGCGCGGCTCGCGCGCGGCGCCGCGCTTCGCCTGGCCGCGGCCAAGGAATGCCGTTCACTGGATGGCACGCGCATCGAGATCTTCGCCAACTTGGGCAGTGTCACCGACGCCATCGCCGCCGTCGCGAGCGGCGCGGAAGGCTGCGGACTGCTTCGTACCGAATTCTTGTTCATCGATCGGGAAACGCCGCCCACGGAAGCGGAACAGCTACAGGCGTACCAAAGTATCGCCAATACCCTCGGCGGACGGCCGTTGATACTGCGCATGATGGACGTGGGCGGCGACAAGCCGCTGCGCTATTTGCCGCTGCCGGCCGAGGCGAATCCGGCACTGGGATTGCGCGGCGTGCGAACCGCGCTGCTGCATCCGAGCTTGATGCGCACGCAGTTGCGCGCCGCGCTGCGTGTGCAGCCATTTGGCGTCATGCGTCTGCTGATTCCGATGGTCACCGACCTGTCGGAAATTCTGGCGGTACGGCGCGTCATCGATGAACTGGCCGCCGAACTGAAGCTGGAGGGTCGCGTCTCGCTGGGCGCAATGATCGAAACGCCGAGTGCCGCACTGACGGCCGCCGTTCTCATTCAAGCAGTGGATTTTCTATCGATCGGCAGCAACGATCTGACCCAATACACGCTCGCGATGGATCGCGGTCACGCAGAACTCGCGCGGCGCACCGACGCCTTGCATCCCGCGGTGCTGCAGCTGATAGCGGCCTCAGGCATGGCCGGCGATGCGGCCGGCAAGCTGGTGGCCGTCTGCGGCGGTGTGGCCGCCGACCGCACGGCTGTGCCGATATTGCTGGGTCTGGGCGTTCGCGAACTCTCGGTGGTGCCGTCGGCGATACCGGCGCTCAAACGTCAGATCGGCGGACTGCGCATCGAGGAGTGCCGCGAACTCGCGCAGCGCTGCCTTCACTTGGGTTCCGCGACCGAGGTGCGTAGCCTGATCGAGCAAGCAGTCGGGGACGGGGGACAGACATCATGAAAGTCCGTTTTTCAGGATTCCAGCAACTGGGCCGCGCATTGATGCTGCCCATTGCGGTATTGCCCATCGCCGGCTTGTTGCTGCGCCTGGGTCAACCGGATCTTCTCAACTGGACCACCATGTTCGCGGCCGGCAACGCCATCTTCGCCAACTTGGGACTGCTGTTTGCGGTGGGCGTCGCCGTGGGACTTGCGCGCGAGAACCATGGCGCTGCCGGGCTTGCCGCGGTGGTCGGATTCTTGGTGACCACGCGGGCGGTGGAGAGCATGATGCACGTGCCGCCAGGCTCGCTTACGAAGCTCAGCATTCCGGTCGGTTTGTTGTCGGGCATCGTCGCCGGCGTCGCCTACAACCGCTACAGCAACATCACGCTCCCCAGCTACCTGAGCTTTTTCGGCGGACGGCGCTTTGTGCCCATCGTGAGCGGCGTCGTGGGCTTGGTGCTGGGCGTCCTGATCGGCTACGCATGGCCCTTCCTCGAACACGGCATGGATGCGGCCAGTCAGGCCATTTTGGGTGCCGGATCGCTGGGTCTTTTTGCCTATGGCGTCTTGAATAGAATACTGATCGTGACGGGGCTGCATCATATTCTCAACAATTTCGCGTGGTTCATCGTGGGCGACTACCACGGCGCGACCGGCGATCTAAACCGATTCTTTGCCGGAGATCCAAGCGCCGGCGCGTTCATGTCGGGGTTCTTCCCGGTCATGATGTTCGGACTGCCGGGCGCCTGTCTTGCGATGTATCACACGGCCCGGCCGGAGCGCCGCGCCGGCGTCGCAGGCCTGCTCCTGTCATTGGGCCTCACCTCGTTCTTGACCGGCGTCACCGAGCCGGTGGAATTCACTTTCATGTTTCTGGCCCCGGTGCTGTACGCGCTGCATGCGCTGGCAACGGGTCTTGCCATGGTGATCATGCATCTGTTCGGCGTGCATTTGGGCTTCAGCTTCTCGGCCGGCCTGTTCGACTACGTGCTCAATTTCACTCACGCCCAGCGCCCGCTGCTGTTGATCCCGATCGGCGCCGCGTATTTTCTGCTGTATTACGCGGTGTTTCGCGTCTGTATCGTGCGCTTGAATCTCTCGACACCGGGTCGGGAAAGCGACGATGCGGCGCAATCCTTTGCGCCTATCGAGGCAGATGGTCGCGGCAGGTCCTTTGTCGGGGCGCTCGGCGGCGCTGCAAACCTTACCGAAGTGACCGCCTGTACGACGCGATTGCGCCTGGGCCTCATCGACAATCGCGCGATCGACGAGGCGGCGCTCAGGCACCTGGGTTCGCGTGGATTGCTGCGCTCCGGGGCGACAGGCCTGCAAGTGGTGCTAGGGCCCATTGCCGACCAAGTAGCGGGTGAAATCCGCGACGCCATGCGCGCGGAAGCCGGCACTCGAGCCGCGCCCATCGCCGCGCCGCCGAGCCAAGCCGCGCCACCTAGGCAGTCCGCGCCACCGAGCCAAGCCGCGCCACCTAGCCAAACCGCGCCGGCGATGCTCGCCGCGCTCGGCGGCCGCCGGAACGTCGCCGACCTCGAGATTGTCGCGGGTCGCTTGAGCATGAGCATCGCGGAC
>Ga0210406_10003205_pt1 | contig 18093 bp, 23 predicted proteins | sample IncBWC30MmetaG_FD_155454 | JGI IMG/M metagenome (GOLD analysis project Ga0210406, IMG submission 155454) | Forest soil microbial communities from Barre Woods Harvard Forest LTER site, Petersham, Massachusetts, United States - Inc-BW-C-30-M | ecosystem: Environmental > Terrestrial > Soil >... | reverse complement strand
AAGAGCGGCACTCGCGATGGCCGTAACGCCGCTGCTATGAAACCGGTGGTTGCCAACCTTACAGATCAAGACATCGTCGACCTTACGGCCTACATCGTTTCACTGCAGCCCTGAGAGTCTTAGGGACCGGGACGGACTTAGGGACAGATTTGAACGGCCAACTTCATAGTTATGACATAATGAGGTCCCGGTCCTTCCCCCTCAACGGAGCACATCCATGCGTGTAGTTACGCTCGCCTTGATTCTTTCTTCTCTTGTTGCTGCATCACAGGTCAGTTCATCCCCCATAGCAATGAGTTAAGAATCGCTGCTATTTGCGTTCCGAGGTTGAATGATTCGCAAGGCGATTTACACCACCAACAGCGTGGAGGCGTTGCATCGCTCGTTGTGCAAGATTATTGAAACGCGGGGTGCATTTCCCAACGAAGAGCCGGCGCGAAGAGCGATAATGAATGAACCAGTCCTAGCAGTAACAGGCCTATCGCCCCGGTGGTGAACAGTCGCCTTCCCCATTTTTCCGTCATCATGATCCTCGCGTGGCGCTAAGTTATATCACGGCAGCAGGGAGTTTTTCGTGCTTTCGCAAGCTAGAACGGCGAAGAAGCTCGTTTGCCCGCGGTGTGGCCAGTGCACCAGCGTCCTCATAATTTCGCCTCGCCTGGCTAGGTGTCTTTTAATAGCCAGTAGTTCGTCCACGAACTAAGCATCGCCCACTAGAAAACAGTTCCGGATTGAGGCTGCAAGCATACCCTGCAATCTGCGCGGCAACGCAATCGCTGAGAACGTTGTTCATAACTACGGTATATCAGCGCTAATTTCGCGCCTCGCAGATCCATTTTGGTTTCAGGCACTCGGCCCTGTCATGGGAATGGACTGACTTGATCAGCAAATTCTCAGGCGTCAAGTCTTCGTTCCTTCGTCCATGGCGGATTACTGCCCGGTTGGTCAGTCGTCCGTCATCTTGGCCATTGCAGGCGTGTTTATGCCAGTGCTAGAAGAAGCAACCTAATACTTGACTTTGCGAGTTCTTCTACCAGCGTGCGATGCGGCTTCTTCGACGAAAGCTGCACCCTCTTTAGGCGGAGGGAATTTTCAAGGCATGACTGCTGCCCGTTGTCCGAGAATGTATGCCGCTCGGCCCGTAGGGGGTTTTTCCTCTGTGGAGACGACCTTTCTCAAGGGCGAACCGCCATACAGGCTATACAGGTAGGTCACCCCGCGATCCGGACTGGATTGCGCTTCCAGGAACTCGACGGATCGCACGTTGCCGGGTATGTTTCCGCCGAACCATCGAGGGTCCTCCTCTTCAGACCATGTGACTACGGACAGGACAGATCCCACCGGATACGCATGCGCGGCGGTCGTCCGTGCGTAGGCGATGGCTCGATCATTGCCCAGAACAGTGGCCAACGTGTGGTCGTTATGGTTGAGCGTGGATGCGATGACCCCCCACTGGAGCGGGTTGTAGGGCAATTCTCGGGATACCGCAGCGTCACGATTGAACCGCGTTGTCACCCGCGAGTTCGGTTGCAAGCATCCTATGAGCATCAGCAGTAGAGCCACGGCGAGCACATGGATGGTTTTCACTGCGCACCTCGTTGCTGATTCTTGATCGGCATCGTGAAGACATAGTCGTTTCGCTCAACCGCGTGATGACAGTCGACGCAGTGAATATTTGCGAAGTCCAACGTTTGCCCGTCGGGTTTCAGGTCCATGCCAATCCATCTGCCCCAGCCCCATCCTGCGGTCGTGCGATACTTCGCTTGATCTCGAATCATTAATTCGACTTGAACGAACTGTCCGGGCCGAACTACCCCATCGGGATCCGGTTGTTCATGCCAGGTGACTTTTCCAATCATGGATCCGTCCGGCCATGGATTGATGCGGTTCTCCGCGATTGCCTTCACCGCGAGATCATTAGCGAGAACAAGGCGTATGGTGTTGTTTTCGATTCGCTCCGTGCTGCCTATCTGTTTCCAAGCCTTGTACTCGGGATGAAAGGGGACACCCCCAAGCGTGCTCTGAACGCTGCGGACTATTCCGTTGCCTTTGATCCACCGCATGTATTCGCGATCTGCTGCCTGGACCTCCGAGACAGTGGCCGGGGGTTCCTGCGATCTAGGCGCCAGATAGTTCCGTAGAATCGCCAACTGTTGCGAAGTGATCGCGGAGTTCGGGTGCGCCGCTCGATACGAGGGCAGAGGCATTGCCCCAAGTTGAATCTGATTGAAGGCGTCGAATAACGCCAACTTCTGCTGCCCTTCCGGAAGCGCTCCGATCTCTGAAAAGTTCAGGTGTGCCCTGGCCCGACGTACGTCCCGGGAGACGATCCAGTAGGCAGGCACAATTCGGTCAAACCACGTCAATTGAGTTTCGTTGGAATGGCAGTTATAACAGGAGTGCCTGAATATCGCCTTGACCTCCGGAAGGGCCTGCAACTCGGCACTGACCGGGGGATTCCTCAGCTCGGGCCGGACGAACTGCAGTCCCGCGAACAACAGGAGTCCGATTCCGCAGAATCGAAGCAACAGGCGGAAGTAAGAAATCTTTGGCATGGAATCTCTCTCCTGATGGAAAAGTGAAGGGTATCTGGGCGACTCGTTCCACCTGTTGCTGTCCCATTAGCGGCCACCCCGCGCGATATATCGAACCACAGGCAAGGCATGAAGCCGCCTGAGGATGGGAACTCACGCCACAGGGAGCACCGCGCACAGAAATCAGCTCGACGACTGCTTGCAAGGTGCCAGACCGCCGCTCTCGGGCCCATGCGACATCTTTTCTAGTGAATGTGTGATGCAGCCTCTTCGATCACGGCGGCGACTTCTTTCGGCCTGGAGACATAGACCGAGTGGCTGGCGCCCGCAACTTCGACCTTGTGGCTGTTGGCTCGCGTGGCATACCAGCGCTCGAGGTCAGGGTTGATGGTTCTGTCCGCCCCCGCTACCACCATCCAGCTTTGCTTCTCCACGCAGCCGTGGTGATGACTGCTTTGAAATTGTCAGCAAAGTTGAGCACCTGCGACCGCGCCATGAAAGCGGCCTGCTCCGCAGACAGGTCGGCTGCGAAGTACTCATGAAACTGCGCGGGATCTAGGTAAGTGAATCCATCTGCCGTCTTCTTTATAGCCCCAGACTTGCTGAGGTCACTTGGGAAGCGCTTTCCGTCGTCCGCCTCGTTCTCTCCAGCGTCTGGCATGTGGGCCGCGACGTACACCAAACCATAGACTGATGAGTCCATGCCAGCTTCGGTAATTACGGCTCCCCCATAGCTGTGCCCGACAAGGATGCTCGCTTCGTCTTGCAGTGCGAGGATACGCTTCACGGCGGTCACATCATCCTGGAAGGACGTCTCTGGCTCTTGGACGATGCTGACGTTGTAGCCATCCTTGACAAGAATGTCGTAGACGCCTTTCCAGCCAGAACCATCTGCCCAGGCGCCGTGAACCAGAACAATATTCCGAACGTGATGCTCTTGGTTCTGCGCCGACAGCACGCCGCACGTAAACAGTAAGAAAGCGATACAGAGGGACTGAGAGACTCCTCGTACTGCTCGAATAGGCTTCATCGAATGACTCATTTGTTGCTCCTTATTGTTTTGTTACGCTCTGGTCTGCTCGTTCCGGATCGTTCGCGAGAGCTCAGAGGATCAGATAAACGATTTGGACCCACTGGTCGCCGTTGACGACGCTTTGCCCCATACGGGGTCGAGATCGGCGAATGGCTTTTCCGCCACGGCTTTTTGGGCAAGCTTTCCCGCGGACTTCAATTTCTGAACGCGATCGCGCGAAGGGACCAGCATGTCCCGGAATTTCGTGAGGTCCCTTTGGTTGCCGAGCGGGCCGTGCCCCGAAACAATCTTGGTGTCATTGCCGGCCAAAGATAGAATTTTGTCGACGGCGGCAATAGTGGCAGTGATTGTGCCGCCCGTACCGGTGTCGATGTAGGGATATATCCCATTGAAAAACAGGTCGCCCATCTGAATCACGTTGGCCTTTTCAAAATGAACGTAGATGTCCCGTCCGTATGTGAGGGGCAAAGTGTTGGAGCGCGAGGGTTTCGCCATTGGCTTGCAACTTGTAACTGGCGCGGAAGGTCTGCTGTGGCAAGGCCTCCACCGGCGGAGGGTCGGCATGAAGGTCGACGAGTGCACCGTTTGGCCCTCTATAGAAGACCGGCAGAACGTGCGGCTGTGTCATGCGCTTTTTTGTGTTTTCGTGGGCAATGACCGTGGCTCGGGCGGCGTGAAGATGCGCGTTGCTGTCGGTGTGGTCGAAGTGCCAGTGGGTGTCAATGACGTATTTCACTGGCGCGTTGCCCAGGCCGTCGAGAGCCTGTTTGAGCCTGGCCCAGGCCGGCGCAACGAAAGTCTCCACGACGAATTTGCCGTCGGCGCCGTTGAGGACTACCGCGCTTCCCCCGGGGCCGGAGAACATCGTGAGATTTTCACCAAGCCTTTCTGTTTCGAGAGGAAAGGCGTTGAACCAGTCGCGCTCAGCCGCGAGCGCGTCCGAAGGCGCTTGTTGCGTGTAGCCCGCTGCGGAGGCGCGGAGCAACGGCGCGGGAAACAGGTGCGGCAGAAAGGCACTGTGGGCCAGCGTGGCCGAGCCTCGCAACATTTCGCGGCGTGAGAGTTGCCTATGTAACAAATTGAATTTCATTTTCTTTAATCCTTTCTAGCGGTACTGAAGTGCCTAAGGGGGCTCGTTATTCGGTCGCCCACGCCGCTGGCTTGCATGGATTCAACCCTGAAGTAGTAGGTCGTCTGCGCCTTAAGGTTATCGAGGCGCACACGGAATTCCGTCGAAGCGTGATCTGGGTTCAACCTGACTGGAGATTTGGCTGTCTCGGTCAGACGACTTGGATCCGTACCGTAGTGCACAACTCCGTAATGCACAGGGGACCCGCCGGGATTATTCGTTGTCCATCTGATAATCGTCAGATTTTCCCCCGACAACTCGATCCTAGGACCTTGAATGATGCGTAAGTGCCGAGCGATTGGGGTCGTCGCACTTTCCTGAGCGAGCAGGGTACCGCTCAAAATCCAGTCCGCTATTATCAGAAGCGCTCTGTTCATTTCACACCTCACAAATTCTCGAGAAAAATACGCCGCAGCCCCCTAAGCCCGATCGAATCTCACCCGCGGCTAGCTCACTCCGGCCCGTCTGCTTCCCGCAATTGTGCAAGCCGGACGAGCCGGGGAGAGTTTAGCGCTGCACTACCGAATAGGCGGGTTCGGGACAGGCGCAACAGCGCAGATCTCTGGTGCGCAGGGTGGTAGAGGCGGAGTCGGGATTAGGAACTCGTTGCCTTGGGTCGCAGCCGAACCACCCTTCATGCAAGCACCTGTAAAGGCATCCCGGTTGTGGTAAGGCCTTGTGAAACCGTCAGACAACGTTTCCAGAAATTTAACGATCTGATTCTCCTCCTCGTCGGTTAATCCGAGATTGCCAGTGGTCATATCGATATTGTTTCCAATCTCCGGTGCCGGCCAGCAATCTACTTTTTCGGTCGTTCCTGCCGGGCAATGTCCGGACGTGACCGGGTAGGCGTACTTGTCGCGCGTATTGTAGAAATGTACGACTTGCTTCAGGCTCTTGAGGTAGCCGTTGTGAAAAAACTCCTTCTGAAAGTAGGGTCCGGGCGCTTCAGTGGTGGGACACTGTGTCGGTGCCAACGCTGCGTTGCGCACTGTAGCCACTTGCATCTGGCCGTCGACAGTTGGTGCAAGTTTTCTCCAACTCGCATTCGGGTTCGGAGCGGAGCCGAAACCGCTTCTGAGGAAAGTTCCTAATCCCAAATCTTTGTAGCCGAAGCCATATGGATTCGGAGTGAACCCGAACGAATCCGGCCTGGTCTGATAATAGAAAGCATCTCGTGGATTCAGTGGCAGGCCCTCATTGGCCGAGCCGAAACAGGTGAACAGGGGGTTCACCTGCGCAGTTGAGCTTGTGTCGGTCTGATCTGGTTTTAAATTGGTTCCTCTTCCGTCGAGGTGGCATGAATTGCAGTTGCCCTTGCCATTGAACAGCTGGAAACCCGCCATCTCGTCTGCCGTCATCGTGTACGTACCGGCCAGGAAGGCGTCGAATTTCGACGAAAAAGCGCTGACCTGCACGGACTGTTGGTATGAGGCAATGGACTGTCCCCAGTGGTCGTAAACGGTGTTTGCGTGGGTGCGGTCTGTTGGACTTAGCGGAATTGGTGTGGTGTTACCGCCAAATATCGCGGCCCCTCCCGGGGTTGCGCAAATCTGTTCGGTCTCAGGTGGAAAGTTAAGATCCAACGAGCCCTTACCCCAGATCTCCTCAAATAAAGGTCGGTAGACAGCATGCGCAAGCCGAAAGGCGACGCAGGCAGTGTCGGGGAAGCCCATTTCCTGAGTGTCGACGGGTGGCCCCTGCGCCTGTTCGGCGTCGGGACCCCTTAGTAGATATCCGGTTGAACGGGAATCCCAGAAATTTCCACCGAAGAACAGATTCTGTTCCTGATTGAATTGAAGTACGGGGAAGAACGGTGAATACGTGTGTCGTTGCGCTGTGCGCTTGCCCGCCCGAAAGTGAACTGTTCCAGGATACGCGATCATTGTCAGGTTAACGGACGGGATTGGTCCGCTAAACCCAGCGTAAGGCATGTGACAAGACGCGCAGGCCTGATTCTTGTTCGGCGAGATATTCTTGTCGAACATCATAAGTTCGCCAAGCGTCTCTGTGGCTTCGGTTCCCGTATTCTGAAGCACTGGCGGCTGGCCTGTGAGAATCGGGGGCTTCAAGTTATGCCACCGTGTGATCGCTCGGCTCTCGACGAAATCGACCTCCCGTAGAACCCGAGTTATCTCGGAACTCAAGTCGCGAGGAAGGATTCCAGGCGGGTACGGGTTGTAAACCGGCACGGGTGGAGCGGATCCGTTGCTCTGTGCTGAGAGGGTAGGCGCATAAAAGGACATCCACAAGGACAACCCGCAAACGCCGCCGGTGGCCAATACAATTAATGTTCGGTAGTTCATGACCTGACTCCTTGTCCATAAGTTCTGCTGCGAAGCCGTTGGCAGTACGATGGGCCAGACGTGAGACTGCTCTTCATGACGTTGCACGATCGCTGGAAGGACGTTTCTCCCTTCTCGATTTGTCCATATCGTTTGTCCGTTCTCTCAATTCAAAAGCAGGTTGCGTGCCACAACTCCCTCCACCCGGATGGTCGATTAGCCTGAATCAAAAGAGGTTATAGAAATCAGGTCGTTAGAAACGTGAGTTGCCGACCGCCAATCGTGGCGGCGTTGACGCGAACGGACACGAAGTGCCCCGTTTATATCTGCGGAAGGGTAAATCGAAAAATGGGAAGAGGCCTGAGATCAGACTCTCGCGATCAGTAGGGCGATTGAAGAACCGGGCTGCCGCTCTCCTAAACCTCTCTATGCGCAAGGGATCAATGGTTCGTCAGGAGCGCTCGCGAAACGTCCATTCGCAAGGCAGTCGCCACCGTCCGATTCGCTTCCTTGCGCTTGGTCATGAAGTTGCTGTTCTTCGAGTGTGAAGGCCCAGTCGAAGTTGTCTTATACTTGCGGGAGTTTTATGCCAAGCTTCTTCATGCGGCTTCGAAGAGTTGACGGCGGAACTCCTAAGATTTCCGCGGCACCGCCCTCGCCATCAATCAAACCGTCAGTCATCTCCGTAGCCTTCAAGATTTGCTCTATTTCCGCTTTGGCCAGCGTGCACGCTCTTCCCACGTCAGAGTGCGCCTTGCAGTTTTCTGAACGTGCAGCCTCCTGAGAAACTCCACTCGGCGGAGGCATCGGAGTAATTGATTCCGAGGTTGCGACCGGCGCTACTATGATACCTAGTCGCTTCATTCTGTGGATCAACGTCGTCCGAGGCAGGCCCAAGCGGGCGGCCGCGCCATCCCGACCGCCGATTCTCCCTTTCGTCTGGTGGAGGGTCTTAAGGATGTGCGAACGCTGCACATTTTCCAGCGTGACAGGCTTGAACGCCTCGGACCACGGCGAGCCATCCGGCCTTGCGCGACTGAGTTCGGGCAGCGAACCACTGAGCACCTGGTCAGTCGAGAGAATCACCGAGCGTTCAATGAGGTTCTGCAGTTCCCGGACGTTGCCCGGCCATGAGTGCCGCACAAGAACCGCGATGAATTCCTCGGAAATGGCCGTAATTCGCTTGCGCATGCGAGCGCCGTAAGCCATTGCAAAATGGTGAGCCATCAAACGGATATCTTCAGGGCGCTCACGCAGCGGCGGTAGTTCAATGGGAAACACGCCGAGCCGATAGAAGAGGTCGGCACGGAATTGACCTTCGTTGATCATGGCAACCAGGTTGTGATGTGTGGCGCAGATCACGCGCACATCGGTGTGAATCGTAGCCGCACCGCCAAGACGCTCGAACTCTCTTTCCTGGATAACGCGAAGAAGCTTTGGCTGCAAATCCAGGGGAAGGTCGCCGACCTCGTCCAAAAACAAGGTGCCTCCGTCAGCCCGCTCGAAGCGCCCAATACTGCGGCTGACCGCCCCGGTGTATGCGCCGCGCTCGTGACCAAACAGCTCGCTTTCGAGTAAACCAGCAGGAATCGCGGCACAATTCACTTTCACAAACGGCCTGTTCGATCGCGGGCTGCACTTGTGAATGGCTTCCGCAATCAGTTCCTTACCGGTTCCTGTTTCCCCGTTGATCAACACCGTGGCGTCGGTCGGGGCTACGACCCGCACCATGTCAAGTACGCTCCGTAGAGCGGCGCTGGTGCCGATAATCGTTGGCAAGCCACTGCCGTGGAATACGTAATTATCGAGCGAGACTTTCGCCGACATCGTATCCTCGGTTTCGAAGGATGCGCTACGGTCGACTGTGGACGCTTCACTTGCCCAGCTTGTTTGTGCCACCATACTTACTCCTTCAGTTCGTCCGCTTTGCGTTCGACACACCCACCAAGGTTTTCCTTAAGAGCCAACTTCCGCACCGTTCTCTGATTGAAGTATTTGGTCGCTAGAACGACACTCTCACGATGGCCTTTGATGAACTCACCCACAAATGTTTCGCTCGCGCCGCCAGCCTGGGAATTCGCCGTGTCAATGAAGTTTTCCGCCTGACTCGCGGTAGATCTAATAGACTCTCTGGGCTTCGTCCTTCCGTGATCCCCATCCCCACTCATCGCCGAAGGTCATGGTGCCTGGGACCGCTTCGGAGATCTGAAGTCCAGTCTTGCCGAGTAATCTGTATTTCATATTTGTGCTCCGACTCATGCAACTCAGGAATTGATTACGCTCTTTGCCATATACAATCGGCTGTCGAAGCGCCCACCTTCAAGAACCGTTGAAACGTGAGCCATTTCTCAGCCTGCCACTCCTCATCTGAAATGTTCTACGCCTTGGGCATGTGCAACTAACCACTTCAGGTTCGTTGAAGAAACAGGATGCGCTTCCACTCCCACAAGATTGTCGCGGACGAGATCGCTCAAGACGTGTCCCGGGTGCATTTCGATGTACATCTGAGATCCAAGCTGCTGAGCCACTACTGTAGCTTCATGCCAACGCACAGTGTGCGCGATATTATTTGCAAGGTCCTCTTGCACTCCGTTAGCAGATCGCACAACACGCGCACGCATGTTTGAGATATAGACGCACTTGGGATCCCGAACTTCCATATCCTGCAGTTGTTGATCGAGGGAGTGAGCCACAGACTCCATCAATGGGCAATGGGAGAAAACGGACACGCGTAGCCACTCGGTCTTGTGTGCCCCCAGTGCGTGTGCTCTTGCCAGCACCGCTTCGATGGCGCGAACGAATCCGGCAACTACAATCTGGCGAGGAGCATTGAGATTACTGATGAAAACAGGTTGAGCGTCGGTTGTAACATCTTCGATAATGCTTGAGATCTGGGTTTCAGACAGACCAATGATCGCAGCCATTCCATACCCAGATGGGTGAAGACGCTCCATCTGCTCAGCCCGGCTTTTCACCAACTTAGCGGCATCTGAAAGCGAGATCGCATCCGCAACAACGGCAGCTGCAAAAGCTCCGACGGACATGCCGGCGACCACAGAGGGACGAATACCGAGGTTGAGCAAACAGCGTGCAGTAGCAACTCCGGCAGCCAACAATGACAGTTGGACTCCGATCGTCGACTTGAGGGCCTTGGCGGTATCGAGTGAGAGTACATCGAAACCTAGTACGGCGCTCATTTCTCGAACCACTCCTACCGTGTCCTGATCAGGCATGAGGTGATGCAACATTCCTGGCTCTTGCGAGCCTTGACCAGGAAACAAGAAAGCTACATCCACGATTGCCTCCTATTTGGAGCGCCCCATGGGTCTGCAGCGAGGATGCGACCTGTATCGGTACGCACGAGAACCTTATCCAACTGACTGTGGGCATATTCGTTCAGAGAGAAGCCGCAATAGGGCGTCTCAATGAGGACATCCACCCTAGTTGAGACATCTTCAAGCTGAGTACAGATTAAGTTTGCAAATCGGCGATCAAAAGGCTCCGGGGCACGGATGATAATATCCAGGTCGCTCGCCTCGGTGACGGTCGGCCTCCCGCTCGCGAGCTCAAACCCGGCGCTTCCTCCCGGACCCCAATCTAGACCTTTCAGCGCGGCCTTCGTCCCAAGGAAGCGAAGGGAGTGGAAAGCCCGGAGACCGCGCCTTGAGCTTTCGACCAAGGATTCCCGCAGTTGATTCGGCGACACGACTTGCTCAATTTGTTCGGGATTTACGAATCCTGCCCACCGTTGCGCTCGCTCTTTGCCGCGCACACCGACAGGAACTTGTTTCGCGTGGCTGACTGCGCGTCGCACAACCACCCACGGGCAGGCCTTCAGCACTGCGTTTAACCATTCGGGTTTGATCGCATCGGCCTGCTCGAGTTCCAAGCATGAAAGGTGAAGCAGGTCATGTGTCTTCGGAATCGAAGGTAATGAGGACATAGGGGTCTACATGAACCGGGACAAGAGGACAATCCATAGAGGCAATGTGGCGATCGCCAGTCCATAGGTCGCAATCAGTCCAGAGCTCGCAAGTTCCGGAATGGTATTAAACGACTTACCAAACACGATCCCGAAGAATCCTTCCGGGATCGCGAAGATTAGAGTAATGTCTCGTACCTGTGCGTGACTTACAGGCATTGCCAAAGCGATGCCAAAAGCTAACGTCGGCTGAAGGATAAGCTTTGCAAAAGCAGTGATCAGAACCGGCCGGGTCAGAGTAAAGGGCTGCGCGGAAAGAATAAGACCCGTGAGGAGCAAGGCGCCCCCAGCAGCTGCGCCGCCAAGTAGGCCAAGCGTATTCGACAGATATTCGGGAATCTGAATGCCGATACTGACAAGTACGATGGCCAGCGCCGGTGCCCAGATAATCGGACGGGTTAGGGAGCGGATAATACCACCGGCAAGCGTTCGTATCCCAATCGTTGTGGCTTTCCCCTGACTGCCAACCTCCAACAAAGCTAAGGTGACGGGGGATATAGTGACTGCTCCGATAGCGATGGAGAGGGCTCCCGGTGCAGCTGCTCCATGCCCATAGGTAGTTGTAAGCAGGGATACCGCGATTGCAGCGCTGTTCGGAAATGCGAACGTGAGAGCAATGACAGCGCTTTCAGAGACTGAATTTGTACGCCGTGTCCAGAAATAGCAACCAATATATAGAACAGCGAACGTGAGCGTGATTGCCAGCGACGTCCAAATCTGTTGTTGGAGAATTGTTCGAGAAGTATTGACGATAATCAGGAAAAGCGCACATGGCGCAGAAATAGTCATCACCAATGCAATCAAGTTACGTACATTCAGGTTGTCCATCAATCCTTGCCGGCCCGCTCCAAAGCCAAGGAGCAGGCCAGCGAAGATCGGCACAAGTGCATCAACAATTGCATTTGCCATGACGTCCTCCTAGACCTTCTTCCACTGATGCTCCATCAATGCCCGCGCAGCGATACCAGCCTTTCGCGATTTTTGCGCTGCTCGCGATTCCCGCCGCACACCCAGATCCGGCGGACCCTTGCGCGCGTCGACGATGGCCGCGATGATCGCGCGCTTCGCCTTATCGACGTCTGACTGGTTTGGCTCGAGCGGGCTTTCGACATGTAGCAGCTGATGCAGAAGACCCAGCTTGGCATAGTCATGAACGTTGTAAGACATTGGTGGAATTTGCTGACCAAGCCGTTCGAGATCCTCTACAGACCTTCGGGTTATTCTCGCCGCAGCTTCCTTGTGCATCGCGTGGATCGTTACTCCAGCGTCGTCGAGCGCCAGGATTCGATTTGCCTGGTAACCATGTGTCAGAAACCCTCCCGAGAACGCGTGTCCGACGACAAATGAAATCACCGGATGGCCTGCCATTCGTGCAGAGGCATATGCATCCGATGAAGCTGCTGCCGCCAAGAATAATCCAGCGGTCTCTTCGCGCCGGCCATACGCCTGGCTTTTCACATCAATAATCGCGATGATGGCTCGCTTCTGGCTTTTCGGCTTATCCTTGTCCGCATTCAACGCTTCGCGGACCCGGTGCGCCAGCGTGTAACCTTCTTCCAGGCCTACTTGACCATCTCGCGCGCACGGGAAGCGGCCGCCCGGATTCGGTATGACACAAAGAAATAGGGCACGTTCATCTCCGATCATTGCGTCTGCGGTGAGAACCGAAGCAGGGTCCCCTTTCCTTGCTTCGTTTTGCCCTGTCAACGCCTGAAACCATGCCTTGCCACGTAATCCGATACGCTCGCTCATCGCGTTCTCCCTTTCGAGTTGAGACTCTTCCATTGCTCCCTGAGCGCCAACGGGTCGATCTGGCTGGAAGCATCAAGGGTTGCAATCCGCCGACGATAGAGTCCAACTTGTTCGCTACGGTGCTGTGCGGGCTTGCCCGCCGTGACAAAGTGTTGGACAGCTGAACCGATGCCGTCGACCGAGTCTTCGACAAGATCGTCTGCCAATCCCATGCCTACACGCTGCTCGCCGCCATGAATCGACCAGATCAGAGCTCTGTCGGAAGCATCGAACTCATCCTTTCCAGACTCCTGTTCGATCACTTCGGGACCATTCAGACCGAGACGAGCCTCTCTCGTCATCACGATGTAGCTTGAAACACCCGCCGCCAGAGCCATTCCGCCGAAGCAGCCAACCGTGCCGGCGATCACGATGATCACTGGAGCATACTGACGAAGTTCAAGAATGGAAGCGATGACCTCAGCAATTGCCGCAAGTCCCAGATTGGCCTCCTGCAAGCGCACACCGCCGGTTTCAAGCAAGAGAATCGCGGCAGTTGGACTTCCATCCCTGGAATCGATCGTCGCGAGGTCCAATGCCGCAACCATCTTTGCGCCCGACACTTCGCCGATGCTTCCGCCCTGAAAAGCGCCTTCCAGAGAGATGGCTACTGCAGGCTTGCCACTGATCTTTCCCTTGATGACAATGCAGCCGTCGTCGAATTGTGGCGCCACCCCCTGCATCGGAAGCCAGGGAGATTCGACTCCATCGAATGGACCGACGAGTTCTCGCCACGAACCCCTATCGAAGAGCGCCTGCGCCCGCTCGCGCCCGTTTAATTCGATGAAGCTGCCGCGATTGACAAAAGCGGGAATAGCGTTTGCCTCGATCATTGTCCGAGCACCTCCACAGCTTGCTCCAGGCGGAGCAAGACGCTTCCCGGCGTCGCGCCTGCGTCATTGACCTGGACGCGAGCAGAGCCGTCGAACTTTGAGAAGAATCGATCAAAGACGGCCTTCCAGGCATTCCGGAATCCGTTAACGCTGGTCGTAATCGAAACGTATGCGCCTGCTCTTTCAGACGGCTCGAAGAGCACTTCCAGGTCGCCGGAGCCAACGACGCCAACGTGCGCCCTGTTGGTCATGCGGCGTTGAGCATTCGGATATTCGAACTCAATGTGTTCCATTTGTTCCCCTAATTCAGGCTCTTGTCTTCCCGCATTGGTCATTTACTACCGTCGAGCGCATCCAGAAAGAGCGTGGCCGCGAGAAGATCCGCGCTTCCTCCAGGCGAAAGCCGCTGTTCGAACAATGCGCGATCGAGCTGATTCAATGCATTATTTCCCGGCGAGGTTCCCGGTCCTCCCGCTTCCAGTACGGCGCGAGCCCCGCGTTGCACCAACTCCAACCCATCCGAACCCCCGCGGTAAAGAACGCACGTGTCCTCCAGGGAAGCCATGATTTGCAGCAGAGCCGTCAGCCGGCTCGTTTCTTCGCACAGACCTCGGTTTCGGGCCGAATTCAGAGCGGGCAATCCATCATCGATCACGTGAGGAAAACCCGCGCAAGCCTCGCCGCGAGCGCCGGCCGCTCCGTAACGAAGCCGCACCAGGTCTCCGTGCGAGACGAGTTGCAAACGCGCCCGGTCTGGAATCCGGGCAATGCTGCCCGCGACCTCCGCAACGCGCGCGGGCACCGTGTCTTGGCTGCTGCTCGCGCCCGCAATCAGCAGCCCCAGAATCCAGATCGCACCTTTGTGAGAATTCGTTCCACCCGTGGCACTGAACATGGCAGTCTCAGCTTCTCTGCCAATTGCTGCCAGCACCGCGCGGAGTGCTGCATCGACTCGCGCCGACGCAGAGGCCGCGGACATGTGGAGGAAGAATGGCTCAATTGCGGCAGCCGATCGAATCATGATCTCCAACGACAAATCCGCGTGTGATCCTGATCCGCACCGGTCGACAAGTCCGGGCTTCGGCGTCAGCTGTGCTTCGGCGACGAGCGCCTGCCTGGCCAGTGAGGCGAGATATCGATGCGCGAGCCAGGGTAATTCGTAAATTTCAGTCGTGAGAATGGCTTGCTGCATTACCAACTCCTGAACTTCGCTGGTGGTTGATAGAGTCCACCAGACCACGCGACCAAGTCCTCCATGCTCCGCGCTGCGAGCAGCGAACGTTTTGCCTGGAGACGCTGCACTCCGATGTCCTCTGGGTACGCAACAATGCCTCTTTGTCGAAGCTCCGCAGTCTCCTGAGGTTTCGCACGTAGGCCGATGGGACTCACTCCGGCGACTGCGGCAAGTGCACGGCGCCGCTCCTCAATGCCCTCTGTTTTGTAGAGGTATGCGATGCCCTCCTCGGTCACTACATGACTCACATCGTCGCCGTAAATCATGACAGGTGCGATGGGCATACCTGCCTTCTGTCCAACCTCGCCCGCGTCCAGGGTCTCGACAAAGGCGGGTACTCCGCCCTTTTGGAAGGTCTCCACAGTTTGAACCACCAGTTTTCTTCCCCTCGCGGTCGGGCTTAAATCTGTCTTCAGATCCAGCCACGCGGGGCTGGAATGCCGACGGCCGTGGGGATCATGACCCATATTCGGCGCGCCCCCGAAACCGGCGATTCGGCCTGAAGTTACGGTTGAGGAGTTTGCGTCGCCATCGACCTGCAGAGTCGATCCAATGAAGGCATCGACTGCATACTGGCCTGCAAGCTGGCAGAGCACACGGTTCGAACGCAGACTGCCGTCACGGCCGGTGAAGAAAACATCGGAACGAGCGCGAATGTAGTCCTCCATCCCAACCTCGCTGCCGAAGCAGTGGATAGTCTTGACCCAGCCGCTCTCAATCGCGGGAATGAGTGTTGGATGGGGATTCAGCGCCCAGTGTTCGCAGATCTTTCCACGCAAACCCAGCGACCCGCCATACGTGGGGAGCAATAGCTCGATCGCGGCCGTATCGAAGCCGATACCGTGATTGAGCGAACGGACCTCGTGTCGCTCGTAGATACCGCGAATGACCATCATGCCGATGAGAATCTGAAGATCATTGATTTGCCGGGGATCCCGAGTGAAAAGTGGTTCTATTGCATAAGGGCGGTCGGACTCGACGACGACATCTACCCACGAAGACGGAATGTCTACCCGTGGAAGCTTTTCAACAATCCGGTTTGCCTGCACGATGACGATCGCGTCATGAAATGCAGCAGCCTCAACGATGACCGGGGTATCTTCTGTCCCCGGACCGGTGTATAAGTTACCCTCACTGTCAGCCTGCTCTGCGCAGACCAACACGACGTTCGGCGCGAGGTCGACAAGCAGGCGGGCATAGAGCTCAACGTATGTGTGAATGGCTCCGATCTCGAGAACGCCGTCCTCGAGCAATTGCGCCAGCCGCAGGCTTTGAGGGCCTGCGAACGCGAAGTCCAATTTTTTTGCGATTCCCAACTCGAACAGAGTGAGATGCTCGGGCCTGCTGATGCTGGAAATGATCAAATGCAGGTCATGCAATTTCTCGGGATCGACCTCGGCCAAAGAGCGTGACAGAAAGTCAGCTTGCTTCTGGTTGTCGCCTTCGAGTACGATCCGATCCGCTGGCGCAATGAGTGCTTCCAGGGACTCCACCAGCTTTTCTCGTGGCAGTAGCGGGCCGCTCATCCAGGAAGAGACCAATTGCATCCGTCTTTTCTTCTCGTCGCGTCGGGTCGTCCACGATCGGGTTGCTTGTTGTTGATGTTTGTATTCCATCGACGCCTCCGCTAGCTTAGGACTCCATTGCTGCAGCTCTGCCACTAGTTAAGAAACCACTCAACCAGTCGTTCCAGAGTCGCTTTTCCCTTCGCCAGGCTCACTTCTGATTCCTGACGATCTCGATTCCACGCGTTGTCAACAATCACGCTCCGAAGATCTCGAACACCTACAAACGCCAACCAAAAGTCCAAATAAGTTGCTTGGTGATCGAATCGCGAGGGCGGAATAGAAGTACCCTCGAGAAAACGTGAACCGCGTGTATAGACGGCGATTGCCTTTTCCACGTGCAAGAGAGGGCCGTACTGTTTGCCGTCGTAGGCAAACAGATAGTTTCGCTGCGCAACGAGATCAATCAATTGTTTGAGTTTGTAAGGCAGGCCAAAGTTCCACATTGGAGTTCCTAAGACGATTCGATCGGCGTTCTGAAATCGTTGGATCAACGATTGAATACGCTTCCATACGTTGGACTCCGCCTCAGTCATCGTATCGTGCTTCACTGCTTTGTACTTCGCTCCAATTGCCTCGTAGTCGAACTCCGGTAGCCGTTCATGCCAGACGTTCAACGTATCCACGACGATCGAGGGATTGTCGGATTTGCACGCCTCGATGAATGACTTGGTGAGAGTGATCGAATCGGAAGATTCGCCTCTTGGTGACGACTGAATTTCGAGAAGTTTCACTTGCTCCTCCGGGTGTGAGGACTCCGTGCGGAGTCCGAGCTACTTCGAGACCGTGCACTCTCCATTACATCTCCAGCGGACTGTCCTCCGGTCATACTTCTCTCCTCGGTCGCACCTGACATTTCATGACTGCCATTATTGGATGAAGCGGCAGAAGCGAAGTTCGTCATTGATCAGGCGAAGGCAACAGGCGGTGCGAACCGGCCGCCGCCGAATGATCCGCTCGCACGATCAGTCTCCAAAAAGAACACCATTATGTCGTTTGGGTCGAGGCCTGCTTCGCCAAGCTTTTCGACCAGGGCGGCAACCAGACGTTTTTTCCCATCGGGGTCAGTCCCTGAAGTTACCAGCACTTCGATCATCAACGTCTGGTCGGTACGCGGCTTGGGCAGTGCGGGATAGTACCGATCAACCCTGAGGTCAGTTGGTCCCAACGAAAGGAAGCGCTGGAAAAGGTCGTCCTCTGGATATCCAGCAACCATGCTTGCAGCGTGGATGGCTCTGGAGAGGCGGTCTTTCTCGTTGGTTGACCTGTTGGACTTCATCGTTACGGTAAACAAGGGCATAGAACCTCGCGATTGCTGGATATTTCTGCCTCGGACTTAGGGCAGGAACTTTGTAGCCAGAGCTATGGACCATATGAAAGTGTTTGGGTTGGGCAGGCTCTGTTTCATTCAGAAAGCATTCTTGCGTTGCGTCTTCCGCGTCTTCACGATTTCGCATGATCCGGCGAGTCACATAGGAGACTCGTTTCCTATGACGTTCGCAAAGTTCTCCGAAGGGGGCTCGTCTCCCAGTCTTGGCGGCTGCTATCAACTGTTGCTCGCTCCACCCTCGGAGATCGCAAACCGCTGAGGTATCCCTCTGCAACGAGAAAAATGTAGTCATTACCACGATTGACTTCCTCTCTCAAACCGGAGCCCTACAGCAATGCCGGTTCGTCCTTCTCTCAATCTTTTTCTCTGTCCATCCA
>Ga0210406_10003204_pt1 | contig 18104 bp, 16 predicted proteins | sample IncBWC30MmetaG_FD_155454 | JGI IMG/M metagenome (GOLD analysis project Ga0210406, IMG submission 155454) | Forest soil microbial communities from Barre Woods Harvard Forest LTER site, Petersham, Massachusetts, United States - Inc-BW-C-30-M | ecosystem: Environmental > Terrestrial > Soil >... | reverse complement strand
TCATCTGGATGCTGTTCGCGACGCATACCACGCTCTCCGTGCCGGCGCTCACCGGCGCGATCATGTGCATGGGCGTGGCGACCGCCAACAGCGTGCTGGTGATCAGTTTCGCGCGCGAGAAGCTCAATGAAATCGGCGACGCAACGCAAGCCGCGCTCGAGGCCGGCTTCGTGCGCTTGCGCCCGGTGATGATGACTGCGCTCGCGATGGTGATCGGCATGCTGCCGATGGCGCTGGGTCTGGGTGAAGGCGGCGAACAAAATGCGCCGCTCGGACGCGCCGTGATCGGCGGCCTGATCTTCGCCACCGTCTCGACGCTGTTCTTTGTACCTGTGATGTTCAGCATCGTTCACCGGCACCACAACGCAAAACCGGCGCCGGAAGCCAACAACTTCGGAGAAACCCATGTCCCAGCCTGATCGAAGTCCCGGCCGCCCCGCTCATCGGCTGCGCCAGGTCGGTGGTGCAGCCGCGCTCCTTGCCATCGCCGTCGTTGCCTACGGTTTGGGGACTCGTGCGGCACAGACCTCGCGCCTGCGCGATTTGACCGAGGCGCAGACCGTGCCGACCGTGGACATCGTGACGCCCGCCAGCGCGGTGAATTCTGCGGGTTTGGAGTTACCGGGGCGCCTGGAAGCGTATATCCGCGCACCCATCTACGCCCGCGTTCCGGGATATCTAAAATCCTGGAAGTACGATATCGGTTCCAAGGTGAAGGCCGGCGACGTGCTCGCCGAAATCGATACGCCGGATCTGGATCAGCAGCTCATGCAGGCGCGAGCCGACCTGAGCGTCGCCCAGGCCAATGCGAAGCTTGCGCAAGTCGGTGCCGAGCGCTGGCAGTCGCTGGCCAGCACCGACGCGGTCGCCAAGCAGGACGTCGATCAACGCACTTTCACCTGGAACGCCAATGTCGCCCAGGTCAAGTCAGCTCAGGCGAATGTGGATCGTTTGGTCGCCGAGGAAGACTTCAAACGCCTGACCGCGCCGTTCGACGGCATCGTCACCGCGCGCGAAACCGACATCGGCGCCCTGATCAACGTGGGTGCCGCGGGCGGCGCGGAGCTGTTCGTCGTCTCCGAAACGGGGAAGCTGCGCGTCTTTGTCAACGTACCGCAGAACTATGTGCCCAGCGTGCCCTCCGGCACCAAGGCGACAATCACCGTCCCGGAACATCCGGATAAGACTTATGGCGGAACGGTTGAGGCTTCGGCCCAGGCGGTCAATCCCAGCACCGGCACGACCCTCATGCAGATCATTGTCGACAACAGTGCGGGCGAGATGATGCCGGGCGACTATGCGAGCATCCATCTGCAGATTGCCGGCGCTGCCCATGTGCTCAGCGTGCCGTCGAGCGCGCTGATTTTCGACGCCAAGGGACTGTCCGTCGCCACCGTGGATGCCAACAACCGCGTACTGCTCAAGCCGGTGTCGATCGAACGCGATCTGGGTGCAGTCGTAGAACTCGCCGCCGGCCTCTCGCCGAACGATCGCGTGATTCAGAACCCGCTCGACGGCATCGCCACCGGCACCGAGGTGCGCCTCGCCGAGGCGGCGCCGGGCGCGGCGCCCGCAGGCAAGGCGAAGAAGGCAAATGAAAAAGGTTAGAGGCATACGCGGATTGGGCGCAGCGCTGACCTTGCTGCTCGGCGCCTGTTCCCTCGCCCCGCCGTTGAAAACCCCGGTGATTCCCACCGCGGATGCCTACAAGGAAATGGGACCGTGGACCCAGGCGCAGCCCGCGGACCGCCTGCCGCGCGACAGCTGGTGGGCGCTCTACGGCAACGCAGAACTCGATGAGCTCGAGAAACGACTGATCGACGGCAATCCGACGCTCTCCGCAGCGCTCGCAAATTATGCGCAGGCTCGGGCGCTCGCCGATCAGGCGCGCGCGGGGCTGTTTCCCACTCTCGGTCTCGGCGCGAGCGCCACGCGCAATCGAATTTCAAACAACGAGCCTCTCAGATTGTCCACAGCGCCGCCCAACTTCACCTTCAATGACAACTCGTTGACCGGCAGCATCAGCTACGAGCTCGACCTGTGGGGGCAGATTCGCAACGAGGTCGCCGCCGGAGAGGCCAATGCCGCCGCGACCGCCGCGGATCTGGAGAATGCGCGCCTGTCGCTGATTGCGCAGCTGGTCGATGATTACATCCAGCTGCGCAGTCTCGACCGCGACGGCGCAATTCTGGACCAGACCGTGGAAGCCTACGCCCGAGCGCTCGGTCTCACCGTGCAACGGCACGACGCAGGCATCGCACCCGGACTCGACGTCGCGCAGGCGCAGACCCAGCTAGATGCCGCGCGCTCCCAAGTGGAGCAGACCCTCGCGCAACGCGCGCTGATGGAGCACGCGATTGCGGCGCTGCTCGGCGTGTCAGCGTCGACATTCTCGATCAAGCCGCAACTCGTCGACCTCAAGCTTCCGCAGGTTCCCACGGGCGTCCCCAGCACCTTGGTGCAGCGGCGGCCGGATATCGCGGGCGCGCAGCGGCGCATGATTGCAGCCAACGCCAACATCGGGGTCGCTCGCGCGGCGTACTTCCCCACGCTCACGCTCGGTGCGCAGGGCGGCTTTGAGAGCAAATCCGCCTCGAACTGGCTGAGCGCGCCGAGCGCATTTTGGGCGATCGGACCGAACGCTCTGCTCAGCGTATTCGACGGCGGCCTGCGACGGGCGCAGGTTGCCCAAGCGCGTGCCGCATTCGACGCCTCCGCCGCGAATTACCGCGGCATCGTCGTCGGCGCCTTTCAGCAGGTGGAAGACAGTCTCGCCACGCTCAATCACTTCCACGACGCGTCCGTGGAGGAAAAGGCCGCTGTAGACTCTGCACAGCGCACATTGGATTTTTCACTGGCGCTGTACAAGCAGGGGGCGACCGACTACCTGACCGTCGTCACTTCGCAGACCGCGCTCCTGCAAACGCAGCTTCAGGCGCTCAATCTCGATACCCTCCAGCTTACCGCCAGCGTAAACCTCATCCTGGCGCTCGGCGGCGGCTGGGAGGATTCCGCGCCGGCGCAAAACGGCAAGACGCCGAACGCCCAGAAGCGCGGTTAGAGGCCACGCCTGTTGCAGGTGAAATTCCGTGCGCGGCGTCCGCAATCGGCAGAAATTCTTTGGGTATCACACTGCTCCTGACCCGGCGGCACTCCCGCCCGCCGGACAAAGGAGAAGACGACATGCTTAGTTCAACGTTTAGATTCGCGTTCCCCTTGGCCATTGCGCTGGCGATGTCAGGCACGGCGGCCGTTGCTCAAGAGAGCGATCAGGCGCCGGACGTCCGGAATGAGGCAGGAAACGTTCAGCAGATGATGATCCAACTCTCAGACTATGGCACTCCGATGGAGCGCTTTTGGGTCGATCGCAAAGTGAGCTACGCCGATCTCGATCTTACGACAACCGCCGGTTCGACCGAGCTCATGAGGCGCGTTACCGAAGCGGCAAAGGAGGCCTGCGCGCAAGTGCGCGCTGCGGATCCCGTCGATCTATCGGACATGGACGATGCCTCTTGCTCGAGAAAGGCAACGGATGGCGCATTGAAGCAGGTCAATGCGGCGATTAAACAGCGGCTCAAATCATCGCGTCAATGATCGCATTCGGATAGATCAACGATGCGCAATATCGGGATTGCTGCTTTCGCCTTGTCCATATCGCTTTGACTCGCCGGAGCGTCGCTCAAGTTCAGCGTTTTGGCTGACCCATCTGCGTACGTAATGGTCGCGGATAGGTAGTGTCCGCACTTGGTCGTCACCAGCAAATCGGTTGCGTGGCTGGTTGGCGACCTAAGCGAGTTGCCGAGGAGGTCGCCCAATGTTCTACCCGTTCGCGCACGCTGCTCTTGATTGCGTTGGATCATGTCGGGTGAGATCAGACTCGAGGGACCGGGAGCCACATAAAGAGGGCCGTCCTCCGCCTCGGCGGGAGTCATTGCCGCGCCGGCACTCAAGAGCAGGCCGATCCGGAACAGGACCAAGGCATGCAGCCTTCTACGGGGATTCGTGCCAGTGATGTGAGTGCGCATTGGGAGCCTAAGTCAGTGTTTGCAGATCGAGCGCTGGCAACTCTATGGCGGTGGACAGAAGTCGCCCGTGACGGGCCGCTCATTACCGCAGGGATTTATCGTGCAAGAGTCCCACTGGGCGCCCAACTTTGCACTATGACAAACGCCGTCGAATTGCCGGCCGCGTCGCGCAGGGGAAAACTCAGAGCTCCAGGCAGACCTTCCCGAAGTGCATTTGAGACTCGTAGTACTCGAAGGCATCACCGATTTCTTGCAATGGAAAACTGCGATCGATGATGGGCTTCAATCCATTGACCGTTATCGCCCGGATCATGTCCTCTTGATCTGCCCTGCTGCCGATGGATATCCCGCTGACACGAATCTGATTCGAGAATAGTGCCGGAATCGACACTTCTCCCGTAAAACCGGTCAAGAGGCCGATGAGGGCAATATGCCCGCCCGTCCTGCAGGCCGCGATCGACTGCGGCAACGTGGCGGGGCCGCCGACTTCGATCACATGATCGACGCCGCGTCCATCCGTCAAATCCTTTGCCTTCTGACCCCACTCCGGCACGGCCTTGTAATCGATGACCCTGTCGGCCCCGAGACGCTTGAGCTTTTCCAACTTCTGGTCGGAGGAAGACGTAGCGATTACTTGCGCGCCTGCGGCCTTCGCGAATTGAAGTGCAAAGAGCGATACGCCGCCGGTGCCAAGGATCAGCACCGTATCACCCGGCTTCACCTGGCCGGCCACCACCAGACCCCTCCAAGAAGTGACACCCGCGCAGGTGAGCGTTGCCGCCTCCGCGGGCGTGTATCCAATCGGTGCCTTCGTGAAGGCGTGCGCCGGCATGCACGCATACTCTCGCGCGTAGCCGTCAACACTCTCTCCCGGCACCTTCCATTTGGCCGCGGGCGTCGCCTCGCCCCCCAGCCAATTTGGATAGAAAGTGCTGACAACCAAGTCTCCGGTCTTGAAATCATCGACATCGTCACCGACCGCAATCACCTCGCCGGCGCCATCAGTCATCGGAATGCGGCCATCGGCGCACGGTATTTTCCCAAGTACCACCATGTGATCATGAAAATTCAGCGAGTTGGCGCGGATCCTGACCAGCAGTTCGTCCGGCTTCGGCTCGAGCGGGTCTTCTTCGACAAGTTCGACGTTGCCCAAGCCTCCTGGTGCTCGCAGTCTGACCAATCTCATCGGGTCATTTTCGCCGGACGAACGAGAGCCCCGCTCACTTGATCAAGGTAGTGGCTCCAGCCGCCTTCGTGCATTCGACCCTTTTCATCGTCCGGGAGATTCTCGTGCCGGATGACGACCCGGGTAGCATCCTGGCGTGCCGCAAAGCGCACGGTCACCACCGACTCCAGCCCACGCGTGTGCTGCGACACCCACGTGTGCTTGATCGTGATCGGTCGCTCGACGACCAGAAAGCGGCCATAGTGGGCCAACTCGTAGTCGCCCTGCTCCGACAGGTGCATGCGGTAGAAGAGTCCATCGACCATCGGCTGCAGAATGGCTTTCGTGACCCCATTCCATGGGGAGCCCTCGCTGTTCGGGTCGAGCCAGGCATCGAAAACTTCGGCTGGGGTCGCATTGATCGTGCGCTCGACATTGATGCTGGTCGTCTTGATATTCCAGACGTTCATTTGAACTTCCTCTTCTCGTCAAACAAGTTGGCGAGAGCATCGAGCCGCTCGCCCCAGAACTGCTCGTAGTGGCTCAGCCAGCGATGTGCGTGCCTCATAGGCCCTGCGTTGATGCTGATGAGTTGAAAGCTGCCCTGCTTCTCGCGGACGATCAGCTCTGCCCGCTCGAGCACCTTGAGATGCTTGGAGACCGCCGCCAGGGACATGCTGAACGGTTGTGCGATCTGGCTGACCGTCCTTGATTGCGACGCAATCCGCAGAAGGATCGAGCGCCTCGTCGGGTCTGACAGCGCATGAAAGACCGCGTCCAACTGGGTCGGGCCGGTGGAATGCGCAGATTTAACCATATGGTTGAATGCTACGCGTGCGATCGAGCGCGGTCAACCATCTGGTTTAATCGTTGGTGATGACAATACCGTAGAATGAGATCACAACGCCGGGGCTGCGAGACAAAAATCGCGGGCCTCGCCAATAACGTCGGGAGAAAACGCCTCATGCGGTATCTGAAGATCGGCGCTGCTGCGCTGGCGGCACTGGTGCTCGTCGGTTTGATGACGGTGATCGTTCAGGATCGGTTGAGCCAGCCGCCGGCGCCGGACCGTGCGACCCTGATCGCTGAAGGGGAGCGATATCACGCCCGCATCCAGCGCGACCATTACGGTGTTCCGCACATCAGCGGCCCCTCCGATCCGGACGTGGCCTTCGGATTGGGCTTCGCCCATTCCGAGGACGATTTTGCCACCATCCAGGACGCGGCGCTGATCGCGCGCGGTCAGCTCGCAAGCGTCGAGGGCGCCAAGGCGGCGGTGACGGACTATCTGGTGCGGTTGCTCAAAGTGCGCGAGACCGTGGCGTCGCAATACGACACCGCCCTGCCGCCCGATGCTCGCGCGGTGCTTCAGGCCTATGCCGATGGGGTGAATTATTACGCTGCCCTGCACCCGGAGATGGTCAAGCGTGGCCTGTTGCCCATGACCGGCCGGGACGTGGCCGCCGGGTTCGTGTTCCGCACGCCCTTCTTCTACGGGCTGGATCATGTGATCGGGAAGATCATGGCGCCCGCGCCGAAGGCGGGGCAGGTCGCCATGACCATCACCGAATCCCTGCCCATCGGCTCCAACGGCATCGCCGTGGCGGCCTCGAAGTCAGCGGACGGCGCCACGCGTCTACTGGTCAATTCACACCAGCCCTATACGGGGTTCGTCGCGTGGTACGAGGCGGTGCTCGATTCCGGCGACGGCTGGCACGTGGCGGGCGGCTTCTTCCCCGGCTCGCCCTTCATGCTGCACGGACACAACGCCCACTTGGGCTGGGCCAACACCGTCAACGCCCCCAATGTGTCGACCGTCTATCGGCTGGACGTGAACCCCGCCAATCCGGACCAGTACCGGCTCGACGGTGAGTGGAAGAACTTCGAGAAGGGCGATGCAGCCATTCGCGTGAAAATCTTCGGGCCGCTGATCTGGACGGTGCACCGCCCGCTTTTGTGGTCGGTCCATGGTCCGGTTTTGACGACCGATCACGGTGTGTTCGCAGTGCGCTACGCCGGCATGGGCGAGGCGCGCCAGTCGCTGCAGTACTATCGCCTCAATAAGGCGGCCAACCGCGACGAATGGCTGGCGGCCATGCGCCTGCAGGCTCTGCCCAGCATCAACTACATCTACGCCGACGAGAAGGGGAACATCGGCTACGTCTACAACGGCCAGTTCCCGGTCCGCGCCGAGGGACGGGACTGGACGCAGATCCAGCCCGGCGATCGGTCCGACTTGATCTGGCACGGCTATCTGCCCTTCGACCGCGTGCCGCAGATCTGGAATCCCAAGTCTGGCTATGTGTTCAACTCCAACAACACTCCGTTCCAAGGCACGGGAGTTGAGGACGCGCTGAAGCCGGCCGACTTCAGCCCCACCATGGGCATCCAGACCGACATGACCAACAGAGCCTATCGTGCCCAGGAGAACTTCGGCGCCGACGCGGCCATCACCGCCGAGTCGTTCCGCGCCTACAAATTCGACCTCGCCTACAGCGACCGCTCCGACGTCGTGCGACAGATCGCCGAGGTGGTCAAGGTTGATCCAGCGTCTGACAATGACTTGACTGCCGCTCAGGCACTGCTCAAGGGCTGGGACCGGCGCACCAATATCGGCAGCCGCGCGGCGGCGCTGGCGGTGCTGATGCACACCGAAGCCGCGCATTCGGACAGCCATCCCGACGTACCGCCCATCGAGGCCCTGCGCCACGCCATCAAGACCCTGAAGACCCATTTCGGCCGCATCGATCCGGAGTGGGGCCAGGTCAACCGCATCCGCCGGGGCAAGCTCGACTTGGCCCTGGACGGAGGGCCGGACATCTATCGCGCCGTCTACGGTGTTGCGCAGGAGGACGGCACGCTCACCGCGTCGGCGGGCGACACTTTCATCATGTTCGTCACCTGGGACAAGACGGGCGCCCTATCCTCGGACAGCATCAACCAGTTCGGTTCGGCCACGTTGGATTCGCATTCGCCTCACTACGCTGATCAAACGCCGCTGTTCGTAGCCATGAAGACCAAGCCGGTACTGTTCACCCAAAGCCAGCTCACCGGAAACGTCGAAGCCGACTATCATCCCGGCAACCACTAAGCGCTCAGTAGGCGACCAGCGCTCAGTAGGCAACCACACAGCGCTCAGTCGGCCAATGGCGAGGGCCGTACTTGAAAGTGCACCACTAACGGCTTCATGCCTTTGCCGCCTTCCTTGTGCCACGGCGTGCGATCGCCGCTCGTAATCCAGAGGCCGCGGCCCTTCCAGCCCCCGGCAGCATCATCGATGCGGCCCTCGAGACCCTTGGCATAGAAACCCAGCGGATAAGGAATGCGCAGCGTCACGAACTCACCGTCAACCAGCGCGTGCACCCCGTCAAACAGATTTCCTGTCGCGATGGGCACGTTCGCGCCCAGCCCTAGCGTGTTGTGCTGATCGACCCAGGTGTAGTAGCTCGACTCGACGCTCATCTGTGGCACATTCACAAATCCCGGCCCGGGCAGTCGGTGAAAACTCCAGCCTTCGGGACAATGATCGCCCGTTGCGGTCGGCCCGTTGAGCGGGCCCTTGCATTTGCGCCGATCGAATTGTCCCAAATCTCCGCTCGCCAAGGACACCCACACCACGCCGTTGCGATCGATATCGGCACCCCGCACACCAAAGCCCGGCGCCGGCACATTGTAGATTTCGCTGAGCCGAGTCCGCGGGTCGAAGCGAATCAGGGCGCCCGGGTAACGAAACGCGACCGAGCCCCAGACGCTGCCATCGGCGGGATTTGGCATGACGGCGTAGAAGCTCGCCGCCAAACGTTGGTCACTGCTCGGATTTGCCGGTTGACCGGGTTCGGTCCACGCATCGAGCTTGCCGTTGCCATTGGTATCGAGCACGAGCGGCGCCCAGCCTTGCGAAGCCGCCGCATCACCCGTCGAAATGAATTTCTTCGTGTCGAGCCAGCCCACCACCTCTCGTCCTCCGCTGGTCCACAGGGTATCGCCTGCATCTTCGGCGAATTGCAGGTGATGCGTGCCGAAGCAGGTATCGACAAAAACATACTTGCCGCTTTTCGGTTCGTACATCGCCAGCTGGCGATCGGATGAGTTGAGGGGAAACGCCATCGACGAGGGATGCCTGGAGCCTTGCTTGCAAAACGCGGGGTTCGCCGCCGCGCGAATCCGCGCCGTGTACCAAACGCGGCCGGATCGATCCAACATCGGATTGTGCGCAACCGCCCGGCTGTCCCAGATTCGCTCATCGCCCCAGTAGGGTGATGGCTGAATCACGGGGTCGTCGTGCGTCGTCGGTGTATCGGCGTCGCGCACCAAAGCCTTGAACGTGGTGGCGGTATTGTGCTGCGGATCGAGTACGGGGAAGTTATCCGTGCTCAGCTCCGGGGCGCCGTATAACAACCCATTGGCATTTACGCTCGGATTACGCCGATCGGTTCCCGACAGATCGTGCAGGTAAGCCTTGCCGTCAGACCAGTCGCGCACCGTGGCGACGACGTTGCGCTCAATGCCGCTCGGACGCTTCGGCTGCGCTGCCGGCACTTCGCCGGCGGCGATACGATCGGTCCAATCCGCCAAATAGTGAATCGGAATCCCGGCAAGGGTGCCTTGCGCGATGTTGATCATCTGGCCGCCGGCTTGGCCGGACTGCAGGCGTCGCAGCCACGCCTCCTCCGATGTCTTGGATGGCCCTAACGACTTTGGAATCGTGCGCGTCGCCAAATTACCCAGTTGATGGCAACCGACGCAGCCCATGTTCTTCATCCACATGAGATAGCCATTGCGGCCGCCCGCGAGCGCGGCGACCTGCGCCTCCTCGGGAATTTTCATCATGGCGTACCAATAAGCGGCAGGATAGCTTTTGGCGGCCGTCGCCGCATCCGGCGCCGCGAGCGCGGTGAGATTCAGAGCGCGGCCCGGAGTTGCATCGATTTTCGCCGAGTCCGTCAGGCCATAGCCGCGCACCCAGACGCGGTACTTCGCCTTGGGAAGATCCGGAATGAGATAGCGGCCCGCCTCGTCGGTGACGACGATTTTCGCGAAGCGTGTTTGAAAATCCTGAGTCTCGGCTATGACCCATACGCCGGCTTCCGCGCCGCGCGCGCTCTGGACGGTGCCGCGGATTTCATCGGTAGCCACCGCCGCTTCCCCGACGGCGGCGCCCTCACCCGTCAAACATCCCCCGAGCGCAACCAGCGATGCCATGACGCAATTCAGCTTCGATGAATTCATGGGCCCTCCCTCCATTATTCTACCTTGAGACGCACCACGGGAAAGTACAGCCCCACCGCCCGTCGCCGCCACCAGAGGCCCCGGGATTTTTGCTCACCGCCAACAAAGGTGTAGTCGTAGAACTGTGCGCGAATATATTGCGGCCGCTTGTCGGCGAAAGGATTCTTTTCCAGCATCGCTGTCACGGCGGGTTCGTTTTCGAGCAGCCTTTCGAGAAATCGCGGAAACCACCTGACATTCCGCGGGTCATCGAGCGCGGCGAACCACATCTGCCAGTCCAGTCGTGGCTGGTGTGGGATGTTCCAGCGCGGGCGTCGCGACAGATCGCCCGGTTTATAACGGAATTCGTACTCGCGCCATTCGACGCCGTCTTGCGAGCCCTCGATGACGATTTCCTCTCGCTGTGTCGTCATGACGGCGAACAATCCGTAACTGCTCACCAGGCGCAGCGGCTCGATCAGTTGATCGATTTCGCGCATCGCTGCCGGCGGGCTGCCGCCGAAACGCATGTCCATCTGCACCAAGCTCGAGAACACCAGCAGCACGCCCAATGCGCCCACGAGCCGCGACACGGTTTTTGGCGGTTTCTGTTGCGCGGCCGACAGAAGCTTGAGACGTTGCGGCAGAATCTTCTGCAGGGCCGCATCGTCAAACAACAGCAAGCACAGCAACATGGTCTGAAGATTGAACCAGTTGTAATTGCCGGTGATCAGAATGCAGCTCTGCAGCAGCAAGATGCCGAACGCAGCCAAGAAACGCAGCCGCCGCGGGCAAAATATTAGAAATGGCAGCGCCAGCTCGACCACGAACAAGCCCCCGGTGGCGAATCTCAACACGGACGGCGCCAATTGCGCGGCGTACCAGGCCACCGGTGTGGGCAGGGGCTGCGTGAAGAAATGATATTGCAGCGCCGACAGGTTCCACCAGTTCGGATCGGCGCTCAGCAGCTTGACCACACCCGACATGAACATGAAGCGAAACAACAACCAGCGCAGCAGCCAGATGCCCGGCGCCCGGGCGAAACTCATCAGCAGGGCAAGAAATCCGGTCTCGAGCAGAAACGTGTCCCATTGGAAGGACATGAATGTCTGTCCGCCGTACAGCAGCGAGAGATACAGCACATAGAGCAGAAACAGGCTTAGGCGCGGCAGCACATTGCAGAACAGTAGCAGCGAAAACCCCGCGCCAACCCAGCACACCGCCTGAATCGCGAAGTCGCTGGCGTTGATCCAGAACAGCATGGGCATCACAAAGAAACGCTCGATACCTGCCCGGCCCCCGATGGCCTCGACCAATTCTGCGAGCGGCTGGATGCCATGGCTGCCGATCAGCCCCAAGGCCTGCACGCCAAAGGACGTGAAGGCCGCCAGGTAGATCAGACCGAGCAGCCGCAGAAATAAGAAAGAGACAAGATCGTAGCGCGGCGGTCCGTAGTCCCTGCCCCATAGAAACAAGCTGATGCGATGGAAGGCCGCACGGTGCGCGGCGATAAAGGCATAAATCAGTTCCGAGATCGCCGCAAAACCTGGAAGCCTTCTATAAAGGCCTAGCCAGAATTCCTTTCCGCGCGCGTGGCTCAAGGTGAGGAAGCTCGCCTCGGCGGCACTCGCGCGGCGTCCCTCGGGCGGGATGTATTGCACAGCGCGTTGAAAGTCCGCCAGTGGAATCTCAGGATGGTGCGCGGCCACGTCCTGATACGGCCGGTAATCGACCGCATCGGCCGTGAGCTTCTGCCAATAACGCGCCCAGAAAACGCAAAACGCGCAGTCAGCGTCGTACACCAACAAGGGCCGCGCATCATGAGGCGCATCGCCGGGTCGGGCTGACGGACTATTCACTTGTCTCTTGCACTAGGCAGCTCGAATGATACGGTCGACTGCGATCAGCGGGCTTGGCGGGACACAACGCCGAACGGGTTCGACCAAATTCGTTGTGCTATACGCAATCACGCTATCGTAACTTAACCCGTTGAATTGTCTACTCTCGATTCCGGTACTTTACCTAGTGTCTCTGAGGCTATTCCCTCGCCGCGGCGAACCTACCGACAGCGCGGCCATGACGATCGCACCGATTAGTCCTTTACGAGGTTGACCTGTCCTGCCCATGCGAGTAGGCCAGTCGGCGCGGCTGACGCGGCTGGGACTCCTGTTCTTAAGCAGTCCTGACGAGGGCGTGAGCGACGAGCTGCCCTTCCGGACAGCTCTCAGTGTCGCGCGAAACTACGCCGATATTGGCCCGGTGTCATGCCGGTCCCTTTACGAAACGCTCGCGTGAAATTTGCCTGAGAAGAAAAGTTTAGCGCTACGGCGATGTCGAGCAAGGACTGATCCGCTCGTCTCAAAAGCACCTTCGCGTGCTCAAGACGGTGCCCGCTCACGTACTGATGAGGGGATTTACCCACGGCGGCTTTGAACGCTCGCGCAAAGTGGAACTGGCTCAAGGAGGCAACTTTCGCGAGCCGGGCGATCGTAAGATTCCCCCCTTCCAGATTTGCGTCGATGTATTCCCTCACCCGGGTCAGTCTGCGTCGGTCCAGCCCCTGATGAGAGAGTTGCTCGAGATCTTTGTCGGGGGAGTGACCGCTATGACTATGCACCAGCCTCGCTGCCAGGCTTACCGCGAGCGTTTCGGCCAGCAGCCTGCCACCCGCGGTCTGAGTCCGCATCTCCGAAACAATCGCGAACGCGATCTCGGCAACCAGAAGGTCCCGGAAACTGCGCTGATAGCGCAGGGATTCGGGCGCTGAATAGCCGACATCGATGCCCAAGCTCTCCGCCGAGAAGTGTCGTGCCGGAAGATACACATGCAACATCTCCGGCAGCGGCGCGGCGATATCGAGGAGGACTTCTTTCGGACCCGGCGGGGACAACCAAATAGTTCCCCGGTCAGCGATCGCGCGGTCTACGACGCCATCGGTCAAACGGGTCACAAGGGAATTGCTCGGGCTGATCGCGACGCAAATCTCAGTCTCGGACTCGGCACCTTGGTACTCGACCACTCCGCTGCCATGGGCGCAAAGCGCCGCCGAAAGCCCTGACCAGCCCAACCCCACGGAAGACGCGAGCAGCCGCCCCTCCACCCCATACTCGTTGAACCGATGTTCGCGAACGCCAATCGACTCGTCACTAATGCTATCCACTACTTACCCCTTCAGAGCTACAGCTCCAATTCATCTCCACATGCGCCAACCGATTCACCTGCGTGAGCCAGCTGTTTCCGCGAGCCATCCACGATTTGTCGAGCACGCCGTGGCGCGCTGCTGTCGGCGCTCGGACATGATGATCAAGGCGTTACCGGCGTGCCAATCACCCTTTTCAATCGCCGCGATAGATAACCTCTATGTCGTCGCGTCACGAGCCCTTCGCGTGGACGAATGTCCGCAACCAAGGAATAGCGTGCCGCATTCAAAGATAAGACTCCTGATTGACTCGTCAATACATTCACGCTGACGAAGTACGAACTAGCGACATAAGGTTGACTCAATGCGATACCCCGACCCTTTCATGAAGACAGCGGCAGACGGAAATCCGGCTCGACCCGTCTCCTTGAAGCGACGAACATTTTCCCTCGTCGGTCGCCCGACACTTGATCTCGACCGGACTTGTGATTTCTACCAGCGGATTTTGGGATTCGAACCAGTTTCCAGCGAGACCATTGAAACCGAAGGCGTACGCGCTCGACATATCGTATTCGACATGGGACGCAATCAGCTAATCGCGTTTATCGAATCAGACCAATTCCCAGAAGTGTCCGCGGAATATGATCGTGAATCCGATGTACCGATCTCCTTCTACCATTTTGCCTTCGAGGCCGAATCGCCCTCCGTCCTTATCGACAAGCGCGATCAATTGCGCGCCAATGGAATAAACGTCACCGATATCGTCGATCACCAGTGGTCCAAGTCGATCTATTTCAAAGATCCCGATGGTCTGTCGCTCGAGTACTGCTGTGCGGCCCACAGCTGCACGGAGGACGAGGCGGCGATGGCGTAACCTTTGCTGCACAGCATTTCCCGAGCACTCGATCACCTACTGCGGGCCCGCCGCGCGCATACAGATGCAGCTCTTTTTTGCGACCTTGAAAGATACAGCCAAATCTCTACACCCCTGAATCTAGGCAAGCAAGGAATAGCATGCCGCATTCATGGAGAAGGCCGCCGATTGAGTCGTCGGTACATTGACACAATCGCAAGAGGCTTCGTGAGCAAGGAGAAAATAGATGACCGATCGTGTTGGAAAAACCCTGTGCGCGCTGTTGGTCGCGTTGCTGGCCTGCTGCGGCACCACCCCAACAGAGGCAATTACAACCACGCATCAATCGACCGCGACCCGGCGGACCGATTTCCGAGCGCACCCTGAGTCTTTGGCGCTTCTAGAAACGCTCAACTCAGAATTGCTGAGTAGCGATAGCGGGACGCGGACGCTCGAGCGCTGGTGCACAGCCCATCGCTTGGCTGCAATTCCAGTAATTGTAGCCGAGCGGGTGCACGGCCCTGAGGAGGCGCCCACCGAGAACCAACTTCGCGCGCTCGGCGCATCCCCGCGGGATTCCGTCCGTCACCGCAAAGTAAGGCTGCTCTGCGGTTCGACTGTGCTGTCGGAAGTGGACAATTGGTATGTGCCCGCCCGGCTACCACGCGAGATGAACGAGCTGCTCGATACAACGAACTTACCCTTTGACGAGGTGGTGCACGAGCTGCACTTCAGGCGATATACGCTGTCAGCAAATCTCGCGTGGCCGCCGCTTCCCAAGGGGTGGGAGTTCGGCTCCGCGGAGAGACCGACGGTCGATGCCGCCGCGAGCCCCGCGATACGACCACTTCCGCCGCAGGTCCTGATACATCGCGCGATACTGATACTGCCTAACGGAACTCCGTTCAGCGAAGTTGTCGAGAGCTACACCAGCAATGTGCTTCCTTTCCCGCGTCCGGCTATCCCGGAGATAGTGGTAATCGCCAGAAGACCTGAACCTTGAAGGGAGGCGAGCGCATAGCCCTGATGGAGCCGCTTGTGCTTGGCGAGGGCTCCGGCCGCTGAACACTTATTCCTCGCAGGCGCGACCACCGGTATCGAAAATCGTATCGTCCTCGATGATCCGGCCACCGCTAAACCGAAAGAACGTCGTCAACTTGAGGGGAAAGCCTGCTCCCGGTGTGCGGATTGAGCTTACGAAGCGTACTGCGGCGCGATCGCCCTCAATGATAATCGCATCCACGTCATCGCGAATATCGGGGAAGGCGCGAAACAATGCTCCGTACGTCCGGGCCACGTCGACGCCGGTACGCGGTTTGCAAAAGTCCGAGGACGTGAGGCGAGCGTTCGGGGCATACAGCGCCTGCAAAGCAGCGACATCATGTCGGTTGAATGCGTCGAAGAGCTTGTCAACAATGGCCCCTGAGGCGCTCGTCATCGACACCGAGGCGGTTAGAAACAACACGGGAATTGACATCACGCGGTCCCCTCTTTGAGCCGCAAGAGGATATCCGTCATCAGTTCGTCGACCGGCGTCCGATCCGGATCATTGATGAAATTATGGAATATTGGGAAGTCTGCCGGTTGCCGACCCGAGTTCAGCAGCCATTCGCCAATGACATACTGAGTGGCTGCTTCCAGCCCGTCATATGATCCGCAGTGCCGTAGGCACGCAAACTCTCCTGCGGGCAACCGAAGGACTCGGAAAGGCTCCGGTGCACTGGTGACGCCAAGGGCCAGACCAGCATCGTAACGAAGTTCGTCAACAGGCACACTCGCGGGATCGTCCAGCGGAATTCCGTAAATGCCTTGTAAGTGTTGCAGCGCGTCTGTTGCTTCAGCCCAGGACCAGACCTGTCCAAATGTCGCGTTCAAATCGGTATACGGTTTACCTTCGCGTCGGAGTGCAACAACCATGATCTCGCCGCGCCGATCAACGGCTACGTTCATGTCTGCAGCGTCCTTTTTTGCGACGGACAATTGAGAGTTTCGGTGCTCGCTCGGCGTGAACCCGGTATGACGTCGAAATGCTCGAGCGAAGCTCTGAGGCGTGCCGAAACCAATCGCCGTGGCCGTTTCCGTCACGCTGGCATCTTTAACCAGAAGCAACTCCTGAGACGCTTCCATCCGGAGACGCAATATGGTCTGGCCTACGGTCTCGCGCGTCAGCGCCCGCCAGATCCGATGGAAGTGAAATGGGGAGACCGCAGCGGCGGAAGCGAGCTCCGCTAGTGACGGCGGATCATCCAGTCGCCCTGAGAGTAGGGAGGCGGCACGCTCGAACCTGCGCCTCCATCGATCAAGCATGTCCTCATCCACGTGACGCCCCCACCGCTGTACGCCGTCTTTATACCCTTCTCCTGGAAAAGCGCGGTCCATGGCTTGCTCTTCGCAGCTTGCCTCATGGCAACCTTACAACTCGAGGGAGGTTCAGTGCGGGATCTTTCGGGTCGTAGGGTGATTTTGGTGACTTGTAGGTTGCTGATAGGTAGTCAACGAGTGCATCAATATCCTGCGGGCCCCCAATCCGATTGGTTCCCTGCGGTAAGATGCTAAAGTCATCCCCGCCCGCGGCCAGATAGTTGTCGACAGTTACTCGGTAGGGTTTTGTCGGATGCTGGACCACACCGTGATCCACGATCCGATCAATCGGACCGTCATTCGCGGACGTAAGCAATGTCACATTGACGATCTTCTGACATGGCGCCGCTGACATGCTCCAATCGACATGCAGGCCACTTGAAACTTGGAGTATCCGGTTGGTAGTTTGACCATTGCACCCGGGAAATTGTTGCTCCAAGAGATCCTTGATTTCCCCGGCAGTGAGCGTCATGGTCACAAGAGAGTTGCCGAACGGGCGCACCGCAAACGCTTCCTGATACGTGACGTTGTGTGGATAGGTCGCTTGGGCCACGTCGAACCCGGGGGGACGCACGCCACCTGCGTTGACGAATGCAATGACAGCGCCGCCCATTTGCGCAGGTGAGGTTGCCGCGAATTCCGAGTCCGCAATCAGGTCCCCTGCCGGCACTTCGCCACTCGGTCCTGGCGTGTTCGTCAGCGGCGCCGCGATCGCACCAGTCACTTGGTCAGCCAGTGGTGCGACAGCGACGCCGTAATCTGCGACCAGCGCGCGAATTCGCTCGATCGACGGAGACAACAAAAAGGGATGTACCGGCGACATCAAGTCATCTGCCGCCGGGTGGCTGACCACGAGATTGGATGCCGCGATGTGCGTCACCCGTCCCGTCGAAGCGTCCACACTGAGATCGATGTCGCTAAGAAGTCGGCCATAATAGCCAGCCTGCGTGACCGGGATCAGCCGCCCGGCACTGTTCGGCAATCGGCAGTTGTAAGCTTTGTGTGTATGGCCGGAGATGACCAGATCGACAGAATCGCTGAGGCGTGAAACTATATCCACAATCGGCGAATGCGTCGGGCCTCCGAGGCCGTCCGCGCAATCATTGATCCCACCTGTCGCGGGAACCGTCGCCGGGTTCTGAGATCCACCTTGGTGAATCAGCACAACAATTGCCTGGATCCCTTGGGCATGCAGTTCTGGAATCAAGGCGTTGACCGTTTCCGCCTCGCCTTTAAACGTGAGCCCGGAGACACCTTGCGGCGTCACAATGCTCGGCGTCCCCTTCAACCCAACGCCGATAAACGCGACGCGAACTCCTTGGAATGTCTTGATGATGTAAGGCGGGAAGAGGG
>Ga0210406_10003203_pt1 | contig 18105 bp, 12 predicted proteins | sample IncBWC30MmetaG_FD_155454 | JGI IMG/M metagenome (GOLD analysis project Ga0210406, IMG submission 155454) | Forest soil microbial communities from Barre Woods Harvard Forest LTER site, Petersham, Massachusetts, United States - Inc-BW-C-30-M | ecosystem: Environmental > Terrestrial > Soil >... | reverse complement strand
ATGTGTAGTGCCGTAGGCGATAATGCCGATTTTCGATTTGCCGGTGGAAACGACCTCCGGACGAGGCACGAACGAACGTGCGGTCTCAAATTTGCGATTGATCCGTTCCATGTTGCGCTCGAAGTCGTCCGGCCGCTCGCTATACTGCGACCTTTCGTTATGTCCCGACCCGCGCGTAAAGTACGCTGCCGCCGGGTGCTCTGTCCCCGGCAGCGTGCGGTAGCCGACGCCGTCTCCGTCTACATCCTTGTAGCGCGCAAAGCTTCCTGCTTTTTCAAGGTCCGCCTTATTCAAAACCTTGCCCCGATTGATAGGCGTCTCTGGATACTCAAACGGATCCGACATCCAGTTGTTCATGCCGAGATCAAGGTCCGACATGATAAAGACCAGCGTCTGGAATTGCTCGGCCAGGTTGAATGCATCCGTGGCCATGGTGAAGCACTCCGACACCGACGACGGAATCAAAAGGATGTTCTTGGTGTCGCCATGGCTCAGAAAAGCCGTAGACAATATGTCGCCCTGTGAAGTGCGTGTCGGCAAGCCAGTGGACGGTCCCACTCGCTGAACATCCCAGATCACTCCGGGAACTTCCGCGTAGTAAGCCAGGCCTGCGAACTCCGCCATCAGCGAAATGCCCGGTCCGGCTGTCGCCGTCATGGATCGTGCACCCGCCCAGCCTGCACCGATCACCATGCCGATCGCGGCCAGTTCGTCTTCTGCCTGCACGATCGCAAACGTGGCTTTCCCGTCAGTCCCAACCCGATGCTCTTTCATGTAATCGATCAGCGTCTCCACGAGCGACGAGGATGGCGTGATCGGGTACCAGGTCACTACCGTGACACCAGCGAACATGCAGCCCAGGGCCGCCGCTGAGTTACCGTCGATAATGATCTTGCCTTGCGTCTTATCCATGCGGGCAATGTGGAACGGATCCTGCTTGGTCAGGTTTGCGGCCGCATAGTCGAATCCGGCCTTCGCCGCGGCCAGGTTTAACTTGGCAGCTTTGACCTTAGTAGCAAACTGTTTGCGAATTGCCTTCTCTACCTCCGCCACGTCGATGTCGAGTAACTTCGCCACGACACCGACGTAAATCATGTTCTTGACCAACTTGCGCAGCTTGGCTTCCGGGCAAACCGTCGCCACAATCTTGTCGTAAGGCACGGCATAGAAAATGAGGTCGCTGCGCAGAGCGCTCAGATTGAGCGGCTCATCATAGAGAACCGAGGCTCCGGCAGCCAACGATTTCACATCGTCTTGAGCCGTCTCGGCGTTCATCGCCACCAGAAAGTCGATTTCCTTCTTGCGCGCGATGTACCCGTCTTTGTTCGCTCGGATCGTGTACCAGGTGGGCAAGCCTGCAATGTTCGATGGGAACAAATTCTTTCCGGAGACGGGTACCCCCATCTGGAAAATGCTGCGCAGAAGAACGGTATTCGAACTTTGAGAACCGGAGCCGTTTACGGTCGCGACCTGAATGCTCATGTCGTTGACGATCGGCTGGTGACCGGTTCGGCCAGCCGCATCGTTTAACGCAACGTCGATAGTAGACATCCCTGTGTCTTCTCCCTGGGCAATGTCCGGAGACGGGTATTCCCCGGCGACAACCTATGTTCGTCGAATCGCCTCATTATACGGCAGGAAGGTGCGGCGGAAGCGGTACGGCGGGCTCGAACCAACGCAGGTATCCAGGTGGCAACTAGGCTTCGAGCGTGTAGAACTGAGCCATATTGCGGAACTTTTTGTATCGCGAAGCGACTAATTCGGAGATTGGCTGAGCGCTCACTTCGGTCAAATTCTTCTCAAGTACCTGTCCCAGGAGGGTAGCAGCTGCCTCATGATCGCGGTGGGCTCCTCCGGGAGGCTCCGGAATAATGCCATCGATAATTCCCAACTCGCTCAAGTCCGAGGCCGTAATCCGCATAGCCTGCGCAGCCAGTTCTTTCTTGCTAGCATCACGCCACATGATCGAGGCGCAGCCTTCGGGTGAAATCACCGAGTACACCGAATTCTCCATCATGAGAACACGGTCGGCGACAGCAATGGCCAGCGCCCCACCACTACCGCCCACACCAATCACCGTCGTCAGGATCGGCACCTTCAATCGTGCCATCTCGCGCAGGTTGCGCGCAATTGCCTCAGCCTGGCCGCGCTCTTCAGCTTCCAGCCCGGGGTACGCTCCGTCTGTATCGACAAACGTAAAGATGGGCCGGTTAAACTTTTCAGCGATCTGCATGACCCGCAAGGCCTTGCGATAGCCTTCGGGGTGCGGCATGCCAAAATTCCGATAGACCTTTTGCTTGGTATCACGGGCTTTCTGGTGGCCGATCACCATTACTTCTTTGCCTTGGAAGCGTGCCATTCCGCAGACGATTGCCGGGTCTTCGCCAAATGCACGGTCCCCGTGAATTTCGCTCCAATCGGTGAAGAGTCGTTCAATGTAGTCGAGGGTGTAAGGGCGCTGCGGGTGCCGCGCCAGTTCCGTCTTTTCCCACGCGGTGAATCCCGAATGCACATCATGGCGCAACGCGTCCACGCGATCGTGCAACTGCTGAATCATGCGGCGAGTCTCGTCGCTCTGGCCCGGGGTGGCCTGCAACTGTTCAAGTTGCTTCTCGATCTTCGCCAACTCCACTTCTGCTTTCGAATCCGATTCCATCTTCCCCGTGCCGTTCCGGCGGGACTGTTGGGTCTCCACCATCTGCAATAAGAACTCCACGCCGGATACGACCTGGGCGTTGTCCACGACTGGTGCAGCTTCCGCCGCAGCCTCGATTTTCTTCTTGCGGGACTGCTGGCCTTTCATGAGCCGCCGCTCTCAGTTAATGATGCGTACGCTGCCCCGACCACAAAGTTCTTCCACGCGTGCAATGAAATTGCGGTCCGGCAACACATTATAGCCGTCTGCTTCCATCACGACCATGAAATCGCCCGCGCGCTCCACGTCGAACAAGACCCGCGCCTCGCCTTTCCGTTCGGTAAAGAGGGAGTGCAGTGCGTCCACCGTTCCCTCCGTCGAGCCTTCGGCCGGGATGCGAATACGCAGTGATCGCGGTAACGGAACCTTGGCATCCTCGAGAGGGAAAATGTCCGCCGTAGTGATCTTGGGGTTCGATCCTTCCTCTACTCGCACGCCACACTTCACGAGTACCGGCACTTCGAGCTTCACTTTTTCCTGCAAACGCTTGTAGGCTTCTGGAAACACGATCATATCAACCGACCCTGACATATCTTCGAGTGTGCCCTGCGCGTAGAAGTCCCCACGCTTGGACTTGAGTACGCGCAGGTTGGAAATGATCCCGGCCGTTGAGATGGTCTCATCCTTGCCCGTCGACGCCTTCATGGCCAAAATGTCTTCGACGCTTCGCGCATTTAGTCCTTCCAACTTGTCGCGATACTTTTCCAGCGGGTGGCCCGTGATGAAGAAGCCAAGAATTTCTTTCTCCGCCGCCAGACGCTGATGCTCGTCCCAGTCCGGTATGTTGGGAAGCTGCTCGTGCGGCGCCTCGTTTTCCTCCTGTTGGAACACGCCAAACAGCCCATGCTGCCCGGACTCGGCGTCCCGTTGTGCTTTCTGCGCCCGGTCGATCGCTTTATCAATGACCGCCATGAGCTGGGCACGCCGTCCGAGCGAGTCCATTGCGCCGCTTTTGATCAGGGATTCCAGCACGCGTTTGTTGAGCATTCGCAGGTCGACGTTCTCGCAGAACTCGAAAATATCCCGATACCGTCCCTGCTTCTTTCTCCCGGCTACGATCGACTCGATCGCGTTGTGCCCGACGTTCTTCACGGCCGCTAAACCAAATCGAATCGCTGGCCCGTGGGGAGTAAAGTTCGCATCCGAAACGTTGATGTCTGGCGGTTCGACCGCAATCCCCATCTCCCGGCACTCGTTGATGTACTTCACAACGTCGTCGGTGCTTCCCGTGACCGAAGTCAGCAGCGCGGCCATGAACTCAACCGGATAATGCGTCTTGAGATATGCCGTGTGATACGCCAGCAAGGCGTAGGCGGCCGAGTGGGACTTATTGAAGCCGTATCCCGCGAACTGCGCCATCAGGTCGAAGATCTTTTCGATCTTTTTCGGCGGGAAGCTGCGCTGTGTCGCGCCTTCGACGAATCGCTCGCGCTGTTTCGCCATTTCCTCGACATTCTTCTTGCCCATCGCACGCCGTAGCAGATCCGCTTCACCCAGCGAGTATCCAGCCAAGCGGTTCGCGATCTGCATGACCTGCTCTTGGTAGACGATGACTCCCAGCGTCTCTTCCAGGATTTCCTTCAACTCCGGCAGTTCGTATTCGATCTTCTTACGTCCATGCTTGCGGTCAATGAAGTCATCGATCATGCCACCCTGAATCGGACCCGGCCGGTAGAGTGCGTTCAATGCGGTGAGGTCCTCGATTGAATTCGGCTGGTAGCGGCGCAACACGTCGCGCATGCCATGCGATTCAAACTGGAACACCCCCGACGTCAGTCCCTTGTAGAACACCTTCCGGTAAGTCTCTTCGTCCTGCAACGGGATGCTTTCCAGCGCAATTTCTTCTCCGCGCGTTTGCCGGATCAACTTCACCGCATCGTCGAGAATAGTCAGCGTGGTCAGCCCGAGAAAGTCCATCTTCAAGAGGCCGAGTTTCTCGATCGCCACCATATCGAACGCGGTAACGATTTCGTCGTTCTTGGTCCTGTGCAGCGGAACGAGTTCGGTCAGCGGGCGCGGCGAGATCACCACTCCCGCGGCATGAACACCGGAGTTGCGGACCAAACCTTCCAGCTTCTTTGCAGTCTCCAGGAGTTCGCGCACCTGCGGATCTTTCTGGTAAGCCTCCTGTAGTTGCGGCGACTCCTGAATCGCCTCCTCCAGCTTGATGTTGATCTGAGTCGGCACCATCTTCGCAATGCGGTCCACATCGCTATACGGCACATCCATCGCACGGCCGACGTCCTTAATCGCGGCCTTGGCCGCCATCGTGCCGAATGTGATGATCTGCGCCACGTTCTCCCGTCCGTACTTGCGGGTCACATAGTCGATCACTTCCCCGCGCCGGTTCATGCAGAAATCGATATCGATATCCGGCATGGAAATGCGTTCCGGATTCAAGAATCGCTCAAACAGCAATTCGTGCTGCAGCGGATCGATATCCGTGATCCCAAGCGAGTACGCCACCAGCGCGCCAGCCGCCGATCCGCGCCCTGGACCCACCGGAATGTCGTGCTCCCGTGCATATCGAATGAAGTCCCAGACAATGAGGAAATATCCCGAGAACTGCATCTGCTGGATGATGGCCAACTCTCGCGCCAACCTTTGCTCGTAGTCCGGCAGGCCGTGCTTGAGTTTCCCCTGTTCCGCCAAGGGACGAATCTTCTCCAGCCTCCGCGCAAATCCTTCCCGCGTCACGTTCTCAAAATAGCTGTCGAGCGTGAACCCCGGCGGAACATCGAAATGCGGGAAGGGATTGCTGATTTTCTCGAGACGCATGTTGCAGCGCTCGGCAATATCGAGTGTACGCGTCAGCACGTCCGGTGCATCCTTAAACACCCGGCCCATTTCTTCGAAGCTCTTCACGAAGAACTGATTGCCGTCGAACTTCATCCGGTTCGTATCCTGAATCGATTTGCCGGTCTGGATACAGACCATCACGTCCTGCGCATGCGCATCGTCTTCGCAGAGGTAGTGGCTGTCGTTGGTCGCGACCAGGGGCAGTCCCAGCTCTTTCTCGAGTTGGAATAAGCCTGCGTGAATGCGGTGCTCGAGGGCGAGCCCTTGATCCTGAATCTCGAGATAAAAGTTCTTCTCCCCGAAAATGTCACGGTACTGCGACGCCGCCTCCCGCGCAGCGCCGTAGTTTCCTTCCACCAGCCGCTCCGCGACTTCACCCTTCAAACATCCAGACAAGCCGATCAATCCTTTTGAGTGCTCCTCCAGAAACCGCTTGCTGATTCTTGGTTTGTAATAAAAGCCGTGGAGGGACGATTCCGACGTGATGCGCGCCAGATTCCGGTAGCCTTCTTCGCTCTCGGCTAGCACCAGCAAGTGGTTGTAGGTATCGCCTTCCGGCGGAGTGCGCTCGATGTTGTGATCTTCCTTCTTGCACACATACAACTCGCAACCAACAATAGGCTTCACGCCTGCTGCCTTCGCAGCATTCACGAAATGTACCGCGCCAAAGATGTTGCCATGATCGGTCATGGCGACCGCGGGCATGCCGAGCTCTTTCACGCGTTTGACGAGTTTGTCGACGTCGCAAGCGCCGTCGAGCATCGAGTAGTCGGTATGCAGGTGCAGGTGTACGAATTGGGACATGTTTTATGAGTACCGGGTCGCGCTTCGCGCCTTCACGGCGCCTGGCTGGAACTGGGGCTGGAACGTGCTCTCTATTCTAACGGCTCGCGCGAAACGTGCAACGCCAGGAATCGGTGCAGAGTGGGCTGAGCGTCTCTGTAGCTTGGAAGGCGCTCCGATTCCGTTCGTTGCAAGGGAGAGTTGGGGTTGGAAATCTACCGCGGAAGCTGGAAATCCACGCCACGTTCCTCGTTCAGCTTGGTCGTTGCATCCAAGTCAAGGTCAGCAAGGGGAATCTTCCGTTGCCGTGCGTCGGCAACTACTACCAGGGTCTTCCCCACGATTGCGTAGTTTTTTACTTCCTGGATCCGTCGGTCGCGAAACACAAGCACGGTCGCCAGATCCGGCAGCGCTGGCAATTTGTCCGCTTGCTTGTCCTGCTGCCGAACCGATTGTGATCCCGTCTCGGCCGCAGGTGGTGGCGCGGAGGGTCCGTATCGATACTGTGCATACTGCGAAGCGTCTAGTTGCTCACGCAACTGCTGCACCTGCTGACTCAAATCGTCGATCTGTCGAGAAGCGTCCGCCTGGTACGACGAGTCGTTATTGTCGTATGACGACGTATCCCAATACCACGGCCAGGAGTAACTGTATCCGTAATACGGATACCCGAAGCGCCGGTGGAAGCCAGCATGGGAATGAATCGGATGCGAATGCACACAGTTGGTGCAGCCGTGAAAGCTGGAATGATTGCTGCCCAGAAGATTGCCGCGCATTCCGGTCATGCCCACGCTGTGAGAAGAAAATCCAGATCCGTGAGAGATGCCGACAGAGTGCCCCATGCCTCCGCCGCGCATGCCGCCTCTCTGGCTCCAGGCAGCAGGCACCGCCAGAACCAGAGCGAATGCCGCAACTGCCACTGCGCGACGCATACCCAATTATAAGCCCGAATGCAGGGTTCGGAGCTAATGCTTCTTCTTGGCCGCAGCTTTCTTGAGCCCAGGCTTCGCCGCCTTGGATTCCTTGGCTGGAGCCGGCTTTGCACTCTTAGCAGGCGCCGCCTTCGCCGGCGCAACCGGTTTCGGAGATGCTGCAGGCTTCCCCTCGTGCTTGGTCGGGGCCGCCTGCTTGGCCACCGGCGCAACTACGCCTGCAGTCTTAGGAGCCGGTTTGCCCTTTCCATCCGGAACGGGTGCAGGGGCTTGAGCCGAAGCCGCACCTTTACCCTTCTTCTTGCCGGCCTCCGCTGTCGCTTGAACCAGTGTTGCCGCAGCAGCGGCGGCGGCTGCAGCCTTCGCAGCTCGCCCGCGCTTGGCCGGTGGGGGCGGAGGTGGTGGCGGGGGCGGCGGAGCGAGCGGCTTCAAATACTTCAACGTCTCAGTACGCGAGCGCAGCTTTCCATCCAACAGCAGCAGGAAAACGTCATGCGCAATCTTGCCGTACTCCGGCATCTGGGGCGTGATGTGCAGCTCCGTCATCTCGGGCAACGGAATCTTCTGCTGTACCTGTCGCCACTTCGTAAAGAAGTTCTTGATCTTCAGCAGCACTCCCTGCTGCCGCGCCGTCACGGCTAAAAACAGAATCATCTCCGGACGTGCGTTTGAGAGTAATTGCCAGGTCCGGGCTGGAGTCGCTGACTCTTTGCCTGACAGCTTCTTCGCCAGATCCTTGGCGTTGTCTTCTAGATCTCGCCATGCTTCGACCAGCGTCTTGCGCGGAATCGCCTTCCGCATATCGGCGATTTCTTTGTCGCTCAGCTTCGAGGTCAGGAAGTACATTGCTGCTGCCGCGGTATCAGGCTGGTAGCCCAGTTCGTTCATCTGCTGGCGCGTCTTCATCAGCGCGCTCAACCCGTTGGCGTCAACTTTGGCGGTGGTCCAGTGCTCGCCCAGCACCTTGAGCCATCCCTCTTTTTCGAGAGCCCGGATCACATGCAGCGGATCATCTTCGTAAGCTAACTGCTCGATCTCGTGACCAATGTGCCGCGGCAGGATGTACTCGATGTAGTTGTTCTCTTTCGCTGCATCGTAACGAGCCTGCGTACGCTCCTCAAGCGGCCAGTGGAAGCGGGCCGCGAAGCGCGTCGCCCGGATCAGCCGCGAAGGCTCTTCCAGAAATGCATAGTTGTGCAAGACGCGAATAACTTTCGCTTCCAAATCGGCAGCACCGTTGAACGGATCCATCAGCAGCCCGCGCGAGCCTGCATTCAGCGAAAGCGCCATCGCGTTGATCGTGAAGTCACGCCGCCTCAGGTCTTCGATGATGGTCGCTGGCGCGATGACCGGAGGTTTGCCCGTTTTCTCGTAGCGCTCCGTCCGAGCCATGGCGATCTCTGCGCGGACACGCCCCGGTAGTTCGACGTAGAGAGTTTTCGTATCGTCGTCGGTTCCGGAAATCACCGCTCCGGTCCGCTCGAGGTCTTTCTGCAACTTGAAAGGGTTCCCCTGGACGGTGAAGTCCAGGTCACGAATCGGAAAGCCACTAATGACGTCGCGGATCGTGCCACCGACCAGGTACAGATTCATTCCCGCCGCGCGGGCGATCTCCTGGACGATCGCAGCTCCCTTTTGCTGATCCGGGGTAAACCGGATCTCCATGGTGTAGATGTAATCGGCCATGCTCCCCTACGGGTGCTGCGAAGCGACCAGCCGGGCCGTGGATATGCACAAGATTTCCACAGGGTCACACTTCCAGACACAGGCAGCTCGCGCCACCCTGACGTAAGTGACTCTATACACGAGGCTTAGGATACTCGAGACTGGGCCTTGCAAACCAGAAAAAATAACACAACGTTAATCATTTGGCTACTGGGTTTGCGCATTTTCTCAGTTTCCGCCCAAAAGATGCGAGAATTTGCCAGGAGTGGTGGGGCGTCCGCCGCGCCCCGTACGTGTTTCCACCTCACTATGCCTTCGACTCACAAAAAAGTGATTGTGCGCAAAATGGACCGCGACTCGGTCTCCGGGTACGTGACTCCGGCGCATTATATCCAGGATGGCAAGCTCGAGGTTTTGAACCAGGCGGGAACCGTGATCGGCATCGACCTCCGGGAGATCAAAGGAGTCTACTTCGTTCGCGAGTTCGGCGACTCGGAAACCTTGGCCCGCAAGACATTCACCACTCGCCCCCGCACCGAGGGGCTCTGGGTCCGACTCAAGTTCAAAGACGGCGAGATCGTTGAGGGCCTCATGCCCAACGACCTCCAGCTCCAGTCCAACGAAGGCTACCTGATCAACCCGCCGGACATGCGTTCGAACACGCAGCGAATTTTCGTTCCCCGTACGGCGATCGAGTCCCTCAGTGTTTTGGCGGTAATTGGCGGCATGAATCGTCGCCGCCGCGGCGCTGACGACCAGCGGCAAGTACCTATGTTCGGAGAATAAGCCCGTCACTTTGGTGTCCAGTGCCATTTCGCAGCCTTGAAGACCCTTCTGGTTTTTCATCCTGCTCACGTGGGGACGACCGACCCCGCCCGGGCGCCCAGGCCGAACATCGCTCGGCTTAGTCGGAGTCGACTCCCATTCCCCATCCTACCTGCCAGCGCGTACCATACGTGTCACTCTCGGACCTACGCCTATGAAGCTCGCACAGCTCGCAGATCTGCTCCATGCCCATATAGAAAATGGCTCCCCCGACGCCGAGATTACCGGCGTCGCGGGCATCGAAGAAGCACAGCCCGGGCACGTGACCTTCGTTGCCAACCCGAAATACGCGGCCGCCGCCCGCACCACCCGCGCCTCGGCCGTCATTGTGGGCGGCAACTTCCCGGCCATCCCAGCGGCGATGCTGCGTGCGAAGAACCCGTACTATACTTTTGCGCGGGCCATCGAAGTCTTCTATCAGGCGCCAAAATATGCTCCCGGAATTCACCCGACCGCCGTCGTCCATCCCTCGTCCAAGATCGGTGCCCGTGCCCACGTCGGCCCGTATGTCGTAATCGACCAGGACGTCGAAATTGGCGATAACTGCGTCCTGCTAGCCCACGTCGTCATTTACCAGGGCGTCTGCATTGGCCACGACTTTTTCGCCCACGCCCACTCCGTGGTTCGCGAATACTGCCGTCTCGGCGACCACGTGATTCTGCAAAACGGCGTTGTGATTGGCGCCGATGGCTTCGGCTTTGCCAAAGATGACGCCGGCCAGTGGTACAAAATTGTCCAGTCGGGTCCGGCGGTGTTAGAAGACAACGTAGAAGTGCAAGCAAACGCCTGTGTGGACCGCGCGAGCGTTGGTGAGACCCGCGTCGGACGAGGGGCACGCATCGACAACTTGGTCCAAGTGGGCCATGGCTCGAGCGTCGGCGAGAACACGATGCTCTGCGCGCAGGTAGGCTTGGCTGGGTCCACTGAGGTGGGTAAGAACGTAATCCTTGCTGGCCAGGTCGGCGTCGCGGGCCATTGCAAAATCGGCGACGGCGTGATCGCCACCGCGCAAAGCGGCATTCCCAGCGATGTCGCGCCGGGCGCCTTTGTCAGTGGCTATCCCGCGATCGACAACAAACTCTGGCTCCGCTGCGTAGCCGCCTTCCAGAAGCTTCCCGATTTCGCGCGCGCCTTACGCAAGCGTTAGACGACTCATAACTAGCTGCATCCACAAATTTCTTGCGAACAAGCGACTGCGAACCAAACAGAATCTCATATCGCAGCTTTGGGAAGGGCATGGCTTAAGCTATGCCGAACCCAGCTTCACAAGGGTGCGGCTTTGGCCCCTGAGGGTTCCCGCGTGCTGGGTCCGAAGAGGTTTTCTCAACTCACCGGCGTTCGTGCTACCTCGCGCTCATCTGGCTCGGTGGGTGTGCGATAAATCCCTTGCTGCTCGGGTGGGAGCGACTCGTTGATAACGTTCCATACTCGCTCCATCAGGCGGTCACGCCCGCCGAATTCGCCGGGCGCGATGGGATCATGAAAGATGACCCGCGCCGTGCCGGGCGAAATCCCGAAACGTGCCTTGGGCATGATCACGTTCGTGTTCACGATCGTGACAGGAACCACGGGCACTCCACACTCCACAGCCAGATAGAACGGGCCCTTCTTGAAGGGTAAGAGCTTGCCATCGAACGAACGCTTCCCTTCCACGTAGATGGTCATGTTCACGCCCTGCCGAATCACTTCGGCCGCCGCACGCACCGCCGCGATGCCTGCCTCACGGTTGCCACGATCGACCGGCACAAGCTGCCCAATGCGCATGGTCTCGCCCAGAATTGGATAGCGAAACAATTCTTTCTTCGCCATCACCGACGTGCGCTTCGGAATCAGCGGTAACAAAATCGGCGGGTCCAGATTCGACGTGTGGTTCGACATGAAGATGTAGGTCTTCGACGGGTCCAGTTTCTCCAAACCTTCCGTCTTGATGCGCACGCCCGCGAGCCACACGCTCGTTTTCATGCCCCACATCACCATGCGAAAAAAGAGGGTGATATCGCGCGTGAGGAAAGTCCACGGGAAGCCGATGAGCGCCGCGACCGGCAGCGCCACGCTCCAGAACGCCAGCATGATCACAGTGTGAATCAAGGCCGCGCCTCGCTTCGATTCGCGTCGTCGAATCGAACCGCACCGCGCTGTGTCTCACTCGCAGACTGGGCTTCTCCTTTTAACCACGCTGCGCGGCGCGCTCGCTGCTGCCCGCTGACGGGATCGAGCTCCTTCATTTCCCAGACGATCTGGTTGCGGCTGCCGAGCTTCCATTGCAGTTCGCGGTCACCACGACGGTTACGCACCCGCAGCTTCAAGGTGTCTCCCGGATGCAGGCTGTCCAGACGCGACTCGAAATCCGACGCAGCAGTGTGTCCGTTCACCTCGAGAATGGCATCGCCCGCCGCAAGGCCAGCCGCGGCGGCTGCGCTTCCTGCTTCCACTGACAGCACTGACGGGGACGCGTCAAAATTGCGTGCCGCAACGAATCCCGCATCAGCGACCTGGACCGAGCGACGCTCAACCTTGAGGCCGACCGACCGAAAAAAGTCATTCCACGGAATCTCTGCTGTGCCTGCGACATACTTTTCGAAAAATGGTCCGAGATCGCCACCACCTGCAGCCTCGGCGGCCTCGCGCACACCGGCGGAATCGGGGAAGAATTTGCCTTGCTGCGCATAGTGCTGGTTCATCCATTGAAAAACTTCGCGCAGCGAAGCGCGGCCATGACTGTTCTCGCGCACGGTGAGGTCCAGCAGCACGCCGAGCAAATCACCCTTGTTGTAGTACGAGATACTGCGCTCAGGTTGTCGATAGTAGGTGTATTTCTCAAGCCACGCGTTCAAGCTGGAGTCTTCGGCTGACTGAATCGTGTGTGCGGGGCGCTGCTCCAGGTCTGTAATCTGCACGGCGAGGCGTTGCAAATAGCTGCTCTCGTTCATAAGGCCGGCACGCAGCAGGATGACGTCTTCAACCGTGCTGGTCACACCCTCCGAAAACCAGAGCGCCGTCGTGTAGTTCTCTTTGGTGTAGTCGATCGGCTCCAGGGATTGCGGGCGGATGCGCTTCACATTCCACAGATGAAAGAACTCATGAGCCGAGACGTCAAGCAGCGCCTTTGGAGCATCGGCGAGGACATCGGCGTTGAGGTCGATCGCCGTGCAGTAAGCGTGCTCCATTCCACCGCCGCCGGGCGCGTGCGGAAAGTGGTAGAGAAACAGGTATGCGGAATAGGGACGGTCGTTCATCCAGGTGGTGGCGGCAGCCACGATCTTATCGAGATCGCCAGAAATGCGATTCACATCGTAATCCGCTGTGTCGGCATCCACGACAACCCGGTAGTGGCCACCGCCCTCATCGAAGTCCGTCTCGTGAAAGGTGCCAATCTCGACGGGAGAATCGACCAATCGATCGTAGTTTGGGGCTTCGTAGCCTTCCGAAGACGCTTCGAGTGCCGTGGCTACCTTCCAACCCGCCGGTACGTCACTAAGGCGCACCAGCATGGGCTGGCCTCGGCCTTCGAGCGGATAGACGAGTATCTCCGCGAGGTTCAGGAAGGCATGCTGCTGGTTCACCTGCGCGCCGTATGGGCCCGGATTGTCCGCGAAGAGTTCGTACTCGACGATCGCGCCCCGTTCCGTGCCCTCGACGCGCCACGAGCTCTTGTCGAGTTCATGGACCGGCAGAGCAATGCCAGAAAGATCGCGCGCCCGCATCCGGTTCACATACTGCGCGAAGTCGCGGACCTGGTAGAGAGCGTTCCAGACCGGCAATTGCAGAATTTGCGAGGAAGCTCCGGCCGCGAGTTCAATCCGTACTCGCAAGACATGCTCCTGATATCCGGCAAGCGAGACAGCGTAGCGGACCGGCGACGCGTTTGCAGCGCCAACCTGGCCCCCCGCAGACAGCGCATGCAGACTGATTCCGATGATCAGCGTCCACTGCTGTAGCCCTCGCGCAGAGTTCATGCTTTGGCCGCCGCCTCTGAGGCGCTAGCCAAAGCTTTCAGGCGAGCCGGAAGCTTCTCGTAGATGCCGTCGAAGCCGCCGTTCGAAAGGATGGCGACCACATCACCCGAGCGCAGTTCGGGTGCGATGGTTGCGACAATGCCGTCCGCTCCCGAGACAATCCGAGCGCGCTTCCCTTGATTCTGCAGATCGGCGCTGACCGCCACAAGATCAAGGCGCTCGCTCTGTGGGATGGCGTCATATCTAAAAACACCGGCAATCACAACTTCGTCAGCTACCGCGAGACTGTGGGCGAGAGCGCCTTGCAAGACGTTCCGGCGCATCGTGTTGGAGCGCGGTTCCAGAACGGCCCAAAGGCGCGAGCCCGGATAACGACCGCGCAGGGCCGTCAATGTGCCCGCAATCGCCGTCGGATGGTGCGCAAAGTCGTCGATAATCGTAATGCCGTTCACTTGCGCTTTTACCTCCAGGCGGCGCTTGACGCTGCGGAAAGTCGCAAGGGCGTTCTTGATGTCTGCCGCACTGATTCCGGAGGCACTCGCCAGAGCCGCTGCGGCTGTTGCGTTCCACACGTTGTACTCACCAGCCAACTCGAACTCGAGTTCCGCCCAGGCCTTTCCATCGCGTAGAACGAGCCACGATGTGCGGTCTGGCTCGAATTGAAGGTTCGAGATCCTCCATCCCCTCTCCGTTCTCGAACCATACCGCTCGACCGGGCAGAAAGCTTTGGCAATGCAGCTCTCCACGCTCTCACCCGAATCGAACGCGATGATGCGGCCACGGCGCGGCACAAGATTCACGAGACGCTTGAACGCGGTCTCAACCGCATCGAGATCTTTGTAGATGTCAGCATGGTCGAACTCAACTGAAGTGAGAATCACGCTGTCGGGAAAGTAATGCAGGAACTTCGGACCCTTGTCGAAGAAGGCTGTGTCGTACTCGTCGGCCTCGACGATGAAGTATTTTCCATAGCCCAGTGCAAAGCTTGAGCCGAAATTCTCGGCGATGCCCCCGATCAAGAACGACGGCTTCATGTCAGCGCTCGCAAAGATCCACGCCAGCATCGAGGTGGTTGTAGTTTTCCCGTGAGTTCCGGCGACAGCCAGCACTTCTTTGCCGCGCAGGAATTCGTCGTGCAGGATCTGCGGAAGCGAGCAGAATGGAATCCGCTCGTCGAGAATGTGCTCAAGCTCGGCGTTCCCACGCGAGATGGCATTCCCCACCACAACCAAGTCTGGCTTTGGAGACAGGTTGCGAGCGTCGAAGGGTTGCGCGACCGGAATACCGAGCGACGCCAGAAAATCCGACATCGGCGGATAGGCCGCCGCGTCGGAGCCGGTCACGCGAAATCCGCGCTCGTTGAGCATGCCCGCCAGCGACGCCATCGCGGTGCCGCAGATACCGATGAGGTGAATGTGTTTCTTCGAATTCATGATGAGTGCATCGTAAAGCTGACTGCTGCCGGGGTGGCGGCCGGCTCCAGAATCTTCAGGCTCACTTCGTTCTTCTCGGCCCGCAGAGCAGCCCGCACTCCGAACGGCAACGTTACGTTGCCTCCCGTAACGTGGCCGGAACGCAGGCCCCACGCGACCGGCACTCCCAGGTCTCCGATGACGCGCAGAACCACTTCTTCCAGTGTGTAGTCCTGATGCGCAACCTGCACGCAATCGAGCATCTCGCCGAAAACGAATCCGCGGACGTGATCCAGCTTCCCCGCGAGCTTCAACTGCATCAACATGCGGTCGATCTGGTAGGGCTTGGCGTTGAGGTCTTCAAGGAAAAGGATCGTTCCGGCGGTGTGAATGTCGTGCGGCGTGCCGAGGGCTGCCACCAGGATCGAGAGGCAGCCGCCGTAGAGAACTCCCTCCGCCTCGCCTGGAACCAGCGTCTTCACCACAGGTCTCGGCGGGATTACCTCAAAGTCACTCGCTCCCGTCACTGCGGCATTCCATGAATCGAGATCAACGCCCCCGGGAGACGCGAAATCCTTGGTGAGCATGGGGCCATGGAACGTGACGAATCCAGCGGAATCGCAGAAGCAGGTCAGCAGGCTGGTCAGATCGCTGTAGCCCATAAAGATTCTGGGATGGCTGACGATTTTCGCGGGGTCGAGCTTTCCGACCAGGTAGTTCGATCCATAGCCGCCACGCGCGCAGAGGACGGCGCGGACGTCGTCCCGCGTAAACATGTCTTCGAGCTCGCGGACGCGGCGCTCCAAAGTACCTGCAAAATCAAAAATGGAGTCGTTGTAAACGGGCCTGTAGCCGAGATCGCGGAGGACGTTGCAACCCTTCTCGAACAGGTCGCGATTGATGTTGCTCGCTGGAGCCACAATACCGATGGCGTCGCCGGGACGCAGCGCCGGCGGCTTGATGCGCGTCTTCTGGGGATGTGCGGGCATCGAAAACACAATCCTACTCGAAAAATTCACCCCGGCAGATGAGATCTGCGGAACCCCTGAGATAGAGTTGGCCGTCCCATCGGACGAACTGCGAACCGCCCGCCGCCGCGACCCGCAACGGTGATTGGGCGCGGCCCGTCGCGATGGCAGCAGCGGCGGCAGCCGAAGAGCCCGTGCCCGACGAAAGCGTCTCGCCGACTCCCCGCTCGAAAAACCGAACCTCAATGTGGTGAGGATCGTGCACGACGACGAATTCCACGTTTACGCCTTGAGGGAAACCTGCGCTCGCTTGAATTTCGGCGGCTCGCCTCTGCCAGTCCGCGGGAAAGTCTTTTGCAAAACTCACAAAGTGAGGATTCCCCATTGAAACCGGAACGCCGGAAATCGCACCATCGGGGATCTTAACCGAGCGCGATTCCTCGATTTGCGGTTTACCCATTGCGGTCTCGAACTCGTAGCGATGGCCGCTCTGAGCCTTCAAGGTGCAAAGCTTGTCTCCGACTCCAGTTCGAATGAGAAAGCTTTCGCCCTTGCGATCTGAACATAGGTAGGCGGCCACGCAGCGTGTCCCGTTACCGGAGATTTCGGCCGCGGAGCCGTCCGCATTGATGAGCCGCGCCTCGATGTCAACGCCGGGGGCCGGATACAGCCACTCAACGCCATCAGCACCCACACCGTCATGTCGATCACAAAGGCGGCGCGTAAGCACGTCCGGATTGGTCGGCGCGACAGCTCCGTCGATGATCAAAAAATCATTGCCGCAGGCGCTGGCCTTGAGAAATGAGATCGGCATCAGTGAAGAGTTTACTCGTGCTCGACCGGCCCGAGTTTCGTCACGGTCGAAAAGAGCGCAGAGTTGTGCAGAAGTTGCGAGATCTGGTCCTGATCTTCCGCTGGCGCTTCGACGGAAAAAACTACGCGGGCGTGGTTGGGATCACCGGCCACTCGCACCGTCTGCATAGCGCGATGTCCCTGATCGAGAACTCGGTTGATCTCGGCTAGGACTGCACTTGCATTTGCACCCGTAACTTCGTAAGACATCGCAACCGACTGCATGGATAGGTGCGCCTCGAGGCGCCCGAGCAGAGCCAGAGCAATGAGGATCACGATCGTTGCGAAGGTTGCGGTTACGTAGAGCCCACCACCCGCCGCCATGCCCACTCCAGCTACCACAAACAGGGTAGCGGCGGTGGTGAGGCCGACGACACCTCCGCGAGAGTGCAGGATGGAGCCTGCACCGATGAAGCCAATCCCAGGAATAATCTGCGCCGCTACACGAGTATGGTCGCCGCCGTAGGCTCCAGCCAACTGGTCCGACAACACTGTGAACATGGCAGAGCCGAAGCAGATGAACAGGTTGGTGCGCAGGCCGGCAGGTTTGTGGCGGAATTGGCGCTCAAGCCCAATCGCGCCGCCGAGAAGCGCGGCGACGACCAGGCGGATGATCGTAGAGGACACCACGACGCCTAACTCAGAGCGTAGGACTTGAGTCGTGTGCTCGAACACAGGCATGAAGTCGCGGAGAACCGGAGCGAATCGAGTTTACACCTGCATAAGCCCCGGGCAACGCCCTTCCTGTGAACGGAAGTTGACGTAGCTGGTACCCATACCAGACCTGGCAGGCGTCAGCGGGCGCGGTAGATCGTGGCCGACGGCTGGCCCTCCACGGCGATGCGCGAGACGACAGAAAGGGATTGGCCGCGCGTTGCCTGGGCTACCGGATCGCCATCTATCGCAACGACGAAATCCACGAACTGAGCAGGATTCGCAAGCGAACGCTCCCAGAGACCTTCGGGATCCGATGGCTGGATCCAGACGCGATGATTGCCTTCATTCACCGAACGTCGAAGTGGGATTCCCGCCTGCTGCAAGGCTCCTACATGATTGCCCAAGTACATGAGGATCATTGAGTTCGGCGGAAGTTGAGAAAACTGGGCGGCAAGCTGCGACTCCAGCGCCACGCGGCTGCGCGAGTTGATGAACGCTTCGCGATAACAGACAGGATGATCATGCCAGATCGTGAGGTAGCTCCAACCGAGGAGAATTCCT
>Ga0210406_10003202_pt1 | contig 18110 bp, 14 predicted proteins | sample IncBWC30MmetaG_FD_155454 | JGI IMG/M metagenome (GOLD analysis project Ga0210406, IMG submission 155454) | Forest soil microbial communities from Barre Woods Harvard Forest LTER site, Petersham, Massachusetts, United States - Inc-BW-C-30-M | ecosystem: Environmental > Terrestrial > Soil >... | reverse complement strand
GCACAAGACCAACGAGAAGGGCGGTCTCGACAAGGAGGCGGCCGGAGAAATCCTCGACGCCAACCGCAAACGTTTGAGCGATTTCCAGGAGAAGCTTTATGCGCAGGACCGCTGGTCGCTGCTTCTGATCCTGCAGGGCATGGATGCGGCGGGCAAGGACAGCGCGATCAAGGCCATTTTCGAGGGCGTCAATCCGCAGGGCTGCGAGGTCACCTCCTTCAAGCAGCCGACGTCCCATGAACTCGATCATGATTTCATGTGGCGCACCGTGCGCGCGCTGCCGGAGCGCGGACGCATCGGGATCTTCAATCGCTCCTATTACGAGGAATGCCTGGTGACGCGGGTGCATCCCGAGCTCCTCAAGGCGGAGAAGCTTCCGCCGAAGCTGATCACCAAGAATATCTGGCGCGAGCGCTTCGAGGACATCACCGCATTCGAGCGCTATCTCTCGCGCAACGGCACCGTGATACTGAAATTCTTTCTCAACCTGTCGAAGAAGGAACAGCGCGAGCGCTTCCTCGACCGGCTGGAGCAGCCGTCGAAGAACTGGAAGTTCTCGATGAACGACATCACCGAGCGCGCGAAGTGGCATCGCTACCAGGCGGTCTATCAAGATATCGTCCGCCACACCTCCACCAAAGTGGCGCCGTGGTACGTGGTGCCGGCCGACCACAAATGGTTTGCGCGGGTGGTGATCGGCTCGACCATCGTCGCCATGCTCGAGGCGCTCGACCTGCGTTTTCCGCGCGTCGACAAGGATGCCAAGCGGGAGTTCGAGGCGGTGCGCAAGGCGCTGGAGCAGGAGGGCAAGGACGGGACGACGAAGGCGGCCAAGCTTGTGAAGGAGGCAGCGCAGTGAGCCCGCCGCGAGCATCGTGCCAAAAGTGCAGTACCAAGAGTGCAGGGCCAAGGGTGCAGTGCCAAGAGCGCAGTGCCAAGAGCGCAGTGCCAAGAGCCTAGCGCAAAGAGCGCAGTGCCATGTGCAGAGCGCCTGCCTGCCGGCTCCACGATGGCGGTGAGCGCTGGATGTCCGGAGCATGGCCAGCGTCGGCGTTGCAGGCTAGCGCATGCTGTGTGAAGTCCGCTGCATTCCGCGCCGTCCACAGCGGCTAATCTGGTCTCGCATTCGGCGGTAATGTGCTAGAGCGTTTTCAAGCGAAAGCCTGCTCCGCACTGGATAGCGGGGTGGTACGGTTCGCGTGAAGACAACGCGTCGGAACAAGAGGCTCTCGTCGGGGCGATCGAATGGTTGAGGTTAGGAGAGTGCCGTGAGTTCAATCGTCGGGTGTTTAGGCGTCTTATTTGTTTACGCGATTTCGGTTGCGGCCGCCGCCGCGCAAGCTCCTGCTGTTTCATGCGTGGCCGCCAATACTGGAAACGCCACGCAAACGCTGCGCTGCGACGGCGGCATCACCGTCATTGCCGAAAATGGCGCCCGATTTACGCTGAACGATACCAACCATGATGGCCGGGTCGATCAGGCTGAGCTGAGTGCCAAGGCCCTGCTGCTTGAGGTGCCAAAACAGCCCCGCGGCAAGACATTCCAGGTCAACACGCCGCAGGCGATCGCGGCCGTGCGCGGAACGAGATGGGCGGTGGACGTCGCGGAGAACAAGACCTCCGTTTTCGTCGCCAACGGGCGTGTGGCGGTCGGGCGGCGGTCGACCGATGGCAGGCAGCGGGTCGTGCTTGGACCTGGCGAGGGTGTTGACGTCGAGGCAACCGGTGCTCTGACGGTGAAGCGCTGGGCGCCCGCCCGCGTGGCGGCGTTGATGGCGCGCTTGGGACAATAGACGCTGGGACAGTAGAAGCTGGGACTGTAAACGAGCGAATGCGCTGGCGTCTGCAAAATCTTCTCGCCGTCGTTCTGGCTGGGCTTTGGGGAGGCGGCGTCTATTTTGGGCATTCGCAGGGCCGGCTGCATTCGCTCGATCGGGCGGAAGCCGCGATCACTGATTTTCGGACGGCTTTGCGCGGCCCTAGGACGCCTCCGGATCTCGTGACGATCGTCGAGATCGACGATGCGGTCGTCAAGCAACTGGGCAGCTATCCGCTTCCGCGCGCCGACCTTGCCAGGATCATCGATGCGATCAACCAACTGAAGCCGAAGGTTCTGGCGGTTGACATTCTGCTGCTCGACAAGGGACCGGACGATGGGGATGCCGCTTTGGCGAGGTCCCTCGGGGCAGGCCCGACCGTCATCGCCGCCGCGGCCATCTTCCCGGCCGCCAGCCAGTCCGTATCCAACGGCGACGAAGGCCCGCTGGCGCGACTGCCCAAGGCCGAGCGATTTCTGTTCCCTCTGAAGAAATTCGCCGATCAGGCACAGGTCGGCATCGTCAACGTTTCGACGGATCAAACCGGCACGCCGCGTTCCGTCCCGCTGCTGTTCCGGACGGAAGATGGGATCGCAACGTCATTTCCGTTCAGCGTTGCGGCGCTGGCGAGCGGAGGGGAGTCCTCGATCGAGCCGGACCGCCTCATCCTCGGGCAGCTTTCGATCCCGACCGACGCCGATCATGCGTTCCCGATCGCCTTCTACGGCCCGCGCCGGACGATCAGAACCGTCAGCGCCAGCGCGATCCTGGCCGGCGAGGTGCCGGCCAGCGTCATTGCGGACAGAATCGTGATGATCGGCGCGACCGTCACCGGCGGCGGTGATGTCTATTCGACGCCGTTCGAACCGGTGATGCCGGGCGTGGAGGTCATCGCGACCGCCGTCACGCATCTGATGGCCGGAGATGTCATTCTGCGCGACAAATCGGTGCGGCTCGTGGACGGCATCATCTGCGTTCTGCTGCCGATGATCCTCGTCGGTCTCCTGGCATGGCGCCGGAGCGTGGCCGGTCTCCTGGCCGCCGCGGCGGTCGTGCTGCTCTGGATGAGCGCGATGTCATTGGCCTATTCGCGAGGGATCTGGCTCAGCGCGGTCCTGCCGATTGCCGCGACCACGGTTCCCACGCTGTTGTTCGGAGCCGTTCAGCTCTGGTCGGGCAGACGGCGTGCGCAATATTTCGCGATGCGGAGTGCCCTGCTCGAGCAGTTCCAGGCGCCAAGCATCCAGCAATGGCTGACGGCCAATCCGAATTTTCTTGCCGAGCCTGTACGCCAGAACGCGGCGATCATCTTCATCGATCTGTCCGGCTTCACGTCGCTGAGCGAGGAGCTCGGGCCCGACCGGGTCCGCGAACTGCTGAAAGAGTTTCATGCGCTGATCGACAAGGAGGTCGTGGCTTGCGTCGGAATGATCACCAGTTTTTTCGGCGACGGCGCGATGATCATGTTCGGCCTGCCGGCGCCTTCGTCCGATGACGCGTTCAAGGCGGCGGACTGCGCGGTGAGTCTTTCCGCGAGCACGGCGCGATGGCTGACCACGCTGCCGCCGCCGGTGGCTTTGCGGCTCGGATACAAGGTCGGTGCGCATTTCGGGATCATCGTCGCTTCGCGTCTCGGGGGCGCCAGTCATCACCACATCACCGCGACCGGCGATACGGTCAATGTCGCAAGTCGCCTGATGGAAGTGGCGGCAGGTCACGGGGTCGAGATCGCGGTCAGCGACGATCTGCTTCGCGCCGCGGGGCCGAACTGCGCCCTGTTCGATTCAGGCGTTCTGACCGGGCCGCATGACACGCAGATCCGGGGCCGCGCGGGATCGCTCGCGATCTGGCTGTGGCAGACACTGGGGTAGAGCGTTTTCGAGCGAAAGCCTGCCCCGCACTGGATGCGGGGTGGGTACCGGTTCGCGTGAAGAAAACGCGTCAAAACAAAAGACAAGAGCGTTTTCGAGCGAAGTGGGTACCGGTTCGCGTGAAGAAAACGCGTCAAAACAAAAGACGAGAGCTTCCGTTCCGATTCAATCGGAACGGAAAAGGCTCTAGATTAATCGGGGGCCAGCAATGGGAGCGTCATGCGAATCGTCGTGCCCTTTCCCGGCGCGGAGGCGAGCGTGATTTTGCCGCCGAGCTGCTGCGTCACCAGATTGTGGACGATGTAGAGGCCAAGGCCGGTATTGCCCTGCGCACGTCTGGTGGTGAAGAACGGATCAAACACGCGACGCTGGACGTCCTCCGGAATGCCGCTGCCGTCATCCGAGAAAATGATCTCGACCTGCTCCATGCCGAGGCGACGCGCCTGGATCAGCATGTGTCCGCCGGGCCCATTGGTGAAGCCGTGAGTGACGGCGTTGAAGACGAGATTGGTCAGCACCTGCCCATAGGGGCCGGGGAAGCTGTTCATGACGATGTCGGAAGGTATCTCGATTGCGAGTGACGACTGGGATTTCGCGATGCGAGACCGCGCGCTCGCGATGACCTGCTCGGTCGCGAGCCTGAGATCGAAGGCGCGCCGATCGTCACTGCTGCGATCGGCGGCGACCTGCTTGAACGATTGAACCAATCCCCCGGCGCGCTGCAGGTTCGCGACGAGCTGGTCCGCGGCGCTGCGAGAGCCGTCGGCAAACTCGACGACCAGCGCGCGCCGCACCTTGGACGCTTCGATCTGGTCCCGGAAGTCGGCGCTGCGGTGCGCGAGCGTCGATGCGATCGTGAGGCTGGTGCCGATCGGGCTCGAGATTTCATGCGCGACCCCGGCGACCAGGCTGCCGAGCGCCGCAAGTCTCTCGGTTTCGATCAGATAGCGTTGCGTTTCGCTGGTGCGCAGCGCTGCTTCGGCCAGCCTCCTCTTGTCGCGGATTTCGGCAAACAGCGCGGCAAGAACCGATGCGCCGAGCGTCACAAGCAGAATGCTGAGCTGGGCCGCCAGGACACGCTCGTCGATCGAAAGACCCGGATTGCCGAAATAACCGATGCCAAAGGTGGTCGCCCAGACGATCGAAAGGCTGACGATGAAGGCGGCTGCCGCGGCGAATACCGGCCGGCAGCGCGCTGCAAGCCACAGCAGCGGCGCGAACAGCACGGCGACCGGCCCAACGGTCGCCAACAGCTCCGACCGCAGGAAAATGGCAAATCCACTCACCAGCGCAAGTGCTGCGACCGCCAGCGCGCCTTCGATGAGCTCGCTCAATGGCGGCCGATCGCGCGTCGCCGAGCCGATCTCGATCAGCAGCGGCGCAACCGTGATGATCCCCAGTCCATCCGACGCAAACCAGTGCTGCCAGGTCGTCATGACCGGCGTCGTCGTGCTGTGAAACAATCTGAATGTGATGGCCCCGCCGATGCCGGAGATTGCGGTTGCCATGACCGCCGCCGCCGCCAATCCAAACACGTTGCGAAGCTTGCTCAGTTTGAAGTCCGAGCCGAAATGGCGCTCGACAAGCCATGCAACGAGCACGGCTTCCCCCGCATTGCATAAGCCGAAGAGAACAGCGCCCCAGAAATTCCGGTCGCCAAGCAGGTTGGCCGCGATGGTTGCGGCCATCGTTCCGAGGACCACCGGCCATCGCGCCCGCGACCCGAGCGCGATCAGGACGCCCGTTGACACACCTGCGGCCGGCCAGAAAACCGCAACGCCCTCAGGTTTGGTCAGCAGAGCAAGGCTGAGCCGCGCAGCCACGAAATAGGCGATGCCGACCGCGACAGTAAGCCCGATCGGGCCAACCCACCGCGTCGGGCTGACACCCGTGGACAGGTCATGCTGAACCTGTCTTCGCAGATTCTGCTCCACCCCGCGCTCCCTCGCCTGACCCTGTTTAGCACAAGACTCACGCTTGGGGCGCTCCGAGTTCCAGAAAGGCTATCGCCATGCGGCCTTTCATTCTCCATCGTGTCGCCATGCTTTGGTCAAACGCGGGGTGTTTTGCGGTTGCTCGACCTTGAGCCTTTTCCGTTCCGGTTGAATCGGAGGAGGTTCATGTCTCTTGTTCTGACGCGTTTTTTCACGCGAACCGGCTTCGCTCGAAAACGCTCTCGTGGAAATCCGACTGCCCTTCTTCGGGTGACACTGGACGGTAAGAGGGACGCCAATGAACTCCACACCGAATCCGACAGGAATTGACCCCAACGATGTCTTGGTCGCGCGCGCGGACGAACGGCTTGCGCACGCTTATGAGCAGATCGCGCTGGCCGACGAGCAGCTTGTGCGTGTCACTGAGCAGATTTCGAAGCTGGAGCAGCAAAATGCTCCGCGTCAGTTTTCGGCTGTCCCAGCCCGCCCGTCGTCGCGGGAGCGGCATGTGCTGCGTGGGCTCGCGGGCCTGCTGATTGCGGCGTGCATCCTTGTCGCTGCCTTCGTCTCGCAGTCGTCCTATGGCGAGGCGGCCAGGCCGATGCTTGCCCGGTGGGCGCCGCAGCTCATGTCTGCGTCATCGCTAGCCACGCGACCGGGTGCGCCGTCCGTGCAGTTGGCCGCGGCGGAGCCCGCGCCATTGGCTCAGGCCGCATCGCAAGATGCCGCGCCAACGGTCGCCCCGGCGGCGCCCGACCCGGCGCAGTTGCTCCAGATGCTGGCGCGCGATCTTGCCAACGTGGAGCAGGAGGTCGAGCAGCTCAAGGCGAGCCAGCAGCAAATGGCCAGCGACAACGCAAGGGTGATTGAGCAGATCAAGGCGAGCCAGGAACAGGCGGCGCGCGACAATGCGAAGGTCGCCGAGGTCCTCAAGGCGAGCCAGGAACAGCTGACACGATCGATCGCAAGGACTCCCGAGCAAAACCCGCGATCCAAAACATCAGCGCTTCAGCCACAACCGGCGGCCACCACGACGCGTAAGCCCGCAACGACGCCTGCGTCGCCGCATGCCAGGGCGCATCCGCAGGCACCAATACAGTTGCAGCCCGACGACCAGTAGGCGTCATCGGCGCCACGGCTGCGAATGCCCGTGGGTCGGCGCGGTTCGGGGAATGAGTGCGGCGCGGCACGATGTCCGCGCATCCGGGCTCGTTCGCCATGCCTGCGGCCATGGGCGGCATCGGATGGTCCTTGGCGGCTCCGCGGACTGTGGCCTGCACCAATCGAGGGAGTGTTGCCATGCGAGAACCACTGGCAGCCGTGCTGTTTGGCCTGTCCTGCCTTGCCGGGACCATTCATCCGGCCGGTGCTCAGGACATGATGCGTTACCTCGACCTCACATCCCCAGCCATGACCCAGGCCGAGATGACGCGCTCCGAAGTTCAGGCCGCGCTCGCCGCCGCGAGCGCCGAGCATCCGGCGGACTTCACTTCCCGGCGCTTGTCTGGCCTCGATCTCTCCGGTCTTGATCTGTCGCGCGCGGTGCTGCGTGCCGCACGTCTCAACAAGACCAGGCTCAGCGGCGCACGGCTCGACGGCGCGATTCTCGATCAAGCCTTTCTGCTCCAGGCCGACCTCGCTTCAGCGAGCCTCAAGGGCGCTCACATCTTCGCCGCTCAGATGCAGGGCGCAAATCTCGACGGCGCGGATTTGTCCGGCGCACGCCTCGTCGCCGATCTCAGCAATGCGAGCCTGGTGGATGCGAACCTGTCCGGCGCGGACCTCGGGGCCGACATGAAGAACCAGTCGATGGGACTCATTCACGCAGTGCTGCGATCCGCCAATCTGACCGGGGCAAATCTCAGCGGCGCCAGCCTGTCGCGCGCCGATTTCGAATTCGCCGTGCTCAAGAACGCGGATCTGTCGCATGCCTCGTTGGAGAAAGCCGCGCTCGGCGGCGCCGATCTCACCGGGGCCACGCTCACGGGCGCCGACTTTTCAGGCGCGGATCTGACCTCGGCGAAGCTCATCGCCCCCATCGGACTCGATGCTGCGCTGCATCTCGACAAGGCGCTCAATATCGATCGGGCATTGCGCCGGTAAGATCGGCGGGGCTCGCACGTGCTTGCGCTGGGTTGATGGCGGCCAGCATGTTGCTGTTAGCGAGCGCTGCTCTCGCAGAATGCCTGAATCCGATCTGCACGGCCGCCTATGGCTGGCTTGCGACGTCAAATGCGAGCAGCAAGCTGGCCGCGGTAAGCGCGCACCAGCTTGCTGCGATCATGTTATCGGTCGATCCTAGTTGATTGACCTCGTTAGCTCATTGACCCCTTAGTTGATCGACTTCTCAGTTGATCGACTTCTCAGTTGATCGACTTGGGCCCGCCGCGATAGCGATGGGCGTTGGGCCCGGTTGCTGACGTGGACGCAGCCGAATCGAAGGAGTTCGAGCGTTTCAATGCATTTTCCGAGGCCGGTGTAGCGCGCGAGACTGATCTTGTTTTCTCTGCGGCCGTGGCGCCCGAGATTGCCGAGTTCGCAATGAGCATGATGACCGATGCGGTCAGTGCGATTTTCTTTGTCATGGCTTTTTTCCTTTCATGCCACTGTTAATGAAAATGGTGTTGCGACAACCACGAGCGGCGTCGAACGCGAACGTCACGTCTCAGATGAATTGACAGCGGGAGATTGGGAGTCTCCGACGCAACGCGCGGCCGAATTTGGTCAGGCCGGATTTCGTCACTATTTCAGCCGCGGGAAATACGGTTACGTTTGACACATCGCGACACACCACATCGCGGTCCATCACGACGCGACCATCCGCCGCACCCGCCGAGCATCTGACGGCTCGCAGTCAATGGGATTCTCGCGACAATCAGGTCGCGTGACGCCCATCATTCAAAGATCTGCGCCTTGCAAAGCGGGAAATGACGAATGCGTCATCGTTGGTATCAAGGCGTTGAGTAGATCGTGAGCGATGCGTATTGTGCGTTGGTCGAATGCAAGTCGCGGATACACTCAAGCCATACAAATCTGCGTTCCTCGATGCGATGGCCCAGGCGCCGTACGCGAAGACGATATGAACCGGGAGGTAGTACCATGAACATCAGGCCAGACCCCACGTTTTACCCGTCGCCCAAGCTTGCAATGGAAGCGCCGCCGGAAAACTTCGCCTATACGCTCTTGCTCAGCCCGGACTTCTCGCAGCCGGACGCGCTCGCGGTGATCGACGTCAAGCCGGGATCGCCGACCTTCAGCAGGATCGTCCACACCGTGACGATGCCGCACAAGGGCGACGAGTTTCATCATTTCGGCTGGAACGCCTGCTCGTCCGCCTTGTCGCCGCTCACAGGCCACGCCTTCATCGAGCGGCGCTATCTCCTCATCCCCGGAATCCGATCTTCCCGCATCTACGTCATCGACACCAAGCCCGATCCGACCCAGGCGAAGATCCACAAGATCATCGAGCCTGAGGAGGTGTTCAAGAAGACCGGCTATTCGCGGCCGCACACGATCCATTGCGGACCGGAAGGCATTTATGTCTCCACGCTCGGCGGCCGCGGCAAGGATGGCACCGACGGACCTCCGGGCATATTCATCATGGATTGCGAGACGTTCGAAGTGCTCGGGCGCTGGGAGATCGATCGCGGCTCGCAGAGCAAGCACTATGATTTCTGGTGGAATTTGGTGCGCGACTACATGGTCACCAGCGAGTGGGGGCTCCCGCCGCAATTCGAGAACGGCATCGTTCCGGAAGACCTTCTCTCCAACAAATACGGCCATCGGCTTCACTTCTGGGACCTGCGCGCGCGGCGCAATGTTCAGACCATCGATCTCGGCGCCAACCAGCAGATGCCGCTCGAAGTGCGCCCCGCGCATGATCCGGTCAAGGAGTACGGCTTCGTCGGCGTCGTCGTCGACACCACCAATCTCGAAGGCGCGATCTGGACCTGGTGGCGCGAGGGCGGCAAATTCCACGCGGAAAAGACCGCGACGATTCCAGCCGAGCCTGCACCGAAGGAAAAGCTGCCGCCGCTGCTGCAGGGCTTTAACGCCGTGCCGCCTTTGATCACCGACATCGACCTGTCGATGGATGATCGCTTCCTCTATGTCTCCTGCTGGGGCACCGGCGAGATGCGGCAATATGATGTGTCAGATCCGCGAAAGCCGAAATTGGCCGGCTCGGTGCATATTGGCGGCATCGTGCGCCGCACGCCGCATCCCAACGGCAAGCCGTTTGGTGGCGGCCCGCAGATGGTCGAGATCAGCCGCGACGGCAAACGAGTCTATTTTACCAACTCGCTCTATTCGACCTGGGATAACCAGTTCTATCCGGATGGTGTGCCGGGCGCCGAGGTCATGGCCAATGTCGGCGCGAATGGCGGACTGGAGCTCGCGAAGGATTACTGGGTGAGCTTCCCCGACGGATACCGCGCGCATCAGATCAGGCTCGAGGGCGGCGACTGCTCGACGGATTCGTTCTGCTATCCGTCGGCCTGACTTGAGCGCGTCGGGCTGGACGCCGGTCTGGCTTTGGCTGGCGATTGTCGCGAGCGGTATCTATCACGGGATCAATCCCGGGATGGGATGGCCGCTCGCGGTCGCGGCGGGGCTGATGAACAAGAGCCCGCGGGCGCTGTTTGCATCGCTTGGGCCGCTCGCGTTTGGCCATCTCGCGGCGATGCTTGCGATGCTGCTGCCGTTTGCGATGCTGCTGGCGCTGGCCCAATGGCAGCATCAGATCCAGATCGGCGCCGGCCTTCTCGTCGTTGCTTTCGGTATCTTCCGGCTGATCGATCCCCGCCATCCGCGCATGCTCGCGCGGATCAGGCCGACGCAGCTTGCGCTGTGGTCATTCGTGGTGGCGATCGCACATGGCGCGGGCCTGATGCTGGTGCCTATCTATCTCGGCCTCTGCGATACAAGCGGCCTTGATCAGGGGCACGAAGCGGCCGCGCTCCTCGTCAATGCCAATCTCGGCATGGCCGTGCTGGTTTCCGTCGTTCATTCGATCGCGATGATCTCGGTCGGCGCCTGCGCGGCGTGGCTGGTCTACCGCTATCTCGGCCTGCAATTCGTCGCGCGAAGCTGGTTCAACCTGGATGCGATCTGGGCCGTGAGCCTGATCCTGGTCGGCGCCGTCGCGCTCGCGGTCGGTCTCGCCAGCTGGTCTTGACCGCGAGCGATCAGCCGAGCTGCTTTCCGTGGATGTGTCCCCGACAGCTTGGGTGACAAGCTTCCGCAGCCGCGCGACGCGCCCCGACCAAGGTCGAGCATCGGACCGTCAGAGTCATTTCGGCATGCCGCGTGCTCGTACGCCATTGCCAGAAGGTGATGCTTCGCTTCTCTCGCGAGCCTCTGCCGAGGCGTTCTCGATAGAACCTGATCTCCGTGAAAACCCGGAACGCATTTTACGCGGAGATCATGCTCCACCAAAAATGAGGGCGACGGCTACGCAATCCATTCCATCGCGCTCCAGAACGCGAGCGAGTGACGGCTCACGCCGCCAGAAGAATCTTGATGCCCCAAAGACAAACGACAATCGCAATAGCAAGCGTAGCAACGACTAAAGTTCTTTCCCAATGGGCTCTCATGGATTCGCCCTTTCCCTTGAGAAGACCGTAGGCGATTCTCCAAAAATGCAACAATCGAAAAATTTCGACATCAACGACATATGCGCGCGAGACGTGTTTCGATTTGGGACAGTTGCTATCAAAAGCACTGATCGTCGGCGTGCGCATGAAGTCTACAAGGCAAAAAGAAGGATACGTGCGATCGCCGTCGCCTGCTCTGATGATCTCTTCCGAACATTTTCCTGCTTGATCTGGCGCGGCATCTCGGGACAAAATTTACAGGCAAAAAGAGAAACGGCATGGCGCGCGTTCTTGTTCTCGGTGCTGGATTTGCGGGCCTCTGGGCCGCGATCGGTGCGGCGCGCACGCGCGAGGAGTTCGGCGCGCGCGCGGCTGGCGTTGAAATTCTCGTCGTCGATCGCAATGCCTATCACAACATCCGCGTTCGCAATTACGAGGTTGACCTGAGCGAGGCGGCGATTCCGCTTGCGGAGCTGTTGGACCCGATCGGCGTGCATCACATGGTTGGCGAGGTGCAAGCGATCGATCCGGCCAAACAACAGGTGATCGTTGCAACGCGCGGCGGCCGGCAGACTTTGGATTACGATCGGCTGGTGCTCACGCTCGGCAGCGAGCTGGTGCGTCCCGCGATCCCCGGCCTTGCAGCCAACAGTTTCGACGTTGACACTTATGCGGCCGCGCTCCGGCTCGACGCGCATCTTGCAGGGCTTGGCAAGCAGGCTGCCTCTGACGGGCGATCCACGGTGGTCATTGTCGGCGCAGGCTTCACCGGGATCGAGGTCGCGAGCGAGATGCCGGGCAAGCTCGACCGCGCGGGCGTGACCGGGGATCGGCGTATCATTCTCATCGATCCCAATCCCGTCGTCGGCGCGACCATCGGGGAGCCTGCGCGTCCGGTGATCACGGAGGCGCTGTCGGCGCTCGGCGTCGAGATGCGGCTCGACGTCAAGGTCGATGAAGTCGACGCCAACGGCATCACGCTCAGCTCCGGCGAGTTCATTCCGACGCGGACGGTCGTGTGGTGCGCAGGAATGCGCGCGAGTCCGCTGGCCGCGACATTGCCGGTTGAACGGGATAGCCTCGGCCGCCTGCATGTCGATTCATATATGCGCGCGAGGGGACTGACGAATGTGTTCGCCGCCGGCGATGTCGCCTCTGGTGTCGTGGATGGCGTTCATTGCACGGTGATGTCATGTCAGTTCGCGCGGCCGATGGGCCGCTTCGCGGGACACAATGTGATGGCCGACCTGTTGGGAGAGCCGATGCTTCCGCTTGACATCGACTGGTATGTCACTGTGCTCGATCTCGGCGCCTGGGGCGCCCTCCACACCGTCGGATGGGATCGAAAGCTGCACACGACAGGCGCTGCCGCCAAGGCGACCAAGCAGACCATCAACCACAAGCGGATCTATCCGCCGCGAACCGGCCGCGCCGATCTTCTCGCTGCGGCGGCGCCGATAATACAGGCGCCACCGGATGTGCGCTCCTAGAGCGCGACGAGATGAGGTTACGCTATCGCGCTTCTCACTCTTTAGCTTGAGCATGATGTCCGCGCAAACGCGCTCCGCGTTTGTCGCGAGGGATCATGCTGTTAAGGGCGATCCGCAAGCATTCACCGAGAGCTCATCTCGACCGGCTCCATCGCGTTCTTCACGACATATTCGCCGATCTGCAATCCCATCGCCGTGCCGACACGGGTTGAGAAGCGGTAATGGAAGCCTGACCAGATCCGGGCATTTGCGACCTCGTCGGTGAAGGCCGTCAGGTCGGTCCAACGGTGAGTGACGCCCGGCGCCGTCGGGCTCGTCATCGCCACTTCGGGAATATCGCTTGTTCCAAGCACGGTCTTGACGACGCCTGCGACGCTGCCGCTGACGATGCAATGGGCGCAGGGATATTCCGGGTGCGTCGGCGTATCGGCGATCGGCTGCCAACTGGCCTCTCGATCCGTCGCGGGGTTGCCATCGATGTCGCCGTTGCGAATGGCCGTGACGGGCCGCCAGAAATTGTAATGGTATTTGGCATCCGTGACCGCGATGAACGCATCATTGATCGCCATGCCTCCAAGCGCCATCAATCGCGCGCTGTCGACAACATCCATTCCCTTGGCCGTCACGATCTGACGCAAGAAAGGGAAATAGGCGACCGGCCCCACGACGAGCCAGAAGCGGGCCGTTTCGGTCTGCTCAGCCGTTCGCTTCGCACTTTTCTGCCCGCCATAGTCCTTGATCTCGTTATAATCCTTCGCCCATTCGGCGCTGTCGAGCGCAATCGGCGGCGCCGGCCGGAATTGGGATGCGCTCGCGATCGCGAATGGCGTCATCTTTGGCCACATCGGACCTCGCATGACCGCAGTCGGCACATAGACGCCGGGCGTGGTAACTGGCCTGTAGTCATCGGGTGCGTTCGAGCCATCGTTCGCGCGCGCCTCCAGGATCTTCGCCGCGACAGCCGCGCCAAGCTTGAGACCGTCCGACTTCGCTGTGCCATCGGGGATCGATCCAAGATAGCCGGCAAGGTCGGCTTTCATTTGATCAGCCGTCTTTGCATCGAGCGTCGCCAGCACCGCGGCGGCGGCGGCCGCTTCCTTGGACGTCGCTGCCTCGGCCGGGAGCTGCACCAGATATGGCCGGTAGCGGCGCTCGATCGAGTTGACCGCGTCGAACATCGCAGCGTGGACGATCCCCACCATCCGGTAAGCTGCATAGGGCGTGTAGGGCGACGATGGCACGCTGGCCAACGGCACGGTCGCCTCGACGGCCTTTGCATCCCAATCGGTGATCACGTTGGCATATGCGGGTGCCGCACCGGCCGCCAGCCACGCGATCGCGGCGGCCCCGAAAACCGAACGGTGCATTGTGTGGGTGAGTGATGCAGCCATATTTTCCTCCATGAGCTTGTGAAAGCCAGTGTTTGAACAAGGGGCATTGCAAGCGAGCGTGATGGCAGCAGGCGAGCCGGAAAGCGCTGGGCGGTCGCTGGCGTTTCCATCAAAGGGTGATGAAAGAGTGTTGCGTCGCCGGCGCGGGGCGCTGCAGCCATGTTTGAATGCGGATCGATACCTGTCCGCACAGACGCCTGGCGCGGAGCGGACAACCCATTTTTTCGAAGAAAAGCCGCAATCGCCGTTCCGGCCTCGTTCAGGACGGGCGCGAGGCCGCCGGCACGAACACGCCGTTCATGATGATCTCCCTCCGGGCAGAGATGTCTTCACCACGAATTCCAGGGGCCATCTTAGCGCGACGTGCCGGGCTGCAATATGAACTTATTCACAGGCGCAAATCAGGCGGCCCGGCAGGCGTGCCGTGATCCCCAACATCCCTGGCGGGACCTCGGGCCATATTGCGCAGGCGGGCGCTCCGGTGCATATCGGAGCCTCGAAGGGCCGCCCGTTGGTTCGATCAAGTTTCGGAAGATTTGGTATCAATGACCCATGGCGCAATAAGAACGTTGCTCGCTACATTCCTGTTGATGCTTTCCGCGCATTCCGCGTCCGCGGAATCGTCGGCCGCCGAGCTGATCTCGAATTTCCGTCTCAAGCACGGCGAAGTCCGCGTCATCTCGGATGCGACCCTCAACCGCATCGCGCTGGAGCAGGCGCGGGCGATGGCGGCCAAGGAGAACCTCAGTCACGAGGCGCTTGGCTCGTTCACGTCGCGGATCGCGCCGTCGCGCGCAGGTCGCGCCGCGGAGAACATCGCCTACGGTTATGACAGTTTCGAGAAGACGCTCGACCAGTGGATCAACTCGACCGAGCACCGCAAGAACCTGCTGCTTCCCAAGGCGACCCGCATCGGCGTCGCGAGCGCCAAGGATGCCAGCGGCCGTCGCACCTATTGGGCGATGGAGATCGCAGGCGACTACGAGCCGCCGCCGGCCAAGGGCAAGAAAGGCAAAGAGGGCGAGAAGGGTGACAAGGGCGACAAGGACCAGAAGGGCAAGGAGGTGCCGCCTGCCAAGCGCAAGGCGGCAGCCACCGAATGCCATATCAAGCTTCTCGGCCTCTGCATTTGAGCGCGACCAGAACTGTTTGCGACCACGACGCCTTCGGCGGGCCGCATCGCGTAGCATGGAATATGTGTTCTAGTTCGGCCACCCAGTTGCCAGATTGCCCGCTGCAGACCAGACCCCGTTACAAATCGATGACGATATCACCCTCGGGACGAGAGCAGCAGATGAGCAAGTTTCCATCCGCTGGCGGCTCGATTGGCTCTGGCCGGTAGGCGACGCTCCCCGCCACAAGCCCGGTTTCACAGTTGTGACAGACCCCGGTCCGACAAGACCACCTCACCGGTACGTCGCAAGCCTCGGCCAATTCAAGCAAGCTGTTGAAAGCGGTGTTCCATCGAACATTCAGACCGCTCCTTGCAAACGAAATTTGAGGGCCGTTTCCTGGACTTCCTACAGGTAAATGCGGCGGCCGGCGCGGTGGAGCAGCAATACCCGGCGTCATGGACGGACCAGCGCCGAATAGTTCGGTATGGACTTGGTCCGGCTCTACGCCCAAGTCGTGAAGACCGGCGGTGATGTCTTTCATAAAGATTGACGGTCCGCAGATGTAATAATCGCCATTCCGTGGCAAGCGAAGGTTTGCGAGCACCCGCACATCCAAGCGGCCGCGCGTGTCGAAATCCGCATTGAGTTGATCTTCGGAATCTGGCGCGCTGTAGCAGATGTGACGGTGGGAGTGGACAAGCTTTCCGAGCAACTCGCGCGTCTCCTCGGCAAACGGATGTTCGCGGCCGCTTCGCGCTCCGTATAGCCACCATATCTCTCGTGTCGATGCTTCGGCTGCCACCGCATGAAGCATCGCAAGGACAGGCGTCACGCCGATCCCGGCACTCAATAGAACCACGGGCGTATTGCCCGGCTTGAGGGTGAAGCTCCCGCGTGCGGCGCTTGCATCAACAATATCGCCGACGTGGAGCTTGTCGTCGATGTAGGTGCTGGCCGCGCCCTGGGGCTCCCGCTTGACGCTGATACGATAAGACAGCCCGCCCGGCGCTCCCGATAGCGAGTAGCTTCGCATCAGATCAAGCCCGGATACGCCCCCAAGCCGCAGCACGATGAACTGTCCGGGGAGAGCATCGGCGAGAGGTTGTCCATCCGTAGGCTCCAGCACCAGGGAAATGACAGTCTCGCTCTCGCGCACCTTGCGCGCGACGCGGAAAGACCGAAACCCTTGCCAAGCCGGGGCCGCGCTGGACACTCTGGTGAGCCCGGCGTTTCCCGTGTTCAAACTGCCCGCGCTCTTTTGCGTGAGGAGAGCCTCGAACGACTTTCGCCAGCCGGCACTCAGCGCCGGTATGCGCAGCGCGCGCTCCAATTGGTGGCGGGGGTGACCGGGCATATAGAGCAACGCGTCGATCTCCGACACGCTCATGCGCTCGGGTCCGGACTCCACCTGCGTAATCTCGTCACCCGCCTTCACTTCCCCTTCCTCGATCACACGGAAATAGAAGCCAGGTCTTCGGTGCGAAACCAGCAGGGCGGCCATTTCCGGCTCGTTCATTCGAATGCCCAATCGGTAACAAGTGACCCGCGGCTGTGTGACCTCGAACAAAGCGCGGCCGATCCGATAACGGTCTCCGATGCACACCTCCGCGTCCGAAAGACCGTCGACTGTAAAATTCTCTCCGAACTCTCCGTAGCCAAAGCCGCTTTGGCCGAAATAGGTCTCCCAATATCGATAAGAATCGATTTGATAGACCAGCACGGCCCGGTGTTCGCCACCATGGCCAGCCAAGTCACCCTGTCCGTCGCCATCTATATTGAGCCGCCGCACCATGCGTGCGCCTTCAACAGGCGCTTTCCAAACGCCGGTGCGGACGGTTTTGCCTTGCCATGCCACCTCGCGCGGCAAACCTATGTTGACCGAAAGCAGATGTGCCATCACGCCGCTCCTCGACGATGATTCCGCGCCGGCTCTGACCTTGCCATTGCCATTGCCGACGCAGGCTAATCGTTCGGACCGCATTGTCACTCTAAATCAAGCCCGGGCCGTATCGGCCTCCGAGCCGACAAAACTTGAAACCCTTACGTCCGGTGCCGGCCAGACGAGCCTTGCCTTGCGGCTATTGATTGTTGGGTCCTGATTCTTTGGGTCCTGATTCTTGGGGTCCTGATTCTTGGGTCCTGATTCTTGGGGCCATTGATCGTCGCTGATGAGCATCGCTCGCGACGGCGGGGTTTTCACACTCTAGTGAACACCGCTTTTCGCTCACCATTCGCGCGCTTGCCGATAGCACCCGCGTTTCAAGATTGCCTATACTGCAGCGGAATTCAGGTCCCGGGATGATAGTCAGAAACGTTGTGGGAGACCGTGATGGATGATCGAACCCTGCGGCTGGCGCTGGAGCGCCATTGGGAGGCTTCGGACGCGAGCGATTTCGAGGTCGAACATGAGATCTACCGAGAGGATGCTGTTCTTCATTATCCGCAATCCGGCGAGCGGATCCGCGGCCGGCGCAACATCCAAGAGAGCCGGCGCGTCCAGCCGAACAAGAAGCGTTTTACGGTCCGGCGAATTGTCGGCAGCGGCGATCTCTGGGTCACTGAATTCGTTCTTACTTATGACGGTGCGCCATCATACACGGTGAGCATCATGGAATTCCGCGACGGACTGGTGGCCAACGAAACGCAATATTTCGCCGATCCGTTCGAGCCTTCCCCCTCGCGTGCGCATCTTGTGGAGCGAGCAGGCTAGCAACGAGCCGTGTCTTGCGACTGCTGCTCGCGGTCTGACGCGGACCGTCGGAGAGGTCTGGTCTCGCGTCGGCTGATCGAAAGTGTCTTGGGGCTTAGTGTCTTGGTGCTGGCGTCTTGGCGCTAGCGTCTTGGCGCTAGCGTCTTGGCGCTAGCGTCTTGGCGCTAGCGTCTTGGCACTGGCGTCTT
>Ga0210406_10003201_pt1 | contig 18116 bp, 14 predicted proteins | sample IncBWC30MmetaG_FD_155454 | JGI IMG/M metagenome (GOLD analysis project Ga0210406, IMG submission 155454) | Forest soil microbial communities from Barre Woods Harvard Forest LTER site, Petersham, Massachusetts, United States - Inc-BW-C-30-M | ecosystem: Environmental > Terrestrial > Soil >... | reverse complement strand
CGCTGTTCCGGCCTGAAACCCCAGCGCAATCGCCATGCTGACAATCACAAACGCCAGCGACCATCCATGCACAAACGGGAACACCAGAAACGGAAAAATATTAGCGCAAATTATCGCGGTAAGCTGCATCGCAACAACGGATAACCGGAATTCCGCACCCGCAAAAAAATTCTTCGTCACTCCGCGAACAATATTCCCTATGCCGGCGTGCCACCGCACCGTAACAAAAGCCTGCGCGATGCCAACCGCTGACCGGAATCCCGACTGCTTTACGATTTTGGCCAGCTTCATGTCGTCCAAAACTTCCATGCTCAGCCGCCGATGCATCCCGCTGGCTTCGTACGCCGCTCGTTTCACCATCTGAAAAGCTCCAATTCCGATGTACGCGCGCGACCGTGGATCAGCAACGCCGCGCGGATTCGTTGCCAGGTGAAATCCCAACCCAAAAAATGTCAAAACAGTTTTTTCCCAGAAGCCGTGCATCTCCACGTCAGTCATCAGCGTCAGGTGATCCAGGTTCTTCGTTCGCAGCAGCGTGATTGCGCGACGTATCGCTTCAGGAAGAAATTGAACATCCGCGTCGGTAAACAAGAGCCATTCGCCGCTCGACGCTTCATACGCGCATTGCAGCGCGTGCGGCTTTCCGAGCCAGTCCGCGGGCAACTCGGCGATATTTATAACTTTCAATCGCGGATCGCGCCGCGCCCCATCGTTCAATATTTTCGCGGTGCCATCCGTCGAACGGTCGTTCGCAGCCACAATTTCCAGCGCGGGATAATCAATCTGTCGCAGCGTTTCGAGCGCCTGCGGCAATTTTTCTTCTTCATCGCGCGCCGCAAACAGCACCGTAACGCTCGGACAATCGCCATCCTTCGCCGGAGCGTAATCCTTCAGCCAGGGAAGTGTTAGCGCGCCCAGCGCCGCGCGCAAGCCATAGGCAATCCAGAAAAACGCGATAATTGCGAAGAAAATCAGCCCTAGAAGGTGCATGAATTGGTATTGCAAGGCGCCACACGGTATCCTAGCATAGTGACGAAATCGGGAATTTCCATTATCGGTGCAGGGCGAATTGGTCGAGCGCTGGGACGTCGGTTGCGCGAGCAAGGTTGGAAGATTCACTCCGTCGTTACTCGGAGCCAGCGCACTGCGCGCCGCGCTGTGCGTTCGATCGGTGCTGGCCGTGCTAGCGGCGACTTGTCGCCAAGCGTCCTGTCCGCTTCCGTGATTCTGATTTCCGTCCCGGATTCGGCGATCTTTTCGATCGTAAATCGCCTGGCCACGTTCGGCAAGACCGACTTGCAAAGCAAAACGGTATTTCATACCAGTGGCGCACTCAGTTCTGGAGTTCTTGCGCAATTGCGGCCTCTCGGCGCTGCCGTCGGTTCGATTCATCCCCTGCAAACATTCAGCGGCGTCGGAATTCCCTCATTGGAAGGGCGAATTTTTGCCGTCGAAGGCGATCCTGCGGCGATTCGCGTGGCGCGTGCGATCGCGCGCGCTCTTGGTGGTCATCCGCTGCTGTTGGCCGCTTCATCCAAGCCTCTCTATCACGCCGCCGCGGCGATTTCTGCCGGCCATGCGCTCGCACTTCAAGAAACTGCAATCCGAATTTTCATCTCCCTGGGAATGAAACGGCAGGAAGCGTTAAAGGCCGCCTTGCCTCTTACCCGCCAGGTGCTTGAAAACCTCGAGCACATTGGCCCGCGCGCAGCGTGGACTGGCCCGTTGGCGCGCGCTGACTACTCGGTTATCGCCATGCACGAAGGCGCCTTGAAATCTCTTCCGATGGAATATCTGGATGCATATCGTGCGGTGAACCGTATTGCCGCCAGATTGCTCGCCCACGATCCGGATTCAGTACTGCGCGAGCTTGCAAGAGTGTCATCGAAAACTGATTCCCAATCTAGATCCATAGGGGCAAGCGCGTGAAACCATTACACATTCCGATCGAGCACAAAACTCTCGCAAACGGACTTCACGTCGTTGTCGCGCCGGATTCGACCGCGCCGGTCGTCACGGTCGGCGTCTACTACAAAATTGGATTTCGCTTGGAGCCGCAGGGGCGGAGCGGTTTTGCTCATCTTTTCGAGCACATGATGTTTCAGGGCTCGGAAAACGCGCCCAAAATGCAGCACATCAAGCTAGTCAATTCCAGCGGTGGCGTTTTGAATGGCTCGACGATGTATGACGTCACGAATTATTTCGAAGCTGTCCCTTCGAACGCTCTCGAGCGCATGCTCTGGCTCGAAGCCGATCGTATGCGCGCCCTGAAAGTGGATGATGAAAATCTTCGCAATCAGCGCGACGTTGTGAAGGAAGAAGTTCGAGTCAACGTCATGAATCAGCCCTATGGCGGCTTTCCCTGGTTGGATATGCCACCCGTGGCGTTTCGCAACTGGGCCAATGCGCATAATTTTTATGGTGACTTCGCCGATCTGGACGCCGCCAGCCTTGCCGACGTACAGACATTCTTTCGCACCTACTACGTTCCCAACAACGCGGCGCTGTTGATTCTCGGCGATGTGAATCTTGCCGACGGATTCTCTCTGGCGGAAAAGTATTTCGGCAACATTCCTGCCGGACCCGCGCCGCAATTTGCCGATCCCGCCGAGCCGCCGCAAACCGAAGAGCGCCGAGGCAACGTTATCGAGAAATACGGTACGCTGCCAGCCATGGCTGTCGGTTACGTGATGCCGCCGCGCCGCACGCGCGACTGGTACGCTATGGCTTTGCTCGATCAAGCGCTTCACGGCGGGCGCGCGGGACGCGTCTACCGCGAACTGGTTCTCGAAAAACAGATCGCAGTGGAAGCCGACGGTGGCGTGGACGATATTTTTGGCTACGACGGCCCTTCGCAAATGACCACGCGGATTTTTCACAAGCCGGAAATTTCAGGCGAAGATACCCTCGCGTCTTTCGACGAAATTATTCGCGCGACGCAGGAAAAGGGAATCACCGATTCGGAACTCGAACAGCTCCAGGTCAAGTTTCGTTCTGATTATTTCGCCACGCTGGAAGGCGGCCGCGGCGGACACATGCCGAAGTACGGTTTGATGCATCTGCTCGCTTGCTTCACGCTCTTCGACGGCGAACCGCAACTGGTCAACACCATTCTCGATGGATTTCTTGCCGTCACAAAAGAGCAAGTTCAAGAGGTGGCGCGCAAATATTTGCGGCCGCAAAACCGGGCCATCGTCTTCCGCAAACCCGTCGCGAAGCCGGCGCAGGAGGCGGCGTGATGGCTACGCAACCGCAACGCACTGCGAACTCAGTTCCTGAACTTGCGCCAGAACGCCAGGTTCGCTGGCCAAAAAGAACAAAATCGAAACTTGCCAACGGGCTCGAGATTATTTTGCTTGAGTCGCACACCATTCCGAAGTTCCACGGCGAACTGTATTTTCGCTCCGGCAACGCCTTCGCGGCGCCTCGTGGCACCGCGCTCGCCGAAATGACCGCGACCATGGTGCGGACCGGAACTTCGCAGCACTCCAGCCGCGAGATTGAAGAACATCTTCGCGGGCTGGGAGCGGATCTGTCCGTCAATGCCGGCCAGGACAACAGTTCCATTTCATTTGCCGGCCTCAGCGATCACGCGGAGCCTCTGCTGCAACTGGTCAATGAATTGGCGCGCGAAGCAACTTTTCCCGCTGCGGAATTTGAACGGGAACGGCGGCAAAAACTTGAGGAAGTGAAACTGGAGCGTACTCAGCCAGGCTTTCTTGCCGGTGAACGCCTCCGTAAAGTTCTCTTTGGCGGCCATCCTTATTCCCAGATTTCTCCAACCGAGGAACAGGTGGCTGCATACACGCGCGAAGAACTGCAATCTGTTTACCGCGACTCTTACACGCCGGAAAACGCCATTCTGATTCTCGTTGGCGATTTTGACTCAACCACCATGCAGAAAAGCGCGGAGAAAGTTTTCGGAAATTGGGCCGGCCGGAAACCAGCTGAGCCTGAAAGCGCCAAGCCGCCCGTTCCAAGAGGTCGCCGCGCGTATCTAGTGGATTTGCCCGGCTCGGTGCAAACGCAGATTCTTTGCGGTTGCCACGCCATCACCCGAAAACACCCGGACTGGATCAAGCTCGGCCTTACCAACAGTCTTTACGGCGGCGCGTTTAATTCCCGGTTGGTGATGAATATCCGCGAAGACAAGGGCTATACGTACAGCCCGCGCAGCGGCGTGAATCCCCTGCGGCAGTACGGATATTTCTCCGTGTCCGCCGCGGTGCGCAACGACGTTGTGGCCGCATCGCTTACGGAAATCTTCTATGAAATTGACAAGCTGCGGTCGCTGCCGGTTCCGGCAGCGGAATTGCTCGACGCGCAGAATTACTTGACCGGCGTTTTCTCCATGGGCCTGGCTACGCAAAGCGGATTGCTTTCGCAGATTTCCACGCTCGCGTTGAATGATCTCCCAGACGATTACCTGGAAACCTATCGTGAAAAGGTCCGCGCGCTCAAACCGGAAGATGTTCTATCCGCCGCAAGAACCTATTTCGATTCCGCAAACATGCAAATCGTCGTCGTCGGAGACCGCAAACAAATCGAATCGCAAGTCGCTCTATTTGGCGATCTGGAAGTGTTTTCCGCGGCGGGTGGGCGCATTTCCTAGCGTAGTCCTAGTGCGTCAGCAAATCCTCCGCAACCTTTTGGTCGTCTTGCAGATTGCCCGAGAGGTGCTGGGCTTGCTCCAAAGCCTGCGCGGCTTCCGCGGAACGTCCGCTTTGTTGTAGAGCTTTCGCAAGCAGGAGATAACCTACGCTGGTCGGCTCGACGCGCATCGCGTGCGCGTATTGCGCTGCTGCCAGTGAATAATCCCAGCCCTTTTGCGCCAACAGCCCGCTTCCAACCAAAGCAATCGGCAGATCCGGATTGATTTGCAACGCTGAATCGCAGTTCTCTTTGGCACGGCGGTAATCGCCAAGTCCGCGATAAATCGAACTCAGATTTGCGAACGCAGTGGCTCGAATGCTCGGTTCGATGGCGCGCCGCAGGACAATGTCGTAGCGATCAATCGCCTCGCGATTGTCATTGCGCGCCTGGGCGCAAACCGCGAGGCCTTCCTGTGCGGGCATGTCATCCGCAAAAATGTTTACCGCCGCCCGAAAATGCGAACAGCCGGCGGAGAACCGCCCTTGTATTAATTGATATTCCGCAAGCGAGTCGTGCGCCACAAAATTGTTCTGCGTGACTTGCAGCGTGTGGTTCCACAAAGTTTCCGAATCTCGCCAAAACCCAATTTGGCGATACGTCAATGCTCCAAAAACAATCAGAACCAGCACCAGGACGGCCGCGGCACTTTCCCTGGCTGCAACCTTCCGATTTATAACGTCAGAAATTCCCCACACTACCATGCAGAAAAGTCCGATAAACGGGAGGTAGGCATAGCGGTCGGCCATCGCTTGCCCTCCGACCTGTACGATTCCGATCATCGGCACCAACGAGCCGAAAAACCAGAACCATCCCACCGGCAGATATCGGCATCGCCAGGCAAAGAGCGCAATCGCGGTGATCACGCTCAGAAGAACAATGGAAAAGAGTATCCCGGCGCCACGAAGCGCTGCGCCGGGATGTGGGTACATCGGTGCAAGTCCGGCCGGCCAAAAAAGCATCTCGATATAACGGACGTATGCGACGACAGCGTTTTCAAGTCGCACAGCGATCGGGTAGGCCGCTACTGTGCGCCGCGCGGCGTTTGCAACTTGCACTGCGCCGCCGCTGGTTTGGGCCTGCATCGTGATGATCGCGCTGGCGACGGAAAGCAGCAGCAGCGGGATTTTCTCTGCGCAGAGTCTCCAAAAACTCGAAGCTACACTTCCTTCGGGCATTGCCGCGGGAGCCGTCCGCGGATTCCAGCGTTGCAGTGGCCAAAAATCCCACAGCAAAAGCAAAAAAGGCAAAGTGACGATCTGCGGTTTGGCGGCGAGTCCTAAGGCATAGAAAATAGCTACAGCGGAATAGCGAAAAATGCATGGGCGCGCGGCATATTGTCCGTAGGCATAAAAGGCCAGCAGCAGGAAAAACATGCTGAGAACATTTTTGCGTTCGGAAGCCCAAACCACCGACTCAACATTTACGGGATGTAGCGCGAACAGTGCCGCCACAAAAAAGCTCTCCCAGTCGCGCCGGGTTGCGTTTTGCAAAACAAAAAATAGCAGCAGCGCATTCAGGGCGTGCAACGCGATATTGACCGCATGGTGGCCCGCAGGGTTCAGATGAAAAAGTGAAATGTCTGCGGCGTGTGAAATCCAGGTGAGCGGGTGCCAGTTGCTTTCGTAGAAAGCGGTCGCGGCCCAGCGAATCGATTGCCAGGTGAGGCCAGACTGGATGTGGGAATTGTCGACGATGTATCGCGGATCGTCATAATTTACAAAGCCGTTGTGAAGAGCGGGAAAATATACAGCCAAAGTTGCCGCGATCAGCAGAAAACAAAAAATCGTTTTGCGCTGCGCGATGAATGTTGAGAGCGCGAATGGTGTCGAAGTCGTCGGTGTCACTTTATCAGTTTTCGCTGCATGCAAAGAAAAAACCGCCGCCACGGCCGGTGAACCTGAATACCGCGACTTCACTGGAATTGGGGCACGTTCCCGGCATCGGGCCGTTGACCGCGGACAAAACTCTGCAAATCCGCGAGTCGTACGGCCAGTTCAAAGGCTTCGGCGATTTGCGCGCGAGCAACGGGCCGATGCGCATGGAAAAAATACGCAAGTACGTTACCGTCGGGAAGACGGTGGCCGCCCGAAAACCGGCAAACGCCCTAAACAACAAAATCTTGGACTCCTCCGTCTGTCTCCAAATCAACATCCGCGCCGCCACAGAAAACCGTGAATCAGGATCTGCCGACACCGCACTGGTTACGGCACAATCGTGAGGAAACCAACCGGCCTGAAACTGGGCTGCTCTGCTGCAAAAGCAAATCCAGACTGCGAGACGTTTTGCGCGGAAGTGCCAGTTCCGTCCGGTTCATTTTAAAAGACCTGGTGAGTTTCTTTCGGCTGCTCGATGCGAAGGGGGACTTGATCGGCGATGCGAATGCCGTAACCTTCGAGGGCGACTACTTTCTTTGGATGATTCGTTAAAACACGAATATCCTTCAGGCCCAGATCGATCAGGATTTGCGCGCCGATCCCGCTTTCGTGCTGTACCTGCCGTTGACACGCGGGCGAGCGATCCAGCTGGCCGCGCGAGTGTACGTGGATTTGCGGAAGGATGCCGGGTTCAGTGGCAGCTTCGATGCCGAAGCCGCGGCCGGTGTGGTGCAAATAGAGAAAAACGCCGCGATCTTCCTTGGCGATGGCCGCAAGGGATTGGGCAACCAGTTGTTGGCAGTCGCAGGCGGTGGAACCGAAAACGTCTCCAGTCAAGCAGTGAGAGTGTACCCGCACCAGCGCCGGTTCCGTGCCTTCGAGTTCGCCGCGAACCAGCGCGATGTGCTGATCGTGGTCCACATCGCTGGCGTAGGCAATCATGCGGAAATCACCGAAGGCGGTAGGCAGAATCGTTTCGGCCACGCGGCGAACATAACGTTCGTGCTGCATGCGATAGCGGATGAGTTCAGCCACCGTAAGCATTTTCAAATTGTGCTCGCGGCAAAATTCGATGAGCTGCGGCACGCGGGACATGGTACCGTCTTCGTTCATGATCTCGCAGATCACGCCGGAATCGTTGAGGCCGGCTATGCGCGACAGATCAACGCTGGCTTCGGTTTGCCCTGCGCGGACAAGCACGCCGCCATTGCGTGCGCGCAGCGGAAACATGTGGCCGGGACGGGCAAGATCCTGCGGCTTGGTCTTGGGATCGATGGCCGTGAGGACAGTGATCGCGCGGTCGGAAGCGCTGATGCCGGTGGTGACTCCGACGCGAGCGTCAATGGCTTCGCAGAACGCGGTTCCGTGCACCGAGGTATTGATCGGCGACATCAGTGGAAGGTGAAGCTCGTCGCAGCGCTGCTCGGTCAGCGTAAGGCAAATCAAACCGCGGCCGTACTTAGCCATGAAGTTGATGGCTTCCGGCGTGATTTTCTCCGCGGCCATGGTGAGATCGCCTTCATTTTCGCGGTCCTCGTCGTCCACCAGAACGATCATCCGCCCGTTGCGAATTTCTTCCACGGCTTCTTCGACAGTTGCAAAAGGTGCGCGTTGTTCCGTCATCGCTTAGGTCCAGTTAAATAGGTTGTCGTTTCTCCAATAATAACACCGGACTCGCTGATTTAGGGGGCGACGACGCGCCAGAGGTCTTCGCCGGAGAATTTGATGCGCTGCGCGTGGCCATCCACAACGTCGTGAAACCGAATCCACTCCGTATCGGCTTCATCGCCTACCATACGGAAGCTGCCGTCCTTCTGTTCCGCCAGGGGGCTGACTCCATCGGCGAGAAGTACGCCTTTTCGGATAACGAAGCGCGTGCCGCCGATCCAGGGGTTCTCATTGCGATAGTGCCCGACAAAGGCGTCCCACTCTTTGGGATAGTCGAAGGACTTGGGGCCGGAATAGTCCGGTTTCGCGTACCAATCGCTGCCCCAGCCGACTTCCGCGACCGGCGATTTCGGGTTTTTTCCATCGGAACGACCGAAAACAAGGAGAAAGCGGGAGAACTCGGGATGCGGGACAACGAACATACCGTCGCCGGAATTCTCAAGCGCAACGCGCTGCCCCGTTCGTTGAAGAAATAGTTGAGAGCCTTCTGCCGCGAAAACCAGAGTCTTTCCATCCGGCGACTGGAACGTACCGGCGAAATCGGCGGCGTTTTTCACCTCAGTCGCTACCGAAACTGCGGGTGCAGCCGGCAGCGGCTTACCGGCGCGATGCGCGCGGATCAACTGAATGGAATATTGCACGACGGGATTGGGACGATAGCCTTGCATGGCGTTAATCGAAGCAAATGCGCCCACACCTTCGTCGAGATCGACCTGCAAGGCGGAGGCGAAAGAGATCATGCCACCGGTGTGGCGAAGAATGGTATGGCCATCGAGCGAATCGACCGCGATTCCGTAGCCGTAGCTGGCGGTTGGGCTGAACTCTTCGGCCTTGATGTGCCTCGTCGAAAAAAGCGAGAAGCTCTCTTCGCTGAGCAGGCGCTTCTTTGGTCCTGCAGCGTGATGCGCCAGGAATTGAACGTAGAGGCCCATATCATGTGGCGTTGATGCGATGCAGCCGGCGGCGGAGGTCATGATGATGGGCGGCGCTTGGGTGAGTTTTCCAAAGCGCGGAAAAGGCCGGTCGCCCTGGGCAGAAAAGTAATTTTTTGCGGTGCGATCGCTTTGATCGAGGGTGATGACCGGTTCCGTAGCGGCCATGCCGAGTGGATCGAAAATGCGCTTGCGGTAGATGTCAGAAAGGGTGCCGCGGTCGAGAGACATCAAGAGATGGCCGAGGAGAGTAAAGGCCATGTTGTTGTAATGAAAAAGCTTGCCGGGAGCGTAGGCGACACGATGTTTGGCTGTGGGGTCGCTCAAGAAAACAGGAGGAGCGCCCGGCAGCCCTGAGGTGTGCGTCAACAAATGGTGCGTGGTAATGGGCTCGAACGAGGATTCGATGCGGAACCACGGCAGGTAATCCAGGATGGACTTGTGCAGATCCAGTTTGCCCTCATCGCGCAATTGAAGAAGGCACAGGGAGACAATGCTCTTGCTGATGGAGCCGATCTCAAAAAGCTCCTCTGGTTTGACGCGAGCGTGAGTCTCCAGATCGGTGAAACCGTAAGTGACCACGCGCTGCACGCCGTCGCGGTCGGCAAGGACCAGTGTCATGCCGGGAGCGTTCATGCCGCGCATGTACTGTTCGACGAAGCGATCGAGCGGTTTGTGAATGGCTTTGTAGGCGCCTGAATCGCTCTGTGCCAGAGATTCGATGGAATAGAACGCATCAGAGGTGCTGACTGCAGCTGCGGCGGATGCGCTGAGGAATTCCCGTCGATTCATTTAGTTGTTCTCGCTTTCGCTTCGGCCAGCAACGATAGTGGAATTACGCGGCTGCGGCAAGTGCGGGACGGGACGGATAGAAACGACAGTTCCTATTTCGTGGCCAGCGCAGGGGATACCCCGGGTGCTTTTCGTCAAATACAGGACTTATTTCTGCAAGAGTAAGAAAGAGTGCGAAAGAGTGGTTGGCGTTGAAGAAAAGAGCGAGAGAGCGGGGAAAGCGGAAGAGAAAGAGTCAACGCAGAGCTCGGAAGATCACTTCATTCCAACGATCTACGGGTTGATTTGGTTAGACCACCTTGGGAGGGTCGGAGATGACCCTTCCTTATGGCCACGCCGGGATGCCGATACCTTGTTGGCCAGCGCTGAGGTAGACTCTTTCCCCGTGCCTGCCGACGACGAACAATTTCAGGAAGTTTTCAATGCCGCGGAATATTTTGTGGACCGTCATGTGCGGGAAGGCCGCGGCGAGCGTATGGCCATCGAGTGTGCGGAGCAGCGGGTCACGTATGCGCAGCTTTCGGAGCGGGTAAATCGGCTAGGAACGGCGCTGCGCGAAGCTCTGGATGTCCGCATGGAGGAGCGGGTATTGCTCCTGCTGCCGGATATTCCCGAATTTGCGTATTGTTTTTTCGGAGCCATAAAGATCGGCGCGGTTCCTGTTCCGGTCAATACTCTACTGCGCGCGAATGATTACGAATATTTGTTGAACGACACGCGAGCGCGAGTTGCCGTTACCAGCCAATCGCTGCTGCCCTTGATTCAGCGGATTCCGCGTGATCGGATTTCGTTTCTTAAGACCATCATCGTGGTGGGCACGGCGCCCGAGGGTACCGTCTCATTCTGGGAGCTCCTGGCAGCACATTCCGCGAAGCCTGAGCCGGCTCCAACCTGCGCGGACGATGTAGCGTTCTGGCTGTACTCTTCCGGGAGCACTGGCCGCCCGAAAGCCTGCATTCATCTGCAACACGATATGGTGGTCGCCGCCGAACAGTATGCGTGCAACATTTTGAAAATTCGGGAGTCGGATCGCTTCTTCAGCGTTGCAAAACTTTTCTTTGCCTACGGTCTCGGAAACGCGTTGTACTTTCCATTGGCGGTTGGAGCAACGTCCATTCTTTGGCCGGGAACTCCGTCACCGCAAAATATCTGTCAGGTAATTGAGCGCCATGGTCCCACGCTTTTCTTTTCCGTGCCTTCCAACTATGCGGCTCTGATGGATTTCCAGAGCGAGAACAACGACCTCGATTTTTCGGGTGTACGCCTCGGGATCTCGGCAGGTGAGGCGCTGCCTGCGTCGCTCAGCGAGCGCTTCAGCGAACGTTTTGGTTTCGAGATTTTGGATGGCATCGGGTCAACGGAAGCTCTGCATATTTTTATTTCCAATTCGCCCGGCGATGTTCGGCACGGTTCCACCGGACGCGCGGTTCCGGGCTGCGAAGTGAAAATCCTTGATGACCGGGGGCAGCCAGTGGCTGGCGGCGAAATTGGCAATCTGTGGGTGAAGAGTGAGGCAGTTTGCGCGGCTTACTGGAACTGTCACGAGAAAACCAAGCAGACCATTCAGGGCAATTGGACTTGTACCGGCGACAAGTTCCATCAGGATGGCGACGGGTACTATTGGTTCGATGGCCGGGCCGACGACATGCTTAAGGTCAGCGGCGCGTGGGTGAGCCCGTCGGAGATTGAGAGCGTTCTGGTTGAGCATGAGGCTGTGGCGGAAGCGGCTGTCGTTGCCAATAAGAACAAAGATGGTCTAACCAAGCCGGTGGCGTGGGTTGTGCTCAGGGCGGGATTTGCTGGCGATGCGGAACTTGCTTCGAGTCTCCAGGAATTTGTCGTTTCTCGTTTGCCCGTTTACAAGCGGCCGCGCTGCGTGGAGTTTGTTTCTGAGTTGCCCAAGACGGCTACCGGGAAGATTCAGCGGTTCAGACTGCGTCAGGCTTCGCTCGATATTTGATTTGACCATCGGAAAAGTAAGGCGAGAGATTCCTCGCGGAATGACGGCCGTGCGGGGAGAGGGTTCACGACGGGAAAGAAGACAGAAAGAAAGACCGCCGGCTAAACCCGCCCCGCCGCTACACATAGCGAGCAAGCATTTACGATGTGCCTGGGAGAAGAACTTTCAGCAGGTGGAAGATGATGGTGCCGATCAGGGCGGCGCCGGGGATGGTGAGGACCCACGCCCAGACGATGCGGCGGGTGACACCCCAGCGCACGGCGGTGAGGCGACGGGAAGCGCCTACGCCGACGATGGCGCCAGTGATGGTATGAGTGGTGCTTACGGGAATGCCAAAGACCGCGTTCATGACCAGAGTCAGGCCGCCCGCGGTTTCCGCAGCAAATCCGCCGAAAGGCGTTAACTTGGTGATGCGCTGGCCCATGGTCTTGATGATGCGCCAGCCTCCGGCCATGGTGCCTCCACCCATGGCGAGGTGGCAGCAGATGATGACCCAGTAGGGGACGTGGAAAGTTTTGATTAGACCGCCCGCTACGAGCGCGGTGGTGATGATGCCCATGCCCTTCTGAGAATCGTTGGTGCCGTGGCCCAAGCTGAAAAGTGCGGCTGAGAGTAGCTGCAGACCGCGGAAAGTGCGGTCCACTCTGCGTGGGCGCTGTTTGCGGACGATCCAAGTGGCGGTGGTGGTGAGAATAATGGCCAGGACCATTCCTACGACAGGCGATAGAAAAATAAAAACAATCGGTTTGACCCATCCTGCGAGGATCAGGGATTTGTAACCCGCATGAGCTACCGCTGCGCCGCCATAACCGCCGATCAAAGCGTGCGAAGAGCTGGTTGGCAGGCCGAGGACGAGCGTGATGAGGTTCCAGGAAATTGCACCGAGCAGTCCCGCCAGGAGAACCTGCTGAGTGACGAGTTCGATGTGGATCATGCCTTTGCCGATGGTGGCGGCTACCGCGGTGCCGAAGACAAAGGCGGCGATGAAGTTCCAGAAGGCGGCCCAGGCTACGGCGCGGAAGGGCGTGAGTACGCGGGTGGAGACGACGGTGGCGATGGAGTTGGCGGCGTCGTGCCAGCCGTTGGAGAATTCGAAGGCCAGCGTAAGAGCGATGACGGCGAAGAGCAGGGAGAAGCTAGGCACGGGTGTGGGCCCTGCTCGCGCTGAAATCGAAGGGAGATTCCCCGCTTCGCTCGGAATGACGGACGGTGTCTCCGGAATGACGATGGCGTTTACGTGAGGTGTGAGCCTTCAATTTAGATAGCATTTGCGGATCATGCGGACTTCAGGATTACGCTTTCGATTACGTTGGCTACGTCTTCGCATTTGTCCACAGCAGTCTCGATGACTTCGAAAATTTCTTTCCACTTGATGATTTGCACGGAATCTTTTTCTTCGTCGAACAGTTGTGCGATCAGGGTGCGGCAGAGGCGGTCGCTCTCGTTTTCGTAACGATTGATTTCGATGCAGTGCTTGAGGGCTCGATCGGGCTTGCTGATGGCGTGTACGGCTGCGGAAACTTCGGCCGTGGCGGAGACAAGGACTTTGACCAACTCGATGGTACCTTCGCGAATGGCGCCGATGCGATAGAGGACGAAGCGGCTGGCGGCGGCATCGATGAGGTCGATGACGTCGTCGAGCCGCGATGAGAGTGCGTGGATGTCTTCGCGATCGAATGGAGTGATGAAGGTTTGGTTGAGCTTGGTGAGGATGTCGTGGGTGATCTCGTCGCCTTGATGCTCGATGGCCTTGATGGTTTGCACCTGTTCCGGGACGCCAGTGTAATGCGAGAGCATTTGCTGGAGCGCTTTGGCTCCCACGACGATGTTTTCGGATTGCTTGGCGAAAAGTTCGAAGAACCCCTCTTCGCGCGGCAGAAGGCGCTGCAAGAATCCAGGCATCGAGCAGCTCCCCCCTGAGGAGCTGTGAGCAAGGCGAGAAGAGTCTATCGAAGCAGATGTGGCGAGGCAAGGAACGGGACCAGAAAGAATTTCCACGGGACGTTTGTGACACTTATTGGCAGCGAGAGCATCCAAGTTGCTGGAGGTGGTTTATGGTGAAAAAAGCACTTTGGGCGGAGTTGAACGCGAAACCAGGTAAAGAAAAAGAGCTGGAAGACTTTCTGAAATCGGCGCAGCCATTGGCGGAGCGAGAAAAAGATACCGTCAGCTGGTACGCGGTGAAGATGGGTCCAGCAAATTTTGGAATATTCGATACGTTTGCCGATGACTCTGGGCGGCAAGCGCACCTGAACGGCGACATCGCCAAGGCGCTGATGTCCAAGGGCAAAGAGCTGCTGGCGAATGAGCCAAAAATTCATCAGATCGAGATTATCGCCGCGAAAACAGGAACGTCGGCTTCGCGCGCTGGAGCCTGAGCGACAGACGTTACGAGTTTTGTGGCAAATTCACGGTGGGGCTAGCCAACAGCAGGGTGATCGCGAGCGCCCACAGCGCAACGGCGTAGAGGGCGTACCAAGCGGCCTCTTGCGCTGGCGTGACGGCGGCTGGGCTGAAGACTACCAGTGCGCCTGTCGAGCTGATGTGGACTAGCTGGGCTAGCGCGACGCTGCGGGTGCGTTCGTAGAACCAGGCGATCAAGACACGCATTGCGGCCATGGCGGCTGCAAACGCCGCGAAAAACGCCGGCAGAGCTTTGCCATGGGGCGAAGCTGCGCCCAGGAAATCAATGACTGGGGCGTGCCAGAGTCCCCAGAAAAGGCCAAGGATCGCGGCGGCGGGTAAGACGGCGAAACGTTGGCGCAACTTCGGGTAGGCGAAGCCGGTCCAACCGATTTCTTCCAGGAATCCAGCGAGAATACCGAAGGTCACGCCAAGCCAGAAACGGTTTGGCGCGTAAATGGGTGAGACGAATATTTTGAGGCCGTAGAGAACGCCCAGGACCATGGCCGGGGCCATCAGCAGCGCGGAGTACCAGCGAAGCGGGAAGCGGAAGTGGCGCATTCTCGCAAAGAGATTTCTTGATCCGTCCCGTCCATCAAGCCTCCGCGTCAGAAAAATTCCGGCGAAACTGGGACCGAGCAGCATGGCGGGAAACATCAGGATGCCGGTTAGCTTTGGAAGCGGTTGGCCTTGCAGGAGTTTTGACGCTGCGACCAGAAATGCAGCGGTCCAGGAGATTGTGAACGTGAGCAGAAAATAGCTAAGTGCTGGATGCTTTCGCGGGAACGAATAATTTGACGATTCTTTGACGGCCATGGAGGTTGCGTAAGGCTAGCGAAGTTTTCGAATTTCACTCGCCGGCGTCCCGAACGAGCCAAGATGCCCCGAGGCACGGACGATAAAGCGAACAGGGTCCGCCTGTTCGGGCACGGCGAAGTCGAGCGTGTGGAGTGGCGGCTGTGATTGGTTTTGCAGATGGACGCTGGGCATGGGACGCGGCCATAGACTACTACAGTCGGGCGAGGGATTGGCGTACTTTGGGCGGTATCTGAACGGATGGGGCTGAGAAATGAGGTAGTCAAATGGATCAGCGGATCAGCCTGATTACGCTTGGCGTGGCGGACTTGCAGCGCAGCAGGGAATTTTACGAGCGGCTGGGGTGGAGAAGAGCAATGAACGAGGCTGACGACGTCGTGTTTTTTCCGGCAGGTGGGATGGGGCTCGCGCTCTATTCGCGTGTCGAGCTGGCGAAGGATGCGAGGATTGCTCCTGAGGGTTCTGGCTTCAGCGGAGTAGCTCTCGCATACAATACCCGGAGTCGTGATGAAGTGGATTCTGTGTTGGCAGAGGCTCAGGCTGCGGGTGCAAAAATTCTTAAGCCCGCTGCGGAAGCCTTTTGGGGAGGCTATTCGGGGTACTTTGCTGATCCGGACGGATTTCCTTGGGAGGTCGCCTGGAACCCCTCCTTCGCGATCACGGAGGATGGAAGCATTCGCATTCCAGATTAACGTGGGCAAATCGAAGAGCGATTTACTCTGAACGCGAGGTCGGACGGCTCCGAGGGCATGGTAGCCTCTCGCGAACGGCTGCACCGAGAGCTAACCGGTAGAGCGGAACTGCAGCCTTTGTAGGAAAATTCTCGGGCGACTGGGTTGGGGGCCAGAATTGCGCTTTGAATTCGAACCAGACCCGACTGCCCGCCATCTACAAAGCACTCATCACGGCGCACCCGGTTGACCGCGATCTGTAAGTGCAGCTGTAGAAAGGGCGGGCCGAGAAATCGGCCCGCCCTTTGTTGGATTGAGATATTGGGCTAGCTGGAAAATCGCTAGGCCGTACCGCCTATTCTAGTACATTCCGCCCATGCCGCCGGGGCCACCTGGGCCGCCCGCAGCTGCTGCCTTCTTTTCGTCTTCCTTGACTTCAGCCACCAGAGCTTCGGTGGTGAGCATCAGGCCAGCGATAGAGGCTGCGTTTTGCAGAGCGAGGCGGGTGACCTTGGCCGGGTCAATGACGCCAGCCTTCACCATGTCGCCGTACTCGCCTGTGTCGGCGTTGAAGCCGAAATTTTCGTCCTTGGATTCGCGGATTTTGCCGATCACTACTGCGCCTTCGTGTCCGGCGTTGAGCGCGATCTGGCGAGCGGGCTCTTCGAGAGCGCGCTTCACGATGCCGACGCCAACTGCTTCGTCATCATGCAGCTTGAGCTTCTCGATGGCCGCGATGCAGCGGAGAAGTGCCGTGCCGCCGCCGGCAACGATGCCTTCTTCGACCGCCGCGCGAGTGGCGTGCATGGCGTCCTCAACACGAGCCTTCTTTTCCTTCAGCTCGGTTTCGGTTGCCGCGCCCACCTTGATGACCGCAACGCCGCCGACCAGCTTGGCGAGGCGTTCTTGCAGCTTCTCGCGATCGTAGTCGGAAGTGGTGTTTTCCACTTGTTGACGGATCTGCTTGACTCTGCCTTCGATTTCGCTGGACTTGCCGCCGCCTTCAACGATGGTGGTGTTGTCCTTGTCGATGGTGATCTTCTTGGCGCGGCCGAGGTCTTCAATCTTCACGTTCTCGAGCTTGATGCCCAAGTCTTCCGTGATGGCCTTGCCGCCGGTGAGAACCGCGATGTCTTCGAGCATGGCCTTGCGGCGATCTCCGAAGCCAGGGGCCTTTACGGCAGCGCACTGCAGGGTGCCGCGCAGCTTGTTCACCACGAGAGTCGCGAGGGCCTCGCCCTCGACGTCTTCTGCGATGATCATGAGCGGCTTGCCGAGCTTGGCAATCTGTTCGAGCAAGGGAAGCAGGTCTTTCATCGAGCTGATTTTCTTCTCATGATTCAGAATCAGCGCGTTTTCCAAAACGCACTCCATGCGCTCCGGATCGGTGATGAAGTAAGGCGAAAGGTAGCCGCGGTCAAACTGCATGCCCTCCACGACTTCCAGGGTGGTCTCCATCGTCTTGGATTCCTCGACGGTGATGACGCCATCCTTGCCGACCTTCTTCATAGCTTCGGCAATGATTCCGCCGATTTGCTTGTCGTTGTTGGCGGAAATGGTGCCGACCTGGGCGATCATCTCGCCCTTTACGTCCTTGTGCAGCTTCTTGATTTCCTCGACGGCGACTTCAACCGCGCGATCGATGCCGCGCTTGAGGGCCGTGGGGCTTGCGCCCGCCGCAACCGTCTTCACGCCTTCGCGGAAAATGGCCTGCGCGAGCACGGTGGCAGTGGTGGTGCCGTCGCCGGCTACGTCGGAAGTCTTGGAAGCGACTTCACGAACCATCTGCGCGCCCATGTTCTCGAGCGGATCGCGGAGTTCGATTTCCTTGGCAACCGTCACGCCGTCCTTGGTGATGATCGGCGCGCCGAACTTCTTTTCGATTACCGCATTGCGGCCCTTGGGGCCGAGGGTAATCTTCACTGCATCGGCAAGAGCATTCACGCCGCGCAAAATCGCCTGGCGGGATGCTTCTCCGGTAACAATCTGCTTCGCCATTTCTTGTTTCCTCCTGATAGATCGTGCTGCGAATTGCTAATTTTTTTGAAATAGAACGTTCTAAAGACCGGCCGCTACGAAATACAAGCCGCAGGGCTGAAAACCTGCACTACGGGATAAGAAAGCTACTTCTTCGCAGCCTTCGCCGCTCCGCTCAGCTTGGCCAGAATTTCCTCTTCACGCAGGATGAGGTATTCCTCGCCGTCGAGCTTGATCTCCGTGCCGCCGTATTTGCCAAACAAAACGCGATCGCCGGGCTTTACGTCGAGAGGGATGAGTTCGCCCTTTTCGCGCTTGCCGGCGCCGACAGCGATCACTTCGCCTTCCATCGGCTTTTCTTTCGCCGAAT
>Ga0210406_10003199_pt1 | contig 18119 bp, 11 predicted proteins | sample IncBWC30MmetaG_FD_155454 | JGI IMG/M metagenome (GOLD analysis project Ga0210406, IMG submission 155454) | Forest soil microbial communities from Barre Woods Harvard Forest LTER site, Petersham, Massachusetts, United States - Inc-BW-C-30-M | ecosystem: Environmental > Terrestrial > Soil >... | reverse complement strand
CCTTGTTCCACTCTTGCCTCCAGACTCTGAATGTGCTCGGGCTGGAGTTTGAGATTGTCGTCGTAGAAAACCCCGAAGTCCGGGGAGCTTTGATAAACATCGGGAGCGCTAAAGGCGTTGCCGTAAAGCAGCTTGACGGTGGTTTTCTCGGCGGCACGGTAGATCAGGGCCAGACGCGGGTTGGTGGTTCCACCAAAAGTGGAATAGTGGTCATATCGAATTCCAGCGTTTAGCGTGAAGCGGTGGGTGATGGCGAACTCGTCCTGGGCATAGAAAGCAGTGATCAAGGAACTGTTCGGCTCCGCGGAAAATATATTGGGCGGGTTCAGCAAGTCGCCCTGATCCTGTCGCAGATTGTCGCGGACCTCCGATCCCAGGGTCAGCCGGTTCCCCTCAAAAAGATCGCGGCTCGCTTTGACCTCTCCCGTCCACCAATTTCCGCGGAAGGAGAACGTGCTCAGCACTATCGGGTCGCCGGGCTTTACCGGCGCCTCGGGGACCGGACCTTGTAACCGAGCTTGGTCATATCCGGTGTGCGCATCGAGTTGCCATTTTCCGATCGAGTGCTGGTAGCCCAGGTTGAGGTATTGATGACTGTCGAGGTTCAAATCCCGGGGATCGTTGAATGCCGACCCGAAGTACGCCGTCGGAACTATCTTTTCGCGTGTGCTGAACAAACCCTGCAGGGTGAATCCGTGAAAGGTAAACGTGCTCATGATGTGCTTGTAGGATTCAAAGTCGGTGTCACTGGTGACGCCGTTGTTGTTAGCCGGAGTGTTGAATTGAGGGAAAAATAAAGTCTGTCCCTGACTGTCGTAGAAAGTGCCGGAGAGAAGCACGCCCAGCTCGTGAAATTGATGGCCATAAGTCGCTCTACCCTCATTGCTGCCAAAACTCCCCGTCTGAAAAGAAAGTTCCCAGTCCTTCACTTCCTTCGCCGTGCGGGTAATGACGTTGATTACTGCGAAAAAAGCATTCGCACCATAGAGGGAAGAACTGGGCCCGCGGACGATCTCCACCCGTTCGATCATGTCTACATCCACCAGAAACTCATTCCCCAACAGCGCCTGGCCGAGAACGTTGTTGTTGATGCGATGGCCGTCGATCAATACCAAAATTCGGCTGTTCCAGTCTCCCAGGCGGCCAAAGCCGCGTACGCCGACAAAGCTGTAGTCGCGGTCGTAGGTGACGTAGAAGCCGGACACACTGCGCAGGATGTCGGCCAGATTGCGGTAGCCGTACTTTTGAATTTCGTCCGCGGTGACCACGGTCACCGAAGCGGGCGCCTCGCTTGCGCTTTGCATGTGCTTCGAGGCGCTATAAACCTGAATGTTGGTCAACTCTTCCAAGCTGGCATCACTCAGATCTTTGGCTGCCTGCTGAGAAACTGCACTTGCCGTTAGCACGAGGAGCGCAAGCGAGCCGATTAAATTGAAGAATCCCGGTCGTCGCCTTTTGTGAGCAGGACGACGTGGAACCTTTGACAAGGTGGCAGACAGTCGAGGGCGCATAGAACTTCTCCAACCTCCGAAAAGCGCAGCCCAAACGGCGCATCCGCGCCATAAAGGGCTACGCATTCTTCTTCGGCCAGTTATGAGCTTTTCTTTACCTCGGGATGGACACTTTCCAATCCGGGTGGTCATGCCATTCGCTGCCCGTGAATCAAGCGTTTTCGGAGTACACGACCATTCGTGCCGTCGGAAGGGCACTGCGCTGAACAGCTTTTTTCTTCAATGAACCACCAGTTGCCTGAAGCTCAATCCGTTCCTGCCGATGAGGACTCCAGCGGCATCTTCTACGCTCCTATGTCTGAACTCCAGGATCCAGAAATTTTCCACACTGTGCTGGATAGCCTGCAGACCGGTGTGTCCGTGGTGGATCGGAATGGGAAGGTCCTGTTCTGGAACCAGGGCGCCGAAAGGCTTACCGGGTACAAGCGGCATGAGGTGGTGGGGCGCTCCTGCCGCGACAATATTTTATTGCAGTGTAACGATCAGGGTTGTGTCTCTTGTGGCGCAACTTGTCCCATCAGCCGAACCCTGCACGACGGCAAGCCCCAGGAAGCGAAGATGCAATTGCGCCATAAAGAAGGACATCCGGTTAAGGTGCTGATGCGGCTCGCTCCTTTGCGCGATGCGCACGGATCGATCATGGGAATTGCGGAGAGTTTTGACGAACAAACCTTTGGCGCAGAGCGGGATTGCAATCGGCACACTCTGGCAGAACATGGATGCACGGACGATACTACCGGCATGCCAAATCATGAGTTCACACAATTCAACCTGGGGAGGAACTTCGCGAGTCTCGTACGTTACCACCTTCCATTCGGAGTTATCGTCATGCAGGTAGATCGATTGGAGCACTTCCGCGCAGCCTACGGTCCGCCGGCAGGGGATGCTGTCCTGCGCGTGGTTGCTCAGACCATGAAGAATGCTTTTCGGCCCACTGATTTCTTTGGACGCTGGGCGTTTGATCAATTCCTTGCGATCCTGATCAATTGTGGCGATCACGGCGTGACCAAGACCTGGGAACGCATTCGGACGATGGTTACTTGCGCAGGGCTGCGCTGGTGGAGTGACGAGTTATCGGTCACGACGTCGGTGGGGTATGCGACGGCCATGGCTGGCGACAGCATCGACTCCCTCTTGAATCGAGCCACAAGTTCGTTTTCTCAAAGCTCTACCCTGCCGCTTGCCTCGGCAACTGCAAAGTCGCAGGACTCGGAGATCTGATTCACTATGTTTGCAATTATTGGAATCGTGATTGTCTTCGGCTCGGTAGTGGGTGGCTACTTAATGGAACATGGCAACCTCAAGGTTCTGATCCAGCCGGCGGAGTTGGTCGTCATTGGAGGAGCCTCCATCGGTACCGTTTTAATCGCCAATCCACTCCACATTTTGAAACAAATCGCGGCCGGACTGGGCGGCGTATTCGGAGGATCGAAATTCACTAAACAGCGCTACCTCGACTCCCTCAAAATGATGTATGAACTTCTTAACAAAGCCCGCCGCGAAGGCTTGATGGCGTTGGAAGCGGACGTCGAGGATCCGGCCAAAAGTTCGATTTTGTCCAAGTATCCCGCCTTCCTCAAGGATCACCATGTTCGGGATTTCTTTTGCGATACCATGCGCATGGCCGTCAGCGGAGTCGAAGCCTTTGACCTCGACCAACTCCTGGATCTCGACATGGAGGTTCATCACCATGCCAGTAGCTTGCCCGTCGCCTCCCTGAGCAGCGCGGCCGATGCCTTGCCCGGTCTGGGAATTGTCGCTGCCGTGCTCGGAGTGGTGATTACCATGGGCGCCCTCGGCGGACCCCCGGAAGAAATCGGCCACAAGGTCGCCGCCGCCCTGGTGGGCACATTTCTGGGCATCCTGCTTTGCTACGGACTGGTGGGGCCGCTCGCCGCCAGCATGCAGAAGACTGCGGATGAGGAGGGCGCCTTCTTGCATGTGGTACGCGTGGTGATGATTTCATTCTTGAAGGGCAACGCCCCGATCATGGCGGTCGAGTTTGCACGCCGCGCGATTCCGGGACACCTGCGTCCTACGTTCCTGGAAGTAGAGACTCATTGCAAGAAAGGCGGCGAGGCAACGCCTGGCGCGACCGACGGAGCGCCAACGGAACCCGAAGCTCCCGCTGCCGCGTCGGCATCTGCTTGATAGAGCAATCTATGCCTGGCTCACGTCCCATCATCATCATCAAGAAAAAAGGCGGACATGGCGGCCACCATGGAGGCGCGTGGAAGGTAGCCTATGCTGACTTCGTTACCGCGATGATGGCGCTCTTCATCGTGCTGTGGCTGCTCAACACCAGCAAACCCGTGAAAGAGGCCGTTGCCGGCTACTTCAAGGATCCCTCCGGAACCGCCAATAAGGTCGGCTCCAGTAAAGCGGGTGCGGCAGAAGCCGTTGCCATCACCAAGGACGACATGCCGAAGCTAAAGGAGGAACTGGAAAAAGCAATCCGCACAATTCCAAACTTTGAAAAGCTGAAGGATCAGATCGAAATGACGCTAACCCCCGAAGGCCTGCGCATCGAACTGCTCGAAACCGAAACTGGAACCTTCTTCGATGTTGGTAGCCCGGCGCCGAACGGCAATGGGAAAGAGTTGTTAACACTGCTAGCGCAACAACTAGGGAACCTTCCCAATCACCTTTCCATCGAAGGTCATACGGATTCCAAACCATACGCCGGCCGGCACGAATACGGAAATTGGGAGCTCTCGACTGATCGCGCCAACGCTGCCAGGCGGTTGATGCAAAGTAGCGATTTGCGAGCCGACCAGGTTACGCAAGTCCGCGGCTACGCCGATCAGATGCCGCGTAAGAAGGACCAACCGTTGGATGCGTCCAACCGTCGAATCTCCGTCATTGTGCAGAATCTGGAAAACAAGCCCGAGGAGCCGAAGAAGACAGAAGCTGAGCCCGAGACCAGCGTACCTCCTCAAGTTCTTCCCAAAAAGGATTGATTAGTTGCCTTCGCTGATATCAATTCTTGTGCGCAACGCTGCGCTTCGAACCTTTCATCCGCTACAATAGCGGTTCGTGCTTTGCCCAATTCAAGAGGGAACAACTTTGTGATTGTCGGTGTGCCCAAGGAGATTTATCCGGGGGAGCGGCGGGTTGCGCTCGTGCCCATGGTGATCCCGAACCTTGTCAAAGCAGGATTTGAGGTTGCCATTGAAGAAGGCGCGGGAATAGAAGCCGGCTACCCAGATGCGCTCTACGTGGAGAAGGGCGCGAAGATTTTTCCCGCTCGCGATGCGCTCTTCGCGAGCGCGGATATCGTTGTTCAAGTCCTCTGCTACGGCTCGAATGACATCACTGGGAAAGCGGACCTTCCGTTGATGCGTCGCGGCCAGGGTCTCATTGGCTTTTTGCGGCCGCTGGGATCGGTGGAAGTGATGCAGCAGATTGCCCGAACCGGCGTCACTTCTCTGGCTGTTGAGTTGATGCCCCGCAGCACTCGCGCGCAAAGCATGGACGTGCTCTCCTCGATGGGCACAATCTGCGGCTACAAGGCGGTGCTGATCGCAGCCGACACGCTGCCCAGAATTTTCCCCATGTTGACGACCGCGGCCGGAACTATTACGCCGGCACGGGTTCTCGTAATTGGCGCCGGAGTCGCCGGTCTCCAGGCCATTGCTACTGCGCGCCGACTGGGTGCCGTAGTTTCCGCTTATGACTTGCGGCCTGCCTCGAAAGAGCAGGTGCAGAGCCTGGGAGGACGCTTCATCGAACTTCCTATCGAAGCCAAGGATGCTCAGGATGCGCGTGGATATGGCACCGCACAGGACGAAAGTTTCTACGCCAGACAGCGCGAACTGCTCGGCCGCGTCGTAGCAGAGAGCGATGTGGTGATTACTACCGCGGTAGTTCCCGGGAAGAAGGCTCCGGTGCTGGTGACCGCGGACATGGTGAAAGCGATGGCACCGGGCTCGGTCATTTTTGATCTCGCCAGCGAGCGTGGAGGCAACTGCGAGCTCACCCAATCAGGCAAGATTATAGTCGAGCACGGAGTCACAATCATCGGCCGCATCAACATCGCGACCGAGGTCCCTTATCACGCGAGCCAGATGTATGCGAAAAATGTGACGGCATTTCTGTTGCATTTGGGAAAAGAAGGAAAGCTGCAGATCAATCTGCAGGACGAAATCACCCGCGAAACCCTGTTGACGCGAGACGGCGAAATAGTAAACCAGCGCGTGCGCGAATTTTTCAAACTGCCAGCGCTAGTCTCGCAGAGCGCATAAGCACTATAGGCGCGGGCTCTCGCCCGTGCTAGTCGACGAGAATGCAGGAGGAGAGATGGGTTCTGCCCTAATCGACGGATTATTTGTTTTCATGCTGGCGGCCTTCATTGGATTTGAAGTCATCCGGCGAGTCTCGCCATTGCTGCACACGCCATTAATGTCGCTGACCAATGCTCTCGACGCCATCGCCGTCGTCGGCGCCATCGTGATGGTGGGCGAACACAAGAGCACACTCTCATTCGTGTTCGGCGTGCTCGCGGTAATCGCCGCCACCAGCAATATCGTAGGCGGGTTTCTGATCACCGATCGGATGCTCAAAATGTTCAAGTCCAGCCGCCCGACAAAGCCATGAACGCCGATCTCGCAGGAAATCAACAGATCATCGAGATCGTCTACCTCATCGCCAGCGTTCTTTTTATTCTGTCGCTGAAGTGGATGAGCTCTCCAGCCACGGCCCAGCGCGGCGTCCGAGCCGGCGAAATCGGCATGGTTCTCGCCATCGCCGGTACGCTGCTCCACCACGGCATCGTGGATTACAAGTGGATCGCCATTGCGCTCGTCCTCGGCACGGGAATCGGAATCCCGCTCGGGATGGTGCATATGACGGCGGTTCCGCAACGGACCGCGCTCAGCCATGCTTTTGGCGCATTCTGCGTAACTCTGGTCGGCACCGCTGAGTTCTATCTGCGGACGCCCGACGTCCCGCGGTTCATGATGGCAGTTCTCTCCATGGAGGTTATCCTCGGCTCGCTGACATTCACGGGTAGTTTGATGGCCGCAGGCAAACTCCAGGAAATCCTGCCGCAGCGTCCGCTCACATACAAAGGGCAGAACTTCGTCAATCTGTCACTGCTGGCTATTTCTGTTGCGGTGGCCGTCTACCTGGTACTGCACCCAGGCGCACGCCAACTTTTTCCCGTGATGATCGCGGTTCCCCTCCTCTTCGGCGTGCTCATGATCGTTCCCATTGGCGGCGCCGATATGCCCACGGTCATCTCACTGCTCAATTCCTACGCCGGTCTTTCCGCCGCAGCCATGGGATTCGTACTGGAGAGCAAACTCCTTATTATTGCGGGAGCGCTCGACGGCTCTTCCGGTCTCATCCTCTCCATCATCATGTCCAAAGCGATGAACCGCTCTTTTACCAATGTTCTCTTTGGAGCATTCGGGCAGGTGCAAGCATCAGCAGCGGCTGGACAGGAAGAAAAAACCGTGCGCAGCGCGACGGCTGATGAAGCCGCCGGAATTTTGGCCGCGGCCAACAAAGTTGTGATCGTCCCCGGCTACGGCATGGCGGTCGCACAAGCCCAGCACAAAGTGCGCGAACTCTACGACGCTCTCACCAAACGCGGCGTGGATGTGCGCTTTGCCATTCATCCCGTCGCCGGCCGCATGCCCGGACACATGAACGTCCTGCTTGCCGAAGCCGATATTCCCTACGACCGCCTGATTGAAATGGATGACATCAACGGCGATTTTCCCCAGACCGACGTTGCCCTCGTGATCGGCGCCAATGATGTCACCAACCCAGCCGCGCGCACCGATGCCGGCAGCCCTATCTACGGTATGCCGATTCTCGATGTCGATAAGGCCCGCACGGTCATGGTGATCAAGCGCAGCATGAGCCCAGGTTTCGCCGGCATCGACAACCCGCTCTACTATCTGGATAAAACCCTGATGCTGTTTGGCGACGCCAAGTCCTTTGTGAATAGCATCGTTCACGAACTAACCGGAAGCGCTCATTAATGCAGTCGCGAGCGAGGTTCTTGTGCACTGTAGAGACGCAACTAGCTACGTCTCTACCACTAAACCTCGCGATTCATGTCGGAAAGTGAAACCCTCTGCTGCCCGCTCGCCTCGAAGTTCGCAGGATCAAGCCAGCGCTCAAACGCCGCTTTTCGTCTTGGCCACTCTGAGTCAAGCATCGAAAACCAAGCCGTATCGCGATTGCGTCCCTTCACGATCATGTGCTGGCGAAAAATTCCCTCGAAGGTAAAGCCCAGACGCAGAGCCGCGTTCCGCGAGGGCGCGTTCAGTGCGTTGCACTTCCATTCGTAACGGCGGTATCCCAGATCATCAAAAACATGCCGCGCCATCAGATACATCGCTTCCGTTGCTCCAACCGTCCGCTGCAAACGAGGCGTATAGAGGATGCTGCCGACCTCGATCACCCGATGCACCGGCTCGATGCGCATATAAGAAGCGTAGCCCACCGCATCGCCCGAAGCCTTGTCGACAACGGCGAAGAATAAGGGGTCTTCTGAACTCGCTTTCTGTTTGAGGTGGGAATCAAAGTCAGCCCGAGTCGCAAACGGGCCCTCGAACAGATAAAGCCACAACCTCTCATTCTCTACCCCGCTCGAACTTTCAAAGAGTGTGTCGGCATGAGCCAAGGGATCCAGCGGAACGACGCTGACCGCGCGGCCGTCGAGCCTGGTGTGTTGCGGGCGCCGGGACGGAGTTCCATCGACGCGCGCGCCAATCAAAACAGTTTCGAAGTTGGCTTCCGAATTCCCCATAATCTCAACTTTCCAATTCCTCTCACCTCAGTTATGCACCACCAAGTCTAAAGCTGCAAGCGCGCGCTACTGCCGCGATCGTAGCTCTCTTCTTGCAGTGAGATCGAACCTGATTTCACATAACACGCTCACAAAGTTGTATCGAATTGTGCTGATTTTTCTGGAGCTTTCGGCCTCATACGAAATTCCATATCCTGCTCAGCTTGAGTCCTCCAAATTCTTGTAGAGATAACATAACAATCGGGATAACTGCCTTATTTCTACACTCAAATGAAGCGCTTTTTTGGAACGCTATTTGCCTGATTGAGTTTGTAACGCTGAAGTGTTTTGCAAGGAGTAGTGGAAGTGTGAATCCGGGCTGTAACTGAAGTCGGATTGTAAAGACGCTGTTTCAATTCAACCTTCGAACTGAATTCTTAGGAGAAATTGAAATGCAGTACGACCCGAAAAATTCAGGAAATTATGTCAGTGGAGGATAAGTATATGCGGTTTAGAAGCATGGCGGCTTTTCTCGCCATATTGGCCCTTGCAGCGACTGTGCAAGTGTGGGCGCAGACAATCACCACCGGAGAACTTGCCGGAACGATAACCGACCCTTCCGGAGCCGTGGTGGCTAACGCGCCCGTACAACTCAAGAGTCTGGATGAAGGCTCCGTGACTAACGCGAAAACCAATGGGGACGGCTACTATAAGTTTGCGTATCTTAAGCCGGGTAACTATAGCGTTAGTGTGAACGCATCAGGATTTCAGGCCACCGAGAAGAAGGTCTCTGTCGCTCTCGGCGCCAGCGCATCGCTCAATTTCCAGCTCGGGCTCGGTTCCTCTACGACCACGGTGGAGGTAACAACCGGCGCACAGGCAATTGAAACGGAAGATGCGAACCTGACCGCCAACTTCAATACCAGGCAACTGGAGTTGCTTCCCAACCCGGGCAACGATCTGTCTGCGGTTGCATTGACATCGCCGGGCGTTGTGATGAACACCGCCGGTGGAGCGCAGTTTGGCGGCGGCAACTTCGAAGTCAATGGTCTGCCCGCCACTTCTAATCTGTTTACATTGGATGGCTCGAACGACAACGACCCTTATTTCAACGTCAACAATAGCGGGGCCACTAACCTGACTCTCGGATTAAACGATGTTTCCGAGAGTACGGTAGTCGCCAATGGATATAGCGGATCGTACGGCGGACTGGCCGGCGCCAACGTGAACTACGTGACCAAGTCCGGCACAAACAGCTTCCATGGCAACGCCATCTACTGGTGGAACGGCGACGTTCTGAATGCCAACAACTATTTTCGTAATCAGGCAAACGCTCTGGCCGGCAGCGACGTGCAGCCGCGTCCATTTGTGAATGCCAATCAGTTCGCCGGTTCCTTTGGCGGTCCGATCAAGAAGGATAAAGCGTTCTTCTTTTTTGACGTCGAAGGCTTGCAACTGTCGATTCCGTCACCTCAAGCTGTGAACGTGCCGACCATCGCTTTCGAGAATGCAGTCATCGCAAACTTGAATGCAACTGGATTATCGGCTTCCGTTCCTTTTTACCAAAAGGCTTTCGGGCTCTATAACGGCGTGTCTCAAGGCGGCGCGAAGCAGTTGGGTACTAACGGCGGTTGCAGCGATGTGACTACGCTGGCTGGAGTCACGTTCGGAGCCGCCAACCCTTGCGCTGTAGGAGTCGTGGCTGCACTTTCGGCTCATACTCACGACCGGCTCTACGTAGGCAAGGTTGACGTCAACCTCACCAACAACGACAAGCTGTTTGTCCGCGTCGAACAAGAGCATGGCCTGCAAGCAAGCTACACCGACGGGATCAGCCCCGCATTTAATGCGGTCAGCGATCAGCCGCAGTGGCAATCGCAGGTTGGTGAAACCCACACTTTCGGATCTGACAAAGTGAACGATTTCAAAGCTTCGTTGCTTTGGTACAGCGCCGGATTTGCTATGCAGAATCCGCAGGCTGCGGCCGCAGCTTTCCCCTATGGAGGACCTACCGGTACCGCGTCGCTGATTTTCGGCGATGGCAGTTTGGGATCCCTGAATTTCCTGGGCTTTGATTTCCCTCAGGGACGCAACATCACTCAATACCAACTTGTGGATGACTTTAGTTGGGTCAAAGGACGACACAACTTCAAACTGGGGATTAACTTCCGGCGCGATGACATCAGTGACCAGAACTTCACCCTTACGACACCTCAAGTCATTCCATTCACTCTGGGGAACTTTGCCACCGGCGGTGTAGGCGGCCCTGGCGACATCATTGCCCAGAACTTTCCTACACGCACCGAAGTTCCCATTGCTCTCTATCAGCTAGGTTTTTACGGATCCGACGACATCCGGGTCACGAGCAACCTGAAACTGACTCTGAGCGTCAGGTTCGACCATCTTTCCAATCCTGTGTGCCAGGACAACTGCTTCCAAAGGTTCACTCCTGGCGCCTTCGGGCAGTCGACACAGCCTGTGAACACCGCCATTACTTCCGGGTTACATACGGCGTTCCCGTCGGTAACGGCGATTGCGGCACAGCCGAAGATTGGCTTCGCCTGGTCGCCAAAGGGGTCGACGAAGACGGTTATCCGGGGCGGTGTTGGAATATTTGCTGACGCGATCCCCACTGGAGCGATCGACAGCTTCCTGCAGAACGCTCCCCTTGATCCGGGATTTAATTCCACCGGCGGATTTCTCTCGCCGACTCAGGGACCCGTCGCCGGAATCCCCATCACCAGCACGTTGTCTCAATTGTCCCTGGCCGCGAACGCCAGCTTCAAGGCGAACTATGCCAGCGGAGGCGCAGTAACACCCTTTAGCTTCTACAACGCCACTAAAGTGAGCGTTCCCCTGTACTACAAGTGGAGCCTCGAGGTGCAGCAGGCTGTCGGGTGGAATACGACCTTGAACGTTCTGTACGTTGGCAATCACGGCGAGCACGAGGAATTCTCCAACCAAGCCTTGAATGCCTTCTGCTGCAATCCTGGTCAATTACCCAGCGGTGCAACCTCCTTCGGCAATTTGCCGACGGTTGTTCCCGATTCTCGCTTTGGCACGGTATCGCAGGCCGCCAACCTCGCCAACTCCAACTACAACGGGCTCACGGTTACCGCAAACCACTACTTCTCCGGCGGCTTCCAGTTCCAGGCCAGCTACACCTGGAGCCATGCCCTGGATGAAATCTCCAACAACTCTCTCTCTCCATTCGGTCTAAACACCGGCGGGCTCTACGCGGATATCATTTATCCGCAGAACCCCACCAATCTGCGCGGGAACTATGGCAATGCCGACTACGACATCCGCCATAACTTCGTGATGAACTATGTTTGGAACGATGCCTTCCGTCACATCACTCACTGGGGTCCAAACTCCCTAGTGAAGGGTTGGACGTTCTCCGGCACCATCTTCCGGCACAGCGGTCTGCCGTTCACAGCGTACAGTTCAACCCTTACCTCGGCGTTGCAGGCGACGAACTATGGGCCTGGCGGCGGTAACCAGTTCATCTTTGCGAATCAGGCAGGTGCGCCCGCCAACTGTAGTGGGTCGGCTGCAACTGTAAACGCGGCTGGACTGGCTGCTGCTCCTTGTGCAAGCTTGGCCCAATTTCCTGACCCAACCAACACGTTCGGGGACCAGCGTCGCAATCAGAATCGCGGCCCAGGCTACTTCGATTCCGATTTCAGCGTGGAGAAGGGCTTCGGCATACCGAAGTGGGAAGGCGCTCAGTTCTCGCTCGGTGCGCGCTTCTTCAACGTATTCAATCACCCGGATTTCTACTTCCCGGTCATGAACAACCAGAGTGGACAATTCGGCCAGATTATCCAGACGGTCAGCACCCCGACCAGCATTTATGGTTCTGGCCTAGGTGCGGACGCTTCGCCGAGAGTCATCCAACTGCAGGCGAAGTTCCAGTTCTAGGAAGTTAAATCAATTCCGTTATGGGCGGCCTCTCCCGAGGCCGCCCTTTTTTTCTGCTCTGCAATTCTCATTTTGAGGTATAACATCCCGGAAGACATTTGTCTTGTCTCGCCAGACTTTGTTGTATTGGATGGACACCATGGTTCATCATCTTCGTCTAAGTCTTCCGCTTCTGCTGTTCTTGCATCTCCAACCATTCGAGGCGGCTGCCCAACTTCAAAGCGGAAACGTTCATGTCTATGTCACCTACCTCGACGACCGCGCCACCAATGGGCAAGTGAAGGTCGGGCTCATCGGGGGATCGAATGGCGTTCAGGTCGCGGAAACATATACCAATGATCGCGGACAGGCCGAGTTCCTCGACGTGACCCTGGGCAACTATCACGTGGCGGTGAGTGGGCAAAACATTCAGACCACAGAGAGCGAAATGTTCGAGGTCGACGCGCGCAAGGGCAGCCAATCCATTTACGTCAGGGTGCGGCCTGCGGCAGAGATTGATAGTCGGCGTGCCACTGGAGCCGGTGGGGCTATGGTGTCGGCCAGCGATCTTAGGGTATCTAAGAAGGCCAGCCAGGAGTTCGATAAAGCTACCAAGCTAATCGCGAAACAGGAGTGGAAAAAAGCCATCGACCAGATCAATAAAGCTTTGGCGCTCTATCCGGGCTATGCCGAAGCCTACAACAATTTAGGCGTGGTGTATGCCCGTTTGGGAGATTCCGTTAAGGAACGGGAAGCTCTGCAGAAAGCCATCGCCGCGAATGACCATTTCGCTCCGGCTTTCGTGAACCTGGCCCGAATGGAAATGAAAGAGCACAACTTCGCCGCCGCCGAAGCTGACTTGAACAAAGCGACTGCGGCGGATCCCACGGACCCACGGACTCTGGCTTTACTTGCCCAGGCGCAACTCCTGGATGTGCACTACGAAGACGCGATTGCCAGTGCCCGCAAAGTCCATTCCATGTCTCATGAATCTTATGCCGTGGTTCATTTCGTCGCGGCCCGCGCCTGCGAAAAGTTGAACCGGCTCGCAGACGCAGTGAGCCAACTGAAGCTCTTCTTGACCGAAGAGCCCTCAGGAGAACGCGCTACAGCGGCCCGCCAGGAAATGGCCGCCCTCCAAAAGCAACTGCCGTAAGCAAGCGACGAACACGTAGCCCCGGACGCCCGGTCCGGGCAGGTTTGTCCGCAAAGCAAACGCCATCCGGTTCGCGGATGGCGCTGCAATTCCCAATCTTCTCTCTAGTCCGCCGCGGCATGCGCCTTGGCAGCCACGCTCTCCGTCCCGATCCGCATCCCGTAGAACGAGCGATAAACGAAGAAGAACGAAATCACGAAGAACACAGCCGCCAACAAATTGGTCAACCCGGCATTGGTCTCCGTTAGCTTCACTGCCAACTCCACGGCCAGCAAGCCGAACAGCGTGGTGAACTTGATCACCGGATTCAAAGCCACCGACGACGTATCTTTGAACGGATCGCCCACTGTATCGCCGACCACGGTGGCGTCGTGCAGCGGCGTGCCTTTCTGTTTGTACTCGACCTCGACAATTTTCTTGGCATTGTCCCAAGCCCCACCAGCATTCGCCATGAAGATCGCCTGATACAAGCCAAAGATCGCGATCGATATCAAGTACCCGATGAAAAGAAATGGCTCAATAAACGCGAAGCACAGCGTGGCAAAAAACACTGCAATGAAGATGTTCAACATGCCCTTCTGGGCATACTTGGTGCAGATCTCAACGACCTTTTTACTGTCGGCGACGGAAGCCTTCGTAACTCCTTCCAGCTTGATGTTCGCCTTGATGAACTCTACCGCCCGGTAAGCTCCAGTGCTCACCGCCTGCGTGGACGCGCCCGTAAACCAGTAAATGATCGCGCCCCCACTGATCAAACCCAACAAGAATGGCGCATGCAGCAACGACAATTTTTCCACGTTCTGCGTCAGCCCATTGGTCAGCGCCATAATGATGGAGAAGGTCATCGTGGTCGCACCTACAACCGCCGTTCCGATCAGCACGGGTTTCGCGGTTGCCTTGAACGTGTTTCCGGCTCCGTCATTTTCCTCCAACATGTGCTTAGCGCGCTCAAAGTTCACATTGAAGTTGTAGTTCTTCTTAAGTTCAGCTTCGATGTTGGGTTCTTGCTCGATCAAGGACAGCTCATACACGGATTGCGCGTTGTCTGTCACCGGACCGTAGGAGTCGACCGCGATCGTCACGGGTCCCATTCCCAGGAAGCCGAAGGCTACTAGCCCGAAAGCAAACACCGGTGCCGCGATCATGGTCGCCGCCGCCGCCAATCCCATGGTGCTCATGTAGTAGCCAACGGACATCAAAAACACCATCGACAATCCCAAGTAGTAGCCGCTGAAATTTCCAGCCACAAAGCCCGCCAAAATTCCGAGCGACGCGCCGCCTTCCTCCGCCGAAGCTACAATTTCTCTGACGTGCCGCGACTCGGTCGACGTAAACACTTTCACCAACTCAGGAATTAGCGCCCCCGCCAGCGTCCCGCACGAGATGATCGTCGCCAGCTTCCACCACTGCGTGGTATCACCGCCAATATCGGGAACAATCACGGCGGAAACGATGTAGGTCAGCACGATCGAAACCACCGAAGTGACCCAGACCAGCGACGTCAACGGCGTCTCGAAGTTCATCACGTCCGCATCGGCAAAGCGCGCGCGGGCGACTGCGCTATTCAGAAAGTACGCCCCTGCGCTCGAAACCAGCATCATGATGCGCATGACGAAGATCCAAACCAGCAACTGCACCTGCACCGTCGGATTTTTCACGCCCAGCAAAATGAACGTGATCAGCGCCACTCCCGTGACGCCATAGGTTTCAAATCCATCCGCCGACGGTCCAACCGAGTCGCCCGCGTTGTCCCCCGTGCAATCGGCGATCACGCCGGGATTGCGCGCGTCATCTTCTTTGATCTTAAAAACGATCTTCATCAGATCCGAGCCGATGTCCGCAATCTTGGTGAAGATACCGCCCGCTATGCGCAGCGCCGCCGCCCCCAGCGACTCTCCAATGGCGAATCCGATAAAGCAAGGTCCAGCGTAATCTCCAGGAACAAACAGCAAAATAAAAAGCATGATCAGCAGTTCAACGCTGATCAGCATCATTCCGATACTCATCCCTGCCTGCAAGGGAATGGCGTAAATCGGATACGGCTTGCCCCGCAAACCAGCAAACGCGGTGCGCGAATTAGCAAATGTGTTAACCCGAATGCCGAACCACGCCACTCCGAAGCTGCCCGCAATTCCCACCAGGCTGAACGCCAGAATGATCGGCAGCGTCGTCATTACGGGCTTTCCCGGCACCGGCGACAGCACGCCGAAGTAAAGCACGATCACCACCGCGATGAACACCCACAGCAGCAGCAAGAACTTGCCTTGGGTGACCAGATAGGTCTTGCAAGTCTCGTAAATGAGTTCGGAAATCTCCAGCATGGCTCGATGCACGGGAAGATTCTTGAGCCGTGTGTAGATCGCTAGCCCAAATCCCAGGCCTGCGATGCAGAAGAGGATTCCGATCATCAGCAATTTGTGACCATCAATGCCGAGAAATGAAACCGAGGAAAGATCGGGAAGTTTCAAGCCGGCCTCGCCGCCCACCTCCGAAGCAGGCTGGGCCAAGGCCGCGGACGCGCCCAGAATTACAACGGCGAGAACAGATGCTACGGCAGTCGCCCGGGTTCGAGCGAAACGGCAACCTCGGGACGCAAGATCAGCGAGCCAAGTGCGCATAGGGAAGCCTCCATATTGAGAGCGATATCTAAGGATGACTACGGATTCAGATCCTCGCCCGGCGCATCGCTCTTCCGGCGCTCTACCAAAACTAAGAGAGCGCGGAAGCGCATGGCCGGAGTTCCGAACACGCTTCCACTGCAAGACTTGTACAGGGATGCTGAGCTTGGCCGCGTCGGATATTCATTGCACCGCGGGCAGGAAAGTGCAAGATCTCCAAGCCCGCGATACAAGACCAATTTTTATAACACGTTGGAAGAATCAGGTCAAACCAATCGTGGCCGCATTTGAAAGAGCTTCAGCTACTTGCCAAACACCCCGACGGCGCTCAGCACTTGATAGCTGGTCTGCCAACCTGTTCCGGTGTTGTTTGAAAAATAATGTCCCTGCTTTTCTGCAAAGTTGTCGGCCCAAATGTCCCACGTATCCTGAAACTGCTTCTCTGGACGCAGAACGACCCAATACAACTTGCCTTTCTTTACTGGGATTCCTTTGGCGTATTTCCCGGTTTGCAGCGTGCAGCAGCTCCAAATCACCGGCAGATTGGAAAAATGCCAGGTGACCATCGCCTTCCCTGGGACGCCGTTATTGTCCGCGTTCAAGCTGACCACCAGCACATTAGTGCCCTGGTAATGGGTCGCGCCCACCTGGACCTCGGTCACCACGTGGTCGGCTTTCGGACGGAAGCCGTTCGCTACCATCTCCGGCAGCATCTGGCCTGTATTCGTACCCAGAATGCCGAAACCGCTAAGCGTGCTGTACACATTGCTGCCTTTTCCCAAAGTGCTGTAGATCGTGACCAGATTCGACGGCGCTTGAGCCCAAACCGCCACGTTCGCGAACACCAACATGCCAAGACAAATCGATACTCCGGATAGCCTTTTTCCCCTCATTGTTTCTCCAATCCCATGATTGAAATGCAGGCAAAATTTCAAACTTCCGCCGCTGGCATTTTACCCACAAAACCCGCTCTGCGCACAGTATTCGTGACTTAGGCCTCCAAAAAAACTCTAAAGGAGGTTGTCCCCCTGCTCAAATCCCTCTATAGACGTTCGGGCGGGGAAATGGTTCGGCACGAAATCGGCTCAACTCAAAAAATCAGCTTCATGGCCAATTGCACCTGCCTTGGAGAATAGGCATTCGTAGCTTGGAGAGGGTTCCTCGGAATCTGATAATGACCCGGGTAGTAATTGATCCCCAGCTTGTTCCCGATTTTTGTGAAGTAGGCAACATTACTCTGCAAGCCGTCTTCAGTGACTTGCACGCGCTTGTTATCGCGGTTCAGGAGATTGAACGATTCCACCACCATGTCTAACTTCAGCCGGTCGTGCACAAACAAGCGCCTGGTCAGGCGCGCGTCGGTGGTCGCATAATCGGGTCCGAGAAACGAATTGCGGCTCGCTCCCGGAAGCCGGTCATTGGTGCCGTTGCCGTCTTGATTCGGATCGCCGGAAACCATCACGTTTTCAGGCCGCCCGCTACCGAAAGTGAGTACTCCCGCCAGCTTCCAGTCGTTGAACATCTTGGCCATGATCGGCTGCTCGCGGCCGAAGGGTTTGGGGTCGACAATCCAGGCAAACATCAGGCGATGACGCTGATCGGTTACGCTGGGTCCTCGTTCGGCGCTGGTGTTATAGGAATTCTGCACCACGGCGGGTTGACCAGCGACCAATGCGTCCTGCCCATCGTCGACGGCTTTGGCAAAGGTATAGGCAAGCCGGAAGTAGAGTCCGCTGGTCATTTGGCGGTGAATCGAGAAAGTGAACCCGTTGTAGACGCTGGATGCAGCGCTCTCGAAAACGTCGATGGCGCCGAGTTGAGGGATTGGGCGAGCAAGAGGATTAATGCAGGGCGGGAATGGGCAGGTGAAAGACCTGCTCATCTGCCAGGAAGAAAACGAAGGCACGGTATAGAACGTGCCTAGAAAGTTGATGCCCGAGCTGTCGTACACCGGATACTCGACGTTCACGGGCGGCGGCAAATTCACATCACGTGCCCGGATGAGGTCCACTCCATGCACATACATATATGAAACGCCCACCGCGAGACGGTGAGCCACTTCTTGTTCGAGTCCGAGCGAGGCCTGCTCCACTTTTGGCGTTTTGAAATTTGGAGAAAACGCGGAGACTCCGCCTTGCGAATACTGCTCCAGGCTGGGCGGCAAAGTGCAAGAAATCGCACTGAGCGGG
>Ga0210406_10003198_pt1 | contig 18129 bp, 14 predicted proteins | sample IncBWC30MmetaG_FD_155454 | JGI IMG/M metagenome (GOLD analysis project Ga0210406, IMG submission 155454) | Forest soil microbial communities from Barre Woods Harvard Forest LTER site, Petersham, Massachusetts, United States - Inc-BW-C-30-M | ecosystem: Environmental > Terrestrial > Soil >... | reverse complement strand
TCCCGTCAGGACAAGAACCTATAACCTATTCGAGGACACAACGGGAATCGCCATGAACAGCCCCTCAAGGGTCATCGGCTTCGTCAACGCCGCCCATTTCATCGACCATTACGCGATGCTGATCTTCGCCGCCGCCGTCATCGTCATGGGGCCGGCGCTCGGCATGGCCTATTCGGAGCTGCTGCCCTATGCGACGCCGGGCTTCGTCGCCTTCGGCGCGGGATCGCTGGTCACCGGCTGGCTCGGCGACCGCTGGAGCCGCCGCCACATGATGGTGATCTTCTTCCTAGGCATCGGCGCCTCGATGATCGCGGTCGGGCTGGTGCAAACGCCGCTGCAGCTTGGCGCGGCGCTGCTTGCGACCGGCCTGTTCGCCTCGATCTATCACCCGGTCGGCACCGCGATGATCGTCTCCTATGCCGACAAGCTCGGCCGCGAGATGGGGTTGAATGGTGTCTGGGGCAATCTCGGCGTGGCGTCGTCGGCATTGGTCACCGGCGTGATCGGGCAATATCTCGGCTGGCGTTTTGCCTTCATCATTCCCGGCATCGTCACGGTGCTGCTGGGCGTCGTCTTTGCGTTTTTGGTGGTGCACGAGGATCGCACCGGCGCCAAGCAGGCGGCGGCGCAGGCGCGGGTCGCAAAGCGGGACATGTGGCGGGTGATCCTGGCGCTCCTGATCGTCGTGATCGCGATCTCGACCACGTTCAACGCGGTCACCGTGGCGCTGCCGAAACTGTTCGCCGAACGGCTTTCCGGTCTCACCAGCAGCCCAGCGCTGCTCGGCGTGATCGCGGCCTGCGTCTATGTGTTCGGCGCGATGACGCAATATACGATCGGCAAGCTGTTGGACCGCCATTCGCTGAAGACGGTCGCGCTGCCCTTGTCCTTTGTGCTCGCGCCGTTTCTGTATCTGGCGGCGACGCTGTCGAACCTGCCGCTGATCCTGGTCTCGATCGGCATCGTGATGGGCGCGTTCGGTCAGGTCACCGTCAATGATGCGATGGTTGGCAAATACACCTCGGAGGAATGGCGCTCGCGCGCCTATGCGGTGCGCTATTTTATCGGCTTCACCGCCGCGGGCGCCTCGGTCGGCCTGGTGGCGTGGCTTTACGAGCAGGGCGGCTTTGTCACCATGCTGCATGCCTTCGCAGGCCTCTGTCTGTTCGCGATCGCCGCCGCAATCATCCTGCCACAGGAGATCAGCACATCGGCTGCGCAGGCGAACTGAGAGGTCCGGGATTGCTTCGTCGCATTGCTCGTAACGATGAAGACCGTCAAGGCTTTGCCTGCGCGACCGTCACCGGCGCCTTCTTCTTGCGATCCGCGCGCCAGTTCGCAAAGCGCTGCACCACGACGAAGAAAGCCGGCACGAACAGGACGGCAAGGCAGGTCGAGGCCAGCATGCCCGAGAACACCGTGATGCCGATCGATTTGCGGGCATTGGCGCCGGCGCCGGTCGCGAGCACCAGCGGCACCACGCCGAGGATGAACGCGAAGGAAGTCATCAGGATCGGGCGGAAGCGCGCCCGCGCGGCCTCCACCGCGGATTCGATCAGCGGCTTGCCCTCGCGCAGGTGCAGTTCGAGCGCCACCTCGACGATCAGGATCGCATTCTTGGCCGACAGCGCGATCAGCAGAATGAGGCCGATTTGGACATAGAGGTTGTTGTCGATCTTGAGCCCCTCCAGCACGATCATCGGACCGAGCAGCGACAGGGGCACCGCCAGGATCACCGCGATCGGCGAATACCAGCTCTCATATTGGCCGGCGAGCACCAGATAGACCAAAAGCATCGCAAGGCCGAACGCGAAGTAGATCTGGTTCGAGACGGCCTTCTCCTGGTACGACATCGCCGTCCATTCATAGCCGGCGCCGGGCGGCAACGTCTTGTCGGCGATCTGCTCCATCAGGCTCAGCGATTGCCCGGAGCTGTAGCCTTGCGCCGGCAGGCCGACGATGGCCGAGGAGGGATAGAGGTTATAAAGGCTGATCAGGGACGGGCCGACGGCAGGCGTGATCGTCGCGACCGTGCCGATCGGGAGCATGTCGCCGTTCTGGTTGCGCACCATCATATTGGCGATGTCGCGCTGGGTCAGGCGGAACTGCGAATCCGCCTGGGTATAGACCTGGAACACGCGGCCGAACTTGTTGAACTGGTTGACATAGGACGAACCGAGATAGGACGACAGCGCCGAAAACACCTGGTCCGTGGTGACGTGCAGCGTCTGAGTCTTGATGCGGTCGATCTCGACATCGAACTGCGGCACCGTTGCGCGGAATGGCGAGGAGACGCGCTGCAGCGCGCTCTGGCTCTCGGCATTGTTCACCATCGCGCTCGTGATCGCCTGCAGCTTGGCGTAGTCGTTGTTGCCGTCGCGCAATTGCACCTGCATGGCAAAGCCCGCGGCATTGCCGATGCCCTGGATCGGTGGCGGCGGCAGCACCATCGCCCGCGCTTCCATGATCGTGGCGAGCTTGTCGTTCAACCCATAAACCAGCGAGCGCAGATCCTCGCCGGGGCCACGCGCGGACCAGTCCTTCAGCCCGATATAGGCGACGCCGGCGTTGGCGAGGCTTGCGCTGTTGTCGAGCGCCGAGATGCCGGCGATCGTCGTGACTTGATCGACGCCCGGCGTTTGACGGGCGATCTCGGAAACCTTCTTGAGGACGTTCTGTGTCCGCTCGAGTGCGGCGCCGTCGGGCAATTGAACCACGCCGATCAGGTAGCCCTGGTCTTCGATCGGAAGGAATCCGGTGGGTACGCGCGAGAGGCCATAGAAGCCGATCCCGATCAGGACCAGCGCGACGGTGACGGAGACGCCGGCATGCCGGGCGATCGTGCCGATGAGCGCGATGTAGCGATTCTCCAGTCGGCGGTAGACATTGTTGAAGCCGCGATAGAACCAGTTGCGCCGTTCCATCGGCACCGCCGGGCGCAGCCACAATGCGCATTGCGTCGGCTTCAGTGTCGCGGCGTTGATGGCGGACAGCAGCGCCGTTGCGGCGATCACGAGCGCGAACTGCGCATAGATCCGGCCCGTCAGCCCCGGCAGGAACGATGCCGGCAGGAACACCGAGATCAGCACCAGCGTGATCCCGATGATCGGGCCGAACAGCTGGTCCATCGCTCTGATCGCGGCGTCGTGGCCGTTCATGCCCTGCTCGATATTGTGGGCCGCGCCCTCGACGACGACAATGGCGTCGTCGACCACGATGCCGATTGCGAGCACGATGGCGAACAATGTCGAGAGGTTGATGGTGAAGCCCAGCGCCGCCATTGCCGCAAAAGCGCCGATGATGGTGACGGGCACCGTCGTCGCTGGCACCAGCATGGCGCGCCAATCCTGCAGAAACAGAAGGATCACGATCAGGACGAGCAGGCCGGCTTCGATCAGGGTCTTGTAGACCTCGTTGATCGAGGCGGAGACGAATTTGGTGGTGTCGAACGGCGTTCTGTATTGGACGCCTTGCGGAAAGGCGCGCGCCAGCTCCGCCATCTTCTTCTCGACAGCCTGCTGCACCAAGAGCGCGTTGGCGCCCGGCGACTGGAACACGCCGATGCCGGCGGCGGGCTCGTTGTTCAGCGAGAAAATCTGGCTGTAGGTCTGGGCGCCGAGCTCGACCGAGCCGACGTCGCGCACCCGCGTCACGTCGCCATTGTTGCCGGTCTTGACGATGATGTTCTCGAATTGGCCGGCATCCTCGAGCCTTCCGTTGACGTTGAGGGTATATTGAAAGGCCTGTCCGGGCGGCGTCGGCGGACTGCCGACCTGGCCGGCGGAAACCTGCTGGCTCTGCTGCTGGATCGCCTGGATCACGTCCTGCGGCACCAGTCCGCGCACCTGCAGCTTGTTGGGATCAAGCCAGATGCGCATGGAATACTGGCCCGCGCCGAACACGGTGACATTGCCGACGCCGGGCAGTCGCGACAGCTCGTCACGGATATTGATGGTCGCGTAGTTGCTCAGGAACAGGCTGTCGTATTTGGCATCCGGCGAGGTCAGCGCCACGAACAGCAGGATCGATGTCGATTTCTTCTGGACCGTGACGCCCTGGTTCTGCACCGACTGTGGCAACTGCGACAGCGCGCTCGCGACGCGGTTCTGCACCAGCACCTGCGCGAAGTTGAGATCGGTGCCGATCTTGAAGGTCACGGTGAGGGTATAGGTCCCGTCGGCGGCGCTGTAGGACTGCATGTACAGCATGTCCTCGACGCCGTTGACCTGCTGCTCGATCGGCAGCGCCACCGTATCGACCACGGTCTTGGCGCTGGCGCCGGGATAGCGGGTGGTGACCTGCACCGTCGGCGGCACCACCTCGGGGTATTGCGCGACCGCGAGGTTGAACAGCGCCACGCCGCCGATCAGCAGCATCAGGATGGCGATGACGTTGGAGAGAACCGGCCGCTCGATGAAAAATTTGGAGATCATGGGCCGGTCCTATTTGGCCGACGCGGTGGGGGACTCGATCTTCTGCAGTTGCGGGTCGACCTTCTCGCCGGGGATCACGCGCAACAGGCCGGCTACGACCACGCGATCATCCGGCTTCAGGCCGCTCTCGATCACGCGCAGGCCGCCGGCTTCGAGCGCGCCGGTCTGCACCTTGCGCTGCGCGACGACATTTTCGCCGTTCACGACCAGCACGTAGCGGCCGCTCTGATCGCTGCCGAGCGCGGTGTCGGGAACGAGCAAGGCGTCCTTCTGCTGGTCGTAGGGTACGCGGACCCTCACGAAATTACCGGGCAGCAGCGTGCGGTCGGGATTGGGCAAGATGCCGCGCACCGACAGCGTGCCGGTCGACTGGGTGATCGTCGGCGCGAGGTAGTCGAGCTTGCCATGGTGCGGAAAGCCGTCCTCGGTCTGCAGCGCGACTTCGAGCGGGAGCTGCCTGAGCTCGGCGACCGTGATCCCCTGGCGCGCGGCCTCGGCGCGTATCCGCAACACGTCCTGCTCGCTGACCGTGAAATTGACGTAGATCGGGTCGAGCGCCACGATGCTGGCAAGCTGTGTCGGCGAGGCGACCCCGACCAGTTCGCCGATCGAAACCAGATGCGCGGTCACGATGCCGTCAAACGGCGCCGCTACCTTGGTGTAGCCGTAGTTGACCTCGGCGATCCTGGTACTGGCCTGTGCCTGCTGCAGATTGGCCTGGGCGTTGTCGCGTGCGGATGTGGAGTTTTCGAGCGTCGCCTGCGAGACCGCCTGGCGGGAGACCAGATCGGATTGTCGCCTGAAATCGGATTCCGCCTGCTTCAGCGACGCCTGCGCGCCGGCCTCCGCGGCCTGGGCTTGTTCGAGCTTGAGCTTGTAGGTTTCGGGCTCGATCGTGAACAGCGTCGTGCCTTCCTTCTGGAAGGTGCCGTCCTGGTAGTTGATTGTTTCCAGAAAGCCCTGCACCCGCGCCACCAGATCGACGGACTTGATCGGCGCGGTGTTGCCGGTCGCGTCCAGAAAGCGCGTGATCGAACGCTGCACCGGCAATGCGACATCGACCTTCGGGGGCGGGGGCTGTTGAAACGTATTTTGTTCGCAGCCCGCAAGCAGGGTGATCATCAAGGCTGCGGCGGCGGCTCGCCCGGCATGGGCGAAGCCTCGGCTGCCAATCGCCCCAGAACGACATTGCGGACGCGCAGGCTTCATTGCAGTGCCCCGTCTTTTTCTAAGGGCCCGCGAGCAGGCCTTGCCTCTTGCATAGCAACAATCGACCTGGAGTGGAACCCGGAAGGCCGGGCACATCCGTCGCAGTCTCTTAATCGTGACGCATGCACGAAACTTTCCGAGACATTTTCCAAGAAATTTTCCAAGAAATTCTCAAAGAAATCAGGTTTCAAGGTTGGCGTTGATCGAGCGGAATGGCTGGCCAGCGCTCGGCGGATGGGAGAAAAGAACAGATGTCAAAACGATCTTGGTTCGCCTGTGCAATTTTCGTGATGGGGACGATGATGACCGCCATGCCAGTGAATGCCGACGGCCTGAAGGATGAAATCGCACCGACCGGCAAGCTCCGCGTCGCAATCGGCATCAGCGCGGCCGGCGGCGCGTTCTGGTCGACCAAGACCGAATCCGGCGGCTATGCCGGCGTGCCGGTCGATCTCGGCAAGCAGATGGCCGCGCAGCTCGGCGTGCCCGTCGAATATGTCGCTTACCCGAATTCCGGACAGATCACGGATGCGGCTTCCAAAGGCGTCTGGGACCTCACCTTCCTGCCGCGGGACCCCGAGCGCGAAGGCAAGATGTCGTTCGGTCCGGTCTATGAGGTCGCCGACGCGACCTACATCGTCAGAGCGGGCTCGACGATCACGAATTTCGCAGCGCTCGACCAGGCTGGCGTCAAGGTCGCCGCCGTGAACAACACGACGACCATGCGCGGCGCGCAGGCCCATTTGAAGACTGCCGCGGTCACGGGCTTCCAGACCTATGACGAGATCTTCAATCTCCTGAAGAACGGTGAAATCGACGCCTTTGCGCTATCGCGCGACCAGCTCAACGCGTTGGCGAAGAAGATCCCGGGCACCAGGGTGCTTGATGAGACCTTCAAGAAGACGGTGACGGCGGTTGCGGTGCCCTTGAACCATCCGCAGTCGCTGGCCTTCGTCAAGACCTTCATGATGGAGGCCCTCTCGAACGGCACCTTGCGCAAGGCCTATGACGCCAACGGCCTGAATGACGCGCCGATCCGGACGGAGTAGAACGGCGAGAGCGCGATGACGATTGATCCGAACTCATCGCGCTTCGGCGAGCGCTGGGCTGTCAGGAAAATGCTCGGGTATCTATTCGTTCGCTTCAGGCGGCAGGAAATCCACCTCGTGATCGGCCGAGATCCGCATGACTTCCGCGGGATCGGTCAGATTGTGGAGCTTGTCGAACAAGGCCTCCAGCTTCTGCATCGGAGACACCCAGAACAAGGCGCGTGCCGGCTTGTCGGATTTGTTGAAGTAGCCATGCGGAATGCCGCGCGGCATGCGCACGAGATCGCCCGCCTTGGCGTGGACCCAGACCCCGTCGAGCTTCAGGTCCAGCACGCCTTCCTGCACCAGGATGAACTCGTCCTGGGTCGGATGCACGTGCACCGGCACGAATTGTCCGGGCTCGCTGTTGGTTTCGAAGGCGAAGGTGGAATCGGTCACGGCCTTCGGGAAGTAGACCTGACCGAGAATGTTCCAGGTCTTGCCGCGATATCCCTGGCCGTTTGGGGTGATGCCTTTCTCCAGTGCCGCCATGACGTCTCCTCCTTTGCTTGACTGCGCGTGGAGCATCCGACGGACGGATCGCGATGTCCATCCGATAAACGAATCCTCCCCTCGCTGCTTCCGGGGGAGGGAATGACGGGGGACTCACGAATTCACGTGCACGAAATCCCGGAGCAGCGGATAGATCTCGTTGTTCCATTTCTTTCCGCTGAACACACCGTAATGGCCGACACCGGCCTGCATGTGGTGGACGCGGCGGTAGGCGCGCACGCCGGTGCAGAGCTCCTGTGCCGCCAGCGTCTGGCCGATCGAACAGATGTCGTCCTTCTCGCCTTCGACCGTCATCAGTCCGATCCGCCGGATCGCGGCCGGGTTCACCGGGCGGCCGCGGAAGGTCAGCTTGCCCTGCGGCAGCAGATGCTCCTGGAAGACGTCGCGCACGGTCTCGATATAGAATTCCGCCGGCAGGTCCATCACCGCGAAATACTCGTCATAGAAGCTCTTGATCACCTCGGCCTTGTCCTTCTCGCCCTTCACGAGATGATTGTGCAGATCGAGATGCTGCTTGATGTGGCGCTCGAGATTCATCGACACGAAAGCGGTCAGCTGCACAAAGCCGGGATAGACCTTCCTGAACGCGCCCTTGCATTGCACGGGCACGTAGCTGATCAGATTGTCCTCGAACCATTTCAGCGGCTTGGCCTTGGCAAATTCGTTGACCTTGGTGGGCTGAACGCGGGTGTCGATCGGACCCGCCATCAAGGTCAGCGTCGCCGGGCGCGAGGGATGATTGTCCTCGCACATGATCGCCGTCGCGGCCAGCGCCGATACCGACGGCTGGCAGATCGCCACCATATGCGGACGCGGGCCGAGGTGCCCGAGAAAATCGATCAGATGCGCGGTGTAGTCATCGAGCCCGAAGACGCCCTTGTCGAGCGGAATGTCGCGGGGGTTATGCCAGTCGGTGATGTAGACGTCATGATCCTGCAGCAGCGTCTGCACGGTGCCACGCAACAGCGTGGCGAAATGGCCGGACATTGGCGCCACCAGCAACAGCCGCGGCTGCTCCGGACCGTCCTCCTTCTTGAAATGCAGGAGCGAGCCGAACGGCGTCGCGTAGGCGACCTCCTCGGTCACCGCATGCGCGCGATTTCCGACCCCGACCCGGTCGATGCCATAGGCCGGACGGCTGTAGGTGAGGGAGGAGCGGGAGATCAGTTCCAGCGCCGCCGCAAGCCGCGCATACAGCCTGTCGGACGTGCCCTGCGGTACCAGGTTGAGATATTTGAGCGCGGATGCCGCCCCCGTCCGCCACGGCTCGGTCAGGTCCATATGGTTCTGATAGGCTTGGTATAGCATTGACATCATACGATAAGCGTCCGTCCTTGCCCCTGTTGCTATGCAATATCGGAGCCAGAGCGGCATCAAACCGCCTTGCAAATTGGCACGTGGCTTGCTGCATAATATGCTGCAATGCATAGGGGATGGGCACGGCAATGCTTTTCCGCAGCCCTTTTCCGGAGCCCTAGAGCGCGATGAGTTCAGAAATGAATTGTCATCCCGCCCTGGCTTTTTGTTCGAGCATGATCTCCGCGCAAACGCGTTCCGCGTTTATCGCGAGGGAAAACCGGTGTCCATCCGTCGGGTCGTGGCCCGAGGGCATGCTTTTCCGGATCATGCTCCAGGAGTTGGCGTTCGGATTTGGGAAGGGAGCCATATGGCGAAGGCGACACTGACCATCAGCAGCAAGAACTACTCATCGTGGTCGTTGCGCGGCTGGCTGTTGACCAAGTTTTCCGGGCTGGAGTTCGAGGAGATCGTCACCGCGCCGGACGATCCATCCGCGCGGGCGGAAATCCTGCTATTGTCGCCGACGATCCTGGTGCCGTGCCTGCGCCATGACGGCGCCACCATCTGGGACACGCTGGCGATCGCCGAATACCTCAACGAGACCATGCCGCAGGCTGGACTGCTTCCGGCGGATCGCATCCAGCGGGCGCATTGCCGCTCGATCTGCGGAGAGATTCATTCCGGCTTTACGACGCTGCGCGCCTCGCTGCCGGTCAATCTCAGGGGACATTTCCCGGGCTTCAAGATCTGGACGCGCGCGCAGGCCGATATCGATCGGGTCTGCATGATCTGGCGCGAGTGTCTCACCGAGTGCGGCGGGCCGTTCCTGTTCGGCGCGCGCACGATGGCCGATGCGATGTATGCGCCGGTCGTGACGCGCTTCGTCACCTATGATGTGAAGCTCGAGCCGGGTCTGCAGGCCTATGCCGACTTGATCATGGCCATGCCTGAGATGGTCGAATGGATCGAGGCTGCGAAGGACGAGCCGGCCGAGATCGAGGAACTCGAGGTCGAATATTAGGCAGCGGACCACGCGGTTGCCCGTCGCGAAGGCTCAAGCGCCAGGCACGTCCTGCATAAGTTCCTGCCAGCCGCACTGCGGATAGCCCCTGCGGTGAACGGGTCGCTGCACCCTCCACAAATCGCTGATCGAGAATTTGCGTCTTCCGCCAGATGCTTCGCGTGTCTCGCGACGGACGGCTGCAACATTGCCGCAGTGCAATGCGGCTGGCGTGATTCTGGCATGGCCGGAAGAAGCTGTGACGCGACGAAGCGATCCTGCCGAAAATATGGACGCCTCGCGCTCGCACAAACAAACGGTGGAGGCCGTCATGAACCAGCACGCTGTTGTCAACAAATTCTCCCATGTCAGACCCGGCGATACCGAATACAAGGGTGGAGGTCTGCGCGACTTCTTCGTGTATCGCGATCTCGGCATTGCCGATGCGACCGGAGGGCAGGTGATCTGCCATCTCGTCAAGGCCAACCCCGACTGCCCGCCCGAAGACGGCACGGGCTGGCATCGCCATGATTGCGATTTTCAGATCGTCATCATGATGAAGGGCTGGGCTCGCTTCATGTACGAGGACAAGCCCACGCTGGTGTCGGCCGGCGACGTCGTGCATCAGCGGCCGGGCATCGTGCACTACCTGTTCGATTACTCGCCCGACATGGAATATCTCGAAATCGTCAGCCCCGCGGATTTCAAGACCGTTGACATGCCGCCCGCGACCGACAAGGTCCCGCCGGTAACACCCTGGAAGTGATCGAACGATGTCGTCGCCGGAAGAATTAACCTTTGTGTTTGGCCGCTGGCTGCGACCCTTGGCATTGGTGCTGGATATCGTGCGTTGGTTCAGATCGGCGCCGACATCTAGCCGTGAACAGGTGCGTACGTCGACCCATCACTGATTCGGACGCGGTTCGTTCGCATCGCGTTCCGAATCTTAAGGTCACTTGCAAATCTGCGTCGCATTTTAGGACAGTGACCGCGGCGGGAGGCGTTCGCACCCGAGCCCGAGCAACCGCACCCCGCATTTTGATCGCGGGCGTGGACAGTGGATCTGGTGGGAAGCATTCTAGTTGTCGTTGTGCTTCAGGTTATCGTGCTTCAGATCATCGTGCTTCAGAAAAACGGAGCGCGATCATGCATCGTTATGAAATCATTTTCATGAAATCGTCGCGCTCCGGAAGCGCGGTGAAGACTTAGATTGAAGCACTCGTGGATTGAATCACTCGTGCTTTTCAGTTTTGATTGAACATGATCTCCGCGCAAACATGTCCCGCGTTTGTCGCCAGCGAAAACCGCTATCCACCCCTATCCACCCATCGGGTCGCACCATCGGGACCTTGCCCGAGACGCCTTTTCGGATCATGCGCTAGAAGCGCGGCAAACGCCAACCGACCACCATCGCCTCAAGCGCGCCGCCAGATTCGTGGTTGCGCCACGCACCATTGGCGTAGTGACACGCGAATGGCAATTGATATGTGCCGCTCTGATCCTCACACAACACCTGGACGGGCAAGCCCGGCGGCGGCATTCCGTTGCCATCAAATTCAGCCAATCGTCGTTCGCGCGTAGCCATTTTAATGTTCCCCGTTTGTGAACGGCTCGCCCACGCCGTTCATTATTCTCCCCCTAGCCCTGATTGCTTCAGCCCGTTTTTGTCTAATGACAACTCTTGAATGAGGTATGAGTATGGTCGCACGTTGGTTACATTCGCCAGCTCCCTGCAATTTGATGTGAAAGCTTGTCTGAGACGAGGATCGTGTGAAGGTGAAGGTAAGGATTGCTCTTGTCGCGCTGACATCCCTGATGCCGATACCGCCTAAGGCTTACGCGCAGGATGTCCCCGGCATCGAAATCTGCACAGTCGAAAAGACGATGGAGCGTCGCACCAGTTGTCTGCAAAGCAACGTCGATTTTTTGCAGAAGACGATGACGAAACTGGCTGCGGATCATCAGCAGAAGCTCGATGCCGCAAATCGTCAGATCGATGTGCTGAAAGCGGCCGTCATCTCGCTGCAGAAGAGACTCGATGATGTTCTGTCCGCCCAAAAGAAGGCGGCGGATGACACGAAAGCAAAAGCCGACGCGCCGCCGGCGAAGGATGCCGTACCGGCAAAGGACAGCAGCAAGGATGGTGCGAAATGAGTGTGATGCTTACGCATGTCGTCCATCATGTGACGCTGTAACGTTTCATGACATCGGTGTCAGGTTCATAGCCGAGCCCGGGTCCTTGCGGCACCTCGATGCTGCCATTCGTGTCCGCATCGACCCGGCCACGCCACAAGCACGCGGCGCGTTTCATGTAGAAGACTTCGATCAAGCCTTCGTCGCTAAGCGACATCAGATGCAGCGTCGCGAGGAAGCCGGGTCCGAAATAGGGCGAGTGCGGAATGAGCTTGACGCCGAACTCGTCGGCGAGGGTGGCGACTTTCAGAAATTCGGTGACGCCGCCGACCTTGATGACCGAAGGCTGCGCGTGGCTCACGGCGCCAGCGTCCATCATCTGGCGAAACTGATAGGCGGTGCAGGCGTTTTCTCCGGCCGCGATGTCGAGGCCGCCTTTGGCGCGAACCTCGGCAAGCGTCGCGAAATCTTCCGGTGGCCAGACCGGTTCTTCCAAAAACATCGGCTGCGCCGCGCGACAGGCCTGCGCGAAGCCGATCGCGCTCGTCCCGTCCAGCGGACAGTTCATGTCGACCATGAGCGGGACGCCCGCGCCGATCGCCTCGCGCGCGGCAAAGACCGCCGGCACGGTCGTCTCGTGCAGCTTGATCGCTGAATAGCCGAGCCTTCGCGCCGCCTGGCATTCGCCCGCGATCGCCTCGGGCTTGCCGATCCGCAGCAAGCTCGCATAGGCTGGTATCCGCTCGCGCTTGCCGCCGCCGAGCAACCGGTGCAGCGGCACGCCCTTCGCCTTCGCGGCAATGTCCCACAAGGCGATGTCGAGTCCAGAGATCGCGAACATCGTGATGCCGTAGCGGCCGAACAGATGCAGGTTGCGCTGTATCTGCTCCATGAAGGAGGGGATGCCCGCCGCATCGGGCGCGTCCTGGCCGCGCGCCTGCGGCGCGATCATCTCGTCGACGGCGGTGCAGGTGGTGCGCGGGCAAACATAGCTGAACGCGTCGCCCCAGCCGGTGATGCCAGCATCGGTCGTCACCTCGACGATCACCATGTCGAGCGCGGAGATCGCGGATGCGCCCTGCCTGAAGCTCGCAACGCCGGCATCATAGGGAATGCGGATATGGTGTGCGCGGACATTGGTGATTTTCATTTGTTGTCCTCCTTGACTTGAATGCGTCTTACGATCGTCATTCCGGGCTAGTGCGTTAGCACCAGACCCGGAATGACGATGGCGCTATTGCTTCGATTGCGCTCGCGCAATGACAGGCAGGGAAGTGTCTCCTTTACGAGTTCTTCTCGCCGGACATCACCGGCCCGAAGCGCTCCCAGGCTTCGCCCTTGAAGCGCTGCATCTGCAACTGCTCGATGGGCGCGAAGTCGGTCGGGCTGGTCTTGATCCTCGTTCCCGGCAGATAGATGCCGATCTCGAAGTTCAGATTCGCGGCCTGCTTCATGATGTTGGCGCGCGTCAGATCATCGCCGCACTGCCGCAGCACCTGTTCGAGCCCCTTGGCGACGCCATAGGCGAACACGGTCGAAGCGTCATCCTGATCGCCCTCGGGATACCATTTGGTCATGAAGGCACGCCACTCGTTCATGGCCGGATCGTTCTTCCAATCGGGGTCCTTGGGGTCCTTCAGATAGGCGGTAGAGAGAATGCCCTGGTCGTTCTCATAGCCGGCCGGCTTCATCACGCCGCCGATCGAGGCCGACACGTTGGTCAGGAACTGGATCGGATGCCAGTCGAGCTCGGCGATCTTCTTGATCGCCTGGGCTGCGAATTTCGGCGTCGCGATGTTGACGAAGATGTCGGGGTTGGCGCCCTTGATCTGGACCACCTGCGAATCCACGGTCGGTGCCGATGTCTCGTAGGAGGATTCGATCAGGATCAGCTTGTTCGCCTGATCGCCGAGGCCCTCGCGCAGGCCGATGACGTAATCCTTTCCGAAATCGTCGTTCTGATAGAGAATGCCGATGGTCTTGCCGGGAAGGTCTTTCAGAATATACGCCGCGTAGATGCGCGCCTCGGTCTGGTAGTTGGGCTGCCAGCCCATGGTCCAGGGAAAGTTCTTCGGATCGTTCCATTTCGCGGCCCCCGTCGAGACGAAGAGCTGCGGCACCTTCTTGGCATTCATGTATTTCTGGATCGCGGTGTTGGAGGGCGTGCCGAGAGAATTGAAGATCAAGAGCACCTCGTCGCTCTCGACCAGCTTGCGCGCCTGCTCGACCGCTTTCGGTGGACTGTAGGCGTCGTCATAGGAGATGAAATTGATCTTGCGGCCGTTGATGCCGCCCTCGGAATTGAGCTTGTTGAAATAGGCCGCTTCGGTCTTGCCGATCGTCGCATAGGCCGACGCAGGACCCGAATAAGGCATAATGTTGCCGACCTTGATCTCAGTGTCGGTCGCGCCCGGATCATATTTCTTCTGGGCCTGCGCACCGCTTGCGAGCGCGGTCGCAAGCAGTGCGGCAAAAACCAATCCGTAGGATTGTCTAAAGGCTTGGTTCAAGACATGGCTATGCATTGATCGTCCTCCCTGGCATGCTGGCCGATGGCTCATGCAGTCTTGATTTCGGGCTGCTTTGCGAACCTTCGAGCGAATGCGTGTGCAGTATGCACGATCGCGATTGCCTGACCAGCAACGGCTTCGTTGCTATTTTCCGTGCTGCGGAAGCGCAACTGATTTTCGGTTCCGGCAACGACGGCGCAAGGACTGTCAAATGACGTTGGTGAAAGAGGCGCATGCTGCCTGCGCTTCGTATGAAAGTGTCGCTCCATGAATCCCGCGCAAAAGGCGCTCTGGTACATTGAAAGCCATCTCGCGACGGCCTTGACCCTCGACGAGATTTCGGGCGTGGCCGGCGTGTCGCGTTTCCACATGGTGCGCGCCTTTGCTGCGGCGACCGGCTTTTCGGTGATGCGCTACGTACGTGCCCGTCGTCTCACGGAAGCCGCGCGCGCGCTCGCGGCCGGCGCGCCCGATATTCTCTCACTTGCACTGGATGCGGATTACGGCTCTCACGAAGCATTCACTCGCGCGTTCCGTGACCATTTCGGCGTCACGCCCGAAGCGGTGCGGACATGCGCCTGCCTCGATCATCTCAAGCTGCAGGAGCCGATCCTCATGGATTCAACTCTGACAGACAATCTCAAGCCGCCGCGCTTCGCAACCGGCAAGGCGTTCCTCCTCGCCGGCGTCGGTGACCGCTTCAGCCACGACAGCAGCGCCGGTATTCCCGGCCTTTGGCGGCGCTTTCACCAGACGGTCGATATGATTCCTGGCCGGATCGGGAAGGTGGCCTATGGCGTGTGCTGCAACGGCGACGATGCAGGCAATTTCGATTACATCGCAGGCGTCGAAGTCACTGACTTTTCCGATCTGCCGCGCGAGTTCAGCCGCGTTCGCATCCCCGAGCAGAAATACGCGGTGTTCACACACGGCGAGCACATCTCGACCATTCGCCGCACCGTCAATACGATCTGGAATCACTGGCTGCCAGCCTCCGGCTTCCAGATCGCCGATGCACCCAATTTCGAGCGCTACGACGAGAATTTCGATCCGCGCACCGGAAATGGCGGTCTTGAGATCTGGGTGCCGATCAGGGCGTAGTGCCTGCTGCAACGCTGCCCTGCGCAGACCGCGCCGGCTCGCCCGGTTGCTTGGCAAGCGTAAATGACTTTGCCATAACGGCATGCACCAGGATGTTGCGTGCGGGGATCGAGAAAAACGGAAAACCGCCTGCAGCCGACAACGAGCGGGAGGTCTCCGATGTCAAACATGCGCGTGCTCGCCACCGGCCTCGAATTTCCGGAAGGTCCGGTGGTGATGCCGGATGGTTCGGTGCTGCTGGTCGAAATCCGCGGCAGGCGGCTGACCCGGGTTCATCCCGACGGGCGCAAGGAAGTGGTGGCAGAGATTCCCGGCGGCCCCAATGGCGCGGCGCTCGGTCCCGACGGCAAGATGTATGTCTGCAACAATGGCGGCTTTTCCTGGATTCCCACGCGCAACATGATCATGCCGGGGCCGCAGCCCGATGATTATCTCGGCGGCTCGATCCAGCGGGTGGATTTGCTGAGCGGCAAGGTCGAGACCGTGGTCGACAGATGCGGCGAGCATCCGTTGAGAGGACCGAACGACCTGGTATTCGACAAGCATGGCGGCCTGTGGTTCTCCGATCTCGGAAAACGCCGTGCCCGCGACATGGATGTCGGCGCGTTCTATTACGTCAAGCCCGGCATGACGGAGATCGTCGAGGCCGTGCACGGCGTGCTGCCTGCCAACGGTATCGGATTGTCGCCGGACGAGAACACCGTCTACATCGCCGAGACGCCGACCGCGCGGCTGTGGGCCTACGACCTCTCTGCTCCGGGCACCGTGAAGCCGCGCGACGTGATCTATCGCGGCGAGCGAGGCAAGCCGATCGCGGGCCTCGGCGGCTACCAGATGTTCGATTCGCTTGCGGTGGAGGCGGGCGGCAATGTCTGCGTCGCTACGCTGATCTCCGGCTGCGTCTCGGTGATCGCGCCGGACGGCACGCTTGTCGAGCAGGTGCCGACCGGCGACCGCGTCACCACCAACATCGCCTTCGGCGGACCGGAACTGAAGACCGCCTATATCACGCTATCGGGCAAGGGCGAACTCGTCGCGATGGATTGGCCACGGTCCGGCCTGCCGCTGAACTTTTTGAACAAGTGATGCTAGAGCATGATCCGGAAAAGTGGAGACCGGTTTTCCGAAAAGATCATGCTCAAACACAACGAGCAGAGCATGATGGCGATTCCATCTATTCACATCATGCTCCAGGAGTCACTGATGCCGTTTCTTGAGCCCTCCATCCTGCGCGGCCAGCATGCGGGGCTGGAGCCGCTGTCGCACGAACATCGCGACGGGCTGATCGCGGCGGTCAAGGACGGCGAGCTGTGGAAGCTCTGGTACACTTTCGTGCCGCGTCCGGAGGACATGGACAAGGAAATCGACCGCAGGCTCGCCCTTCAGTCGGCCGGCTCGATGCTGCCCTTCACGGTATTCGATGCCGACGGCGCGATTGCGGGCATGACCACTTATATGAACGTCGATGCGCCGAACCGCCGGGTCGAGATCGGCTCGACCTGGTACGCCAAACGCGTGCAGCGCAGCGCGGTCAATACGCAGTGCAAACTGCTGCTGCTCACCCACGCCTTCGAAAAGCTTGATTGCATCGCGGTAGAGTTCCGCACCCATTTCTTCAATCATCAGAGCCGCCGCGGCATCGAGCGCCTCGGCGCCAAGCAGGACGGCATTCTGCGCAGTCACCAGATTGCGCCGAACGGCACACTGCGCGACACTGTGGTCTACAGCATCATCGCTGCCGAATGGCCGACGGTGAAGGCTCACTTGAACTATCAGCTCAACGAGAAACCGCGTTAGCGTGGCGTGGCAACCGGTTCACGAAGAACGCGCGCTCTAAGAAACTGAAGGGACGATGGAAACGTTCGACTATGTGATCGTCGGTGCGGGCTCGGCGGGAAGCGTGCTCACCAACCGGCTGAGCGAGGACCCAGGCACCACTATCTGCGTGCTGGAGGCGGGACCGCGCGACTGGCATCCCTACATCCATCTGCCGGCAGGCTTCATCAAGACCTTTCACATGAAGAGTGTGAACTGGGGCTACCAGCAGGAGCCCGGTCCGTGGACCGGTGGCCGCAGCATCTATGCACCGCGCGGCAAGACGCTCGGCGGCTCGTCCTCGATCAACGGTCACATCTATAACCGCGGCCAGCGCCAGGATTTCGACACTTGGGCGCAGATGGGCAATCGCGGCTGGGGCTATTCCGACGTGTTGCCCTATTTCAAGCGGATGGAGCGGCGGGTCGGGGCGGGCGACGACGCCTATCGCGGCCGCGACGGCAGCCTCACCGTCACCACCATGGACTGGAAGGACAGGCTGTGCGAGGCCTTCATGGAAGGCGCGATCAGCCTCGGCATTCCGCGCAACCCCGATTACAACGGCGCGATCCAGGAGGGCGTGTCCTACGCGCAGCGCACGATCAAGAACGGATTGCGCGTCAGTGCGGCGACGGCTTTTCTTCATCCGGCGCGTAAGCGGCCGAACGTTGATGTGCGCACGCATGCACATGCGACCAATATCATCTTCGAGGGCAAGCGCGCGGTCGGCGTGCGCTACGTGAAGGGCGGGCGCGGCGGCACGCCGGTCGAGTTGCGCGCCAACAAGGAAGTCATTCTGGCCGGCGGCGCCTATAACTCGCCGCAGCTTCTGCAGCTCTCGGGCGTCGGCTCGCCGGGGCTGCTGCAATCGCTCGGCATCGCGGTGCGCCATGGATTGCCCGGCGTCGGCGAGGGGCTGCAGGATCACTACGCGCCGCGCACGGTGGCGCGGGTCAAGAACATCAAGACCATCAACGAGCTCAGGCGCGGCTGGCACCTCTGGGTCGAGGCCTTGAAATGGGCGACCA
>Ga0210406_10003197_pt1 | contig 18129 bp, 17 predicted proteins | sample IncBWC30MmetaG_FD_155454 | JGI IMG/M metagenome (GOLD analysis project Ga0210406, IMG submission 155454) | Forest soil microbial communities from Barre Woods Harvard Forest LTER site, Petersham, Massachusetts, United States - Inc-BW-C-30-M | ecosystem: Environmental > Terrestrial > Soil >... | reverse complement strand
AATCTCTTCATCGCTGCCGTGCGTGGCGCCGTCGATCTCGACGACCAGCCGCAGCGGAAGGCAGACAAAGTCGGCAATATAGGGCCCAATCGGATGCTGTCTGCGAAAGCGCCGTCCCTTGATCGCATTGCGCCTGAGCCGCGACCACAGGATCACTTCCGCATCCGTCATGCACCTGCGGAGGAGTTTGGCGTAGACGTGCGCGTCAGGTCTGGTTTTGTCCATCCCGGCAGTTGCCAAAAATCTGCGCAAAACTTCGCCGTGCCTGTCGCGAATTTTGTCAAGACTCCCCCCTCCGCCTCGTGGAGTTTATCCTACGGCCGCGCTTCGCGCGGACCGGGGGGCTCGGCACCTCCCCCACGATGGGGGAGGAAAGACTGGGGGAGGAAAACTGACAGGCCGCATTGCGACGCGATATCAATTATGATATATTGCCGAGGTGAGCTGGACCGTAAGTTTTGTGAACTCGGCCGCCGAAGCCGAGCTTGCCGCGCTTCCGGCGGACATGGTCGCTCGGTTTCTGCGTATTGGCGACCTCATCCGCAGCTTCGGTCTCACCGCGATGCGCGAACCTTATGTGAAGCATCTCTCGGGAAAGCTGTGGGAGATTCGTCTCTAGGGGCGGGAGGGCATCGCCCGCTCGATCTATGTCGCTGCCTCGGGACAGCGCGTGGTCGTGCTGCGAACTTTTGTGAAGAAATCACAGAAAATGCCGCGCGCCGAAATGGAGATCGCGCTGGCACGAATGAAGGAGATAAAGACATGAAAAGTTTCGAATCGTTCAAGAAGAATGCGTTGAAGAATCCCGCAGTCCGGGCGGAATACCAGCGCCTCGCGGCGGAGTTCGCGCTCGCGCAGGAACTTGTCGGAGCGCGGGCCGGAGCCAGGCTTTCGCAAAAAGAAGTGGCGCAACGCATGGGCACATCGCAATCCGCCGTAGCCCGCATGGAAAGCGGGCGCTCATTGCCTTCAACTTCCTCCCTTGTGAAATATGCTCGCGCCGTGGGCAGGCGGGTGGAAATAAAGCTGACGAAGCCTGCGGCGCGTGGATCGGAAAAACAGCGCCGCTCCGGCCACGTCGCGTGATCTCTGGGGGGCCGCTCTGCTTTGCGATCCGCCGAGACAGCGCGGAGTAGCGCAACTCCGCAACTCCGCAACTCCCTATACCATCGTCATGTCCGGGCTGTTGTCCCGGCCACCAATGAACACCGCGCCATGCGATGAGCACGTTTGCAGGTCGTTCCAAATGGAATTGGTCGGGCCGGCGTGCAGTGCTTGCTGTTGCTATTCATGTAAACGGCGACAAAGGGATAGCGCGAAACCTTGGCGGCACGGAGTTCATGGGTGGCCGGGACAACGGCCCGGCCATGACAAGGTTTTAGAGGTTTGGGATGCAGGCGTGACGGACTGGTGATGGGCGGCGCGCCTTGTCTAACCCGCGACCCCAACCCGGAAGACGTCTGTGTACGGAGGGGCAGCGAAAGCGCCAGAAGCGAGGGCGCCCCCATGAGAAATGGCCGTTTTTTTGGGCATGCGGCCGCGTGCGTCAACCTTCCGCTAGCTGGCCGCTCGACTTGAGCGTCGCGTCAGAGCGGACCAGTGCAAACAGTATTCTTGTTGCTGGCCACATCCTCACAATGGCGACTGAAACCAGCGCGACGGCAGCTCCCCCGAACATATCTACAAGATAATGTCCGCCAAAAAACGGGATAGCCGGCAGCATGACAACGTTGAGGATGGCAGCCGCCCAACCGATCGAACCGGCGCGGCGAAAGCCGTAGATGTAGAGAAGGGCCATGGTGGTATGGAACGATGGAAAGCTCACCACGCCCGTGAGCTTCGCGAGTGCGAAATGCAGATCACCGCTGCGAAGCTGCTCCATCACGGGAAGGAACTCGGCCTTTATACCGAACGCCTTGAACGGACCTAGCGCCGGGAAGAGTGCGGCGCCGGCAGATGTAAACGCTCCTGCGATCACGACAAGCCAAAACATTTCCTGGAGGTTCTGTCGCTTGCCGATGATACCGAATAACACCCCAAAATAGAGCCCCTGATAGACCAGACTGTTGTAGGCGATCTGCAGAACCTTCGCAGTCCCGGGGTGATGCAGGAGCCATCGATAATGTAGAAGCCAGTTGAAGCCTATGGCGCGATCCGCAGCCAGAAGCACATTGTCTGTAAGCGGGCGGGCTGTCGTCATGCTGAGATAGGATACTACCCCGAACACCGCAGTTGCCGCGACAGTAAGAAGAAAGTACTCGGCGACAAGACTCGCGCGCTCTGACATGATGAAGTGTGCGATCAGAACCGCGAACATCGCGGCGCATGGAAACAGGGCGTCGTTCCATCGGACTGCGAGATCAAAGTTGACGTAAAGCGCCCAGAGCGCTGCGATGAGCGCGCCCACGATCACTCCGAACCACTCCGCCGCGAAATCACTGCGGAAGATTTGCCCCGGCGCGAACGTGATGCGAGGATGCGTCATAAATCATCCGGAACAGGAAAAGAAACTATCCGGCCACGCCGATGCGGAAGACGTCCGTGTACGGAAGGACAGCGAAGGCGCCGGAGGCCAGGGCTACGCCGTAGGGAATGCCCGATTTCTGATCGTGCAGCCGCATGAGCCAGGCCTGTCTTGCAAGAGGCCCGGGAAGCGGCAGGTAGCGGAAGCCCAGTATGACAACGGTGAGCACCCCCCCGAAGAGCGAAGCGATCAGCGCAAAGGGGAGCAGGTCTGGAAACCCGAACCAGAGCGCGACGCAGGCGAAGAGCTTCGCATCGCCGCCGCCGACGATACCAAGTGCGAAAAGCGTGAAGCCGATCGCGAGACCGACGCCCGCCGCCAGAACATGCCATCCGAGTGCGGCCAGCGGCGTCGCAGTGGCGAGCGCGAAGACCGCGAATCCGGCAAGGAGCACCGCCTGAAGGAAATTCGGAATGGTGAAGCTGGCGAGATCCCATCCCGCCGCCGCGAGGAGCACCGCGGGCACCAGGACGAGGACCAGAAACTCCGGAATCATTGTGTCCCCCGCGATCCTGAGGTTTGTCAGAAAGCTATCCCGTTCTAACCGCGAATGGTGAACGCTTTGGAAATTTCCATGGTCGGAGTGTGAAACGCCGACGCGAGCAAAGCTGCATGCTTCCTCCCCCATCGTGGGGGAGGAAAGATGACGATGGGAGGAAAGACGTTGTTAGGGGAGGAAAAAGGATGGCGGATCAGTTCGAGTCGACCCAAAAAAACAGCGGCCGCCAAGGGGGCGGTCGCTGCCATTCTCTCTTGTGTTCAGATGCGGCTTACAGAGAGCTCGCAACCGAACTGAACACGCCACTCAAATCCGTGCCGACAGCAGTGATGGCCACGATAATCACAACCGCGACGAGCGCGGCGATGAGGCCGTATTCGATGGCGGTCACGCCGGACTCGTCGGTCACGAAACGCGAAACACGGTAATTCATGATAGTCTCCGTTGGATTGACGTCAGATTGATATCCGTGACAACCCCGAAACTCGGCAGCGGCCGTCAGTAGGACGGCCGCTGCCGTTGTTTGGTATTCCGTGGCGAATTACAGCGAGGCAGCAACAGTGCTGAATGTCCCCGAAAGCTTCGTGCCGACAGCAGTGACGGCCACGATGATCACAACCGCGATGAGCGCGGCGATCAGGCCATATTCGATGGCGGTCACGCCCGACTCGTCGGAAACAAAACGCGATACAAGGTTTTTCATTGAGTTCTCCATTTGATTGACACCAGTTTGACACCCGTCCAGCCAGTGCCGATCTTTGTTAGCGGCCGCAACGCGTGGACACGGCGGAACACTACCCAGATCGTCCTAACAACCGTTTAAGCCGGAAAGTACCCGCAAAGCCGAGTTCGCTCCGATTTGGCACGGAAACGGTGTGATAGGATAACAAAGCACGAGACGTAGTTCCGGTTTGTTTACCAGTCGCCGCAAAAACCACCGCGCATCTGCATGAAACACCGAACCCGACCCCTCGCAGCAACCGCTGCACGCAGCCGATGAACCGCCAGGTGGCCAAGAATGGGCACGCGGAGCCGCCCCCCGGTCCGCGCGAAGCGCGGCCGGAGGACAGGCTCAGAACGCGGAGAAGGGGAGGTACACACGCGGCATGCGCGGTGGTGCGAGAATCCGCAACTCCCTATAACCTCGTCATGGCCGGGCCGTTGTCCCGGCCACCCATGAAAACCGTGGCAGGCATGGTTCCCCGCGACGCCTTCATCGCCGTTTACATGATGAGCAACAGGAAACACGGCACGCTCTATATCGGCGTGACCGGCAACCTCGTTCGCCGCGCCGGCAGCATCGCGAAGGCGAGATCGAAGGGTTCACGAAGAAGTACGGCCTGAATCGGCTTGTCTGGTACGAGCATTACGAGAGCATGGTCGGGGCAATCCAGCGCGAGAAATCGCTCAAGAAGTACAGGCGCGACTGGAAGATAAATCTCATTAACGGGACAATCCCGATTGGAATGATTTGTACATGGGGCTTGCACGCGGTGTTCATGGGTGGCCGGGCAGCCTGCACTCCGGCCGCGCTCTCGCGCGGACCGGGGTGGTCCGGCCATGACGAGGTTAAAGGGCGGTTTACCGCCAGCTCTACGGCCGGCCCGAGCCGCGCCAGGTGAAGACGGAGGTGGTTGCGTAGTTCCAGACGGCACCGATCAGAACGCCGGAGAGGCCTGCGATCCACCACGCATGGTGCGAAACGAAGAGATAGTCGGCGATGCCGACATTTGCAGCGGCGCCGATTCCGCACGCGGCATAGAACGTCAGCAGGCCGGCGAACATCCGCCCGCCCACAAGCCGCTTGTCACGATAGGTCAGCGCATTGTTCAGGAAGAAATTCCCCGTCATCGCGACGACCGCCGCGCTCGCCTGCGACAGATTGAAATCGACACCCAGAGCCTTCAGCAGAAGCGTCAACGTGACCATGTGCACCAGTGTGCCCAGCGCGCCGACGATGGAAAAAGCCACGAAGCGCGGCGGCAGAACATGTCCGATCGTCTTGTCGGCCAGCAACATCGCATAGTCCCACATCGCCGCGGAATCGAACTTGCTTTCACCGGAGAGCCGGCCGCGGAAGTGATAGGGGATTTCTTCGTACCGCAGCGGATTCGGCGCCGAGGCGAAAATGTCGAGCAGAATCTTGAACCCGATCAGCGAAAGCCCGCGCGCCGTGCTCATGAAGGAGTCGCGGCTCATCATGAAATAGCCACTCATGGGGTCCTGCAGGTCGACATGGGTCGCCAGACGGCTCAGTTGGGCCGCGAACCGGCTCATTGCCGCACGCCGATTGTTCCAGTTGCCAATGCTGCCGCCCTCGACATGTCGGCTGCCCACCACGATGTCGACGCTGCCCTGCGCCAGGCGCAACAGCATGAGTGGCAGGATTTGCTCGTCATGCTGGAAATCCGCGTCCATTACTGCGACGTAGGGTGCGCTGCTCGCCAGGATGCCTTCGACGCAGGCGGAAGAGAGGCCGCGCCTGCCGATGCGGTGAATGCAGCGCACGCGGGGATCGCGCCGGGCGAGCGAACGCACCGTTTCGGCGGTGCCATCAGGAGAATCGTCGTCGACGAATACGATCTCCCATGCCGTATGTGGAAGAGCGACGCCGATCCGCCGCACCAGCTCTTCGACATTGTCTCGCTCGCCGAAGGTCGGAACGACGATGGAAAGGAGGGGAGCGGTTGCGGGCGCATCTGCCGTGACGCGCGTCGAATGCGCCTGCGGCTTTGTCTCGAGCTTCAGCATGCGGGTCTTCGCGCGCCCCCTGCGCTTATGTCATGAAGCAACTTGCCTCACGCGCCGTTTACGCAACGTAAATCAGGGCCAACCCCACGGAACCCTTTAGTAAGGCCCCGCCGATAATCTCCGCCGGTACTTCCATCAAGAAAAGTCTCACGCAGAGGCGCAGAGACACAGAGAAGGAAGGGTCACAATGAGACCGCGCGGGCAGTGAGAAAGAATCTTTTCTCAGTGCCCTCACTGTCTCATTGTCAAACTGTCTTTTTCTCCGTGTCTCCGTGCCTCTGCGTGAACCCTGAACCGTGAGAAAACTGCCGTGTCGGTGCATGTGAACGCCTGGGATCGGACGCAGGGGGCTTTCGTCGTTGCGGCGGTGGCGGCGCTCGCCGTGTACGTATTGGCGTTGCTGTCGCCGGCGATCTTCAATGATGGCGACACCTATTGGCACATAAGGGCGGGCCAGTGGATGCTGGCCCATCGCACCGTGCTCTCCGCCGATCCCTTTTCGCTGTCCTTCGCGGGCAAGCCCTGGGAGACACAGGAATGGCTCGCGGAGATCGCGATGGCGGCAGCATTCCAGGCCCTGGGCTGGAGCGGCGTGGCCATCCTGACCGGTGCGGCCATGGCTTCGGCCGCGGGCCTGCTCGGTCTCTATCTCGCAAAACATCTCGATCCGGTTCCCTGCCTTGTCGTGCTGATCCTTGCGCTCGCCTGCGTCATGCCGGACTACCTCGCGCGTCCTCACATCCTGGCGTTGCCGTTCCTGGTCGCGTGGCTCATCGGTCTCGCCGACGCCAATGCGCAACACCGGGCGCCCGGCTGGCGCCTCCTTCCCGTGATGGTGGTGTGGGCCAATCTGCATGGCGGCTTCGTGTTCGGGCTCGCGCTGATCATTCCATTTGCCCTCGAAGCCGTATTCGCCGATCGGGCCAACGCAATGAGGACCGCGAAAAACTGGGCGCTTTTCGCGGTCGCGGCTCTCGCGGCAACGCTTCTCAATCCTCGCGGACTGAGCGGTCTTCTCTACCCCTTCGAATTGATGCGTTTGAAGAGTCTTTCGGCCATCGGCGAGTGGCAAAGCCCCGATTTTCACACGCTCAATCCTGTGGAGATTACGGCCCTTGCAGCGATTTTCTTCTTCATCTGGCGCGGCGCGCGGATGTCGGCGATACGCCTCGTCGTTTTGCTGGCGCTGTTTCACCTTTGGCTCGAACACGCGCGCTACGGCATGTTGCTCGGAATCGTGGGCGCCGTTCTTGTCGCCGGCCCGTTGGGGGCGGCTCTGACGAGAGAGACGGCCTCGTCACGCCTGTGGCCGCATCGCAGGTTTGCGTTTACGTCGCTCGCAGCCGCGATGCTGGTCGTTGCCCTCGTTCGCGTTGCGTGGCCGATCCAGCGGACCAATGAACCTGGCTCGTCCGCGCTCGCGGCAATTCCCGCATCGCTCGCCGCCGAACCCGTCTTCAACAGCTATGCGTTCGGTGGGCTGCTGATTTTCGACGGCATCAAACCGCTCGTCGACAGCCGGGCGGATCTCTATGGCGACGTGTTTCTGGCCGAATACGCGCGGACGATCGCGGCGGACGAACCCGCTGTTGACGCGCTGTTCCGAAAATATCGCGTAACCTGGACGATGCTTGCGCCCGGCGATGCGCTCATCGCCGCCATGGACCGGCGCAAAGGCTGGCACCGGTTCTATGCCGACAAATACGCGGTAATCCACGTCGCGGACGCCGCCGCACCGGCGAACAGATTAAGCGCCGGGAGTCCGTAGCCCACCCCTCACCCGCGCCTGAGTGGTTGCCACGCCCCCTGCTTAATCCCTCTCCCACAAGGGGAGAGGGAATTCCCCGCGCCGATTTTCCTATGTTTGATGCAAGATTCCGATTCCCCTCTCCCCTGGTGGGAGAGGGATGCCGGTACGGGCAACGAATTCTGTTCAGGGCGCGGGTGAGGGGGCGCCGCGCTTGTAGATCTAACTTTCATCCGCCTCCGCAGACTTAAATCTTCCTTTACGGGTCTCGGACTAGTTTGGCCGCGCACGCTGGAGAAGAAACACATGGTACGCGCGTTCCGTATTGCGATTTTGGCGGCGTCATTGCCGCTTGTTGTCCCGGCCGCGGCCGCGACCACTTCCAACGCTGTGTGCCACCCTGTCCATCGCCATCACGTCGTTCACGTCAAAGCCGCAGTCGTGTACCATGCAGACACGGGTCTCGGCGTGACAATCGATCAGGCGCGCCTCATCTCGTTTCCCCAACCCGTCAAAACGGTGTTCGTCGGCAATCCCACGGTTGTGGACGTCTCGATGATCGATTCGCAACACGCGTTCCTTCTCGGCAAGACATTCGGCGTGACGAATATGATCGCGCTCGCAGCCGACGGGAACCAGATTTCGAATCAGCAGGTCACGGTGCTCAACAATGGCGCCGCGGTCACGATCAATCGCGGCGCGGACCAATTCAACTACATGTGCACGCACGCGCATTGCGAGACCGCGCCGCGGCCTGGCGATCCGGCCAACTATGTGGGGAACACGGAGGGCACCGCGACAACGCATTCAAGCGCCGCCAATGCGGCGGGCACGAACGTGCAAGCGCAGCAAGCCGCTTCGAACTAGTCCGCAACTCGATCCGTATGGTGGTGTGGTCTCATGGTTCGACAGGCTCACCATGAGGAAGAAAAGACCTCACCCTGAGCTTGTCGAAGGGTGAGCTTGTCGAAGGGTGAGCCCATCCAAGGGCGAGCTCCGCACAGAAGGTGCGATTCAGCTTGACCGAAACGCGCTCCCTGCATTGGCCGGCGGTCAGCACCCTCGCCCGGAGTGATGCGCAGTCGCTTGCAAGCCCTCGCGTGATGGAGGCGGTGACCCGCTTCGCGGCCGTGCTGTGCCTTTTCACGCTGGCTACCGTCCTGATCTTCTGGCCCTGCATCGCGCATCTGCATACGGCGCTGATCGGGCCGCCCGAAGACAACATGAACGATTTCTGGAACAGCTGGTACGCCGTAGTGGGCCGGGATCCGGCGCATTTCTTCTTCACTCGCCTTCTCCGGTTCCCGGAGGGCACGTCTCTCATCTACCAGTCCTTCGCCTACCCGCAGGTTTTTGCGGTGGTGGTGCTGAGCCGGGGTTCCGGCACCGACATGGGCACACTCGTCGCGCTGCAGAACATCACGCTGCTCGCGTCATTTCCGCTGGCCGGCGTTGGGGCATTCTATCTCGTGCGCCATCTGGCGCAGAGCACCGTTGGCGGACTGATTGGCGGCTTCGTATTCGCCTTCAATCCGTCGCACGTCGCTCACGCGCTCCACCACGCGGGCGTAGCGTCGATCGAATTCCTGCCCTTTTTTGTCCTGGCTTATCTGCTTGCGCTCGATCGTCGAAGCGCAGTCTGGCTTGGAATAGCGGCGGTTTTCTACGCGCTGAGTGCGCTTTCGTGCTGGTACTATCTGTTCTACTGCGCCTATTTCATCGGCTTCCACCTGCTCTACCTGCGCGTGCGCGATCACGCATGGCCCCGCGGCTGGAATCTCACGGCGCCCGCGTTCTGCCTTGTCTCCACCCTGGCGATCCTCTCGCCCCTGATTGTGCCGATGGTTATGTTGGCACGGCCGTCCGTGTATGACGGGGGCGGCAATACGCTTGTCGCGGATCTCCTGGGCTATTTCGCTTTTCCTCCGGAGCATCTGCTGTCCAGTCTTTCCCGCGGCCTCCGTTTTACCGGCTATCCTTGGGAATCCACCGTATATCTGGGTCTGGTCAATCTGGCAGTCCTCGGCTGGCTGTGGCTGCGCACCGGCTTCGCGCGCACGTCGCCTCTGTTCTACGTCGCGTTCGGCATGTTGACATTCTGCATCCTGGCGAGTGGCGAGGCGCTGCATGTCGACGGTATGGTGACTCCCCTGCATTTGCCGGACGCCGCGCTGGACAAGCTGCCGTTCTTCGCCAATGTCCGCGCTCCGTCGCGCGCCATCGTGTTCGTCTATCTGTTTCTGGGGATGGGGATCGGCTCCGCAGCGGCCGCGGCCCTGCGGCATCGCCACTTCGCTTCGAAGGCCGGCGTTGCAGCCATGGCGGCGCTTATCGCACTGGATTTCTATCCAGCGAACCTTGCGGCGACGCCTGTTGCGTGTCCCTCCGGGCTCACGGTGCTGAAGACCGACCCGGATCGCGGCTTTGGCGTGCTCAATCTCCCGCTAAGCTATGCCGACGCCGACTCGTACATGCTCGAGCAGGCGTGCCATGGTCGCCCTCTGGTCGACGGCATCACTTCGCGCGAGATGGCAACCACGCTGATCAACCGCCTGTCGTTTGGAGATGTCCCCACGCAGCGAGAACAGCTCATTCGGGCGCATGTGAAATACATCCTGGTGCACCGGCCAAGGAACGGGCTCTATGCGTGGAGCAAGGAACTGCCGCCTGTCGCGCAATTCCGTAAAAACTACCGCGCGGCCTACGACGGTCCGGACATGATTGTGCTGCGCGTTTATTAGAGCAGTTTCGGATCCAATTTACTCACCTTTTGGGTTATGGCCCGCGCAAGGCGGCCACCCAGATGGAAGCGATGTGCGGTCGGCGATGAAGGCTGAGTGGCCCGGTCTCCGCTGTCGCCCCCCGGTCCGCGCGAAGCGCGGCCGGAGGACAGGCTAAGCCGGGCCATGACAAACTTTTTGATTCGGCTCATTCAAAACCAGCTCCAGGACTGCCAATATCGCGCTCGCAGCCGACGGGAACCAGATCGTGAATCAACGGGTCACCGTGCTCAACAACGCTGCCGCCGTCACCATCAATCGCGGTGCGGAACAGTTATTTCCCTTTCGAGCAGACGGGAGCGCGCCGCTCGCGACGGATCAAACGTGCACAGATTGAAACCGTCGACACGCCGGCAATAGTGAAAAAGAACTGGTTTCTGAAGGACCTGCAACGCGAACGCATCATTCAACACGTACGCGGTATCGGGCCGCAATCCATTTTGCAGCACAGCTCTGGGCGTCGATGTGCAGTCGATTGTAAACGCCTTGATGCCGATCCGGCCCAGATATGCGCTGTTGAGCGTCAGATTGGATCGGGCCACCAAACGGGCGAAATGCGGCCACGCCTCAAGTCCTCCCGGTGATGCATTCGGGTCGCACTGCATGGCTGGAAGAATAACAAGATGGCGATGGTGCTGCAGTAGCAGTGTCCAGTCGGCGGAAATCAGCGGATTGGGGTGTGGCTTCTCGGACGCGATTGCAACGTCGTTTCGGAGAGTATGGATGTCGGCGTATTGGAGCAGGAGCGCGGCGGCAAGTACCGCACGTTGCCATGTTATGGATCGAATCGAAATGACAACACCGGCTATTGCCGCAAGAACAAGCAGATAATAAACAGGCCAAAACAGGCGACCGGATGAGCGAAGGGCAGCGAGCCAATAAAAAACCAGGTTAGGCGCGGGAATTGTGAAAAGGACCTGGTTTCCAAACGTTACCTTCAGTGAGAGAGCAAGAACGGTAAAAACCACCGACACGATCACCAGGGGTCTGAGCGATGGCGACCACAGTCCCCGCAGGAATTTCGGCTTTCGGGCGAGTGTGACGGTCAGGAGCAGAAGGATGCCGATGCCCAGATAATTGTATCCTTCATAAGCCTGCCCGCTGCCGATCAACGGGATGTGCTTCAATATCAGCGCGCCCCCGAGAGGATCGATCGGCGACAGGATGTTCATGGAATAATCGGTGTATCCGCCACCGGCGAAGTTCCCGATCGTGACGAAGCCGAATACGGTGAGCGAGGCCAAGGTTGCGGCCGGTATCATCGCTGTCCAGAACGCATAGGAGTGGAGCCATCCCGATAATCCGGACGATGAACGGGATTGGCCGGGTTCCTTCGTCGATGCTGCCTTATCGACAGGCGGTACGTCGTGTTGGCGTTCTTCAAGATGGGCGCGCAAAAGTGCCGCAAACGCCAGCACGTTCGCCATAAAGGCGAAGTAAGGGGAAATTGCCGCCGCGACCACGCAAAGTGCCAGGAACGGCGCCATGTAGCGCGCCAGTCCGCCGGTTTCAGAGGCCGACCTGAAGTAATAATAAATGCAGGCGAGGAGAATCCAATGGGTCGAGTGTGGAAAATGCCCGTACAGGCGGATCGTGAGGATCGGTGAAAGAAGGAAAAACAATCCTCCCAGAAGCGTGACAATTCGGTCCGAAGAAAAAAGCGAAGTAAGCCGGAGGCCGTAATAAGTCTGAAGTACATAGCACAGAGCGGCGTAGAGCCCGAGATACTGAAAGTTTTGGGGCAGAAACGAAGATATGGGGCGAAGAAGGACCCCGATAAGCGGAATGATGTCCAGATTGGAGGCCGATACGCCAGACGGATAATCGAGACGGGTCAGGATGGTTGGAGGAAAGCGCCAAACATGTTCGTGACGCAGGAATTCCCAACCCACTTCATATTGGGCCGCATCACCGGCAAGCCACGATAGATTTAGAGGATTTATTTGGCGCCAACCGATCAGCAACCAGACGTCCAGCACTCCGGCGAGTATTGCCACGCACCAGTACAGCCGCGAGTCGCGCAGCAGGGTTAGTTTGCCAAGACCGACATTCACATCCGGCGAGAAATATCGGATCGCCATCTTCGTCTCCATACTGATCTTGGGCTGCGGTTGCGCTGCAGCTTCTTGACGCGCTGCCGCTCCGTGCGGCCGTGGCGAAACTCGCTGTCGCAGTGACGCCTATCGGCGATGGGATTGTCGCCAAACTTGAAGTGATTCACCTTACGCTCGATGTCGGAAGCAAGGCCGTCATCGTCGTAGCCACGCGTTTGAATCGTTCATGCACACCGTCCGGCTCTTCGCGCGCGTTGGAGGCCGCTACCGCGTCTTCGTGGACAGCCAAGCGACCTGCGTGCAACGCGCGCTGCCAAACGATCGCCGCGACCGCCGGGCATGCGATGAGCGCTGCGGGATGCGCCGTCGGCCACCAGAATGCGCCGAAACTCAAAATCGAGATCGCAACTGCGGCCCATTCTTTCGCGTCGAAGGCGCGGTGTCTGTAGAGGAACGCCCATGCGACAGAGAGAAGCGTAAGGTCGTAAGCCTGGATGTAGGCAGACGCGAGCGGAATGGCTGCGGCAAGGCCAGCGGCCTTCACCGCGAATGCGGCCCGGCTCCGCCAAAGTGCTGCGACACCGATCAGGCAGGCGAGGCTAAGCCCGGCCTGCATGGCCCAGGCAATCCTGTCCGGCACGGCCAGACAGCGCGCGAGGCCATAAAGGCTCTGCAGGTTGGGCAGATAATCGGGGTTCGTGATCATGACCTGCCGGCTCACGATCGAAAGGTCGTGAACGAAAGCCGCGTACGTGTCGAATCCAAACACGGCGCCCGACAGCGCCGTCCAGAATGCGGTGCCGACGCATGCCCAGCCGAATGCGCGCCAATACCCGCCAAAGGCGAGCGCAATCGGAAACAGCACGCCGAGTTGGGGCTTGTAGCTTAAGAGGCCGAGGAGGAAGCCGCTGAGCGCGGGCCGGTGCTCGAGAGTCAGCAGGGCGGCTCCGACGATGGACGCGGTGAGGAACTGGTTCTGCCCGTGCACCATGCCGAACCAACCCCAGGGCGGCGCGGCGGCGAGGAAAAACGCTTCGCGGCGCCTCGCGATCGCGACCGTGACGCCAGCGTGAAGGAGCAGCGTTACATCGTTCAACACGTTGAAAGCCGCCGCATAGGGCAGGCAGGCAAGCGCCGCGGCAACGAAGAGAAAGAGCGGCGGATACCACCACCCCAGCAGATCCCTGAAGGGATGGCCGACCGTTGCGATTTCGGCGGCGTGCCTCAGATGCGGGTCGTAGGCGGCGAGGGGATGTCCTTGCAGCGCGAGCTTTCCGGCCGACCAGAAGGACACGAAATCGTTGACGAGCGGATGGCCGTGAGCATCCACAAGCCAATGATACCATCCGCACATGACCGTGACGGTGATCACAAAGGCGATGCCGAGAGCCGAAGCTGCTACCAGCACGAGTGCTCCGGCATTTAACCGTGAACTGCGGGCGAGCGCGGATTGGGCCGTTGCCATCGCGCAAACACTAATCGAACGTGGTTTTTTTCCTGTTAAGGCGATGCTCCGTCCGCTCCTTTTCCTCCTCCACTTTGGGGAAGGAAAACCGATTGGACGTCGTTTGGTTCAACTTCTGTTCGGCCTCTCGATCTCACGAATGTTCCAGCCAGACAAAACTCGGCAACGAGCTTCCGATTCGCGCCACTCCAGCATTCTTTAAGAAAACCTTAAGACCCGGATTGAATGATCTGCGGGCATCGAATGGCGCGGAAAGAGATGCAGCCGGCGGTTGCAGATCGCTCGACCGCCGTCAGGAAGGAGATGGCGGGTCATGGGAGTTTTCTCGCGCCGGCGCGACGCCGGCGAAAAGTCCGAACGACGCTCTCATTCATTCGCGAGCTGCGCGAAGATCGGGGCGTCAAGGTCAAAGAAAGGTTGCCGCGCACCATTCACATTCGCTTGCCGCGCTTATCCCGAATTTCATCTGTTAATGCCACTCTAAGCCTATCGAGAATGGAAAGGTCGGTCATGCCTGCAAGAACATCACGCCCTCAAACGGGTTCATCCGGGTCGGACTGGCGTCCTCGCAGTGCCGCCGCCCGATCTGCCGTGCATCGTATTCTCCGGGAGTGCGGAGGCGTTACGGCAATCGAATATGCCATGATTAGTGCTTTAATCGCACTGGCGATCGTCACCGCGGTCCATCAGCTCGGCCAGACGGCATTAACGCAAATATTCAACGTGATCGCGAGCGCGCTCTGATCCTGGTTCTGCGGCCGCCGGCCACGCTTGGCGCGCCGCGCGCCTGGATTGGGTGATCGCCGAAGCGCAAGAACCAGCGGGACGTGATCGTTTTCCAGTCAAGGCGACGTTCCGGCGACCACGATGCTTTTCGGGAGAGCCGGTTTCGATTCTGCGGGTGCTTTCTGATTCCTTAGTCCGAATAATGGATATGTGGACAGATGACGACAAAACGATTCCTCGGGCTCGACGGCCTGCGTGGTGTCTGTGCGCTGACTGTTCTTTTCTATCATTGCAGTGATTTTTTCCACAAGGGGCCCATATTCCTCCACGGGTTTCTTGCCGTGGACATGTTCTTCATTCTCAGCGGGTTCGTGATTGCCCTGACTTATGAAGACAGCCTCAGAAGCGGCGGACTGGCTTTCAAATTCCTGTTCAAAAGAGCGCGCAGACTCCTTCCGACCTACTGGCTCGCGGCGGTCATCAATATCGGAATATTCCTCGCGATCGCTGTTTCGGGGATCCTGTTCTTCGAAGATTCGTGGTGGATGGTCTGGCTGTTCATCCCGCTCACGACCCTGTTCCTGATACCGGACTACATCACGCCAGACGGCGCGATCTATCCCGCAATGGATGGCGTGACCTGGTCACTCTTCGTCGAATGGATCGCCTACGCCGCCTATGGGGCTGGCGCGTTCCGGTGGAAAACGTGGCTGATCGCCATGGTGGCCGCAAGCGGATGGGCGTTGATGACGTTTCGCGGTATTCACACAGGTCAGGGCTGGATCGGCGGCGGAGACCGCACGACCCTGCTCACCATCGGCGTCTTGCGTTGCGTACCGGCCTTCGCCGCAGGAGTGGTCATCTATCGGATTCACAGGCACCCATGGTTTCAGCGGCTCCCCGTCGTCTCGACAGAAATTCTGCTTTTATTGTGGTTTTGCATGGCCGCCGTCCCGAGACCGACGGCGACGCCGGTGCTGGACTCGATCATCGCGGTGATCCTCTGCCCGCTGCTGGTATGTCTTTTGATTCGATCGGACCACAAGACGCCGAAGTTCTGCAGGCGAATCGGCGATCTGTCATACCCGCTCTATGTCGTTCACCCCGGAATCATCATGATTGCGACCTACACGCCGGTCTTTGGCCTCTCGCACGGACCGCATCCGTTGAATGCCATGCTGGTGGTAGGTCTTTGCATCGCGCTGGCATGGGGTGTCTCGGAAATCGTCGCGCGCATTCCGCGCCGCCGCGTTGCTCATGTCTCCACGCGCGAATATGCGGGACTTGCTTCCCGACTCCCGCGCGAAGTTGCGTCAGGTGAATTGAATTCCGTGGCGCCTGTGTAGGAGAAGAAGAGACTGTGGGACCTAGTGGTCCGATTCCAACTCTTCATACCTAAAACTTGTCATAGGCCCCCCTGGTCCGCGCGAAGTGGGGCCGGAGGACAAGCTTCACGCGCGGGTCATGACACTCTCTTGGGGAACGACGTATTGGATTCGATCTACCAGACTTTGGCACCTGTCACCATCTGATGGCGCTAAATATGTTCGAGAAGTCGTCGGACCAGGGCGTGTCGCTGCGCTCAGGCTTCAATGCACGCCATCGCTTTTCGGGGGTAAGAAAGCTGAAATCGGCAGGCACTCGCGCGACCGCCACCCATTCCGATGCGCTGGCGCCGCGAGACACTTCTGCCGGGGACGGATCGAACAGTTCGTGCCTGCTGACGGCATCGACGCTTTCAACCAGCGAGGCGAGCACCGGGAGAAGGTGCAGATATTCGTTGCTGATATTGAATAGAACGATTCCTCGCGGCTTCAATTTTTGCAGATAGAGCTCGACCGCCTCCTTCGTGAGAAGATGCACGGGAATGGAATCCGAGCTGAATGCGTCGATGACGATCAGATCATAGGAATGATCGGGCATGGCTTTCAGCGATAGCCTGCCGTCTCCGAGAACGACCTTCGTGCCGGCTCCGCAGTCAGCGAGGTAGTGGAAGCGGCGCGTGTCCCGCGCGATCTGTTCCACCGCACCATCGATTTCGAAAAACGTCCACATTTCTCCGGGCTTGCGGTAGCAAGCGAGTGCACCGGTGCCCAGCCCGATCGCCGCCACGCTGGGCCTGACCCCGGAAAGCGCGAGCATCTGTCCGACCGGTCCCGAGCGGGCATAGTACGCCAATGGTTCGCGCCACAGTCCGGGATCGACGAACTCCGTCCCATGCATTGTCGTCCCGTGAATCAGTGCCGTCTTGCGGCCACCTTCGATGAGCTTGACTTTGATGACGCCGAAAAAATTGCGCTCGGTTTGCAGCACATCGACCGAATTCTGCGCCAGCAAGGCACTGCAAATCACCGCCGCGACGCTGAAAGCGAAGCGAAAGGGTCGCTCGGCGAAGACATAGAGCGCCACTGCACAGGGCACGAGGAGGACGACGCGGCCGATCAGACCGGTCGGTGTCGCGTCGATTGAGCGGTAGGCGATCGCAGCGACGGCCAGCCCCAGCAAGAGCGGATAGACGACGTCACGTAGCGTGAGATTTTTCGGCTGGTTGCTCATCAGGGCGCGCAGTGCGCACGCCGCAGCCAGCGCGAGGTAATATTCGTAATCGGATGAAAAGATCACGGGCGCGACAAGAGCGTTGAAAATGCCGCCTGCGGCGCCGCCGATAGACATGCAGAAATAGAACTCGGTGAGGCCGTTCACTCCAGGCCTGCGTTTTGCCAGTTCCGTGTGGCAGACCACGGCGGTTATGAAAAACGTCAGTAGGTGTGCGCAAGCAACCATGAGGATGGAACCGCGGCGCTCGAAAATCAGCTCCAGCATCATCATCGTTGCGACGAGCACGATGCCGGTGGCTTGCGCTTTCAGAGTCCAATCGGTCTTTAAAAATGATTGCCGTGCGAACGCGACGATGAAGGAGAGCAGATACAGCGCGAGCGGGATCACCCAAAGCAGCGGAGCGGCGGCGATGTCTGTGGTGATATAGGTGGTTACACCCAACAACAGGCTTGACGGCACGAACGCGAGCGCGACCCAGATGAATCGTTGACGCCAGTTGGTTGGCTGTGCGGCCGGAATTGCAGCGTCGGCCGCCGGCGGCGTTGCGTGCCCCTCCGTCCGAAACAAGAACACGCCTGCGGCAATCAGCACCAGGAGCAGGCCTTCATAGCCCAACGTCCAAGCGCCGCTTTGACCAGCCAATGTCAGCGCGGGTTCGAGCAGGACGGGAAACGACAACAGCGCCAGCAGGCTGCCGAAATTGCTGGCAGCGTAGAGAAAATAGGGATCGCCGCTCAGCCTGTGCCCACTGCGAGCGAACCACGCCTGGAGCAGCGGCGCCGAGGCCGACAGGGCAAAGAAGGGCCAGCCCACCGAAGTCACCAACAGGACGAGAAGCCAGGGTATGGGCGATCGGCCCGCAGGTGGTACGAGGTTTTGCGAGACTGCGAATGGCAGGAAGAACAACCCAGCGGCGACTATCGCGCCATGGATCACGAGTTGCCAACGCAGTCGGGGGACCTTGGTGGTCAACAGGTGTGCATAGCCGTATCCGGCGAGCAGCACGAGTTGAAAGAACATCATC
>Ga0210406_10003196_pt1 | contig 18136 bp, 19 predicted proteins | sample IncBWC30MmetaG_FD_155454 | JGI IMG/M metagenome (GOLD analysis project Ga0210406, IMG submission 155454) | Forest soil microbial communities from Barre Woods Harvard Forest LTER site, Petersham, Massachusetts, United States - Inc-BW-C-30-M | ecosystem: Environmental > Terrestrial > Soil >... | reverse complement strand
TGGAGAGCCACGGCTGATCGAAGGACCTCGAAGGACGCCAGCGCCGCCGTTCGAAGGTCAGGATATTTGTTCGGCGTCGAGAGAAGCAGACCAAACATTCGGAAGAACACGGCGGGGTGCTCAATTGCGAACTCAATATAAGTGCGCAATACAATCCGCAGCCGCGCGGCCGGAACTGCCGGGTGGTGTCAGGGATCCACACCGTCTTACCGGGCCCGACCAGGGTGGTGGTGGGCGGGCGGAGGAAGTGGGACAGCACGGGGGTGAGCAGGCGGGGCGCGGTAACCGAGGGCGGCCCGCCGGCTGCGACTGCCTGCTCCGCCGCGTTTGCCAGGCGAGGAAAAGAGGCTGGCCAATCCTGCAGCAATTGCTTGACCGGGCAGCCAGCTTCGGGTCCAGCTCCGATAGTCGCCAGAAGCGGCCGGAGATCCGGATGGCCGGCATAGGGCCCGCGTCTGTCTCCAGGGTGGCCAATGTGAAAGTCTGCATCGCGCGTTTTCCAGACATGATCTGGTCGATTGAATGGCGCGGATCAGTGCTTGCCGGCACACTTTGGGGTTACAAACTTTTGAGGAGCCGACAAATTCCACGAAATCCCGACCGTCTTCCATGAGATCCCGACGTCAAGCCAAAGTGATGCTGCCACCGGACGGCGTCCGCCGCGCTACGCGGCCACTCTGCGTCCTAGCACCTGCTGGCGATCGAGGTGCTGTTCGGTGCAAAAGTGGACAATGCGCTCTCGTGCTGCGGCGCGCGGGCTGAGACGCAACGCGGTCTCGGCGTGCTCGATGGCTCGTTCGGATTGCCCAGCAAAGAGACGCAGAAGGCCGCTGATGGTCCAGCCGCGAGCAAAGCTCGGATTGAGCGCCAGAGCCCGATCCACCAACCCCATCATCGTGCTGATGTCCTCGCTCGAAGGCCCTAACGCCAAGGCCGCGTTGGATAGAGTGATCGGATCGTCTCCCGCTACCTGCAAGGCTCTCCAGGCGAGATCAGCGCTCGCGCTATTGTCCGCTTCCGGATCTTTGCTCCAGCCAGCGATCCAGCGTTCCCCGTGGAAGACTGCGGCCAAAGCGAGCGCGGGTCCGTATTGCGGATCGCGTTCGATCGCCTGATCGAGAAGGCGAAGAGCCTCAGGGGCCGATGACAACTGCATGGCATAGGCGCGCAGGTAGAGGTCATAGGCGGTGAGGTCATTTGTTGGGCGGGTAGCCGAACGGCAGATTTCGGCAGCGTGCAATGCCGGTTCAATCACACCGGCGACACTCACCGCCACCTTGTCCTGAAGCTCGAATATATCTTCCAATGAGCCATCAAAACGGTCGGCCCAGAGATGCGTGCCCGCTACGGCATCGATTAACTGGCCGGTAATACGGACTCTTTGGCCTGCCTTACGGACTGAACCTTCAAGCACATAACGTACGCCGAGTTCCCGTCCAACCTGCTTCACATCCACTGCTTTGCCCTTGTACGTGAAGGTCGAATTCCGAGCTATCACGAATAACCAGCGGATGCGCGATAATGCGGTGATGATTTCCTCGACCATGCCATCAGCGAAATATTCCTGCTCGGGGTCGCCTGACATGTTCGCGAAGGGTAGCACCGCAATCGAGGGTTTATCGGGCAGGGCGAGGGCTGGCCCGCTTTCGGTCGGCGTCACTTTGGGCTTGTTCTCAGCGGTGGCGAGCCGCACTCGGTAGACCCGCACCGGGCGAGCAATGTTCTTGAGGTTCTGTTCGCCGAGATCGTCGAAGGTGAGGTCGAGACGCCCCGCTACGTCCTCTTGAACGCGGGCCGAAACGCAGATGCCACCCGGTTCGGCCAAACCTTCGAGACGAGCAGCCACGTTCACGCCGTCACCGAAAATGTCGCCGTCCTCGACAACGATATCGCCGACGTTGATGCCCATGCGAAATTTGACGTGTTTCTCAGCGGCGATGTCCGCATTACGTTCGGCCATCCCGTTCTGAACCTCAGTCGCACACCGCAGGGCATCGACGACACTGGCGAACTCGGCCAGCAACCCGTCCCCGGTAGTTTTGACGATTCGCCCTCGATGTGCGCTGATCTTGGGATCGATCACGTCGGCGCGGATCGATTTTAGCCGGTTGAGGGTACCTTCCTCGTCCTCTCCAATTAGCCGGGAATAACCCGCCACATCGGCGGCGAGGATTGCAGCAAGACGGCGGGTCTGGCTCACGTCGCTTCGCCAGCAGCCAACCGCAGGCCCGACACGAATAACTCGCGGTCCTCGGGCTTGCGAAAAAGCAGATCGTTCGGCACGACCAGACCGGTAATGGCGCGCAGCCGGGCGATGATGTCGCGCGCTTCGTCGAGCCGCCCCATATGGGCATAGCACGCGGCAAGAGTGCGGTAGGAGGCGGGAAAGCCTGGATGGTCTTGAACGGATAGGAGCAGCTTTGATACCGCTTCGTCAAACTGGCGTTTGAAGAAATAGGCCATGCCCATCACACCCAGCGGTACACCGACACGTTCGCGTGGGCTCAGCCGAAGCGCGGTTTCGACATGCTCAATCGCGAGATCGTGTTCACCTGCAAAGATCCTGATGAGGCCACTCAAATTCCAGCCGCGGGCGAAGCTCGGGTTGAGCGCGAGCGCGCGGTCGACCAGTCCCATCATGGCACCGATGTTCTCGCCCAAATTCGCCATCACGACAGCGGCGTTGGCGAGGATGCGCGGGTCGTTCTCTCCCACTTCGAGCGCCCGCCGCGCGAGTTCGATGGCCTTGCGACGGGATGTATCCGGCTCTTCGGTCCAGCCGTCTCTGACGAACGTCATATGGCAGTACGCCGCCCAGGAAAGTGCGGGCCCGTAATGCCGATCGATTGCGATCGCCTGATCGAGCAATCCCAGAGCTTCGAAAATCCGCTCTTTCGTTATTGGAAAGAAGATCGCAAGCGCGCGCAGATAGAGATCGTAGGCGGTTAGATCGGTCATTGCACGCGCGGCAGATCGGCGCATCTCGGCTGCCAGCAATGCCGGTTCGATGATTCCGGCGACGCTGAGAGCGATTTTGTCCTGAAGGTCGAACACGTCCTCCAGAGAGCCATCGAACCGGTCGGCCCAAAGATGTGTGCCGGTGACAGCATCGATCAATTGCCCGGTAATCCGCAACCGCTGGCCTGCCTTGCGCACGGAGCCTTCAAGGACGTACCGCACCCCTAATTCGCGCCCGACCCGCTTCACGTCGAAGGACTGGCCTTTGTAGGTAAAGCTCGAATTGCGGGCGATGACGAAGAGCCAGCGAATGCGTGAGAGAGCGGTGATGATTTCCTCAACCATCCCATCGGCGAAATATTCCTGTTCGGGATCGCCGCTCATATTCTGAAACGGTAGCACCGCTACGGAAGGCTTGTCGGGAAGCGGCAGCGAAGAGCCTACAACCGGCGTGAAGGTCGGCGGGGTCTCGTTTCCGATCCGGTATGCCCTGATCGGCTGAGCGATATTTTTCACCTCCTGTTCGCCGAGGTCGACGAAGCCTAGAGCCAGCTTTGTCCCGATGTGGTCTCGAACAGCACCCGAGACGCAAATCCCGCCCGGCTCCGCAAGAGCCTCCAGGCGGGCCGCGACATTCACGGCATCGCCGAACAGGTTGTCGCCCTGAACGATGATGTCGCCGACGTGGATGCCGATGCGAAATCGCATCTGCTCACCGGCTGGTCGGCTTGAATTCTCCTTTGTGATCGCCTCCTGAACCGCCGTAGCACATTGCACGGCATCCACGGCGCTGGCGAAATCAACCAGAACGCTATCGCCCGCCGTGTTGAAGATCCGGCCCCGATGCGAGGCGATGAGGCGATCGATGATGACCCGATACGCGGTGAGGGTGCGAAGGGTGCCGACCTCATCGAGCCCCATGAGGCGGCTGTAGCCTTCGACATCGGCTGCGAAGATCGCCGAGAGCTTTCGTTCGACCGAGTGCGCTTCCAACCTCGGCACCTCCCCGAGCCGAGTATAGCCCGACCGGATGCGAGATCCGAGGGCTTCTCCGCCCATTCTGGGAGCCGCTGATCAGCCCTCTCGGACTCGGACAGGTTTTTTTTCGCATCGTCCGAAGGGGACCGTCACCCATGGGCTCCGGGGAGGGTTCCTGCGGAGGCGAGGTTCCTGCGTCGCACGAGGCCGAATGAGAAGCCCCACGCCACTTCGCGGGGTGATGACGACGGTTGCAGGAAACGTTCACAGGGCTTGTCCGCCGTTGGGCATAAACCCCGCGATGGATGCACCGGACGAAGCTCCGCCGTCACCACCGACCTGCTTGCCGACAAAGCCAAGAAGCATACCCGTGATGCACGCGACCCCAGTTATCTGGAGGAGCGCTAATCCAATCGCTGAAAAGGACAAACAGAGGGAGGTTGATATGCCGATCTTCGTCACGCAAGGCCGGTTTACGCGGGAATATATTAAAGGCGGTCTAGCCAAACCCGAGGACAGGCACGCGGCCATATCGAGGCTCTGTGAGCAGTCGGGAGGCAAGCTGCTCAATTTGTATTTCACACTGGGCCACTACGACTTCATCGTCATCTCGGAAATGCCGGATGCAAAAGCTGCGTCGGTGCTTTCCTTCGTCGCCACAGGCGGCGGCGGCATCGAAGGCGCGGTGACGACAGAAGCCTTCACCACCGCCGAGGCAAAAGACCTGTTTGAACGGGCAGGAAAAATCGCAGGCTCCTATAAACCAATGGGAGCTTCATAAGAGAGCGTCGCTTACCGGTGATTGAAGAACGGGAGCCCGACCTTCCACGGTTGGGCTGCCGTTATGGGTAAGGCTGTCGTATAAGCCAGGGCTTTCGGGGCTCCGACCCCAATAAGGGGCGGGGCCACCGGCCTGATTGAGCTTGCCCCAAAACTTCCCCTAATCGACAGGTCTATACACTGCCTCGCTGGGAAAACTCGGAACGGGAGGAGAAGGCAATGACCAAGATCCTGGACGAAGTGCTGGCTGCGAATGCCAAATATGCCGAGAATTTCGGGGACAAAGGCAGCCTGCCGTTGCCTCCGAGCCGCCATTTCGCGATCCTCACCTGTATGGATGCGCGGCTTGATCCGGCAAAATATGCCGGTTTACCAGAGGGCGACGCCCATGTGATCCGTAATGCTGGCGGTCGAGCGAGCGATGACGCGATCCGGTCGCTGGTCATCTCGTACAAGCTCCTCGGCACCCGCGAATGGTTTGTCATCCACCATACGGACTGCGGGATGCTGCTGTTTACAAACGATGATATGCGCAGTCTATTAGCGAGCAGTTTGAAGACAGCGACATTGGACCAAAGTGGCTGGCACGACTCGGGCGAAGGGCCTGGATCTACAGAAGGCAGCTATATCAACTGGCTGACATTCACTGATAACGCGACGAGCGTCGTCGAGGATGTCATGCGTATCCGATATCACCTACTGGTCCCCAATGACATTCCGATTTACGGCTACATCTACGATGTGAAATCCGGAAAACTCGTAGAAGTTCCGGAAGCGATGACGGCTGGTACAGCGTGTTAGGCGAAAACAATACGGGAGAGGTCGACGATCACGGCGACTGCTGATTGCTCTTGGGCCACCGAGCAACATATCAGATGAATGGCCTTTGATCGGTTTTCAGAATCGCGAGTTGTAAGTGGCTCGGACGGGAAGTTGACAAGAATGCGTTTCACACTGCGTCGTGCCACGGCCTGCGATGCGAAGGCAGTCGCGAATGTCTTTTCGGCCTCGTTCCGGCTGCTGACCTTCCTGCCGATCTTGCACACGGTCGAGGAGGACAGGCGGTATATTCAAAACGTGATCCTAAACGAATGCGAGGTCACGGTTGCGGAAGATGAAAGCGGGATCGTCTCATTTCTCGCGCACCAGGGAGAGGAGGTCCGGTTGTTACGTACCCGGCCAGATCGGATCGGCATGGGTGCGGGCACGCAATTAATCGATGCAGAAAAGGCCAGCGGGATCGGTGCGCTCGAACTGTGGTGCTTCGAGGCGAATGAGCGTGCAGGACGCTTTTACGAAGCACGAGGCTTTCGTGCGATCCGTTTTACCGACGGGGCGCACAACGAGGAGCAGATGCCCGACATTCGATATCGGTGGGAACGATAGGTGCACCGTCGCCACAGATTTTCCTGCCTCGCCACGGGTCGGGAGCTTTATCTCAAAAGGCCGTACGAGACATAACGCACCGACAAAAGAGCGAATTCTTGGTACATGGTCGCGATGACGAAATCCGCTCGCACGAACCCTACGGACACGCTCTCTACCCGCCGAAGGGTTAAACCGGCTTCTCCACCGGCCTGGATCAAACCGCAACTCGCCGCGCTCGCTGAGAGGGCACCTGACGGCCCCGACTGGCTGCACGAAATCAAATTCGATGGATATCGGATGCACGCCCGGCTCGACGCTGGGAGGGTGCAAATCCTGACTCGCCGCGGCAACAACTGGACAGAGAAATACCCGGCCATCGCGAAATCCATTGCTGGGCTCCCGGCGCGGAACGCCTACCTTGACGGCGAACTTTGCGGCGTGCGCCCTGATGGTACGACGGCATTCAACCTTATCCAGAACGCGACTGATACGGTGAGGGATCGCTGGTCTTCTTCCTCTTCGACCTGCTGCACTTGGACGGCGAGAACTTGACCGCGCTGCCGCTGGTGGACCGCAAGACCCGGTTGGCATCTCTGCTGAATGGTGCGCCGAACTCGCTGCGATATAATGATCACCAGATCGGTCATGGCCCAGCCTTCCACCGGTTGGCCTGCGAACACGGCGTTGAAGGCATCGTCTCGAAACGCATCAATGGCCGGTATGAGCCCGACCGGCGCACTTTGCTCAAGGTCAAGTGCCTCAATCGGGAAGAGTTTGTCGTCGTCGGATGGAGTGATCCTGAGGGCAGCCGCCATCGGATCGGGGCGTTGCTCTCGGCTATTACACACCAGAACGGCAGACTCATCTATGCAGGCCGGGTCGGCACAGGAATGCCCGTCGCCGAGTTGGAGCGGTTATGGCAGCGCCTTCAGCCCTTAATGGTCGACAAAATGCCGCTGGCCGAGTCGCCACCGCGAGGCACCCGGTTCGGATCGCCGCTGGTGCTTAGCGGGGTCCATTGGGTGCGGCCCGAAATGGTCGTCGAAGTCAGCTATGTGGAATGGACGCCTGACGGGCTGCTGAGACATGTCGTCTACCTGGGGGAGCGCGAAGATAAGTTGGCCAAGGAGGTGCGCCGCACCCCACCCCACGTCGACGAAAATTGATCAAAGTATGGTTGGCCCCACCGATCTTCATAGACCCACCTATTCGCAGGCTGGCGCACAATTTGGCTACGCCATGACCTGGACCATGTTGTTCACGTGGCCGCTGGTGGCGGCGATCCAGGAGATCAGCACACGCATTGGTCGGGTCACCGGAAAAGGGATCGCCGGCAATACCGGCCCCGTGTCCCTATTGCGACTGATCGTTTCGCTGCTTCTTGTCGCCAACATCATCAACCTTGGTGCCGACCTCGGAGCGTGCTCGCGGTTCCGGTGCTCGCCGGTTCGGCGGCTTATGCCCTTGCGGAGTCGTTTGGCTGGCCAAGCAGCCTTGGTCGCCAGCCCCGTCTGAGCAGGGAACTTATATTACTTGTCAATACCTGCGAGAGTAAGCACTCCGAGCAATGCGAACACCGCAGCCGCCGTGATGCGGATAGTCCGCACCGGCAGCTTATCGGCAATCCGGTTCCCGATGAGCACCGCCGGGATATTCGCAAGCATCATGCCGAGGGTGGTGCCCAGGACAACGGGATAGAACTGCTCGAATCTGGCCGCGAGGCCGATAGTTGCGATTTGCGTCTTGTCGCCGATCTCGGCGATGAAGAAGGCGACGAGGGTCGATAGGAACGCGCCCGAGCGGGTGATTGTTTTGGCTTCGCCCTCATATTTGTCCGGGAACAACGCCCAAACGGCGACTCCGAGGAACGAAATCCCGAGCACCCATCGCAGCCATGATCCGGTAAGCAGGTTGCCGAATACGGTGCCGGCGAGGCCGGCTGCGGCATGATTGGCGAGGGTAGCGAACAGAATGCCGAAGATGATCGGCAGCGGGCGCAGAAACCGCGCCGCGAGGATTAGCGAGAGGATTTGCGTTTTGTCGCCGATTTCGGCGAGGCCCACGACCAAGGACGAGACGAGGAAGGCTTCCACACGGCACCATCGGGAGTCGGGCGGGAGACGAACCTTGGCACGGTCTCTCCGCCCGACTCGGGTGCAGAAACCGATGCCAAAGGTCTCGCCAAACCCTCCGGGCCGTCTGCGCCATGGCCGAAGCCAAGTATGTTGACGCAAACCCCGCGTTGACGCGGGCGGCTACTCCCCGATGACCAAATCAGTGTCGCACAAATACGGCAGGAATGCACGAACATCTGCTGCTATGAATGTTCTCCCGGACAGCGCTGGACCTCAACGGTGATGTGGCTCAATCCCTCGATGCCGGCGAGCCGGGACTTATAGACGGCGGGCGGCTCGGGCCGATCCGAAACCAGCGACACCACGGCAGCGTTATGGCCGGGTCCGACACGCCAAAGGTGGAAGTCCGAAATCCGATCACCGCGTTCGGCTTCGAGGCGGTGAGCGATTTCGCTTGCAATTCCATCCTCGGTTTTCATGTCAAGCAGCACGACTCCCGAAGCGCGGATTAGATTCCGCGACCAATTAGCGATGACCAGCATCCCTACGATGCCCATCACCGGGTCCAGCCACACCCAACCGAGGACGCGCCCGGCGGTGAGGCCAATCAGCGCCAGCACGGAAACCGCCGCATCGGCTACGACATGGACATAGGCGGCGCGGAGATTGTGGTCGGCATGACGATGGTGGTGGTCGGCGTGGTCATGATGGTGGTGGCCCTCATGCGGCGCATGGTCGGCATGATCCTGGCCGTCATGTAGGAGCCACGCGCTCAACAGGTTGACGATAAGACCGAGCGCGGCGAGCGGGATCGCCTCGTCGAAGGCAATTGGCACCGGATGGGTCAGCCGCTCGATGCTCTCGTAGCCGATCAAGAGTGCGATCATTGCCAACACGAGCGCACTGGAAAATGCCGCCAGATCCCCGAGCTTGCCAGTGCCAAAGACGAACCGTTCATCTCGCGCGTGGCGGCGGGCATAGGCGTAGGCGAAAGCAGCGATGACGAGCGCCCCGGCGTGGGTAGACATGTGCAGCCCATCCGCGATGAGTGCCATTGATCCCCACAGCAACCCGCCGACGATCTCCGCAACCATCATCGCGCCGCAAAGCGCAACAACCGCCCAACTGCGACGCTCGTTGCGGGCGTGGTCCTCGCCGAGAAAGACGTGTTCATGACGCCAGGAATCGAGCGAATCTGCATGCATTTCAATTACCCCGTGTCAGTATTCTACGTGGATACGCGCACCCTCAAGCCTCCGCTGCCGCCTGTTCGGCTTGCCAGTGGGCGGCGGTGACGAATGGTTCAAGGCTCATTCGACCAATGATCCTAAATCCGGCAGTTGGCTGGGCTCTCCGCTGTGTGACGTGGGATGGACAACCGGGGATTGCGGTTCAGGCGGGGTTAAGTCGAATGGGCGGTTCGAGCTGCCGGCCGTGCAGATAATGTCGCAGTGCTTCGCTGAGGATGCGATACCACCGCCCGAGCGCGTCCAACTGCTCCGCACTTTGCCGCAGTCGGGCCATGAAGCCGGCGATCCGCAGATAAGCCCGGCGGGCCAGATGTTGCTCGCCGTGCGTGCTGCTGACCGTCAGCCTCACCTGGCCGGCATGGTGGGTTCGCCGCGCCAAGGCGGTGAGCAATAGAGGCCGGCTGGTTATCGCCTCACGATGATGCTGCGGATCGGCGAGGCGCACGAATAGGCTCCACCAGTTGTAGATCAGCGCCACACTGCGCGCCAGCAACCGGCAGCGTTTGAGATCCTGCGTCGTGAAGCCGCCCCAGCCCCATTGGTTCTTCAACTCGTCGAACGTGTTCTCGCAGTCTGCCCGATCGCGATACAACTGACCGAGGGTCAGGATCTCGCTGTCGAGCGAGGTCACCAACGCGGCATATTCCCAGACCTGCCGATCCGGACCGACCTCGGCAAAGCCGAGCCGCGGCTGCGCCGGGTCGCCGTGATCGACGATCGCCAGCGGACGTTTCAGTTGACGCCGCAGCAGAATGACCCGCCGCTGCCGGCTCCAACCTTCCAACCGCAGACTGGTCTCCTTGCCTTGCCAGCCCTGGCCGGCATCCGACCAGTCAGACTGGGCCATCGCCCGTTGCAGTGCCCGGCTGACATTCTTCGTCGTCCGCAAGCGGAACAAATAAGCCAGGTTGCGTTGCTCGGCCTGTGCCATCACCGGCTCGATGCCCCAGGCGAGGTCGCCACGCAGCAGCGTCGGCCAACGGCCCCGGTCCCACCGGTCCAGCAACGACCACAGACCGCCCGTGGCATGCTTGACGTTGTGCTGGTCGCCGGGCTGCACATCCACACTCAGCACCAGTCGCAGGTTCGACAGCATGTAGGTGTGATAGCAGTGCGACGGCCGACCGGGCTTGTGCGGATTGTAGCCGAGTTCGGCACCCTCCTGCTCCCCATACAGCGGCTTGATCGTAGTGTCGACGTCCAGCACCCACGGCTCGTCCAGCAGCGGTGCAACAGAGTAGGTCAAGATGGCTTTGCAGCCAGGTCAGCCCCGGCGCTTCGTCGATCTTGCCGAGGTTGCGGCGCACCGCGTCCTCGCTCAGCACCTTGCGCATGCCCAGCAGCGGCGGGTTCACCGGATCGCCGCGCAGCGCAGTGATGTGAGCGTAGCGCCGATGACCCGCCAGAACCGACAGCAGCACGGTACCAAGCAGATCGCGCTTGCGCGGGGCATTCGGGCTGCTGAGCGACAATGGGCAGTCCGCTACCCAGCCATCGAACAACCCGCCCTGCTTCAGGTACTCGATGAAGAACGGCAGCTGGCCGAATGGCGTCACCGGCGCCGTCGCGTCCCACTCCACGTGAACCCGACCGCCGTAGGTGTCGGCAACCGCCGACCACGCCTCAATCTCAGGTTGCTCACCCTCCGGGTGAACCACCACACTCGTCGTTTCTGTCCTCATCGCGGTGGTTTCCGCCGATTCGCCCCATCGCGCAATCATCTAACTGCCGGATTTAGGATGATCTGTTCGAGAGCCGCGTCGTTGCGGCTTGGTGAAACAAGAAGGGCGCTCACCGTGACCTGTGGCGAGTTTTCGAGGTTTTCGCTGGTCAGGCGGCGAAGACCCAACGCCGCGCTCGCCGCCGCCTGGAGCAGCAGGGCGCGGATATGTGCCTCTTGCTGGCCCTGGCACCGTAATTCGACGGAATAGCGGGTCTCGACTTCCGCAGCGCCAAGCGGCTGCCTGTTGACGAGGCGAACCAGCGGACGCAGGAAAAGGTTTGTCAGCAGGACAAAGGCGGCGGCGATCACACTCGCTATTAGCTGGCCGGCACCCGCGAAAGTTCCAACCATCGCCGAACACCAAAGGGTCGCGGCGGTGTTGAGGCCGCGAATGTTGATGCCTTCGCGCAAGATCACGCCAGCGCCGAGGAAGCCGATCCCGGAAACGATCTGCGCGGCGACGCGCGTTGGACTGCTATCGGCGGAAACTGTCATCGAGAATACGACGAACCCGGCAGCCCCGACCGAAACGAGCGCATTGGTCCGAAGGCCCGCCATGCGCTGCCGCCATTGTCGCTCGAAACCGATGATAGCGCCGAACAGAAGCGCGGTGCCGAGACGGAAGGCGATTTCCCGAGGGTCCATCGGTGCGCCCCTTGTTCAAAACTCTATGTGAGCGCGGACGCCGAAGACCGAGACCGGGCCGCGCTCGCGGTTGTAGGCAGGATTGTTGATGAATTGATAATCCAGCGTCAGCTTGGCACCGCTGAATGCCGCAAAACTGTAATAGGTCTCGAAAATGCTTTCAGGACCGGAACGCAACAGCCTCCCATCGCCGACCAGAATGCCAAGACCGCCAGCGGCAAAGAATCGCTTGGCAGCCGACGAAGCTTCATTCACCGCCAACGCGACCCCAACTGTATCGTCGGGTCGCCCCCAACGCTGTCCGGTCAGCGACAAGCCAAACGAGACCGTCTTGTTGATGTCCGTGAACTCGAAAGCTTCGTATTGGCCCTGCGACCAGCCGGCGCGCTCAAACATGCCAATATCGTCGGCGAGTTGCTGTTCGAGATTGAGGCTGAAACCTGATTTGTTGTGGCTCTTTCGGACGGCGGCGATGTCCGCTGGCAAACCCGTCTGTAAGGCGATAGCCGTCGCCTCGTTGTAGCTGCCCATCCGACCGTGCGAGAGGAAGCCGAGCAGCTTGAGCTTGCCGGGCTGGCCAAAAAGCGCGTGCCGTTCCTCCAGTTCCTCATCAAACTGGTATTGGTCGAAGACTTGCGGATCGAGCGCCTTGCTGTTCGGAGTTTTCGACAGATCGAACAGTCCGCTTCGGATCGTCCACCAGTCCTGATACCACTCGACGGCTGCTCCATAGGTGTAGCCCCAGGCGTCGGCGGCGTAATCGAACGAGCCGGCATCGATGATCGACCAGTTCATGAAATCGGCTCGCGGATCATGGGCGTAGCGGTTCGTATCGAAGACATCGACGACCCCGAACTTTCCCAACGTGAGGACGACGCGATCGGCGGTTTGAGTGCCGGCAAGTTGGTTCAGGCCCGCCTCGATGTTCGAGGGTTCGCCGCCCAGGTTGATCGTCTGGCGGAGGAAGGCACGCGGTAACCGGGGATACGGATTGGCGGCTCCCACCTTGTAGGCTTCCCCACTCGGAAATCCTGCCACGCCAAGCGTGTCCGAAAGACCGAACCCCTGATCGATCTCCGGGTTCACCCACACCTCAGCGCCATTCCACGGACGCAAACCGCCATAAAGGGTAATGTCGAACGTCTCCCGCGCCTGCTGATGCGCATCGAGGCTGTTCGGTCCACTGAAGGCCGATGGAAAGCCGGGATGGTATTGGCCGACAAAGGTGGATTGAGCGTGGAGGCCCCAATCCTCGCTGCCTTCGTCCCCGAGAGCGGGCGGGAGATCGCACAGGCTCAAGCCCCCGACCACCGCGGACAACAGCCGCGCGACGAGACGGCACACGGTCTTCGTCCGCTCATTAGCCTGCCCCGACCGCGAGATCGACGATCCGCCAGAGCACCAATCCCCCGGCCACGACGAGATAGCCTCGAAGAATGGCGAGCCATATCCGGGTCAGCGGCGTCATGTGAGCGGGTGGTGGCAGTTGATCGAACGACGGCATACGCCAAATCATCCGCCCAAAGCTGTCGGTCCAGACACCGCGATCCTCCCGCCGGATGACGAGCAACGCCGCCGCGATGACGATCGTGAACAACACTCCGCCGCCAAGGATCGCCAAGATCGTGGCCTCGCTCATACCGGGAAAGAGAACTGACGCAGTGAGAATGATCGACAACATCACCAGCACGGCGATCACCGTGCCGGTGAAGACGTTAAGGCCCCGTCCGTTGACCCAAGGCCCGAGCACACCTTGGTCGTTGCACAGCAACAGCAGAAACACGGTCGCACTTGGAAGCAGTACACCGGCTAATGTCTGAACAGCGTTGGTCAGCAGCCCCAAGGGCGTGCCCGGCGTCAGCACCAGGGCAGCCGCCAACGCCACGAGGCCCCCATAGACGGCGTAGAATGCCTTGGCCTCTTTGGGCTTGCGATGCAGCGAATGGCGCAGCGACAGCACATCGCCAATCGCATAAGCCGTCGATAGCGAGACAGCCATCGCGCCAATCACGCTGGCATCAATGAGGGCGATGGCGAAGAAGACACCAACAATGTGTCCGGCGTATTTGCCGAGACCAGCGGCAACGGCACCGGCATCCTGGAAATTGCCGAACTCTGGACGGCCCGCGAAAGCCGCCGCCGTAAACGCCATCATCGCCACCGCTCCGACGATCACGAGGACGATGCCGATCCACAGATCAGCACGTGCATAGCGGATGAAGCGCGGGGTGATGCGCTTGTCGATGACGTAGCTCTGCTGGAAGAAAAGCTGCCAGGGTGCAACCGTCGTGCCGACGATAGCGATGATCAACAGCATGATTTCGCTGAGCTTTCCTTCCTCCGGGAGCTTGGGAACCACGAAATCGTACGCGATCTGGCCGAACGGCGGATGAGCCCATAGGAAGATCGGGATCAGCAATAGACTGCCGAAGACGAGCAACATCGAAAACCGCTCGAACCTCCGAAAATCTCCGGTTGCGGCGGCAGCAATGATGACCGCCGCCGAAGCGATGACGCCGAGTTCTCTCGGTAGTCCGAGATAGTTGAGCGCCAAGCTGATGCCGATGAATTCGGTAATAATCGTCAGGGCGTTTAACAGGAACAGATCAATGACGCTGAACGTACCCCAAAACTTGCCAAACCGTTCCAGGATCAAACGGGCGTGTCCGACACCGGTCACAGCACCGAGCCGCAGGACCATTTCCTGGTTCACATAGAGCACCGGGATCAGCAACAGCAGCGTCCACAGCAGAGTGGTCCCATAATCCTGCCCGGCCTGCGTGTAGGTGCCGAATGCCCCGGCATCGTTGTCGCCGACCATGACAATGAGACCCGGCCCGAGGATGGCGAGCAGCGTCCGCAGACGCGCCCACCAGCCCCGCCGCGGTGCAATATCGCCGTGCGGAATGGTGCCGAAGGCACCCCGAATGTCGCCGATATGAGCGTCGTCAAGGACGGCACCCCGGCGCGCTCCCAGGCGGGGTTCAGTGGCCGACATTATGTGCACCGCGCTCACGAAAGGTTCGGCAGGTTCGTTCGGATCGAGGATGCAGGATCGGGGGATATGTCCGACTCCCAGGCGCAGACGAGCCGACCATCGGCATCACGATGCCAATGACAGACAAGCCGCTGCGCCGAGACCGGCTTTGCCTCAAGCGCGAATAGAAGAACAAGATTGGTCGCGTTCGGCGCTACAATACCCGGCGCGATAGCCGGGCGGACATCGAGGTTTTCGGCAGTCATTCTCTCCGCCTCCTTACTCAGATCGGTTGCACCGACCCAGGAGGCACGAGAGCGGGAGGGCGCTTAGATCAAGCGCATCTCCCGAACCTCACAGATCTCCTGGGCATTTGACCCAGCCGGGATCACGATCGCGCTGCGACTGTGGTCCTCGGACGGGGCGTTGCTAGGTCGTGGGTTCATCAGATCCCTTAATGGTTGCATGGCACGCCGACATAAGCGGATGCCGATCGCGGATATAAACCCCCCGAGAACGAGATCAAGCGGAAAATCGTGGCGAGCGCGAAGGTGCGACGACGCCGTTACGCATTCAACCCTCGCGGAGCCTAATCCGGTCGCTCATGACGAAAAGTTGGGCGGATCGACCTCAGCAGGACGCGACCCGGATGCTACTCAAGGGGGCACAAAGCGGGCACGACCCCAAAGGCATCGATCAAGCTCGGCAATCTCGGGATGGGGCTTGAAATTGCTCCCAGCGGCGCTCTGGTGGCTGCTGGGGCGGCATATCAACTCGGGGGAGGAAAGCAATGCGAAGGCGCTCGCGGTCCACTCCCACCATCACCCGAGCAAGCGATCGCACTGCTCGAACAAACGGTTATCCCCCATTTCGAATACCTGATTCGGCTGAAGACCGAAGGAAAGATACTGGCGGGCGGTTTGCCGGTTGGTGACCGCGCATTCGTGTTCATTATCGAGGCTCCCTCGCATGACGACGCCGACCGCATCGTCCGTGACATGCCCGCGTGGGGCCTCCTCGAATGGAAAGTGACACCGCTGCAAAGCGTCGAGGCGCGCGCCGAGATGGAGCGGAAGGTCGTGCAGGCGTTGAGGTCCGCCCGCTGATTATCAAGCTTAATAGGGGTCGATCCTTCGCAAATACGGGATACGGCGACCAACAACAGGTTTTCTCCGGGGGAGGCAGTCCATGGATCTCGGTCGAAAAGGGGTGTTTTGGTTTACCGATGCGCTGACATCGGCGCAATTGGTCGAATTGGCCCAACGCACTGAAGAGCTTGATTACACCGCCTTGTGGTATCCGGAGGCGCTGGGCTATGAATCCTTCAGTCTGGGCAGTTTCCTGCTCTCCCATACAAATAAATTGATCGTCGCCAGTGGCATAGCCAATATATACGCCCGCGATGCGGCTGCGACAAAGCAGGGTCAGCACACATTGGCAAAGCTGTACGGCGGGCGGTTCCTCTTGGGGTTGGGGGTCTCGCACCCACCGATGGTCGAGAACGCTCGTGGCCATCAGTATCGCCAGCCTGTGGCAACGATGCGAGCTTACCTAGGCGACATGGACAAAGCAGTAGGGATAGCGCCTTCGCTCGACGAGCCGCCGCCAACAGTGCTGGCAGCCTTAGGCCCCCAGATGACGGCCTTGGGGGGTCGCCGGACGAATGGTGTGTTCCCGTATAACGTTACTCCAGAGCATACAGCGCGGGCACGGGCGATAATCGGCCCGGACAAATGGCTCTGCGTCGAGCAAAAGGTGCTTCTCGTCACTGACCCCTCCAAGGCACGGGCAGTCGCGCGTCAGGTCATGACGTTTTACCTGCCACTGACCAATTACCGCAACAACTGGAAACGCTTGGGATTTAGTGACGAGGATCTGGCACGTGGCGGCAGCGACCGCTTTTTGGACGCCATGGTGGCTTGGGGAAACGAAGCCGCAATTCGACAACGTGTACAGGCACACTTCGACGCCGGGGCCAGTCACGTCTGCATCCACCCCTCAACCCGAATGGGCAGCCACTACCGGACATCAATGCGCTCAAGGCGCTCGCGGGCTAGAGCGGCGAACGGGGTATCCTTCACCGCACGACAGGCCAAAACTCATCGCGGGCGTCTTTGATATCGAGACCACAAGCCCGAACCCCGATCGCGACAAAGTTCGTCGAGCTTGGCATCGTCTGCCTTGGGGGCACCCCGCAGGCCGCAGATGCGGCAACTGCTTTAGACACCAGCCCCGGCCTTCAAGGTCGATCCGGCTGGCCCGATTTAGACCAACTGTACCCTCGCGGCTTCAGGCCCCTTGCGGCCCTCGGCGACATCGAAGGTGACGCGTTCACCTTCATTGAGGGCCGTGAGCCCCGATTGTGCGAGAGCCGAGATATGGACGAATGCGTCCTTTCCACCACCATCCCGAGCGATGAAGCCAAAGCCCTTGTCGGCATTGAACCATTTCACGGTGCCGGTCCCTCCGCACGGTGTAAACCCGAAGATGGCCCGCCCGATGTCGCCTTTCGGAATGGCTCGCCGTGGTGCCACCGGAGGAGTGGTATGGGCATCGACGCTCAGAACCTCAATACGTCTGGCCCTTCCCGTCTGGGACCAACGCGCGTACGTCGAGCCCGTCACCCAGCGGCATGTTGCGGATCGGGCTCTGTCCGCTCAGGGTGGAAAGCTGACCTTAGGCGGTCAGACCCGGATCGACACTGTTGCACCGATTCCAGACGTTCCCGCCCTCACCCCGGAACGGGGAAATTCGGACCCAAACCGGTCATCTACGGTCGGTCACTGCGACGCGCTTGTGGCACCTGAAGGGCCAAGCCTTTTCAAAAACGCCACAATGTGCTCGCCTACCTCGTCAGGTTGTTCGAAGACCATGTTGTGCCCGCAATTGGGAATGCCAACCAGCCAAGTCTTCGGACGTTTTGTGGCGACGTTGAAAGCGTTTTGCGGGACGGCCACTTTATCCTCCAAGCCTTGAACCACGAGCATCGGCGCAGTGCCACCCTGCCACCATTCGTCGAGCGGTGTCCGGTTGCTGACGGCAAGTTGTGCGCTTGCCACCTCCGGATGGAAGCCGCCGAGTCCCAGCTTTGATTTGTCGGCATTGGCTTTAGCGAAATTCAAGGCGCTCAGTCTCAGCCGTTCCTCCTGGCCAATGTCAGGCTCGATCATGCGTCTATAGGCGTTCTGCACCTCTTCTGATGGCGGAATCTCCCCGCCGCACCCCATCGCGATCAGACCGAGCACTCGGTCGGGCTGATCAGCGGATGCGGTCCGCATAATGCGCTGGCCGTAGGTCCTTCCTGCGAGGTGGACCTTGGTGAGTTTGAGGTCGTCGGCAACTTTCCAGACATCGGAAGCTAGGTCGTGCAGGCTCGCTTTCT
>Ga0210406_10003194_pt1 | contig 18140 bp, 16 predicted proteins | sample IncBWC30MmetaG_FD_155454 | JGI IMG/M metagenome (GOLD analysis project Ga0210406, IMG submission 155454) | Forest soil microbial communities from Barre Woods Harvard Forest LTER site, Petersham, Massachusetts, United States - Inc-BW-C-30-M | ecosystem: Environmental > Terrestrial > Soil >... | reverse complement strand
CGACCTTCCAGGCGCTGCGCTCGACCTTCCAGGCGCTGCGCTTCATGGGCTGCATCATCGCCGAACGCAACGGCGGTGCGCATCAGCTTGGTGACGCGGCCCTGATAGGAACCTTTGTCCCTGCGATGCCGTTTCTGTTCCACTCCAGTGAGCACCTGGACAGAGCGCTCGATGGCCCGATCGGCAGGAAGTTTCTCAACAGTTTCGAACCCGATGGATTCGCCGGGCATGCGTTCTGCGATTCCGGGGCGGTCGCGGCGCTGATCGAGCGTATCCGTCGAGTGGAGTGAGCGGGCTTGGGTGCGCGTGCGCAGGGAGAGATTGCGGAACGACCGGTGAGCCTCGCGACCCGGTGGCGTGCGCGCATTGTGGGGCTGTTGCGTGCGGTGCCGATCCGCTGGCGCATCCTGTCGATCGCCGCGCTCAACTCCGCCGTTGTCGTGGTGCTGGCGGCGCTGATCTGGAACGGCGCCAAGGTGCTCGGCTCGGCCTGGGACGATGTTCGCCAAGTGCGGGAGTCCGACAAGATTCTGGCGCTGCTGGAGAGCGAGACCGGCCGGCTGCAGAACCTGATCCACCGCTACATCAACCAGCCGAGCCCCGAGCTGTTCGCGGAGATCCTCCTGTTGCGCGAGGCGGTGCTTGGAACACTCACCACCCGCGCCTCGACCGACCCGATGCTGTCGGGCTCGGTTGCGGAGCTCGAACACGTCACCGAACGCTTCCTCAACGGCTTCGGCGAATTGCGCACGGTTCAGGCGACGATCGCCAAGACCTATGAAGAGCAGGTGCTCGGACCGGCAAAGGACATGGCCGGTCTTTATTCGATCATCGAAGGCGCGACCGGTCACCGCGACGCGCTGATCTGGCCCTCGCTCGGCAAGTCGCGCGAGGCGTTCACCGCGATGCTGGTGGCCGCCAATTCCTATTATCTCTCGCTCGCCACCGCCTCGGCCGAGGAGGCGCGCCGCAACACGGAGACCATCGAGAAGACCATTCCGGTCATGACCGATCTCGCCGACAACGATCTGCAGCGGCTGGCGCTGCAGCGGCTGAGCATGCGGACACAGGCGCTGCGCGAGGGGTTTGCCAAATTGTCCGAGCAGCTCGCAAACCGCACCGAGCTGTTGCGCAACACCATCGACGCCACCCAGGCCGAGGCGATGGGCGCCATCGACGACCTGTCGGTGAAGATGCGCCAGCGCGAGCAGCGGGCGCAGGAGACGTTCGACCGGACGCTTGCCGACATCTCACGCCGGGTGCTGTCGATCGCCGTGATCTTTCTCGGCATCATCCTGACCGTCGGCGTGCTGATCGCGCTCTCGATCCGCCTGCCGCTGCAGCAGATCATGACCGCGATGCGCGCGATCACCCAGGGCGACCTTGATCGCCGCGTTCAGGGCACCAGTGCCAGGGACGAGGTCGGCGCGATGGCGCGCGCCGTCGAGGTGTTCCGCGAGAACGCGATCGCCAAGCGCAAGACCGAGGACGAGTTGCGCGCCGCGAAGGAGAAGGCGGAAAGCGCGCTGCTTGAGCTCAACACCGCGCAGCAGAACCTGATCGATGCCGAACGCCTGGCCGCGCTCGGCGGTCTCGTCGCCGGCGTCGCGCATGAGGTGAACAACCCGATCGGCATCAGCCTGACGGTCGCTTCCAGCTTCGCGCGGCGCGCCGAGATCTTCGAGGCCGAGCTCAAGTCCAACGGCGGACTGCGCCGCTCTCAGCTCGAGGAGTTCGTCCGCAACTCGCGCGATGCGGCCCAGCAGCTCGTCGCCAATCTGCAGCGCGCCGGCGAGCTGATCCAGTCCTTCAAGCAGGTCGCCGTCGACCGCTCGCATGCCGAGCGCCGCCAGTTCAGCCTGAGCGAGGCGACCGATCAGATCATCGCCAGCCTGCGGCCGGTTCTCAAGCGCGCCCCGATCGCCCTCACCATCGACGTGCCGGAGGGCCTTATGATCGACGGCTATCCCGGCTCCTACGGGCAGATCCTGACCAACCTGTTCCTCAATGCGGTCAATCACGCCTTCGTCAATGGACGTTCAGGGACCATCTCGGTCTCGGCACGGCCGCGCGGCTATGACGACGTCGAGATCATTTTTGCCGACGACGGGGCCGGAATGACCCCCGACGTGCAGCGGCAGGCCTTCGACCCCTTCTTTACGACCCGCCGCAACGAAGGCGGCACCGGTCTGGGCTTGCATATTGTCTATAATCTCGTAACCCAGCAGCTGGGCGGCCGGATGATGCTTGAGTCAAGGGTAGGACAAGGCACCACATTCCGCATTATCATGCCGAGAACCGCCAAGCGCGGCACCGCAACATCTGAGACTTTACCGGACGGAACGCCGCAATGGCCGAACAGGACGATGTCCTCCACCTGATCGACGATACTGGAACCGCGCAACAGGATTCGTCCGCGCGCAAATGGAAGATCGCGGTCATCGACGACGATCAGGCCGTGCATGAAGGCACGCGCTTTGCGCTGAGCGACTATACACTGAACGGCCAGGGACTGGAGATTCTGTCGGCCTATTCGGCGGCGGAAGGTCGCGCGCTGATGCGCCAGCACCCCGACGTGGCGGCCGTGCTGCTCGACGTCATTATGGAGACCGACATCGCGGGGCTTGATCTCGTCGAATACATCCGCAACGAGATCAGGAACGAGACCGTCCGCATCATCCTGCGCACCGGCCAGCCCGGCCAGGCCCCCGAGCGGCGCGTCATCGTCCAATACGACATCAACGATTACAAGGCCAAGACCGAGCTCACCGCCGACAAGCTGTTCACCTCGCTGACCGCAGCGCTGCGCAGCTATCAGCAGCTCGAGCGGATGGTCCAGACAAGGCGCGGGCTCGAGATCATCATCGACGCGGCCTCGACGCTCTACGACTTCCGATCGATGCAGCGGCTCGCCGAGGGCGTGCTGACGCAGCTTGCGTCGCTGCTCAACGTCGATTGCGCCGGCATCCTCGTGCTGCGCGACGACGGCAGCAAGCAGCGCGATGAATTTTCCGTGCTGGCCGGCTCGGGCTGCTACAGCCGCTTCATCGGCTCGGCCGGATCGAAATCGCTCGATCCGGATCTGCGCTCGATGGTGGAAGCCGCATTCAAACGCCGCAAGCATGAATTCGCCGATCAACGCACCGTGCTCTATATCCGCACCGGCAGCGGGCGTGAAGTCGTGGTGCTGCTGCAGGCCGAGCGCCAATTGTCGGAAACCGACCGCTCGCTGGTGGAGATCTTCGGCAGCCGACTGTCCATCGCATTCGACAACGTCATTCTCTATCAGCAGCTCCAGGAGGCCAATACCCAGCTCGAGGATCGCGTGGCGCAGCGGACCCGCGCGCTGATGCAGGCCAACCGCCGCCTGTCGGCACAATGGCTGCGGCTGCAGCGCGCCAACGGCTTCAAGAACGAAATCCTCGGCACCGTCGCCCACGATCTGAAGAATCCGCTCGGCGTCATCCTGGGCCGCACGGAGATGCTGACCGAACTGATCTCGACCAGCGCGTCGCGGGAAACCGTCCTGCCCCAGATCGACCATATCCGCGACGCCACCAAGCGGCTGACCACGATGGTCGACCACCTGATATCCGACGCGATGGCGGATGCCTTCGACATCACCATCCGCCGCGAGCCGGTCGATGTCGCGGCGCTGGCGGGCGAAGTCGCGGAGGCCAATCAGCTGCTCGCCGTCAACAAGCAACAGACCATCACCGTGACCGCGCCGCCGAACATCGTGACGATGTGCGACACCGACCGCATTCGCGAGGCGATCGACAATCTCGTCTCCAACGCCATCAAATACAGCCCGATCGGCGGCAAGATCTCGATGCTTGTCACGCACGAGAACGGCAACACGATGATCCGCGTCGTCGACGAAGGCGCGGGCCTGTCGCCGGAGGATCTCGGACGGCTGTTCGGCCGCTTCCAGCGCCTGTCGGCGAAACCGACCGCCGGCGAAAGCTCGACGGGGTTGGGCTTGTCGATCGTCAAGCGTATTATCGACATGCATGGCGGCGAGGTTACCGCCAACAGCGACGGTCCCGGCAAGGGATCGACCTTCACAATCGTCTTACCCGCGACCGAGATGTCATGAGCCAGAGTCAGCACATCATCATCGTCGATGACGAGGCGCCCGCCCGCGAGATGGTCGGCGACTATCTCAAAATGCACGGTTTCACCGTGACGCTTTGCGACGGCGGAAAGAGCCTGCGCGGCGCGATCGAGAGCAGCCTGCCCGATCTCGTGGTGCTCGACCTCAACATGCCCGAGGAAGACGGGCTGTCGATCATCCGCGATCTGAAGAGCCGCAACAATATTCCGGTGATCATGCTCACGGCGACCGCAAGCCCTATCGACCGCGTGGTCGGGCTCGAGCTCGGCGCCGACGATTATGTGGCAAAGCCCTGCGAGCTGCGCGAACTGATGGCGCGCATCCGTTCGGTGCTGCGCCGGACCGCGCCGGCCAAGGCTGCGCCAGCTCCTGCCGAGACCGGTGGCGCCAAGGCTGCGAAGGATCAGCTGGTGCGGTTCGGCACCAAATGGCTCGACCTCGAAGCGCAGGCGTTGCGCGACGACGAAGGCAACGAGCATCCGCTCACCGCATCGGAGTTCGGACTTCTGAAAGTGTTTGCCGCCAATCCGAAGCGCGTGCTCTCACGCGAGCGGCTGTTGGAGCTTGCAAACGCGCGCGACGCCGAAGCCTTCGACCGCGCCGTCGATCTCAGGATCATGCGCATCCGCCGCAAGATCGAGCCAGACCCGACCAAGCCCGCCGTCATTCGCACCATCCGCGGCGGCGGATACCTGTTCTCCCCGGTCGGGGACAAGGCGTGACACGCAAGCCGGCGGCCCGCCCCCTTCCCTCAAGCATGGGTGCTCATCGCACTTGAACCTCTGTGCGGCCTCCGCACACCAAATAGGCCGAGAGCGATTTCAAGAGCGATTCCAAAAGGATTTAGCGGCGGAACAGGGAACTTTTCGGACTCTGAAATCTTCCGATTTTCCGCGCCTTGAAAATATTCACATTTTTGCCCCAATTGTTTCGTCAGCGACCGCGCGACGAAACAATTCTTACTCCGCACGAAACCATTTTTCGCTTCTCGTGCAGACGTCCCGAAACGCTGGCTGGTTAACAATTTCCGGTAACGAAGCGCCGCAACAGCGGCGGTACCGGGAGCCTGTCATGCAGAACGTCGTCGCCATTAACTCCGCAGCCCGCCAGAGCATCGTCGCCGCTCAGGCGACCACGGACGAAATGCTCCTGGAAGGCATTGCCGAAGGCAACCGCACCGCGATGCATACGCTGTACGCCCGCCACAATGTGCGGGTCTACCGTTTCATTCTCCGCATCGTGCGCGACACGACCATGGCCGAAGACCTGGTCAGCCAGGTGTTCCTGGACGTCTGGCGCACCGCGCGGCAGTTCGAGGGCCGTTCGCAGGTTTCGACCTGGCTGTTGTCGATCGCCCGCTTCAAGGCGCTGACCTCGTTGCGCCAGCGGCGTTTCGAGGACATCGACCAGGACGACGTGCGCGAGATCGCCGACGAAGCCGACACGCCGGAAACGTCGCTGGAGCGTGCCACCACGAGCGAAATCCTGCGCGCCTGCGTTGCGAAGCTGTCGCCTGCGCATCGCGAGATCATCAATCTCGTCTACTACCATGAAAAGTCGGTGGAAGAGGTCGGCCAGATCATCGGTATCCCACAGAGCACGGTGAAGACGCGCATGTTCTATGCCCGCAAGCAGCTCGCCGATCTGCTCAAGGTCGCTGGCATCGAAGGCCTCGCGGCCTAAAAAACAAAGTTGATTCAATGCGATAGCCGGGGGCCCAGCTCCCCGGGGTTACCGGATCAAGACCGCCGAAGAAACAATTGAAACATTCGGCGCAATAAATCGGAAAACTTCACCTGCTACAACGAGATCGCAGCAAGCCTCCCAAGTACCTCTAACGACCCGGACAGGATGCCCCCTGCCGGGTCGTTTGACATTTGCGATGCCGAACATTGTTGTTCGACGCTTCCCCATTTTCCGATATCGCGCAGAGGGCATGGACAGCGGTCAGGATTGCGACACGGGCGGCGCAGCTTTCGCGAATGAGCGGGATAAGTTGCGCAAAAGCCGCCGCTCAACGGATCACACCTGTAACCCCAAACTCCTTGCCAAATCTCCTTGCCAAATCTTTGGCAAATCTCCTCGGCAAATCTCATCAGGATAGGTGACGTGTCGCCACGGCGGTACTATATCGCGCCTTGGATGCTTACGCATCGTGCGGATGACGACAGGTGGTACCGATGTTTGCAGGCTTTGATGCCGTAGTGCTGGCCAGGGCTCAATTCGCTTTCACCATGTCGTTCCACATCATCTTTCCGGTCTTCACGATCGGGCTTGCCAGCTATCTTGCCGTGCTCGAAGCGCTGTGGTTGTGGACCGGACGTGATGTCTACATCAATCTTTTCAATTACTGGCTGAAGATCTTCGCGGTCGTGTTCGGGATGGGCGTGGTGTCGGGCATCGTGATGTCCTACCAGTTCGGCACCAATTGGTCGGCGTTTGCCGACAAGGCCGGTCCCGTGATCGGCCCGCTGATGGCTTATGAGGTTCTGACCGCCTTCTTTCTCGAAGCGGGCTTTCTCGGCGTGATGCTGTTCGGGCTCAAGCGGGTCGGCCCGAGGTTGCATTTCGTCGCGACGGTCATGGTCGCGATCGGCACGCTGATCTCCGCGTTCTGGATCCTCTCCGCCAATTCCTGGATGCAGACGCCGGCCGGCTACGCCGTCAACGCCGACGGTCAATTCGTCCCCGCCGACTGGTTCAAGGTGATCTTCAATCCGTCATTCCCCTATCGCCTGGTCCATATGGTGCTTGCGGCCTATCTCACCACGGCATTGGCTGTCGGCGCCGTCGGCGCGTTCCACCTTCTGCGCGATCGCCACCTCGCCGGCCCCCGCGTGATGTTCTCGATGGCGATGTGGATGGCGACGCTGGTTGCGCCGATCCAGATTCTCGCCGGCGATCAGCACGGCCTCAATACGCTCGAACATCAGCCCACCAAGATCATGGCGATGGAAGGCCATTTCGAGAGCCATCCGGATGGCGCGCCGCTGATCCTGTTCGGCCTGCCCGACATGAACGCGGGAAAGGTCAAATACGCGATCGAGATTCCGCACATGGGCTCGCTGATCCTGAAGCATTCGCTGGATGCGCCGCTTAAAGGTCTTGACACCGTGCCGCGCGAAAACTGGCCGCCGGTGCCGGTCACGTTCTGGGCGTTCCGCATCATGGTGGGCCTCGGATTTCTGATGGCGGCCCTCGGACTCGCCAGCCTGCTGGCGCGCTGGCTCGGCAAGCTCTACGAATCCCGCCTGTTGCATGTCTTCGCCCTGCTCATGGGACCGGCAGGCTTTATCGCCGTGCTGGCGGGTTGGTTCACCACCGAGACCGGGCGTCAGCCATTCACCGTCTACGGGCTGCTGCGAACGGCCGACTCCGCTTCGCCGCTCGCAGCACCGGCGGTCGGCTCGTCGCTGATCGCCTTTGCCATCGTCTATTTCACGGTCTTCACTGTCGGCGTCGTCTACATCCTGCGCCTGATGGCGCAGCCGCCGCATCCCGGCGAACAAGGTCCGGAAGCCGACGTGCCTGCACGCGCTGCCGGCATCACCCCGGCCGTCGAGGGAGTGATGCGATGATGAACATTGTCGACCTGGCCATGATCTGGGCGTTCATCATTGCCTTTGCGGTTTTTGTCTATGTCGTGATGGACGGCTTCGATCTCGGCGTCGGCCTGCTCTTTCCGCTGTTTCCGCAGAAGGCCGATCGCGACACGGTGATGAACAGCGTGGCGCCAGTCTGGGATGGCAACGAAACCTGGCTTGTGCTCGGCGGCGGCGGCCTGATGGCGGCGTTCCCGCTCGCCTATGCGGTGCTGATGCCCGCGATCTACACGCCGATCATTGCGATGCTGATCGGCCTGATCTTCCGCGGCGTCGCCTTCGAATTTCGCTGGCGCGTGCACGGCGAACGAAATTTCTGGGACATGGCCTTTGCCGGCGGATCGTGGCTCGCAGCGCTCGCGCAAGGCATTGCGCTCGGCGCGATCCTCCAGGGCGTTCACGTCGAAGGCCGGCAATATGCCGGCGGCTGGTGGGATTGGCTGACGCCGTTCAGCATCCTGACCGGACTCGCGCTGGCGGTCGGCTACGCATTGCTGGGCGCAACCTGGCTGGTGCTGAAGACCGAAGACGAGCTTCGCGACAAAGCCTATCGCTTGAGCTGGGTCCTGCTGTTCGCGATGCTGGGGGCGATCGGCGCGGTCAGCATCGCCACGCCGTTCCTCCATATGCAATACGCCGCGCGTTGGTTCACCTGGCCGAACATCGTTCTGACAGCGCCGGTCCCGATCGCCGTTGGCTGCGTCGCAGCGCTCCTGCTGCGCAGCCTGATCAACAGGCAGGACATGCCGCCGTTCTTTCTGTCGCTGGCGTTGTTCGCGCTCTCTTATGCCGGGCTCGGCATCAGCATGTATCCGTATATCGTGCCGCAGAGCATCACCATCTGGCAGGCGGCATCGCCCGAGAACAGCCAGCTCTTCATGCTGGTCGGCGTCGCGATCCTGATCCCGCTGATCCTGGCCTATACCGGCTGGGCCTATTGGGTGTTTCGCGGCAAGGTCAAGGCGGGAATGGGCTATCACTGATGCCTCGCCGGACAACATCACAGGACACATCCGGCGAGACGCCACAGCCTCTCGCCAAGCGCCTGTTGTGGTTCGCAGCTCTCTGGCTTGCCGGAGTTGCAAGCCTCAGCCTCGTCGCACTCGGCCTGCGGCTGTGGCTCGCGCCCGCCTGAGGCGATCCGCGCTTTCCTGCCGTTGGGCGAATTTATGGCACCCCCATGACGTGCAGATCGGATCTGCCCTGGACTTGCCGCCAGCGGTCCACTTTGATGGTTCCAGGCCTTCGGAAACAGTGATAAAAGCCGCCGGCGCCAACGGGAGAACTCCGCAATGCCGCAACTTCGTCACCTGCCCTGGATGATGACGGCCGCTTTCGGCCTGTTGCTGGCGGCCTCGCCAAGCGACGCACAACAGCAAGATCCAGGCGACCAACCCGGACTTGTTGCCGACGATTCCTATGCGCTCGACCCGGAGTGGCAGAAGCAGATGGTGTACTATCGCACCACCGAAGCCCCGGGCACGATCATCGTCTCGACGACCGAGCGCCACCTCTATCTGGTCCAGCCTGGCGGCCGCGCGCTGCGCTATGGCATCGGCGTCGGCCGTGATGGATTCCAGTGGCAGGGCCTTCTGAACATTACCAAGAAGGCGGAGTGGCCGGACTGGACGCCGCCGCCCGAGATGATCGCCCGCCAACCCTATCTGCCGCGCTTCATGGCCGGCGGCCCCGGCAACCCGCTCGGCGCCCGCGCGATGTATCTCGGCACCACGGTTTATCGCATCCACGGCACCAACCAGCCGTGGACCATCGGCACCAAGATTTCCTCGGGCTGCTTCCGTCTGGTCAATGCCGACGTCGCCGACCTCTATGGCCGCGTGCCGGTCGGCACCAAGGTGGTCGTGCGGCAGAAGCCGGAACTCTGAGCCGCGGTCGGGCTGCATTCACCTCATCTCCATTTCGATTTAGCGCGAGAGATCAAACATGCGTACATTCCGGGGCGGCCTGTTCATCGGGCTTGCGGTCGCGGCCCTGGTGGCGGCCATCGCCATCATCTATGAACTCTATGACACGCGCACGCTGAAGCGTACGATCCGGCGTGGCGAGGTGCTGTGCGGCGTCAATACCGGACTGCCCGGCTTCTCGATCCCCGACGACAAGGGCAACTGGACCGGCTTCGACGTGGATTTCTGCCGCGCGGTTGCGGCCGCGATCTTTGACGATCCGAAGAAAGCGAAGTTCGTTCCGCTCGACGCCAACGAGCGCTTCAAGGAATTGCAGAGCCGCAAGGTCGACATTCTCTCGCGCAACACGACCTGGAACATGTCGCGAGAGGAGAATTACGACCTCTATTTCCCGGCAGTCGCCTATTATGACGGCCAGGGCTTCATGCTGCCGCGATCGCGCAACATCGATTCCGCGCTCGATCTCAACAACAGCAAGGTCTGCGTGCAGGCCGGGACGACGACGGAACTGAACCTCGCCGATCATTTCCGCGCCAACAACATGAAATATGAGGAAGTCAAGCTGCCCAGGCTGGACGAGGTGGTGAAAGCCTATGAGTCCGGCAAATGCGATACGTTGACCGCCGATGTTTCCCAGCTCTACGCGCTGCGGGTCAATCTTACCAAGCCGAGCGATCACGTCATCCTGCCCGACGTGATTTCGAAGGAGCCGCTCGCGCCCGTGGTGCGTCAGCGCGACGACGACTGGATGATGATCGTCAAGTGGACGCTCTACGCGATGATCAACGCCGAAGAACTCGGCGTCACGTCCCAGAACATCGACGAAGCGCTGAAGTCGAAGAAGCCCGACGTGATGCGGCTGGTCGGCACCGAGGGCACCTATGGCGAGGATCTCGGGCTGACCAAGGACTGGGCCGTGCGCGTCATCCGCCATGTCGGCAATTACGGCGAAGTCTATGAGCGCAATGTCGGCAGCGAATCGAAGCTGCATATTCCGCGCGGGCTGAACCAGCTCTGGACCGGCGGCGGCATCCTCTATGCGCCGCCGATCAGGTGATGGAGCCTGAAGCGCGATGGCGATTCAACCTCGTCTCGTCGCGCTTTAAAGCGAGCCTCGCATGGACCAAAGGATAGCGTTCGTGAGCATTCGATGGTACCGGGCGTCCTGCCAGACTGCCGCCTCATGCCCGAGCGCCGTATAGAATACGCGCCCCTGACCGTACGACCTCGTCCAGGCGAGAGGCCAACCATAGAATCGTTGATGCACGCCGGCCTTGCCGAGGTCCACCGAGCTTTGGTCGAGGCGCAGGAGCACGCGTGATCCACGATAGTCGAAATCACTGATCTGGTAGATTTCGTCCTCGACTTGCAACGCATGTCCGAGAAACGCAACCAGTGGATTGCCCGGATCAACAACCTCGATCGTCACGGCCTGATGCCAGGGATGACCGTTGAAATAGCCGCCGATCAGATCGAGGTAGTCCGGCCAAGTGTAGAACGTGTCCGTGGCCGAATGAACACCGAGGAATCCACGGCCCGAGCGCACGAAGTCGAGCAGAGCCGTCTTTTCAGCGCCGCTCATCGGAAGTTCTCCGGTCGTGTAGAACATCACCGCCGCATAGCGTTTGAGGTTTTCGGCCGAAAACTCGGACGTGTCCTCCGTTGCAGTGACTTCAAAAGCGCCGGAGTTGCTTCCAAGCTGCGTAAGGATCGCCTTGGAAAGCGGTATGACATCATGCCGGTAACCGGCCGAATATGTGAAATAGAGGATGCGCTCCGGCGGCCGCTCCGCACGCGCGCCGAGCGGTCGAACCGCGGCGGCGCTAGCGAGGAGCGCGATGAACTCGCGTCGTCTCACGGTCCTCTCCCAAAGCCCTGACCAACCATATGCGGCGAGCTTAGCACATATCGATCGAGGCTGGTCCTGCGGCTTGCCCCACCGCCGCCTTTTGGTCAGTTCGCGGCGGGCAGACTGGAACTTGGGCCGCCGTCTTCGGACGGCACCCAAAGCTCCCGATAATTGCGAAACTTCGCGAGGGTCTTGTCGTATCGGGTCGGCTCGATCGCCGGCAAGACGCGCTTCAGCAACGCGTTCATCGGCGCCGATGTGTGGCGGACGTAAAGATCGATCGGATCGAGCAAGTGTCTCAGATGCAGTTTCGGATCATAGTTCAGTCCGCTGCTGCGAAACCATTTGTAGCCATTCGCGATCGCCCAGCTCACCATGTCGCGAAACGCATAATGATAGAGGTGCAGGTCGAGCGCGACATCGTAGTCGAGGCCGATATACTCCGCGTAGATTGCGTCGCGATGGAGGATGCACGCCGCAAAAGCGACGATCCGCCCGCTTTGGCGCCAAACGAAAAAGCGGACCTTGTCTCCCATTCGCCGCCCCAGGCCGCAGAAATACTGCGCCGTTAGCTTCTCGAAATGCAACTTCGAACGTTCATAAACTTGGAGATACAGCGGATAGAGTTGCGCGATCACCGGCGTCACGTCGTTGACAACACTCATCTCAAGTGGGGAGGCTCGTGCCGTCGCTTCAAACTTCTTGCGTAGCTTCTTGCGAGTCGCACTGTTGAGCGCACACTTCGCGTATTCGTCGAAGCTTGTGTAGTCAATGCAAAGCCTGGTCATGGGGAGGCTTGGGACGCGAATGAATCCTTGGCCGATCAGGCAGTCGAGGGCCGGTCTGTACCGCGCTGGGAACTCCTTGAACACAATCAACCGTGCTCCGAGCCCGCGAGCATGTCGTGTAATCGTTGAAGCCAGCAGCTCGGCGCAGGCCCGTTGGCAAGCCTCATCGCCATCAAGGTGACCCTCGCCGGCGACGCACCCCACCATCAGCGTGCGGGCCCGCAACAGGCGCGGCCACATCCAGCGCAGGGCATCGATAAGCACGCCAAATCGCGGACGCGCTCCGGTCAGCAAATCCTGGTCGAGTAGAAAAAACGGCTGTACGGCACAAACCTGACCAGCCGCGTCCTTTATGACGAAATACCGGTAATCGAACTCGGGATGAAGCGTATCTTCAACCAGTTCGTAATACCGATGATCCTTACGCTCGTTCGCGAAGGCGAGGCGCCAGCGCGGGGAGCGCCGCAAATCGTCGCGCACAACAACTTCGACATGCCATGCAAATTGCTTCGGCTCGACTCGCTGGACGGAGACGACCTGGCCCATCGACCGCGCTGTCCCCGCCTCCAACATCATCCCGCCTGCCGCCTGCTTCATGCTGACTGCGACGGTTCTCAGACAATCCGACGTGCACCGCGATCAGCACCGTAAGCCAACACTTTATCACGATGCCACAGTGCCAAAGATGACTTCGGTGTCAGAAACCGGGATTTGAGGCTGGAGTGGATTATCGCTGTCACTCACGATCCACGTGCGCGCTGCGATAGTAGATCGGAGGAGGCAAGCAGAGCCGTCGCGGCGGCTTCATGGTTGCGCGACAGCTTCAGCCGATTTGAGGCGCTATCGTTGGTGATGCAGCAGGCTCTGCGAGCGAAGGCGGCGCGCCAGTGTGTCAGCCCACTCGCCGATCTCATTCCGCAGGCGCGGGCAAGTGCGCCATCAGGAAGCTGTCGTGCTTGAATTGGTGAAGCCGGAATTTTTTGCGGCTTTCTTTTTCAGCGCGCGCCGCTTTTTCGTCACGGTCTTGAGCGACCGCAGCGGCTGTAGCTGTGCGTTGAAGGCGCTCTTCAACAAGTTTTCGAGACGGCCCTGATACTCGCGCTCGCCAATCTGATATTTCTTTTTCATCGCTCGCCCCACTCCGCTATCAAGGGCCTATCTCTCGATGCGCTTCAGGACGATTGCCCGCACCCGACGAAAGGGTCCCGTTCGGGCTGGCAAAAAAACGGAGCCTTACGGCTCATCGCACTAGCGCATTGAGGACCGGTGCCTGGGAAAACGAGGCGGCACCGATCATCAAAATTAGCGAGCGGTTCGAGATGCAAACGCAAGATTTATTCGCGTACCTGTGCATAGAGATGCATGAATTGCGATGGAGATGCACGAATTGCGACAGTGCCACTGTCTGATCATTTCGCCGGTCCATTTGCAAAATGAGCGGCGATCGCGCAGCTCGCTTATCCCGGCTGATCAGAAATGAGGGCGATTTAATCGCGCAACTGCCTCGCGGCACCTCGCATAAGCAGAAGTTCCGCTTATGGCCGTTTCATTTTGTGAGATTAGGGCTTAGTAACTGCGCATCCGCGCAAGCTGATCAGCGTGATAGTTCACGTCGCCGAACAATTCCTCGCAGACGCGGGCGCGCTTCATGAAAAAGCCGATGTCGAACTGGTCGGTCATGCCCATGCCGCCATGCATCTGCACGCCTTCCTGCACCGCGCGCGTTGCTGTCGCGCCGGCGCGCGCCTTGGCAACCGCGACCGCGGCGGCCGCGCTCACGGCATCACCGTCGAGCGCCTGCAAGGCCTTCAACACGGCCGCGCGCGTGATCTCGATCTCGATATAGAGCTGCGCGGCGCGGTGCTGCAGCGCCTGGAATTCGCCGATCGCCTTGCCGAACTGCTTGCGCTCCTTCAGATAGGCGACGGTGCGGCCGAACACTTCATCGCTCAAGCCCACCATTTCGGACGCGACCGCGCCCCGGCCGATGTTCAGCACGGCCTCAAGCAGGGAAAAGCCCTGGTCCATTTCGCCGAGCACGCCATCGGCATTGACATCGACATTGTCGAAATCAATCCGCGCCGCGTTGTGGGAATCGACCATCACCGTACGCTCGATTGCGATGCCTTTGGCCTTGGGATCGACAAGAAACAGCGTGAGCCCGGCGCGCTCGCCGGCGTTGCCGGCCGTGCGCGCCGCGACGATCAGAAGATCGGCGACATGGCCATCGACGACAAATGACTTGGCGCCGTTGAGCTTAAAGCCGTTACCGGATCGCACCGCCTGCAGGCTCGTCTGCAGCGGGCGATGTTTTGTGCCTTCATCGATCGCGAGCGCGGCCAACAGAGAGCCGGCGGAAATCTTCGGCAGGTGCTCGGATTTTTGCGCGGCGCTGCCGCCACGCGACAAAGCAGACACCGCCAGCACCGCGGTCGAAAGAAACGGCGACGGCATCAAGGTGCGGCCGATCTCCTGCATCACGATCCCGGCCTCGACACAGCCGAGCCCGCTGCCGCCGAATTCCTCCGGCACCAGCAGACCGGAAAAGCCCATCTCCGCAAACGCCTTCCAGAGATCGCGGGAAAAGCCTGTCGCATCCTTGCTGTCGCGCAAGTGCCGCAGATGCGATACCGGCGCCTTGTCGCTGATAAGGCCGCGGGCGCTGTCGCGCAGCATTGACTGTTCTTCGGTGAGGACGAGGGCCATGGGAGGATTCCGGCGTTCGAGTCGTTGAAGTTCATCCTGTGGAACGTCATTCCGGGGCGATGCGCATCCAAGTCGGCTGTTGCCGACTTGGCGCCTTCATATTTGCCGAACTCGGGTAAACCCGAGTTCGGGTATCGAGCCCGGAATCTCGAGGTTCCGGGTTCGACGCTTCGCGCCGCCCCGGAACGACGGAGCTTTAGGCGCCCGGCAGATCGAGAATGCGCTTGGCGACGATGCCGAGCATCACCTCGCTGGTCCCGCCCTCGATCGAATTGGCCTTGGTGCGCAGCCAGGCGCGCGGCCGCGCGCCGCCCTTGGAGCGTTCGCTCTCCCATTCCAGCGCGTCGATGCCGCCGGCTGACATCAGGATCTCGTAGCGGCGCTTGTTGAGCTCAGTGCCGTAATATTTCATCGCCGACGAAAACGCCGGATGCGCCTGACCTGCCTTGGCGAGATCGACCATGCGTTCGGCCGCGGCGGCGAGCGCCGCCTCGTCGACCTCGAAGCTCGCAATCTGGCCCCGCAGGACCGGATCTTCCAGCCGGCCCTGCGCGTCGGCACCGATGGAATCGGCCGCGATCTGGCCGAGCGGCCTGCCGACGCCGCGCTCGCCCATGCCGGAGATCATCGCACGCTCGTGCTGCAGGAGATATTTGGCCACATCCCAACCGCGATTGACGGTGCCGATCACATGCGACTTCGGCACCCTCACATTGTCGAAGAAGGTCTCGCAGAACGGCGAGCGGCCCGAGATCAGGAGGATCGGCTTGGTCGAGACGCCTTTCGAGGCCATGTCGAACAGGATGAAGCTGATGCCGTCATGCTTCTTGGCCGCAGGATCGGTGCGCACCAGGCAGAAGATCCAGTCGGCATAGTTGGCGTAGGACGTCCAGATCTTCTGGCCGTTGATGATGAAGTCGTCGCCATCGCCGACGGCACGCGTCTGCAACGAGGCAAGGTCGGAGCCGGCATTCGGCTCGGAATAGCCTTGGCACCAGCGGATCAGGCCGGCCGTGATCTTCGGCAGGTGCTCCTTCTTCTGCGCCTCCGTTCCATATTTCAACAATGCCGGCCCGAGCATGGAAATGCCGAACGAGGTGAGCGGCTGACGCGCGCCGATTGCGGCCATTTCCTGCCGCACGATCTTGGCTTCCTCGCCATCGAGCCCGCCGCCGCCATATTCCTTGGGCCAGTGCGGCACGGTCCAGCCCTGGTCGCGCATCCGCTCAAACCAGACGCGCTGCGGCTCGGAGGAGAATTTGGCGTTACGGCCGCCCCAGAACGTGTCCTCCTCCGACGTCATCGGCTTGCGCATCTCGGGCGGACAATTGGCCTCCAGCCAGGCGCGGGTCTCGCGGCGGAATTTTTCCAGATCGGGCATGGCGCGTTTCCATAACTGACAGGTTGTAGCAAGCTTAGCCCCCGCGCCCCCCGGATTTCAATACGTCTTTGCATCACCCATGCGGCGGCGGTGCTGGTCATGCGAACGTGACCGGTATATCGGCTTGAAGCGCAACGAATGAAAAAGAGGAAACGAACATGCGCCTGAAACTGCTTTCGCCTGGCGAAATGAACGCCGACCAGAAGACCACCTATGACGAGGCGATTGCCGGCAAGCGCGGCTCGGCACCCGCGCCGATGATGGCCTGGCTCAACAGCCCGGCAATGGCCCGGCATGCGACGCGGCTCGGCGAGGAGCTTCGCTTCAACACGATGTTTCCGCCCAAGCTGTCGGAGATCGCAATCCTCGTCACCGCGCGGCACTGGACCGCGCATTACGAATGGTGGGCGCACAAGCGCCTTGCGCTGAAAGGCGGCATGGACCCGAAGATCATCGACGATATCCGCGACCGCCGCACGCCGACATTCGACGACCCCAAGGGCCGGATGATCTACGACGTCGCCAAGTCGCTGCATGAAGGCCACGGCCTCTCCAAGACCCTCTATGACGAGGCGGTCAAGGTGTTGACCGAGCGCGGCCTGGTCGAGGTAATCGGGCTATGCGGCTATTACACGCTGGTGTCGATGACGCTGAACACATTCGAATTCGAGCTGCCGGCCGGAGAGGTCTCGGAGCTTGCGTAATCGTCGCATGGAGGGCCTTGGCCAGCGGGCCGCTTTCGGAAACCCAGTGTTTCGCGATCGGCCCGTATCTCAAACCGGCCGCCCGGCATAGATTGCGGTGATCCCCGCCAAGTGCAACGGAGAACGAGCATGTCGCAAGATCCGCCGGTCATCGCGGGAACGCGCATCGGGCATGTGCATCTCAAGGTCGCTGATCTCGATCGTGCGCTTGCGTTTTACTGCGGCGTGCTCGGCTTCGAGCTTCAGCAGCGCATGAGTTCAGGCGCCGCCTTCATTTCGGCCGGCGGCTATCATCATCATATCGGGCTGAACACCTGGGAAAGCAAAGGCGGCCATCCGCCGCCGCCCGGCACCACCGGGCTGTTTCACACCGCGATCCTCTACCCAACCCGGCCGGCACTGGCGGACGCGCTGCACCGCGTGTTGACCGCGGGCATTCAGCTCGACGGCGCCAGCGACCACGGCGTCAGCGAAGCGCTGTATTTGCGCGACCCGGATGAGAACGGCGTCGAGCTCTATTGGGACCGGCCAAAGGAATTGTGGCCGCGCACGGCGGATGGGAAGCTCGCGATGTTCACGCACCGGCTGGATCTTGAAGACCTTTTGCGCGCCCGCGAATCATGATCAGAGCGGCGGCGGTCAATTCCAGCGCGATGCAGCCATAGAACGGCAGCGTATAGGAGCCCGAGAGGTCACGCAGCACGCCAACCACGCCCGGACCGAAGGCATAAGTGATCTGGGCAATCGCGGTCTGCAGGCTGACCAGAACGCCGAACACGCTGGACGCGAATTCGCGCTGCACGATCAGCGACGGCAGCGTGATCAGATTGCCGACTGAAAAGCCGAACACCGCGCAGGCCGCGATCAGCAGATATTCATTGCGGAAGTTGATCAGGACCAGCAACGCCACGGCCTGGCTCACGAACGACAGCGCCGATGCCAGCCGCTGATTCAGCCGGTCGATCACGGTCGAAAACAGAACCCGTCCGACCACAGCCATCGCGGTCAGCAGCGCGATTGCAGTCGTTGCACTTGCCCGCCCGATCATGGGGTCGAGAAATGACCCGC
>Ga0210406_10003193_pt1 | contig 18141 bp, 15 predicted proteins | sample IncBWC30MmetaG_FD_155454 | JGI IMG/M metagenome (GOLD analysis project Ga0210406, IMG submission 155454) | Forest soil microbial communities from Barre Woods Harvard Forest LTER site, Petersham, Massachusetts, United States - Inc-BW-C-30-M | ecosystem: Environmental > Terrestrial > Soil >... | reverse complement strand
CGTGAACAACACGCCAGCAGCCAACCTACTTCGAAAAACTCGCCACCGCTTCCGCTTCCGTGTTCGAAACGTCAAACACCGTCAGCAGCTTGGTAATCTGCAACACTTCCTGGAATTTCGCTCCCAGGTGGCACAACCGCAAAGAAGCGCCATCCTTCTTCGCCGTGTGGTGCGAAGCCACCAACGTGCCCAGGCCCGCGCTGTCAATGAACGTAATATTGTTCATATTCAACACGATTTTTTTCTTGCCCTCGGCCAAAAGACCTTTCACTTTCTCGCGCAGCGCGTTGCTCTCTTCGCCCAGCACGATTCGTCCGTCAAGCGCGACCACCGTCACGCCGTCCACTTCGCGTTGACTCATTTTCAATGCCACGTTGTTTCCTCCTCATCGGAAAGCGGGTCCGGCGGCAACCACTTCCGGAGCCCGAAATCATACCATTAGTTAGTAGTAGTCCGCGCAAGACATGTAATAGCCGCAGGCGTTGCACACCAGCTTGCAGCGCCGCGACTCCAGCCGCTGCGAGCAGACTGGGCAAAACCGTGAAGCATCTTCGTAGCCCGTACTCCCCGCAGGGCCCGCTGCGAAGTTTGCAGGACCGCTGCCAGATTCCTCAACGTCCTCGGATGCGCGGCATGGCTTCGCGCCCCATTTTATACCTTGTTCCACGGCGGCTCTCTTATAGCACAACCTGCCCAAACCCGGTAGCGGGGTCAATCCTTGGTAGCGCGTTAGTTTCCGATCAGCGCTTCTAGCAGAATTTTGATGATTGTTTGTATCTGATTGGTAGTGCAGGAGGTTAGCTTTGCAAACGTCGCAGTGTGACGCTCATTCCGGCGGGGATTTTGGACAAACCATCGGGCGAGATAAGGAAGGAGCGGACGGGGAGGCGCTCAATCGGAACGGTTTTGAACTTTCCGGCCTTCACGTCCTCGGGAGTGGTGTTGCCGCGCGGCGTATCGGGAACGCGGTAGGTAGTCTTCATCCAGAAATTTTCGTCCGGCGCGCTTAGAACCCGGATCCACGACAAGCACTTGGTCCAGTAGGTCGCAAAATATCCGGGGACGACCAGACGAACGGGAAATCCGTTGAGCATGGGCAATGGTTCGCCATTCATGAGCATTCATCGAGAACAGGATTGCTGAGCGCAAGAGATTTGAGAAAGACGTGCGAGCCGAAGCCTTCGGGCCCTTGACCAGTCTCGAGGCCCTGGAACTGAAGGAAGAGAGAGCCAGTCTTCACAGCAGCCATGTCGAGAAGCTCACCGAGCCGGACTCCTGTCCACATCGCGTTGCCCATGGCGCCATTGCCCCACTGACCGCCTGGTGCGCGGGGTCGCAGGCGGCTGCGGCTATTGCCAGAACACTGGTTTACGGCGGCGATCGAAATGGGTTTAAATTTCTGGATCAGGTCGGACATGCTCAGAGCAATCGGGTTTTTTACGTCACCCTCGATGCGTAACTTCCATTCTTTTAGATCGACGGCGTTGGGAATTCCTTCAAGATGCCAGCGAACGTAGAAAGCCTCGTTAGGCGTGAAAGGCGTGAGGAAATAGTGACGCGGCGTTTCAAGTTGAACCGGGCGGTCTGTGAGCAGAAGCAACGGAGCCTTTTGGGGCTCAGTAAAAGAGGGACCAACTGAATTCCAATGGGAGTTAGGCTCCGGACCGGTGAAAGGCTCAACGGTGTTGGCCCGAGGCGGATCCCGGGCGGTTGCCATGTACGGCCACAGACAAGGCTTGACCGCCATTCCGCCGGTGGCGATACCGAAAAACCTTAGGAGATTTCGGCGGGAAAGAATTCTCTCTGCCACGTTCAACCTCCGACTGGCGAACTATCGGTCAGAACAGCAAGAGGTGTCAACACCGCTTTCAAAAGACTTCCTTCCTAGTTATTTGTTTTTTTATTCTTAATCCTTCCGGCTCCACGCGCCCTGAATCAGCTCCCGCGAAAATCCCGGTGGTACCGCCTGATCGCACGCATACCGATACAGCGCAGCATTGAAAATCCCTTGCACCGCCGAACTCATTACCGACAGCAACAGGAAATACGCTCCCATCACGATTCCGCCAACCAGAACCGCTCCCGGCCCGTACAGCCGCACCGTAGCGAACCACAGCGCAAATCCTGGGATCATCAACACAACAAACACCAGCCCCAGGCTGAATCCGCCCACCACGCGCTCTCCCCAAGTCTCTGTAAACAATTCCGCCGAACGATACAGTGCCGCGCCCGGCGACACATCTTCAAAGGCCAGCACCGGCACCACGAAATAACAAGCCACGTTCCACGCCACGCCAATAATTCCAATCACGATTCGGCCGATAAAACTCGCCCGTTCTGAAAGCATCCGCAGCGCCATGCCCACCGTCGCCGCCACGAACGCCCACTGCAAGATCACCCACTTGCGCTGCCACGCCAGTTGCAATCCTTGATCGAACGTCCACGCTCCGCCAGTCAACCGGCTGTTGGCCACACCCACCAGCGCCACGTTAAAAAACACGATCACAAAATAGTTCGCCAGGTATACCACAAACATGGCTGCCGCGAATTCCGGCGATCTAGAAAAATGCTGAAAATTGTGCTGATTGACTCCTGCCGCGCGCAATGCCGGCAGAAACGCCGCTATCCCACTCAACCCCAGCAATGCTGTCACGATCACGCAGCTGATTCCGGAAAGCACCGGAAACAGCATCAACTGCTTATCAGCCCACAAAATCGCAAAGCTCTGCTCGACCAGCTCCCAACTTCGAGAAAATCTTCCCATGGAGCCCTCCTCCGGCGCCGAATCCATCACTTTTGCTGATAAACCGTGCGGGGAACTTGCTGCCATCTTCGCAAGATAATCCGTAAAAAACCAGCCGTTCCTCTTCATCGCCTTGCGATAACTCTGGCCATCGTTCTCGCACGCCCTTTTCAACGCAAAGACATCGCCACTTGGTTACAATTCATTCCTGCATGCTCGCTCTCTCGCTAACAGCCCTCCCGCTTTTCGCGCAAACCGTGCCTCCCGCCGTTCGGGCGGAACTGCGCTGGGAGTTCCTCAACGTCGCCGCTGCGATCGCTCTGTTCAGCATCGCTCTTGTCGCCATCGCACTTTTCTTTTTTCGCCGCAAGACGCGCGACCTCACCCTGATTTACTTCGGTCTTTTCTGCAGTATGTACGCCATCCGCCTGCTGGGCGATATGCGCCTCTTCCGGGCGCTTTTTGACGTGCCGCGAACATTTTGGGAGCAGCTGAACTGGATCATCACCTGCACGATTCTTGTCCCTTTTGGCTTTTTCTTTTATCACGTCTCCAGCGCGTATCTCAGAAGGTTCTTTCGCTGGATTTTGGCAGCGCAGACCGTCTTCGCAGTTTTCGGAGTTTTTGCCGCCGCACTCGGCTTCAGACTGGCAAAGCTCCACATCGCCAACAATTTCGTCGTTCTCACGACGTGTATCGTCACCGTGTTCTTTTTGATTTTCGATCGCTGGCGGCAGGGGCCGAATAGCTCAGCCAACCAAGAAATGCGGGTCTTTACCGCAGGCCTCATGGTTTGGTTTTTGTTTATCGCGCAAGCCAATCTCAGGGGCCTGCAACTTATATCGGGGAACAATTGGGAGTTCCTCGGCTTCCTGGTGTTTGTTGGAGGTCTCGGTTACATCTCTGGCTATCGCATCTTTGCCAACGAAGAACGACTCCTCGCCATCAGCAAAGAACTCGACATCGCCCGCCGCATTCAATCCTCGATTCTTCCGCAATGTGTCCCCGCTCTCGCAGGCCTCGAAGTTGCCGCGCGCTACGTTCCGATGAGCGCTGTCGCAGGCGATTTCTATGATTATCTTCTTGTGGACGAAAAGCGCCTCGGCATCTTGGTTGCCGACGTCACCGGACACGGCGTACCCGCCGCTCTGATCGCTTCCATGTTAAAGGTTGCTTTCGCCGGTCAGGCTTCTCACGCTCACGATCCCGCCGCTGTTCTCGCCGGCTTGAATCTCGCCCTCTGCGGAAAGTTCGAAGAACATTTCGTCACCGCTGCTTATCTTTTCGTGGATTTGGAAAACAGTGTGCTGCGTTACTCTGCTGCGGGTCACCCGCCGCTCATGCTGGCTACGCGCAGCGAGGAAACTGTCCGGGAAATTGAACAAAACGGCTTGATGCTCGGCCTGTTCCCTGAAGCAACCTACTCATCCGTGGAAATTCGAATCGCCAGCGGAGACCGCTGTCTGCTCTACACCGACGGAGTTTTCGAAGCCAGCAACACCGCGCGAGAAGAATTTGGCAAATCGCGTTGCAAGGAATTCCTGGCTTCCCGCCGCCATCTGCCTACCGCCCGTTTTGCCGACGATCTTCTTACCAGCATCGCCGCGTTTTCCGGGCTCAACTCCACTCGCGCGCAAGAGGACGACATCACCTTGCTCGTTCTCGACTTCCAGCCGGCGGCTTCAAACGGCCAGTGATTGTTATTTCTTGCCAGAGCTATGCTCGCGCCCCGGGGCGGCAACTTCCGCCGATTTCCGCCAGCGATAGAAAAACGGTGTCCCGCCTGCAATTACCAACAGGCCCAGTGTCGAACGCACCGGCCGCACCATCCACAAATTCACCGTAAGCGCCACCGCTGCAATCAAAAAGATCAATGGCGACAACGGATAGCCCCATGCGCGGTACGGCCGCGACAATTCCGGTTCTTTGATTCGCAATCGAATCAAAGCAATCGCCGTCAACGCAAAGAAAATCCACACCGCAAATACGAACAGCGAATACAGTTCCTCATACGTTCCGCTCAGCGCCAGCAACGCCGCGATCGTTCCAAGAAAAATCAGCGCACCCGTCGGCGTGCGGAAAGAAGGATGCAGTCGTTTCGAAAACTGAAAGAAAACGCCGTCGCGAGCCATGGCGTACGGAATGCGTGCGCCGGTCAGTATCACCACGTGCAGCGCCCCCAGCGCGGAAATGGCCATCGCAATCGTCAACAACGCCGCGCCCCGTGAACCGCCAAACCAGCCGCCAAACGACTGCACCACATCCGAAGCCACATGCTGCGATTGCGCCAGCGTCTGAAACGGCAAGATCTGAAAATAAATCACGTTTGCCAGCAGGTACAAACCGCACACCGTAAGCAATCCCATGATGATTGCTCGCGGAATATTTTTCTGTGGCCGCTCAATCTCCTCCCCCAAATCTCCCAGATCGTTGAATCCGTTGTACGCCCACATTGCCGGTACCAGCGCCGTCAGCAACGCGGCAATCGTACCGCTACCGAAAGGCGCCCCGGCCACAACCGCGGCGCCTGGGCTACTCGCGTGTTTCCCGAAAATTGATCCCGCCACCACAATCACCAGAATCGTGCCTATTTTCAATGACGTCAGCAGCACTTGAATGGCGCCGCCCATCTTCACACTCAGACAATTGAACGCCGTCACCGCGATCACCACCAGCGCCGCCAGTGGCTGTGCCGCCGTAAAAGAAAACTCGTATCGTCCGAAATGCTGCGTGAACAGCGGCGTCATTACTACTGGAAACAAAAATCCCATAAACCGCATGAAGCCCGCCGCCAGCGTGGCCATCGCCACCGGCCGCTCCAAGAATGAACTCATCCACCCAAAAAGAAATCCCCACACCGAGCCGAGCCCTCGGCTCAAGTAAACGTACGGCCCACCCGCTTTAGGAAACGCCGCGCCCAGTTCCGCGTAGCAAAATGCTCCGAACAGCACGATCACTCCGCCGATAATCCACGCTGCAAACACCAGCCTCGCGGAGCCGACAGCGCGCGCCATGTCGCTGCTCACCAGAAAAATTCCCGTGCCAATGGTGTCGCCAATGACGATCGCCGTCGCCGACCACAACCCCAGCCCACGGATCAACTCCGACCGGTCCGATGTGCCCGATGACTCAGGCAAGCCTTGACGCGTAGTCAATTCACGATCGCTCATAAAAGTTCACAGAGCCTACTATCAGCGATACAACCGGTCAACGCGACGTAGGCGCAAAGCGGCAGTCGTCGGCACTCCCCGGAATGACGAGCAACGAAACTCCGTAGCCACTTGCTCCCCTAGCGCGTTATCATCACCCACATCATGGCCACGCATAAATCCATGCTCACTGAATTCCCCTGGGATTCGCGCTACCGGGTCACCGGCACTTCTGACGTCCTCACGCCCGCCCTGCTGCTCTATCCGGAAATCCTAGCCGCAAACATCGATCGCACCGTGGCACTGCTCGGCGGCAATCCCGATCGCTGGCGCCCGCACATCAAAACCGCCAAGCTCGGCTACACCTTAGGCATGCTCGTCGCCCGCGGCATTGGCAATTTCAAGTGTGCCACCACGCTGGAACTACTGGTGGCCTGCGAGTGCGGCGCGGCAGACGTTCTCCTCGCCTACCCATCTGTCGGCGCAAACGCCCTGCGCGTTCGCGAAATCGCCGCGCAATTCCCGCAAGTGCGCATTTCTGTCCTCGTAGAAAACCAAGCACAACTCCGCCAGTGGCAGGGCAGCAGCGTAGGAATTTTTCTGGACATCAATCCCGGCATGAACCGCACCGGTATCGACCAGAACGACGGCAGCAGAGTTGTGAAGCTGGTCCGCGAAATCGCGGCCAGCGCTTTAGACTTCCGAGGCCTGCATTACTACGACGGCCAATACGGCGGCGTCGGCGAACCGGAACGCACCGCACAAGCCCACGCCGGCTACCATCGCTTACTGAATCTTGTAAGCGATCTCGAACGCAGCGGCGTCGGCGTCCCCGAACTCATAACCGCGGGTACGCCCACCTTCCCCTGCTCGCTTTCCTTCGAAGGCTTTCGCAGCGCGCAATTCACCCACCGCATTTCTTCGGGCACAATCGTGTACTGCGACGCCACCACGTTCGCACAGCTTCCGGACTTGCAAGGCTATCGGCCCGCGGTGCTGGTGCTGGCGCGCGTCGTCAGTCATCCTCGCCAAAACATCGTCACCTGCGACGCCGGACACAAAGCCGTCTCCGCCGATGCCGGCGTTCCCACCTGCGTGGTTGTCCTACATCCCGAACTCACTCCACTACCTCCCAGCGAAGAACATCTGCCTCTCGCCGTGCAGGAAGGCGCCGCAGCTCCACAAATCGGCGATCCACTCTTTCTTCTCCCTCGCCACATCTGTCCCACGGTTAACAATTTCGATCATGCGCTGTTGATCCGCGACGCAACAATCGAATCAATCGAACAAGTCTCCGCGCGCGGCCACGAATCGTTCCTCCTGCGCACCAAGCAAAAAACCTCTTTCTGATCTCGCGCTGACTTCGGTTTTGTAGCGCCGCCAAAATTATTTTACAACTCTGCGTTTGCCGTTTACGGCCGCATCATTTAGGTCGATTCGATTGCTTACCATTAGTAAACGCCGTGCCAGGATCCCGCGGCCCTCACCTGGCCATCGTTGACCGAAAGCGCATAGTCATCGCCGCCTTCGCCTTTCCAGTTCTTCACGTCAAAAGTTGATCCCGTCACCGCTACATGCACGGAAATATTTCTGAACGTCAACGGCATCTTATCCTTGCAACCAGCCGGGGGAGCGTTCGCTTCAAGAAAATATGCCGGGCCAAATCCGACCACCTTGGCGCGGCCATCTGTGCCGATCAGTACGGCCGCATTTTCTTCCACCGCAATGGCGCGGGCCCGTTTGGCCCAGCCATCCTGCAGGATGCGCGCAAGAAACACCAACAAACGCCCCATGCGATCCCGTTTGACAAAATGCGTATCCGTAATTACGCCCTGCAGCATGGGAACCTCGAGAAATTCTCGAGACAGCGTCACCTTATTTCCGTACGGATTGGCAAGCGCCTCCGGTGAATGGAGCGTGTCGATCATCGACGAAAAACAGAATTGCCCTAGAATGGCCAAGCCGGCGCTGGATCCGCCAATTGGCTTACCGGCGGCAATGTGTCGATTCAAGGCATCCTGTACCGGAGTGTCCTGCCAGAAACGAACATAGTTGGACTGATCTCCACCGGCGAAGAAAATGGACTCGGCGCGATCGATGATCTGAATGACTTTGGGATCGTCGGAGTTTCTGATCCGGTCTGCCAATCCGTTGCTACCACCCCGGGTTTGCAGCTCGCTTGGAAACCGCGGGCGGCTGCTTCTCGCAGAATGGCACCATTCTTTATCCCAACGCGCCCTACACCTACGGCGACATGGGAAGAAACATCCTCCGTGGTCCTGGCTTCGTCAATTGGGACGCTTCGATCGGCAAGACTTGGAATCTTCGCGAGCGGCTCAAGCTGCAACTGCGCGGCGAAGTGTTCAACCTCCTTAATCACCCGAATTTCTCGTCAGGTTCCGTTGGCGGAGACCTGACTTCTCCCGATAGCTTTGGCCGTTCCGGAGCGACCCCTGACGTCGAAGCCTCTAACCCGGTGATTGGCTCTGGCGGCTCACGCCACATTCAGCTGGGAGCGAAGTTAATCTGGTAGAAAATTACACGATTAACTACGACGCATAACCTTGTGGCGGGTGGCCGACAAAACGGCCGAGCGACCTTGCGTGGCGCTCGATAAGAACGAAGGCGTTGTCAACTGTGTCCGCTGGTTCCTCTGCCATGGCGCGCACGCTTTCGCAATTGACCCGCCGCGTGCCCCGGCCCAAATTCAAAAGGCGTAGGGTGCCCCCGGTGTCGGGTTTGCACCTGGGTCCTGCGGTTGACTCTGCCATCTACTCACCACAAGAAATCACGCCTTATTTTCTCGCCGGCTCCGGCATCACATAACCCGACTGCGCGGGCAGCCCGGCCCGCTCCAGTTGCACCGTCACATGCCCGATCGAAAACTCCTGCGCCAACACTTGCTTGATCGCGGACAACAAACTTTCGCACTTATCCAGATGCATGTCCGGTACGCGCGCATGGCACGACATTGCTATCTCGCCGCCGCCCAGCGACCAGATATGCACGTCATGCACTTCCATCACCCCTTCGACTCTCAAGATCGTGCGCGCCACTTCTTCAATTCCCATTTCCTTCGGGCGCCCTTCCAGCAGAATGTGAGCCGAGTCCCGCAAAATTCCGATGCTCGACCACAGCACCAGCAGGCCGATCGCCAGTCCAAGAATGGGATCGAGCCAGCGCCAGCCGGTAATTCCCATCACCACTGCGCCAATAATAATGGCCACGTTCGAAAGAGCATCGCCAAAGTTGTGCACCAGAATGCTGCGCAAATTTAAATCGCTGCGCCCGCGTACCAGCGCCAGAGTAATTCCGCCATTCACCGCCAGTGCCGCTGCCGACGTCCAGATCATCCAGGCTTCAATCACATCCACCGGCGCCCGCAACCGACCGATCGATTCGTAGCCCAGCCATAACGCCAAAATCACCAGCAGCACTGCATTCGTGAATGCCGCCAGCACCCCTGCCCGGCGGTACCCGTAAGTTTTTTCCCGATCCGCGGGCCGTTGAGCCCAGCGCATCGCCAGCCAGGAAATTCCCAGTGCCGGCACGTCGGAAAGGTTGTGCACCGCGTCATTCAACAGCGCCACGCTGTGCCCCAGCCATCCGCCAAAAATTTCCGCGATCACCAAACCCAGCGTCGCCGCCATGGCCCACGCCAACACCGATGGACGCATCGGCGGATGCGCATGCCCGGCGTGCCCACCGTGATCGTGCGAGCGCCCCTGCCCGCGGCCGTGCTCGTGCCGATCAACGCCGTCTCCGCTATGATCGTGCGCGTGGGCGCGCGTTTCGCTGTGCCGGTCGTTGTGTGAATCGTCGCCCATCTTGTCCGTTATCCGCTTATTGTACTCGCCTCGCCATGCCTCGCGTTTCTGCGCGTTACCATTGAGCAACCCTTATTACGCACTTTGACAACTCGTCTCGGCGAATCAATTGACGCTCTCTCTTGCCGCTGACAGTATCAAAGTACACGTGCGTGACGACACGTGTAACGCAAATTATGCGGCGCGAACTCGCCCGGAACGGTTGCAAAAGCGGCGCGCCGATTTAGGCGCACTGCTTCAGGTGTTTTGAATAAACGATGAGCGGTCCGGTCACCAAGCTGAGCTTCTGGGGAGTGCGCGGTTCGACGCCGACCGTGGATCCCGCCACCTGGCGCTATGGCGGAAACACGCCGTGTCTCGAACTCACCGCGCCGGACGGCACACAATTTATTCTCGATTGCGGCACCGGCTTACGCGTACTGGGCAGCCGCTGGACCGCCCCTTCCGCAGGCGTGATTGCATCCGGTGTGCGCAATCCAGAGACGCACATTTTGGTCACGCATTACCACTGGGACCACATTCAGGGCGTGCCGTTCTTTGCGCCGCTGTATTCCGAAAACAACGCTTTTCATTTTTACAGTTTTCGTTCGAAGCACCTTGGCCGCGACAGCCTGAAACAGGTATTCGAAACCCAGATGGCTACTCCGTATTTTCCCGTCAACATGTCCGCGATGACCGCCAAAAAGAAATTTATGGAAGTCAGCGGCGGCGATTCCTTCACCATCGGAGAAAATAGAATCACCGCGCGCTACATCAATCATCCGCAAGGCTGCTTGGGCTATCGCATCGAAACTCCTGGCGGTACTGTCGTGTACGCGACCGACAACGAACCCGGCGATGCGAAACTCGACGAAGAATTGCGTGAGTTAGCGGCTGGCGCGGACATTTTCATTAACGATGCGCAATACACTCCGGAGCAGTTGGCAACCACACGCAAGGGTTGGGGCCATTCTTCCTGGCGTGAAGGCGTGAAAGTCGCGCGGCAAGCGGAAGCAAAAACTCTGGTGTTGTTCCACCACGATCCGGATGCCACCGATCGCATGGTGGACGGTCTGCTCCGGCAGGCGCGCGAGGAATTTGATTCCGTGTTTGCGGCCAGCGAAGGCATGGTGATCAAGCTTGGTTCGGCGGACGGCACGCTGGAAGCGCACATGCCGGTGACGCGGACAGCGCTACGACGCGAAGCGCAGTTCCGCGCGAAAGTCAGCGGCTTCACTGAAGGTGGCCACGCGTTCGAGGAAGAAACCGTAGTGCGCGACTTGGCGTTGCAGGGCGCGCTGATTTCCATGCAGCATTGCCCGCGGCTGCAATCGGAACTGCAAATTACGATGGAGACTCCCGGCGTTGACGGCCCGAAAGCGATGAAGTTGCGCGGCTACGTGGTGCGGATCGACAGCAACGAAGAAAAAGGGCACAGCGCGGTGGGAGTTGTTTTTACGGAGTGAAAAAGTTTTCTGAAATTATATCATCCGTAAACAAATTCAAGAGATAATTCCGGCCAACAAAGCAAGCTTCTTTCGGAAAAAATCGGATATTTTCTACTTCAGTTGTTCGAGCTTGCTGTTGAGGTGGGCCAGTGCTGCTTCGAGCTGCTTCCTGTGGTTGGGATGGGTCGCGGTTTCCAGATCGTTGAGGATGTGTTTGCGTGAGAGTTCGACGTTCGCGCGTTCGCGATCTTTTTCCAATTGGTCCTGAGCTTTCCTGGCTTTGCCTGGTGCCGCCATGTTCTCCCTGCTGGCTACCTGCGACTCAACATCTTTGCTTTCCCAGCCGCGCGCCATACATAAATTGTGCCACATTTCGCGGCACCAGAGGAGAGACAGAATAAATTTTTATTGCACAAAAGAGCATCAGGCGCCGGCCGCTTTGGCGCGGGTAGGGGCAGCCGGAGATTGTTCGTTCTGCTGAATCAGATGACGCAGGCCGGCTTCCGAGAGGCGGGCGCGGCGTTCGGAAAAAAGGCCGTCAAAAATAAATTCCACGGAATTTTCCTGCCAGTGGATACGCAGAATCCAATCGCTTTGCGATGGGAACGCGGTAGCCATGGAAATGTCGCCGGCGGGAATCACGGCCAACGGGCGAAGCTGCGAATCGAGCGCCCAGACGCGCGTGGGCGTGAGATATAAATTCACCGCGCAGGATTCGTGGTCGGCGGGATTGCAGAGAGGTTCGCTGCCGGACTCGCCCGCGGAACTGTTTGCCGGGGAAAAGCTTCCCCCGTCGAGGACCAGATACGCGCCTAGCTGCGCGATGGCTTGCGCGCTGCCACGATCCTGGCGCAGCGGCGGCAGCAGAACCGCCAGCAGAAACAGCAGCAGACCAACGGGCGCGAAAGCCCAAGCATTCCACAAACTGAGCGGAAGAACGACCAAAGAAGCGCCAGCGATGCCAAGCAGAATGCGTAAAGCGGTCCAGGCACTCGGGCTGGAGCGGAGCGTGAGAAGTTTGGGGAAGGTGCGGGAGACGAAGAAAATGGAATCGGCGACCGAATCACGGAAGCGCGCGAGCGCAGATACAACCTGCGTGGGGGGGATTTCGCCGGGGAGGATTGGGGGAGTGGAACTGGCGTTCATAGGGCCTTGAGGATCTGGGGCTGCAATATTAGCAGATTGGTGAAGAATATTTGCAATAGAGTTTACTCATCGTTTTGATGCAAGGTGTTCGCGTATTGCTTGCATACCAGGCTCCAGACCCGCCACGCGGGCACCGGGGTATAGAGACTATCCGAGCTTGACTCAGGGTGTGCCAGTACCGACCCTACAACCCTCGTGAGCTCAGGGCGGTCGGGCCGTGGGACATCGGTCCAATGGATGTGGAGCTCATCCGGCCCTTTTGCGCATGGACCTCTTCGGCACCTTGCAGGCGTATGGCATTCATGACGGAGTTGGGCATATGGGCGAAAGAGACGGCGCTGCGGAGGCTGATGCAGCGCTGACAAGTCATGTTCGCCCATGAAGTCTCTAGGGCGAGCGTGGGATAGTCTCCGAGGAAGGGGAGACGATTTATAGTGCGCTATCACCTTGGAGCGGGCGGCTCGAGCGGTCCGGGGTAAACACGGTTGTTCCCGAGAGAAAAATGCAAGCGAGGCAGATTTCGAGGAAACCCGGTCGCAAAACCTTCACGCCGGGCACCAGGCGAGTCAACCCTCGATTCAAAGTGCGGGTTGGCGAACCCCGGACGCGCGTCCTGAAGCGTGTCCGGGGTTGCCCAACGGCGTCGAGCGGAGCCGTGTTCGTTACTTGATGTTGGCGCAGGTTTCCGGGGCTGGAGCGTCAATCCGGCGATTGGCCTTGGCCGGATCGTAGGGAATCAGTTGGACGGTGATGGTTGATGCCGGAACGGAGCCTTCGTTCCGGATGATGTGAAGATGGCCGCTGCCAGGATCGACTAGCGTTGGGGACGGCTGTCCCGGAACAAACGTGTACACGTGAGGCATGCAGTCGGCCATATAGTCCGTTATGCTTCCTGACGTGACAATGATGAGGCTGTGGCCCGGGTGGGTATGCCAGCCGGTGCTGGCGATCGCTCCCGTCAGCGTATTGACAGCCGGCCAGGAATTGCTCAGCACGTACAAATCCGAGCGTCCCTTGGTCTTTTGCATCGAGAGCCAGACGTTGTCATCGTTTCCGGCAGGAAGTTCGTTCTTCGAAGCCTGGTTAAAGACATCGATTTCGCCGAAGGTGCCGATAGCGATGGGTGTGGCCTTAAAGCCGGACGCCGCCGTGGCGGAGACCTTTCCCGCGTAGAACATGGCCGCGACCCCGATCGCGGCACTGAACAAAACTACCCAAAACAGTTTCTTGCGCATAATCGAATCCCCCATTTTTCCCTTTTCATTTGATTCATTTGGCATCGCCGAGTGGAGACGCGCGGACACGATCAGACAGTTTGGCAGGCGCAGTCAAAGGGCAAGGAGCCGGATTCACGGCTGTTCCGCTATTTACCGTTGAATGCCGTGATTTGCCGTGGCATGGACACGGTTCGGAGGGTACAATCTTGCGTCTCGGGGCCGGGCTCCCGGATGCGCGACGAAAAGCGGAGCAAATCAGGAGAGCGCGATGGGCGAAGGCGTCCCAGGCACACAACCACCTACAAGACCCGCAGAAGACCGGCTGGATTCGTGGAAGGAAATCGCGGCGTTCCTCGACCGCGACGTGACCACGGTGCAGCGTTGGGAGAAGCGGGAGAGGATGCCGGTGCACAGGCATGTGCACGACAAGATGGGCTCGGTTTACGCTTCTCGTGTGGAGTTGGACGCGTGGGCGCGAGGCCGGAACATTCGGGCTTCGGATAATGGGCGAACAGGGCCGGAGAATGAGAGCGATGTGGCCCCGCGGGTTGAACCCGCACCGCCGAAGACTGCGGCATCGACTTCTCGCACCCGGTGGACGGTGGTCTTTCCGTTGGCGCTGGTGTCGGCCGGGTTAGTGATTGGTACAGGTTTGTGGCTTCGGGCGAAGGAGTACTTCTGGCGAAACCCGATCGCCGACGCGCGATTTCAGACGATCACGGAGGCGGATGCAGTGGCGCAGGGGGCTACGGTGTCCCGCGATGGCCATTTCGTGGCGTTTCAGTCTGACCGGGACGGACGAATGGATGTGTGGCTGACGCAGGTCGGGTCAGGGCAGTTCCACAACTTGACGCGCGGCGCCGCCCCGGAAATGGCCAATCCGTCGGTGCGCACATTGGGGTTTTCGCCCGATGGGTCCCTGGTTACGTTTTGGGTTCGCAAGAAGAACGAGCCCAGCGGCGCCGACATCGGCATCTGGGCAGTACCAACGCTGGGTGGAGAGCCGCAGCCCTACCTTGAAGGAGTGGCCGAGTACGATTGGTCGCACGACAGCTCCCAACTGACCTACCACACGCCTGGACCCGGAGATCCGCTGTTTGTTTCAAACGGCGAGCGTCGACCGGAAGACCAGCCCATTTTTAGGGCGCCCGCCGGACTGCACAGTCACTTTCCGTTATGGGCGCCGGATGCCGGATTCATCTACTTCGTTCAGGGTGAGCTGCCAGATAAATTGGACATCTGGCGGATTCGTCCAAGTGGCGGAACTCCCGAACGGATCACGTCGCACAATGGGCGCGTGACTCATCCGGTGCTACTGGATAATCGGACGCTGATGTATTTAGCCAGCGATCCCGACGGTTCAGGTCCATGGCTTTACAGCATGGATGTAGAGCGCCGCATTGCGCATCGGCTGATTTCTGGAGTTGATCGGTACACGTCGCTGGCGGCGAGCGCTGACGGTCTCCGTCTGGCTGTCACGGTAGCAAGTCCGAAAAGAACATTGTGGCGCATGCGGATCGCTGATCCGAATCGCGAGGCGCCGGCGGCGGCGCAAATTCCGCTGACGACCGGCACGGGATTTTCTCCGCGATTTGGTGCAAATTATCTTTTGTACGTTTCCGCGACAGGCACAACTGAGAGCATCTGGAAGCTCGTCAACGGGACCGGCACGGAATTGTGGAGTGGCGCGGGCGCGCAAATATTTGGCGGCCCGGCGGTTTCCCGCGATGGGCGGAATATTGCTTTCTCGGTGCGGCAACATGGGAAGGCGCTTTTGTACGTAATGCAGGCCGACGGCACAAACGCGCGGATTGTGGCCGACTCGTTGAATCTGCAAGGCGCTCCCGCATGGGAACCGGACGGCCAATCGATCGCCTCGGCGGTGGAAGAACGCGGCGTGCCACATCTCTTCCGTGTGCCTGTGAATGGCGGCTCGCCGGCGGCATTCGTGAAGGAGTACTCAGTTGATCCCGCGTGGGCACCCGACGGCCGCTTCGTTGTGTACTCAGGTCCTGACATCGGCACGACCTTTTCGGTGAAAGCCGCTACGGCCGAGTCCGCAGCCCATGCAAGTCCTCATGCAATGCCGGCGCTGACACTGACGCGCGGCGCCCGGCACTTGACCTTCCTGAATGGCGGACGTGCACTCGTGTTCTTGCGCGGAGAGATTCAACATAAGGATCTCTGGCAAATCGACCTGGAGACGGGCTCCGAGCGGCGATTGACTCATCTCGCTCCCGACTTTGATATTCGGGATTTCGACATTTCTCCAGACGGCAGTGAAGTTGTGTTCGAACGAGCCGAGGAGCGGTCGGATGTGGTGCTGCTGGATCTGCCCCGACCCTAATGGAATATCGCAAGCGTGAATGAGAGGTAATTGTTCTGCGTGGGCGTGGGTAAGTTGAGCCAGGTGTGTGATAGACTCCCGCTGTTTGTTTTGCGGCTGATTGATTCCTCACGGTTGTCCTGATGTGTCCGGAGGCGGTGATGCACAGAAAATTTGCGCAGTTTATTTTCAAAGGGTTGGCGGGAGCTTTGCTGACGTGTCTGCTGGCGGGTGCTGGCCTGCGAGCGCAGTCGGCTGAGCAATATGCGCTGTTGCGCAAGCCGACGATCAGCAAAACGCAAATTGCGTTCAGTTACGGCGGAGATTTATGGATTGTGGAGCGGAGTGGCGGAGAGGCGCGCCGGCTGACGAGCGACATCGGAATCGAGATCGATCCGATTTTTTCGCCGGATGGCAACTGGATCGCGTTCACCGGTGAATATGATGGGAATGAAGATGTGTACGTGATTCCGGCAGCGGGCGGGATTCCGAAGCGGCTGACGTCACATCCGAGCAGCGATCAGGCGGTGGGCTGGACGCGAGACGGGAAACGAATCCTGTTTCGCTCGACGCGTGACAGCTATTCGGGATTTTCGCAATTGTACACGGTTGGGTTATCCGGCGGGCTGCCAGAACCGCTGCCGTTGCCCATGGCGGTGGAAGGTTCGTATTCGGCGGACAGTTCGCACCTGGCGTATGTGCCTTACACCAATTTTCGGGAGTCGTGGCAATTCCAACGCGGCCTAAAGCACTACCGCGGTGGGACGGCTTCGCCGATCTGGATCGCGAAACTTTCCGACTCGACTGTCGAGAAGGTGGAGCGAAAAGATTCCAACGATTCTTCTCCGATGTGGATGGGAGATAAAGTTTATTTTCTGTCGGACCGCGACGGCCCGGTGAGTTTGTATGTCTACGACGCCGGCAGCAAGCAGGTGAACAAGGCGCTGGCGAGCAACGGCGCGGACATCAAATCGGCATCGGCAGGTCCGGACGCGATCGTGTATGAACAGTTCGGCTCAATTCATGTGTTTGATCCGGCCAATGGAAAACAGAGCGCGGTGAACATCCATGTGACCGGTGATTTTCCCGCGGTGCGGCCACACCTTGTGAATGCCGCGGAGCAAATCGAGAACGGCGATATTTCGCCGACGGGCGCGCGGGCGGTGTTTGAAGCGCATGGGGAAATCCTGACGGCGCCGGTCGAGCATGGAGACATTCGCAACTTGACCAACACCACCGGAGCAGCGGAACGCGATCCGGCCTGGTCGCCGGACGGGAAATGGATTGCGTATTTTTCCGATGAATCGGACGAATACCAACTGCACTTGCGGACGCAGGATGGGCTGGGGGACGTTCGCAAGATCAATCTCGGGAATCCGCCGTCGTTTTACTATTCGCCGATGTGGTCACCGGACAGCAAAAAAATAGCGTACAGCGATAAGCGGCTGAACCTGTGGTACGTGGATGTGGACAAGGATGGCGGAAAACCGGTACTTGTGGACACCAATCCATACGATGGGGGGCCGGGATCGGGATTGAATCCGGCGTGGTCGCCGGACAGCCGGTGGATTGCGTACACGCGGCAACTGGACAGCACAATTCGAGCGGTGTTTGTGTATGGCTTGGAAGGAAAGGCCGCGCACCAGGTGACGGATGGATTGAGTGACACGGCTTCGGTGGCTTTCGACAAAAATGGAAAGTATCTTTATTTTTTCGCGAGCACAGATGACGGGCCTGCCATCGCGGCGAGCATGGGCGCTTACAAGATTCCCGTGACGCGGAGCGCGTACGTGGTTGTGCTGCGCAGCGATGTGAAGTCACCGCTGGCTCCGCAAAGCGACGAGGAGAAGATTGTGGCGGGCGCGGCGAAGAATCCGGCCGACGGCGATGAATGTAAAGCGGAAGGCGAAGGCGGACCGGCCGCAGCAAAAAGCGAAGATAAAAAAGGCGAGGAAAAGAAAAGCGAGGAAAAGAAAAACGAAAAGGGCGGCAAGGACAGCAAAGAAATTCCCGAGGTCACAATTGATTTCGAGAATATCAACCAGCGCATCCTGGCGCTGCCGATTGCGGCGCGAAACTACGACCAATTGCTGGCCGGAAAAACCCACGTGCTGTATCTGCTGGAAGGTCCGGCGGTGGACGATGGCAATGCGGGCGGGCGCACGGTGCAGAAGTTCGACGTGTGCACGCGGAAGACCGACAAGGTGCTGGAGAATATCGGTGGGTTCGTTATTTCTTCGAACGGGGAGAAAGCGCTTTACGAGCAACTGCCGCCGAAAAATCCTCTCGCGCCTTCCGGCGGACCG
>Ga0210406_10003189_pt1 | contig 18156 bp, 14 predicted proteins | sample IncBWC30MmetaG_FD_155454 | JGI IMG/M metagenome (GOLD analysis project Ga0210406, IMG submission 155454) | Forest soil microbial communities from Barre Woods Harvard Forest LTER site, Petersham, Massachusetts, United States - Inc-BW-C-30-M | ecosystem: Environmental > Terrestrial > Soil >... | reverse complement strand
AAATCATTTCGAGCCTCGGCTATACCGGCCAGCCGGTTGACTGGGCCGGCGGTTTTTCGTACGACTACGATTTTCTCAGTTTCCTCAGCAAGAGCAATTCACCGCATCCACAATGGGATCGCGTGCTTTCCGAACGGCCGTCACTTCTTCGCTACTGGTATCGGCAAAGCCCGCTCGAACTCAGCCCCGACGGCTTCTGGAATCTTTCCTTCACGCCGGGCGTCGTTACGTTTACGGATCCGCCCGTCACCCACTCCGGCATGATTGCTGTTCAACTCGATCCGGATGGCCGTTTGCTCGATTTCCTGGCCATGCCGCCCGAGAAGGAAGATTCCCCACAGTCCTCACGCCCTGCCGATTGGCATCCGCCTTTCACCGCTGCAGGACTCGATCTCGCGCAATTTCGCCCCGCCGAGCCGGTATGGAACTCGCTTGCCGCCGCGGACTCGCGCGCGGCCTGGGACGGCGTCATGCCCGGCAGCGGCCGTCCTCTGCACGTCGAGGCCTCTGCCTTGCATGGCAAGCTGGTGGCTTTTTCCCTGAGTGGTTCATGGACGAAATCCTCGCGCATGAATCAGGCCGAAAAGACGCGCGCGGACAAGACCAGGCAGATCATTGGTCTCAGCGTCGCGCTGGTCGTCATCGGTGCTGGCTTGTTCCTTGCCTATCGCAATCATTCGCGCGGCAAAAGCGACCGGCAGGGCGCGCTACGCCTGGCCGCTCTTGTATTTGCTCTCGAACTGTCCATTTGTTTGTTCCGTTCCCACTTTGTTCTGACGATGGACACCATCGGAATCCTGATCTTTGCCGTCAGCACGGGGCTGTTCGTTTCCGGTTTCATCTGGGTGCTCTATCTCGCACTGGAACCCTACGTGCGCCGCAGTTGGCCGCAGATGATCATTTCCTGGACGCGCTTCATCAGTGGGCGCTTGCGAGACCCGTTGGTCGGGCGCGACCTTCTCTTTGGCATTCTCCTCGGCATCATCTGGGTCTTTGTTTTTGCCGTCGGCAGCTTCTTTTTGATTCGGGCGGGTGATCGTCCCCTGCTTGCAAACACAGACATCCTCGAAGGGTTTCGTGAGTCGGTAGCCGTTGGCCTTCTCAATATTGTCAGCTCTATCCAGACGACTCTGATCTTTTTCTTTCTTCTTGTTCTGTTGCGTGCATTGGTGAGAAACCGATGGGTCGCAGCGGCAGTATTTACCCTGATTTTTACAGTGCTGAAAGTGTTGGGCAGCGATCATCCTTACATGGAGACTCCGATTTGGCTGGCCATCTACGGCATTGCTGCCTTCACTGTCGTGCGCTTCGGACTAATCGTTCTGGCGATGGGCGTTCTTACCGTCGACATTCTCCTCAACGTTCCCGTCACCATGGACTTTTCCAATTGGTATGCCGGACGCTCCCTGAGCGTGGTGCTCGGATTTGTGACAGTTGCTGCCTGGGGCTTCTATACTTCGCTCGGCGGTCAACGGCTTTGGAAAGACGATCTCTTCGAATAGCCAGAGTCCATTTGCTGTTCAGTGGCCTCTTCCGGTTCGAACCTGTTCGGTGACGGCCGCGGCCAATTCTTCGATTCCGGTCAGCGCGCGGCTCGCCGCCAGGCGAGCCTTTTCCATGAACGAGGAATCGAGCAGAAAGGCGCAACGGTCGACGAAAGGGTGGTCGGCTGCCTCAAAGGGTTTGCGCCTGCGGTGCGTCGCGGCAGCACGCGCGAGCAACTCTTCGTACATTTGAAGGTCGCGCTGAAAATCGAGCGCGTCGCCCGCGGTCCAGCCCTGCTGCCGCGTCAGCGCCACCAGAAATTTTCTGCGGAACGCCGTGGCATCCCGGCGCAACATCGGACGAGGCTTGGATTTCCCCGAGGGCTGCGGCTCATTGCAGATGATCGCCAGGGAGCGCACCGTCAAGGCCAGCAGCGCCTCACGCTGCAACAGAGCCAGCAGATCGCGGTAAAGCGACGCGTGAACCTGAAGGGCGTGGCGGCCGTTTTCGACGACGTAAGAATCCACGAACCGTGGCACGACCCGTTCGCGCAGCAGCGCCTCCGAAATCCGCTTGGCCAGATCCCCCGCGGCATCGACTTCATTTGGTTTTTCGCGCGGCATAGTCCGCGAAACATGTTAGCAGGAGTTTGTTTCCGCACCGCCCGGCGTCGACTGAAATGAAAAAGGCCCGGTAAGCTTCACCGGGCCTTCTCCTCTGCTCTAACTGTATTTTAATGAATCGCTCTCGGGCTGTCCGGACCGACGCGCTTCGGCTTGGGTTCAGGCTGCGGAACGATTGGCGGAGTTACCGCTTCCTTCTGCAGCGCGTGCTCCAGCACTTCGTCGAGCGTCCGCACGTACGTGATTTTGATGTCGCCGAGAATGTCGGGAGTGAGATCCGCCACGACATTTGGCTCATTGTCCGCAGGAAGCAGAACGTGCGTGATGCCTGCGCGCTTCGCTCCCAGCACTTTTTCCTTTACGCCGCCGATGGGCAAGACCACTCCCGACAGCGTCATTTCTCCGGTCATCGCCAAGCGATCTTTTATCGGACGCCCGCTGAGCAAGCTCACCAACGCCGTTACCATCGCGGCACCGGCGGACGGGCCGTCTTTCGGCACCGCGCCAGAAGGCACGTGGATGTGAATGTCCTGCTTGCGGAAGAAGTCCGGATCGATGCCGTAGCGCTCGCCATTCGCTCGCGTCCACGTCAGCGCCGCGGTCATCGATTCCTGCATGACCTCGCCGAGATGCCCAGTCATGGTGAACTGCTTGCCGCCCCGCATGCGGGTAGCCTCGATGAAGATGATGTCGCCGCCCACCGGAGTCCAGACCAGTCCGACAGCCACGCCGGGCCGCTTGACACGTTCCTCGACTTCCTTCTCCGTGCGGAACTTCGGCACGCCCAGGAATTCGCGGACCACTTCCGGTGTCACGGTCATCTTTTCGAATTTGTCTTCGGCGATGCGCCTCGCCTGTTTGCGTGTGATTGTGGCGATCTCGCGTTCGAGGTTGCGCACCCCTGCTTCGCGCGTGAAGCTGTGGATGATTTCGCGCAGCCCCTCGTCGGTGAAGTCGATTTGCTCGCCGACCGTCAGGCCGTGCTCCTTGGCCTGCTTCGGGATCAAATACTTATGTGCGATGTGCAGTTTTTCTTCGCCCGTGTAGCCCGGGAGTTCGATAATCTCCATGCGGTCTCGCAGCGGCTCCGGGATGGGATCCATCCAGTTGGCCGTGGCGATGAACAGCACTTTCGAAAGATCGAACGGCACATCCAAATAGTGATCGCGGAACGCGTTGTTTTGCTCCGGGTCGAGAACCTCCATCAGCGCCGAAGAAGGGTCGCCGCGGAAATCGCGCCCGAGCTTGTCCACTTCGTCCAGCATCATTACTGGATCATTGGTTTCCCCACGCTTCAGTCCTTGAATAATCTGTCCGGGCAGCGCGCCGATGTACGTGCGCCGGTGGCCGCGGATTTCCGCTTCGTCATGCATGCCGCCAAGGGCGATGCGCACGAACTTGCGTCCCAGCGAACGGGCGATGGATTTTCCAAGCGAAGTCTTGCCCACGCCCGGAGGTCCGACGAAGCAAAGGATCGGCCCCTTCATCCCTGGCTGGAGTTTCTTTACCGCCAGGTAATCGAGGATTCGCTCTTTCACCTTCTGCAAATCGTAGTGGTCTTCGTCCAGAATCTCGTGCGCTTTCGCGATGTTAATTTCCGAGCTGCCCGAAGACTTGCTCCACGGCAGCGAAGTCATCCATTCGAGATACGTCCGCGAAACCATGTACTCCGCGGAAGCCGGCGTCATTTTCGACAGCCGCTTCAGCTCGCGGTCGCATTCCTTCTTGGCTTCGGCGGACATGGCCGCTTCTTCCACTTTTTTGCGAAGTTCGTCGATCTCCTGCATCGTATCGTCGGATTCGCCGAGTTCCTTCTGGATGGCCTTCATCTGTTCGCGCAGCAGGTATTCGCGCTGGTTCTGGCTCACTTGCTCCTGCACCTGCTCGTGAATCTTCGAACGTAGCTCCAAGACCTCGAGCTCCTTCGACAGTTCGCGGATGAGTGTTTCCAGACGCTTTCGCACGCTGGCGGTTTCGATCAATTCCTGGCGCAGCAGCGTCGAAAGCGACGGAAGCGTCCCGGCAATGAAGTCCGTCAAGCGGCCCGGGTGATCGATATTCATCGCCGCGGTCTGCAAATCGTCGGAAAGCTGCGGCGAGTGGCTCACCACGTCGCGGAAAAGATCCTGCGCATTGCGCTGCAGCGCTTCCAGTTCCGTGTCCGCTTCGCCGATGATGTCCGGCTCCGCCTGCACACGGGCCTGCAGAAATGGCCGCAAGCCGATCAGTTCAAGCACTTGGATGCGCTGGAGACCCTCCAAAAAGATGACCACGTTGCCGTTCGGCATTTTTACGGTCTTGTGGACCTTGGCAAGCGTTCCGAGTTTGTGGAGATCGGCCGCGGCGGGATCCTCGACTCGCGGATCGAGCTGCGCGACGACTCCCAGATACTTCTCGTCTCCTTGCAAACTATTTACTAAGGCCAGAGAACTCTCGCGTCCCACGGTCAATGGCAGGACAGCGCCTGGAAACAGGACGGTGTCACGAACCGGCAGGATCGGAAGAACCTCTGGCACGACAAATTTTTTCTCAGCCATGATGCCCCCTGGTTACCGGCGCAGCCCGAAAAGGAGCTGCGCGATACGATTTTAGATGCAAAGATATGGAAAAGGGTGTACAAAAGTATGAAAGTTGCTAGCACAAAATCTTAGCACTAAACACTCACATCCTACATGGAATCACCTTGCATAGGAAAGTTAACAACAAGTCATTTATATTCAATATATTACATAGACACAGTCACCTTAGGGCCTGCTCGGGCTACTGCATCCCTTCTATCGGCAATGATGCTCAATTACTTGATGCCTCCCTTCTTTTCGCGCCATATTCGCCCAAAACGTACTGTTTTGCCTGTTCGCGGGTCCGGATATGGCCCTCCAGTTGAGCATCCTCAAGGTCCTGCAGAATTTGCGAAAAAAGGGGGCTGGGTCGAAACCCCATCGCCTGGAGGTCATCCCCTGTCAGCAGGCGCTCCGGGCGGACTTGCTCGGGAGGGGTCAACTCGATAAAGCGCGTGACAAATTCGTAGGACTCCAGGTTCCGGTGGCTCGAGAGACAATCGAGCCGGTGCAGCGCCAGATGTTCTTCAAAGCGCGGAAGCCGAACAAACTTCTTCAGCGCAGAGGCGCGCATCCCTTCGACGGCTCCGAATTTCATGTGGTTGTCCACCAGCGCAAGAATCTGCTCGGTGTCCTCGTTGGAAAAACGTAGCCGCTCACAGATGGCCTCGGCCATGCGCACGCCGACCTCGACGTGATGGTTGAAGCGAATGCGGTCGCCGGTCTCCGCGGCGGATTGGAACGTCGGTGGCTTGCCGACATCGTGGAGCAGAACTCCCCAGGCCAGGGTTGGGGACGCGTCTTTCGGCAATCCTTCCAGCATCATGAGCGTATGAATCCAGACGTCGCCTTCGGGATGAAATTGCGCGGGCTGCTCGACGCCTTTCATTGCCCCGATTTCCGGCAGGACTTGCTGAAGGAGCCAGGTTTCGTCCAGCAATTCGAATGCTTGCCGCGCTGTGCCTTCCGTGAGCATTTTGGTGAGTTCCTCGCGCAGGCGCTCCGGAGAAACCTGATGGATCTCGGCGACGTGGCGGCGGATAGCCCCAAATGTTTCGGCTTCGATTTCGAATCCGAACCGCGCGGCGAACCGCACCGCGCGCATCATGCGTAGTTTGTCTTCTCTAAAGCGGCGGTCCGGGTCGCCTACGGCGCGAATTATTTTTGCCTTGAGGTCGGCTTGTCCGCCGACATAGTCGAGCACTTCGCCGCTGTCGTGGCGCATCAGGAGTCCATTGATGGTAAAGTCGCGCCGCTGCACGTCCTCTTGCGGCGTTTTCGAAAAAACCACGCTGTCCGGATGGCGCCCGTCGCTGTAGCCCACGTCCGAACGGAATGTGGCGACCTCCACTTTCAATCCATCGCGCGGAATCAGTATCACGCCGAATTGTGCGCCCACGGCGACGCTCTCCGAAAAAAGCGCCATCACCTGCTCTGGCGTCGCATCCGTAGTCACGTCGTAATCGGCCGGCTCGCGGCCAATCAGCAAATCGCGCACGCATCCACCAACGAGCAGCGCCTGATAACCGCTTCCGCGGAGCGTGTCGCAGATCGAGTTGGCCATCTCGCGCGCCGTCACGGTGTGATTATGCGACAGAAGGAGCTGCGAAGGGAGTTTGGAGTTTCCGAAAGTTCTCGTAGGGTCCGCCTTCCGAGGCGGACCGTTCTTTCTTGCCGGAAATACGCGCTTGCTTCTATCTGCTGCGAAAGACCAGACAAGTAATGTCATCGGACTGCCGCGTAGCGCCGACAAATTCATCCACCTGTTTCATCAGGTATTGAAGAGTCTGCTGCGCATCCCAATCCGGCAAATTGCGAATGGCGCTGATCCAGCGTTCGTTTCCGAATTCTTCTCCCGTTGCGTTAAACGCTTCGACGACTCCATCGGTGAAGAAAATCAGCGCATCGCCCGGTTTGAGTTCTAGCGTGGCAGTTTCATACGTCTCGTCGGATCGGATTCCAAGCGGCAAGCCGCCGACGTCCAGAATCTCAAAAGAACCATTAGCGCGGCGGAGAATCGGCGCATTGTGTCCCGCATTGACGTAAGTAAGCCTGCGCGTCGATGGATTGTATTCCGACAAAACAGCGGTCGTGAAACGCAGACCATTCAGGCTGTGGGCGCTGGCATAGCGATTGAGCCGCGCCACGAGATCGGCAAGCATGGCGTTTTCTCCAGCGATAGTCCGCAGGCTGGCTTGCAGAGTTGCCATGAGCAATGCCGCCGGAACGCTCTTGCCGGCGACATCGGCGATGACGACCATCAACTTCTCGCGATCTGCAGGATTGGGATAAAACGCATCGTAGTAGTCGCCGGCGACGGAATTCTGCGGTCGTGTCGCGAACGCAATGTTCGCTCCCGCGACTTCCGGCGGTTGCGACGGAACCAGCCACGTTTGAATCTCCCGCGCAATTTCCAGGTCGCGCTTCATCGTGACTTTGTCCGCCAATTCCAGCGAGAGCAGGAACAGAAGGGACAGGGCGGCCACAGTTTCGAGATTCACGTCAAAGGTAAAATTATTTGAGAAGTGAACCTTCGGTCCCGACATCAATAGCATTACCAGCGACACGAGCAGCAGGACTCGGCGAGCCGGACTCAACTTCATCAACAACGACCAGAAAAGAATCTTGGCGATCCTGAACCATCGCCGGACGCCGCGACTGCCTTGCAACTCCTCCGCGTCCGACTCTTTCATGTAGAAGCCGTAGCTGGCGCGCGCATCGGCGGTGAAGTGCGACCACAACTCATCGATCTGGCGGCCTTCGGTGATGCGTTGCCAGAAAGTCTGCATGCGGTCGATCAAGTTCGGAGATCGACTTGGAGTCGAAATTGCCGGAGGTGGGGGCGCGCTCATGGAGGATCGCTCACGGAAGTTAGAGTATAGGGCATTCCGTGAAGTTTTCGATGGAAGTTACGAATCGCCGCGATCGGGTCCGGAATCATCGCGGCGAAGCGAGCCGCCGAATTGCACTTTGCCGAAACCGAAGCGGTCGCGGAGGCGGTCTGTGGCGCTGGTCAGTTTTTCGAGTTTGGCGCGGCGCTCGGCGTCCAGCAAATCGAGCTGTTCGCTGCCGTGGGTGAGGCCGCTAAGGGCGACTCCCAGCAGGCGGACTTTTCGCTTTACATCGCGATGGATGCGAAAGAGCTCCTGGAACACGGCAAAAATGTCGGAGTCGAGGCGCGTGGGCTCTCCCAGCGTTTTGGAGCGTGTGTGCGTTTCGAATCCGGCATAGCGAATCGTCAGCGTAAGCGTTCGCGTGGCTAGGCCCGCCTCGCGCAGCCGCTTACAGGCTTTCTGCGAAAGATGACTTAGCAGTGTGGCGAGAGTTTCCAGGTCATCTGTGTCTTCCCCGAAAGTGTGATTGTGAGAGATCGATTTTGGCTCGGCATCGATTACGAACTCGTAGGAATCGCCGCCGCGGGACTTGCGATACAGCGCCGTGCCCCACTGGCCAAAAATGCTTTCCAGCTTCTCCTGTGGCATGGCCGCAATCTGTTCGACGAGTTCGATTCCGAGAGCGCGGAGCGCGCGCTCCGTGACTTCGCCGATGCCGGGTATTTTTCTCACCGGCAGTGTGGCGAGAAATCGTTGTTCGCTGCCTGCCGGAACCCAGACGAGGCCTCGCGGCTTGGCTTGGTCGGAAGCGACTTTGGCAACCAGGCGTGTTGCGGCGAGGCCACCGGAACACGGAAGAGTAGTCGTTTGCGTGATCGTTCGAAGCAACTTGTCGGCTGCCGCAAGCGGTGGTCCATGCAATCGCTCGGTGCCGGCAAGATCGAGGTAGGCTTCGTCGATCGAAACCATTTCGACGATGGGAGAGAACTTCGCGAGGATGGTCGCGACGCGGTCGCTCCATTCTCCATATTTTTCGTGGTGGCCATCCAAAAATATCGCGTGCGGGCAGAGACGGCTCGCCGTGCGCAGCGGCATCGCCGAGTGAATACCGTACTTGCGCGCTTCGTAGCTCGCCGCGGAAACCACGCCGCGCTGGTCCGGCCGGCCGCCGACGACTACGGGCTTGCCGCGCAACTCCGGCCGATCGAGCAATTCTACCGAAACGAAAAACGCGTCCATATCCACGTGAAGAATGGACGCAGCCGCTTCCGCGGACCGCTCCTCTAGCGGCCCATGCTTCGCTCGAAACCGCGCGAGGTCAGGCATGCCGAATAGCCTACGCCGTGGCTTTGTTTGCTACAACCGTTCGGCGGCGATGACGCGGGGAATGCCGGCGAGGTCGTTGGTTACGGCTACGTTGGTCCAGGTTGGGGCGTCGAGGAGGGGTTGGACGGCGGGGAGACTGTTGTGGCCGAGCTCGAGGACGAGGAGGCCGCCGGTTTTGAGATGCGCGGCGGATTGCGTGATGAGATCGGCGTAGAGTTCGTAGCCTTCTTCGCCCCCGAAGAGTGCGATTTCCGGTTCGTGATCGCGGACTTCGCGCGCCAGCGTTTCCGCTTCGCATCGCCCTACATATGGTGGATTGCTCACGATTAGGTCGAGCTCTGGTGTTGTCATGTCCAGCAGATTGCATGCGATGAAATGGATCTGATCAGCGACGGAGTGGCGTTTGGCGTTGCGTTTCGCGACGGCTAGGGCTGCAGGGGAAGTGTCAGTAGCGTAGATCGTCGCGCCGGGGAGTTCCTTGGCGAGGGCAACGGCGATGCAGCCGGAACCGGTACCGATGTCGGCGATTTGCAGGCCTTCGCCGCCGAACGTTGGCTTGCGGCCTGAGCGAAGTTCGCGGACGGCGAGGCGGTCGAGGGCGACTTCGATCACGTGTTCGGTTTCGGGGCGAGGGATCAGAACGTTGGGCGTTACTTCAAATTCGAGGCCCCAGAATTCTTGTTTGCCGGTGAGATGTTGCGTCGGTTCGCCGTTTGCGCGGCGGGCGATCAGCGCGAAGTAACGCTCGGTGTCGGCGGGGGAGAGTTGCCCTTCGGGATGGGCGTAGAGCCAGGTGCGATCGCGACCCAAAACGTGTAGAAGCAAAAGTTCGGCGGCTAGGGTGAAGGAAGAAACGTGACCTTCGCGTAGTAGAGCAAGCCCTTGCTTCAGTGCGGTGCGAACGTCGACCTGCGACATTACACGGTGCCGAGTTCTTGCTGGAGACGCTCGGATTCAAAGTGTTCGACGAGGGCGTCGACGATCGGAGGAAGTTTGCCGTCCATCACCTCGGTCAATTGATGGAGCGTCAAGCTGATGCGGTGGTCGGTGACGCGGTTTTGCGGGAAATTGTAGGTGCGGATTTTTTCGGAGCGGTCGCCGGTCTTGATTTGGCCGCGACGCTCGATGGAAAGCGCGGCTTGGCGCTTCTCCTGTTCCTGTTCGTACAGGCGCGCGCGGAGGACGCGCATGGCTTTGGCGCGATTTTTGATTTGCGATTTTTCGTCCTGCTGGGACACGACTAGTCCGCTGGGAATGTGCGTGATACGCACCGCGGAATAGGTCGTGTTGACCGACTGGCCGCCGGGGCCGGAAGAGCAAAAGGTGTCGATGCGCAAATCTTTCGCTTCAATCTTGATATCGATTTCGTCGGCTTCGGGGAGAACGGCGACGGTGGCGGCGGAAGTGTGAATGCGGCCTTGCGTTTCCGTGGCGGGAACGCGCTGGACGCGGTGCACGCCGCTCTCGTATTTTAGTTTGGAATAAACCCTTTGGCCTTGAATCGCAGCGACGACTTCTTTCAAGCCGCCTAGCGAAGAAGGAGAGCTTTCGAGGATTTCCACTTTCCATCCCAGCGTTTCTGCGTAGCGCGAATACATGCGGAAGAGTTCGGCGGCGAAGAGGGCGGCTTCGTCGCCGCCAGTGCCGGCGCGAATTTCCAGGATGACGCTCTTCTCGTCGAGAGGATCTTTCGGAAGGAGCAGGAGTTTCAGTTCGCGCTCGATGATTTCCTTGCGCGCGGTGAGTTCCTTTTCTTCGTCTTGCGCCATCTGCTTCATTTCGGCGTCTTCCGCTTCGACGAACATCTGGTGAGCGCCGGCGAGATCTTTTTCAATTTGCTTGAACTCGCGGTGCTTGGCGACAATCTCGCCCAACTCGGACTGCTGCTTGGCGACCTTCTGGAAGCGCGAGGAGTCCGAAACGATCTCCGCCGAGGAAAGTTCCTGCGTAAGTTCGTCGTAGCGCGTGCCCAGCTGGTCCAACTTTTCCGATAACGTCAATGTGGCCATTGCAATACCTCTGTAGTTCTTAGTCGTTAGTTCTAAGCTTTTTAGTAAAGAAAGAGTGCGAGTGAAAGAATGTTTCCAGTTTGCAGAAAAGTGCGGGCTCCCAGAACGGGAGCAAAAGGCGAGTCAGCTAATAGAACGTGGCGTACATCAATTTGCTCTGCACTAAGGATAACGCTGAATTCCAAATCGCGCAAATCATGTATCCTGCGCACTGCCCCGCAGTCGCCAAAGCAAGCGAATGAGCCAGGCATTCCCGATTAGCAAACCCATCGTGATCGCGTATAGCAGGATTCTAATTCCGATGTGCTCGCGCAACACCTGTTCGATCTCTTGACTCAGAAGTGGGTGCGTTATCGGTGTCCAGTCATTCGATTTCGGAAGAATATTCGGTATGTGATCGTTAATAGTGCGCTGCCACGGATCCGGTAGGAATGCAGTGCATAGGTAGACCTCGAACAGGGTCAGCGGAATTATGAGAACAAATAAGGCGGTCTTTTTCACGTCTCAACTTTCAAGCTAAGTATAAGGCAGAAGATTGACCCGCGGTATACTACGATGCGTCTACGACTATGAGCGAAGCGGTAAGAACGATGATGCGGATGGATGCCGAGGCGGCGCAGGAGAGTGCGGCTCAGGCGGATGCGGGATTTTTGTGGGATTTCTGGTATCCGGCGGTGCGGAGTTCGGAGATTCGCGGACACAATCTTATTACGGCGATGCTGCTGGAATTGCCGCTGGTGCTTGGCAGAACCTCCGAAGGGAAAGCGTTTGCGATGCGGGATTCTTGTCCGCACCGGGGGATACCGCTTTCGTACGGGCGGCTGGATGGAAAAGTGGTGGAGTGCTGCTACCACGGGTGGCGATTTGATGCTTGCAGCGGGCAGTGCGTGGAGATTCCGTCGCTTTCCAGCCAGGACAAGTTGAAAGTGGAGCGGATTTTTGCGGGGCATTATCCATGCGAGGAGCGGGACGGGTACGTTTGGGTCTATATGAACTCGCCGGGGACGAAATTGCCGGAGACGATTCCGGCGGTGCCGGCGCTTACCGTTTTCAGCGATAAATACAAGATGACGCATCTTTCGTGCGATCTGCCTTCACACGTGGACCAAGGAATCATCGGATTGATGGACCCGGCGCACGGGCCGTTCGTGCATCAATCGTGGTTCTGGCGGAAGCGCGGGAGCATCCACGAGAAGGCCAAGCAATTCGAGCCGATTCCGAACGGGTTCCGAATGAGCCCGCATTCGCCGAGCACGAACAGCGCGCCTTATCAATTGCTAAAGAAAATCACCGGCGAGCCGGTCACGACGACGATCGATTTTGTGCTGCCGAATCTGCGCACGGAGATCGATCAAAGCGGGAAGATGTGGTTTTCGAGCCGCGCGACGGTGACGCCGGTACGGCGGGATCTGTGCCGGATTGATTTCGTGGCGGCTTGGAGTTTGTTTTTCCTGCCAGTTTCGATTTTCCGGATGTTTGGCAAAGTGTTTCTCCGCCAGGATCAGGAGACGATGATCCAGCAGGCGGAAGGATTGAAGCACAATCCGCGGTTGATGCTGATCGACGACGCGGACCGGCCAGCGAAGTGGTATTTCGCGCTGAAGGCCAACCTGCTCGAGTCGCGACGAACCGGCGTGCCGATGGTGCATCCGATGGATGGGCCGGTGACGCTGCGCTGGCGGTCGTGAACAGTTTTTGGTTCTAAGTTTTAAGTTATCAGTAAGGCCTCTGTGCTCTTGGCCTTGCCCCCTGGGTTCCGTGTCTACTCAATGTGAGTTCATTCCGGAGCAAAAGGAACCGTCGAACGCAGGGTTTTCTGGTTAACCATAACAGTCCCCACCCCCTGTTTCTCATAAGTGTTGCATCTAAAGGACTTAGATTTAATGTAAGTGCTTTAGAATCAATACTTGCCGGCATTCATGTAAGTGTTGAATCTAAAAGTAGTTAGGGGCGTGCTATCCGCGCATTTTCGTAAGTGTTGATTCTAAAAGATATAGCCTGGAGAGCGATGGCGTACGGCGCTGTCGCGACAGGGATCAACCGGAACCAGAATGTTAGGGAGATTTACCTGCCAACTAGTTTACCAGAACGTTAAGGAAAGTCAAGAAGAAACTGGAGTGGCAGACCTCCCCAGGTCATTCTTGAGCTCAACGTGCGACTTTGTGCCAGGGTGCCGCAGTTGAGTAGCAGGCTGGCGTGTGTCAGCGCAGGCGGGTGAGGTCGAAGTCGACGGACACAGGGTCACCCTCTGGGGGAGTAACGTCAATGGTGGCGGAACCGGAGGTGAAGGCCTCGGAGGGGAGGTCGAATTCGAGTGTGGCGCCAGCCAGATAGCAAGGATAGCCGTAGCGTCCGCAATTGTAGTTGGCCTTGCCGTGAAAGTCGGAGGGCGCGAGGGCCTGGGGCTGGTCTCCATCGAAAATCTGGACCTGAAAGTCCCGCCAAAAATCTTGAGGCCGCGGGACAGGGGGCGGTTGTGAACGGGAGCGTGAAGGCTCAGGAGCCAAGAAGGCTCCGTAGGTTGGGGTCAGCTGGATCTCAACGACGATGTGCACGAACTCTGCCTGGCCGCGGTGGTCGAGAGCGGCCTGCTGCGCGCTGTAGTTGCCGATGTAGCGATCGGAGAACTGCACGAGCTGGGCAAAAGGAGTGAAGAAGGCAACGGAAGAGATGTACGGACCAGTCTGGGGCGGCGGAAGCTGTTGGATATATTTGCCCAGGAAAGTGGCGAGGGATCCGTCATGGCGCTGGCCGAGGAAATAGGCTTCGCGGACGGCTTGATCGGACAGGGGAGTGTCGAAGGAGAAGGCGGCGGGAGTTAAGAGCATGGCCGCCGTCAGGACAGCGGCGATGGGGCGGGCAGTAGAGCGAAGCATCGTGGGCCTCCAGCTACGAATAGGATGCCTGAACGGGCGGCGGCGTTTCAGATGTGGCGCGTGATGATGGGGAAGTCGGGCCAGACCAGTTGCCGCAGAAGCGGCTGCGTGTTAGAACTTGCCCGGATGTACAACTGACAAACGCAAACGGGTTGACCACATTTCGTGGCCGCTCTTTGAAAATCAATCATGTAGATTTTCAAAGTGTTCCTTGAGGAACTGCTCTGCGAACTCCCAACGCGTCCCATCGTCCAGTTGGACCAAGTACAAGATGGACCCTTCTGCTCCACGAGGTGTGGTTAGATCGGTTCCGCGAACGAATCGGGCACTGATGACAGATCCCGTCGTTTGCAAAGGTGGAGATCCCGGGACATCAACTCGGACTTGGACTCTTTCTCCGGGCTCAAATCGAAAGTCCAGGCCGAAGAGCTTGTGGAGTTTCATCACGGGCCCTAAAAAGTGAGTAATGTGAACGAGATCCAGGACGGCGAGGACAGGCGCGAGCACTAGCATCAAGGCAGCCAATGCAATGTGCCCAAGCCAGCGGCCCGGGCTCTTAGTTCGGAAAATGCCGGGATGCCGCCACCAGTGAAATATATAGCAGGAGATCACAATTCCGATGAGCCCAAGGAAGATGAGGAGGAAACGGTAGGCCACCGGGGCTATAAACGCCGGGTAGAGAACTAGAACAAGGGCGGTGAGGGCTAAAATTGGATAAAGGATGAGTTCGGCAAGTCGCTTCATCGGAATTTGCCGCCAGGGACTGTTGTGTTGAGCTTAGCCCCGGTATGGAGCAATGCGCAAATAGAAGCTGCGCAAAAGATCAGATGCGGCGCTGGATGTTGGGGAAGTCGAGCCAGACTTTGATGCCGCAGAAGTGGGAGCCTTCGGTGCAGATGGGGGTAGTGATGCCGGCGCGGATGTGGCAGGGCGGGCCGATGTAGCGAGTGAGTTCGGGATGGACCTCGCGGAGTTGGGCGAGTTCATCCATGGAGGATTGGTAGATTTCTTCCTGGGCGTTGAAGCAGGTGCGCATGGTCCATTTGTGGATGAGATGGAGAAGCGAGCCCGATTCGTAGAGGCGGATAGCTTTGGCGTTGGGGAGAAGATAGAGAGCGATTTCCGGGAGCACACCGCGATCGAGGAGTTCGTTTTTTGCGTTCCAGGCATCGTGCATGGCGCGGTCGTAGACTTCTTTGGCGCGGGGATTGTTGTGGAGGAGCATGGGCGTGATGTAGTCGGGCTCGCGGGTGTCGGCGAGAGTGAGAAGCGGGCGTGAGCCGGGAACCATGCGATGGCGCTGGTCCTGGCTGTCGGCGGTGTGGCTGATTTTCTTGGCGAAGGTGTAATTGGCGTGCTGAAGTGCGCGCATGACCGGAGCGTGGACACCGACATTGAGAGTTTCGAGGCGGTAGAGGTTGCGGGCGGGATTGAGCAGGCGGTCGATGGCTTCGAGGTCGTTGCACTGGGATTCGGGGAGGCCGGTGACGGCGCGGTAGGATTCGGCCATGACGTGGACGGCGTTGGGGGAATAGTCGACGAGACGGGAAGTTTTGCCGTCGAGCTTGGCGTCGAATTCGCGAGCGAAGGCTTCGCCAGCGGACGGCTGTGCCGTCGCGTTTTTCCATTCGGGCAATTCTTCTAGCGGCTCAATACCAAACCGATCGAAAAACTGGGCGTCGATTTCCTTTACGTGGGTTACCATCGCGCCGATGACGGCCCGTGCTTCGCTGGGCGTGTCCGAGGCGGCACTCATGCGCCACAAACGGTGGAGCACGATTCCGGAGATGGTGTGTACCATGGTGGTGAAAGCGGCGACGGGTAAAACGTAGCGGGCGATTTCGATGGCGCGTTTTTCGGCGGATCGCTCGATTTTCTGGAGGCGCTTGGCATGGGACATCGGGCCGATGTGCCAGATATCGTTGAGTATAGCGCGGGTGTCGGCGATGAGAAGCGAAGAGAGTTCGCGATAGTAGTTCCAGGCGCGAGCGATAGCGGCTTCGTAAATTTCTTTGCTCTTTTCGTCGAAGAAGAGGGAAGTGGCGGGGACGTAGGCCTGCGCGTGGTCGAGGCGGACGTAGCGCTGGCTTTGCTGCTCGGAATTGTAGAAGGGATGGGCGTGAAGGAAGGACCACACGAACTGGCGGCTGATATTTTCGAGGCCGAATTCGAAGTGGGCGTGCTGGTATACGGTGTGATGGCCGCTATAGAAAGTGGCGGCGCCGATGTTGAGGCGCTGCTTGTCCGTGATTTCTTCGGGGCCGATGAGGCGCGGAGCATAGCAGGTGCGGGCGGCGGCAATGGCGGAGTCGAAAGGATGAGCAAAGGCGTTGCGGAGAGTGACGCGGGGCGGGGCGGATTCGATCAGTTCGCCGGGGCGCGCGCCATCAAACATGCGAGATTGAGTACCCACGATGGAAGTTCATTGTACACGGGCGGGGAGCGGAAGGAAGTTGAAACTCGAATGTTGGAAGTCGAAGGAATATGGAAAAGAGGAAAGATAGAGATAACGCAGAGACGCTGAGGGCGCAGAGGAACGCAGAGAGTTTGGGGAAGAATTCACAAGGCGTAAAGGAAAGAAGAAAACAGGGACAGCCAGGAAGGGCTGTCCCCCGAGAGTCTGTGTGAAGCCTACTTTACTTCTTGGCGGCTGCGGTTTTGCCGGCTTCGACTTTGGCGGCGGCGTCGGCGTACTTCTTGGTGAAGCGCTCGACGCGGCCGGCGGTGTCAATCAGCTTCTGCTTGCCGGTGAAGAAGGGATGGCAGCTCGAGCAGATTTCGACGTTCAGCTTGTCGCCCTTGATGGTCGAGCGAGTCTGGAAGTTATGGCCGCAGGCGCAGTGCACCGTTACGGTGTGATAGTCGGGATGAATACCGGGTTTCATGAAGCTCCATTCTGTCGCGTCCGGTCTGCACGGCTGACTCTTTCTCTTAGAGAAGAGCCTCACCCCTAAAGGGTGAGCTGCAGCCGCGTCGCTAGGTCGCGAGGCAATTGTTAATCATACGCGAAGTGTCAAATTCTGCCAAATAGGGTGGGGAGGATGAAAGGGACTGCAGGATGAGGAAGAGACTGCAGAGGAGTCGTAATGGTGCTTTCGCGGATGGGAGAGTTGCTATAGATTGGGCTGAAATCGAGGCAAATTTGGAGGGTCGTGAATGGACCGAACCAGAAAAGTACTCCTGGGAGCGTGTTGCGTGGGAGCGCTGTTTGTGGCGGCAGGAATGAAGGCGCGAACGGCGGAGGACGCTGGGCGGAAAGAGATTGAGGCATTTAACAAGCGGTATGTGGAGCTGCACTTGAGGATGGATACGCAGGGGATTTTGGCGCTGTGGGAGGAGGACGGAGTGGATCTGATGCCGGGAGACGCGGCGATGATCGGGCGGAAGAAGATTTCTGCATGGGTGGAAGACATTTTGGCCAAGATGCCGGGGTACGAAGTGATGAAGCAGGAGATGGAATTCCACGATATCCATGTGTGCGAAGAGTGGGCTTCGGAATGGGCGACGGAACATCAGGTGGTGCAGCCGCCTGATGGAAAACCAGTGATTGACAGTTACGGCAAAATGGCGCTGGTGCTGCATCGTGAGGCGAACGGGGAGTGGAAGGTGCAGCAGGAGATGTGGAACGCGGCGCCGAAACCGTGAGAATCCAGAAAGGCAACACACGGATTAGAAGCGCCAGCGGGTGACTGAGTCCATGAAATTCTCCGCGTGCTCGTCCTGGCCGAAGGCGATTTGGGGTTTGACGCGAAAGACGGAGCCGCCAGAAGACTCTAGAAGCGGGCCAACGTCGCCGCCATATTTGCTGTTGTAGATTTCGACGAGTTGCTTCCAGGCGGTGCGATCTTTGATTTCCTCAACAATTCCTTCGAGGATGACGGCTTCGTCGGCTTTTTCGGTGCCAATGACAACGCGAGGGTCCGCGGCGATGTTCTTGGCTTTGCGGGTGCGCGGGCCGGTGCTGAACCAGAAGGCGTCCTGCCACCAGATTCCCCAAACGAGCATGAGATGCGGGCGGCCGTCGGGGCGAGTCGTGGAGATCCAGTAGTTGTGGGAATTTTCGAGACGTTTAAGGGCCCAGGGCCAGGGCTTGAGAGCACTTGAATCCTTTGGGGCATCCTTGACGGCATCGGGCCAATGCGGGTGGCTGGCCTTGGGTTCGATCATAACGACTCCTTCGGGGAGGATGTGCGGCGGAATTGTACCAGGGCGTGACTTAAGGAAGCGGAGAAGTTCTGAGTTGCACTTTAGTATGGGGCGCAGCTGCCGGCAGAATTTGCAGAGGCGCTCAGGAGACGAACGCACATCCGACGCGGAAACCACCCTGGCTTGTCGGTTGTTTCCAAACGGGCTTCAAATTCACGCGAACGGGCGGAAGAATGGGGACGTGCAAAACAGCTAAGAGGTTTTCGGGAAGTTCCTCGGGAGAATCCAGTTCGATGGCG
>Ga0210406_10003188_pt1 | contig 18157 bp, 11 predicted proteins | sample IncBWC30MmetaG_FD_155454 | JGI IMG/M metagenome (GOLD analysis project Ga0210406, IMG submission 155454) | Forest soil microbial communities from Barre Woods Harvard Forest LTER site, Petersham, Massachusetts, United States - Inc-BW-C-30-M | ecosystem: Environmental > Terrestrial > Soil >... | reverse complement strand
GTCGCTCGTGCGGCGGCACGCGAGTCATGTCGACCTCCTCTATCATGATGCGCCCCGAACTGGGCGTCTCGAATCCCGCCAGCATCCGCAACAGCGTGGTTTTGCCGCATCCGGAAGCACCGACCAACGCGAACATCTCGCCCTTGAAGATGCGAAGGTTGACGCCGTCTACGGCGGCGAAGGCGCCGAAGGTCTTGTTGATGCTTTCAATGACGATTTGCGGCCTGGCCTCCGGGTCGAGCCACGGCCGTTCGGCGATCGATTTAGGCGCGGCGACCATGCTGATCAGAACTGCCCGGGCGGCGTTGCGCGCCTGCGCTCGGGCGCAAAGAAGGGACGTTCGACGACCTGCGCTCGCGACATGCGACGCTCCCAGACCAGTTCTCGGCTCAAGTAGATCTCGGCCCAAATATACGAGCCGATTTCAAAGTACGGTGCCTCGACCATAGCAAGCGCGACGTTGCGCTTGCAAGTCGGCGACCATACAGCCGAACTCACGCTGCCGATTTCGCGCTTGCCGGTGATATCCCTGTACAAGAGCGCATTGTGGGCCGGCTTGTTACCCTCGATATCGAGACCGACGAGCCGGCGCTTGGCGCCGCACCGCTTCTCTTCGAGGAGCGCACGCCGGCCGGTGAAATGTCCTTTGTTGAAATCCACGATCCATCCCAGTCCGAGCTCCAACGGCGATCGGTCGGTGCCGATACGAATGGTATGGTCGGCCGACACGAAGTCGACGTTGGGACTCAAGAAGCCGGCCTCGATGCGCGCAACGTTGAGCGCCCGGGATCCGATCGGCCGGATACCCCGCGGGCCTCCGGCGGCCATCAACGCGTCCCAGACCGCTTCCGCGTCCTGCGGCTCCATCCAAAGCTCGTAGCCCAAGTCCCCGGTGAATCCGGTGCGCGACACGGTGACGGCGCGCGAGTCAAGCGTGAAGCGGCCGATCTCGAATACCTTCAATCTGTCCACGCCGGTAAGACCTGCGTCCCTAAGCACCGCGCACGAGGTCGGGCCCTGCAGTGCCAGGGCGGCCACTTGCTCGGTGATCTCGCTTACCTCGACCTCGAAGCCGATACTCGAATCGAGCAGCCAGTCGAGCTGGCGCTGCGCCGTACAAATTCGGTACTCTGATTCGCCCAGGCGAAATACCGTGCCGTCGTCGATCAGGTGCCCCGCATCATTGCACCATACGCAGTAGGCGACGCGGCCGGGCTTCAGCTTACCTATGTCGCGCGTCACCAAACGGTTGAGGTAGCTTTGCGCATCGCGCCCGGCCACGCGGTACTTGACCATCGGGGTCAGGTCATACAGTGTCGTTGCATTGCGTATCGCGAAGTATTCTTGTTCCACCGTGGTGAACACATCAACGGTGGTATACCCCGCCCAAGGGATGAAGCTATCCACCTGGCTCAAGGCGCGGGCGCGCTCATGAAATGGGGTTTTGAGCAGCGGCTGGGTGAAATGCGAGTTCGATGACGCGGTCATGAGGTCGTCGCCTCGCTTAACACTTGCTGAGCAGCGTTGCGTCCGGCGATCCCCATCACGCCCCCGCCTGGATGGCACCCTGCGCCGCACAGGAACAATCCTTCGACCGGTGTGCGATATTGAGCGGCACCCGGGACCGGACGCACCATCAAGATCTGATCGAAGGCCAAATCACCGTGGTGCCAGTGACCGCCACTGCTGCGGAATTGCGTTTCCAGGTCCGCCGGCGTCAACACCTCGGCCGCCGCGATGCAGCCGCGCAGTCCGGGCGCCAAGGCTTCCAGTACGTCGAGGGAAGTGTCCAAGAAAGCTTGTCGGCCCCTACCCCAGCCCTGCTTGAGCGCATAGGGTGCGTATTGGACGATGGCCGAGAGCACATGCCTTCCGGCCGGCGCCAGGGTCGCGTCATTGATGCTGGGAACGGTGATTTCCATGGCCGGCGATGCTGAGAATTCACCGTATTTCGAATGGTTGTAGGCATGCTCGAGATGCTCAAGCGAAGGAGCCGACAATAGGCGGCCGCGAAGCGCCGCCTCGGACACTGCGGTGAAGGGCGGCGGGCGATTCAAGGCAAGGTGTATTTTGGCGGCGAGGCCGCGACAGCGAATATGGTTTACACGACGCACAAATCCGGCGTCGAGATGCGCAGTTCCAAGCAGCTTGAGAAAGGTGGTTTTCGGGTCGGCGTTCGAGATCACCTGCCGCGCTCCGATGCGCTCGCCGGACTCGAGCAGCACCCCGCAGGCGCGATCGGAATCAACGAGAATTCCAGCCACGGCGGATTGCGTGCGAATAACGGCGCCGGCCGCGCCGGCCGCCTTGGCCAGCGCATCGCAGAGCGCGCCCATGCCGCCCTTCGGTTGCGACAAGCCGCTGCTCCCCGCCGCTGACTCGGCCGCAAGCCGGTACAACAGGGTCAACACCGTTCCAGGCGAGCGCGGCCCGAAGTTCGCACCGAGTATGGCATCGAATCCCAGCGCCCCTTTGAGCGCCGCGGACTCAAAATTCTCCTCGAGCAGATCATGGACATTCATCCCGCCGATTCGCAGCAGCTCCCGCATGTCGCGCCGGCCGAGTTTGCGTATCTGCCAGCCCATGCGCAACAGACTCAAGCGATCTGACCATGCGTCGGTGCCCAAGCGGGGCGGCGTTCTTGAAAATATTGGCGCAATGGCTGCCGCGAAGCGTTGCATTCGATCCTGGTATGCCCCAAGAGCCGCAGCATCGGCGCTCGTTAGCCCATCCGCGGCGGCGCCATCGCTCAGCTTGAGCGCGGGCGCACCGCTGATCAGCGCTGTGGTCGGGAGCCGCTGGGCCGCCCATTGCAATCCGTGGGACTCGAGTTTCAAGGTGCGCAACAGCTCGGCAGGCATCAGATGCAAAAGATGCGCGCCTGCGGAAACCTTGAAGCCCGGACAGAATTCGCGCGTTATCGCGGCACCACCGACCTGTGTGCCCGCCTCCAGCACCAGCACCGATCGGCCGGCGCGCGCCAGCAGCGCGGCGCAGACGAGCCCGTTGTGACCCGCGCCGATGACCACGCAGTCATAGCGCGATGGACTTGGTGCGTGCGACATGGTCAGTGCGTCCTGCCGAGATCCCGGAGTACCGCGCGCGCGGCATTTGCCCCCGGTGCGCCCATGACGCCGCCGCCGGGATGGGTGCTGGAACCGCACAGATACAGGTCTTTCACGGGCGTCCGATATTGCGCATAGCCGGGCACCGGCCGGTTGAACAGCAATTGGTCCATGGTCAGTTCGCCCTGAAAGATATTGCCTTCGGTCAGGCCCACTTCGTTTTCGATATCCCAGGGCGTGCGAATCTCGGCATGCAGAATCAGGTCCTTGAAATTAGGACTGTGCCGCGCAATGGTGTCGATCACGGTATTGCCGAAGGCCTGCCGCTTGGCGGCCGTCCATTCGCCATCCGCAAGTCGGTACGGACAATATTGAACGAAGACCGACATGTAGTGCTTGCCGTTCGGCGCCATGGTCGGATCAATCTGCGAGGGAATGAGCATGTCGATATACGGCGCGCGCGACCAGCGCCCGTCCTTCCAATCATCGTAGGCGCGCTCCATCATCTCGAGGGTATCAGTAACGTGCATGTCGCCCCGGGTCGAGGGTGAGGCCGCCGGTATCGCCGGGAATCGCGGCAGCCCATCCAACGCAATGTTCAATTTTCCCGATGAGCCGCGAATTTTGAAATTTCTGACCTGCCGCAGAAACGCATCGGGCAAGTCCTTCGCGTCCATCGTTTCCAGGAAGGTGCGCCGCACGTCCAGATTGGAAATTACCAGCCGAGCCTTGATTTCTTCACCGTCCGCCAGCGCTACGCCGCAGGCGCGGCCGCCGCGCACCAGCACCTTCGCCACCGGAGCTGCGCTGCGTATGGTGCCGCCGCTGGCCGCGAAGGAGGCGCCGAGAGCATCGCTGACGGCCCCCATCCCGCCGCGGGCAAAGCCCCAAGCACCGACGGTGTTGTCAATGTCGCCCATATAGTGATGCAGGAGAACGTAGGCCGTGCCCGGCGAGCGCGGCCCCAGGGCGGTGCCGATGATGGAACTGCCGGCAAAATGCGCCTTGACGATTTCACTCTCGAAATATTCTTCAAGAAAATCCGCCGCGCTCATGGTCCAAAAGCGCAAGGTGTCGTACATGCGCTCCTCTCCCAGTCCATGGAAGCGCTTGCCGAGATAGAGCAGTTCCTGAATGTCGCGCGGTTTGAACGAGGTGGGATCGGGGGGCTCGCGCATCAATAACGGCTTGATGAATTTGCATTGACGCATCACGTCGCGCGAATAGCGGTCGTAGGCCTCTGCGTCTCGCTTCGAGTGACGCGCGATCTCACGGCGCAGCGCATCGTGGTTGTCGTAAAGCGCCAGATGACCGCCGTCCTGCATCATCGTGCAACCGCCCTCGTACGGAATGATCTGCAGGCCGAATTTCGGCAGCTCCAGCGCACGCATGATTTCCGGGCGCAGCAAGCTGCAGACGTAAGAGCAGTTCGAGTACGTGAAGTCCTCGTACAAGCGCCTGCTGACCGCCGCGCCGCCGATGTAGGGCTGCCGCTCGAGAACCAGCACTTTGAGTCCGTTGCGCGCCAGATAGCATGCGGCAACCAGGCCGTTATGGCCGGCGCCGACGATTATCGCATCCACTTGCCGCGGATGCGCCCCGGCAGCGGCGTTCAAGCCGGCACTTTGCGTGTGGCGCGGCTCGATTTCAGGGTCGCATCAACCGCGACTTCAAACGCTTTCAACGTGTCGGCCAGGCACGAAGCATCATGGGCCGAGGAGATGAACCAAGGCTCGCGCGAGTCCGGCTCGCACAGCACGCCTTCGTCATGCAGCACCTGCGCCATCGCGTCGTAGAAGGAGTAATCGCTGCTCTTCCACGCTCGATAGTTGCGCGGCGGCTCGTGCGCGAAATACAGGCCGCTCATTGAGGGATGGCCGACGAAGCTGTGCGCGATTCCGCGCGCGCTCAAGATGGCGCGCATGCCGGCGCGCAAGTTGTCGCCATATTCGGCAATTCGCTCGAGCGCGTCGGTTTGATCGAGGATTTGCAGCGTTTTCTCGGCGGCGGCCAGTGACACCGAATGCGCCGTATAGGTACCGCCGTGGGCCACGCCGCGGCCGATTTTGCGCATGATCTCTTCCCGGCCCGCCAGCACGGAAATGGGATAGCCGTTGCCCAAGGCCTTTGCAAAGGTGCAAAGATCAGCCTTGATTCCATATAGTTCCTGGACACCGCCGCGTGCCACGCGAAATCCGGTCTTGACTTCGTCGATGAGCATCACCACGCCGTGCTTGTCGCAAAGCGAGCGCGCCGCACGCAGATATCCCGGCTCGGCGGCGATCCCGAGGCAATTGCCCATGATGGGCTCAATAAGCATGCAGGCAATGCGATGCGCGTGGCGCTTGAAGACATCTTCCAACTGATTGGCATCGTTTGCCTGAACAAAGTGCGCGAAACATCGCGTGCTGATCGGGACGCCCTCGCTGTATGGCCTCACCTCCGGATCCCCCACCTGCGACCATTTATCCATGGGGGTGAACCACATCGCCGCGTCGAATAGCCCGTGGTAGCCGCCTTCCAGGATCACGTAGTCATCTTTGCCGGTATAGGCGCGCGCCAGACGCAATCCGGCCATCACTGCCTCGGTTCCCGAATTGGAGAAGCGCACCAGCTCCGCCGCGGGAACCATTTTGGAAATCAGCTCGGCGACTTTGAGTTCACGCTCGGTGGACAAGGCGAATACGCCGCCGATCTCCATGCCCGAACGCGCCGCCAGATCCACCTCGGGATGAGCGTAGCCCAAGATGGCTGGTCCATAGCCCATTCGATAATCGACGTAGACGTTGTCGTCGATATCAGTAATGCGCGCCCCGCGGCCACTCTTGACGTAGATCGTTCGCTCCTCTCCCCAGTAGCGAAAATTGGAAGCGACCCCGAGAGGCAAGCGCTTGACGGCGCGCTGGAAGTGGGCGTTGTTCTTGGTCAGATTTCTAGCCATCAGGTTTCCCTCGATTCGGGTTTTCCTCGATTCGAAACCCTACCACTCGCCGCGCTTTGCGTCCATATTTTTTATATGACCATATAATTTGATTATTAACCGCAATATGAGGCGATCTGATTGTCGCTAAAAAATAAGCACAATTATCGATCATTCCGTGAGATTAAATGCGTTTCCTTGCCAGCAATTGCGTTCCGGAGTACATTAAACAACCATATAATTGGTGGGCCACACCATGAATAGCGTGTCCATCGCGAAATCGGAGAATCCGGCAGGGGCACAGATGCCGCGGGCCCTACCCGCCTGGGTTTATAACAACGCGGAACTGTTGCGACTCGAGCTCGAACGGGTGCTCAAGCCAAGTTGGCAGATCGTATGCCACGTGAATTCGATCCCCAAAGCCGGGGACTTTCAAACTTTCGATTTGGGTCCCGAAAGCATCATGGTGCTGCGTGACCGTGAGGGTTCGATACGTGCCTTCCATAACGTATGCCGCCATCGCGGTGCGCGCCTGCTCGATGATGCCGGCAATTGTCCGACGGCCATCACCTGTCCTTATCACGGCTGGACTTACCGGCATGACGGGGGGCTGATCGGAATGCCGGTCCGCGAGAGTTTTCCAGGATTGGATCGTAGCCAACACGGCTTGCGGCCGGTACGCGTCGATATCGCCTTGAGCTTCGTATGGGTCTGCCTCGCCGGTGATCCGCCGCCGATCGCGAACGTCTGGGGAGAACTGGCGAATGAGCTTGCCCCCTACCGCCTTGCCGACATGGTGCCATTGGGCCCCATTACCCAGGAAAGCTGGCCGGTCGACTGGAAAATCGCGATGGATAATTATCTCGAGTCGTACCACGTCCCGATCGGTCATCCAGGGCTGTATCGCATGTTCAGTCCGGACTATGAAGATCAAAAGGCCGTGCCCGGCGTTGCGAGAGGCCTGAGCTGGATGCGGGAACATGATTCGCCTCGCTGGGCCGAGGGACAGTATCAGCGCTTGATCGGTAAAGTCGCGACGCATCTGCCGGCGGAGCTGCGCCGCTGCTGGCGATTCTATAGTGCGTTGCCGAATTTGGGGATCGATGTGTTCCCGGATCAGATGGACTTCTTCCAGGTGCTGCCCGACGGCCCGGGCCGATGCCTGATTCGCGGCGCCGTTTTCGGTCTGCCCGACGAACGGCGCGAAATGCGCGCGGTTCGCTACTTGAGTTCGCGTATCAACACTCAGGTCAACAACGAAGATAAGTGGTTATGCGGGCGGGTACAACGCGGATTGGCATCCCCGGGCTATCGCCCGGGCCCGCTCTCGCAGCTCGAGCGTTGGATGCTCGAGTTTCACGACCTGCTGCGAGCGCGCATTCCCGAATTTGCCTTAGCCCAAGCGCCCGAACGGTTTGCCTGACGGGATTCACAAATCGGCAAGCGGTCGATCAAGAGACATGGCCGGCACCCGTGCGAGCAGGTATTGCCGAAATGCCGCGACCCCAGCGTGAGTCGAAGCGCTCTGCGCCGTGCGATTACCGAAGATTGCGAGGCCTTTTTGAGTTGACTCCGCGACGGCAATCATCGAGCGGCTCATTTGCGGGTGCAGTCGCGATGCCAGGTACTGCGCTGCAATTGCGGGCCGCAGCTCTCTGCAATACGTGTAATGATGCCGGCGCAAACAGCTGCGTCCCGGCGCAATCGGCAGCACCTGGAGAATCGAAAACCCGTCGGGCCTCGAGTCGATCAAATGATTGGGCGCAACAAACCTGGAATGCAGGTCAACTTCCTCTTCGGAGCCTGACAGCCGCTGGTACGACCTTTGGCTCCAGCCCACTGCGCGGTTCCCGGCCACCGCCGATGATTCCAGGCATTGCTCGATGACCAGCTTCCAATCCGCTGACACGAGAGTCTCGCTTGCTTGCAAAAGCCGCGTATTCTGGGGCAGCGCCAGATCCAGCCAGGAATCGTCGCGTCGCGCCGCCCGCTCGGCCCGCTGCGAGCGCACCAGGATCAAGTCCTCGATCAAACACAACTCCAGCGCCGTTAAGTTGTTACCCTCTTCCGCCCGCCGGCGAGTGCCGTCAAGATTGAATTCCAATCCATGAACGGTACATTTGATCACGCTTAAGCGGCCATTCAGTCCCGGCGTGAGTATATGCGGCGCCTCGGTGCAGCTATTTCGGAACGCCCGTAGGTCACCCGCACTATCGCGCAATATCAGCGGGCGCTCGAATCCAAGGTCGGGCGCCAGAAAATCTCCGGCGTCAGGGATCTGCGTGCGGTGGCCGATAAATTGCCAGGAGTCTTGAAACACCCATTGCCGCTCCAGGGCGAACAGGCGCTTGTTCTCGTAGGCCCAATCCGCAAGACGATCGCCGGCCGCCCTCGGGTGTGGGGCGCCGGGCAAGGCAGGCGCCGAAAATTGCCCGGGGAATACTGACTGAAGATAGGCCATGCAGCGCTGTTTTGCCGCCGGCCGGTCGATATCGGTTTCGGTCCGAAAGGCGAAATCCTGCCACAGCATTTCCAGCGCCCCCATGAGCCCCAATGCGATGCCTTTCGGATCAAGGTGCGGCTGCACGGTGTCGATGATCAGCCTCTCGATGAGCTCATGCACCAGCGCGGCAAATCGTTCATCTATCTTCCCGCAAATATCGTAGTATTCCTGCCGTGAACTCGCTTCGCCCCAAAACGAGTACCAGACCGAGACCTTGCGAGGGCTCGCGATCTCCGAATCGAGGTACAAATCGACCATCATCTGCAACGCGGCAACTGGGTTGGTCTTGAGGCGCCCCACCGGCACCAGCAAATGCTCCTCGAACTCGGTTGCCAGAAATTGCAGCGATGCGACCAGCATCGAGGCCTTGGAGGCAAAGTAGAATCTGACGATGCCGGGAGACATGTCGGCAATCGCGACCACCTTCTCCACAGTGGTACGCGACGGCCCATAGATATGCAGAGCGGAGATGCATGCGTCGATCAGTTTTTGGCGCTGCCGGCTGTGAGTATTGCGCGCCCGTGGTATCGGCGACCGCGATCGGGATTTTTTCTTGAGGCTGGGCATGCCGCAGTCTAGTCGCTCGTGAAGCTCGAGAGCGCGCGCGAAGCCGCCGCCGGCTGGCTGCAGCGCCGCGGCAAATGGCTGATCATTTTGCCGCCGCTTTTATATCTTGTGGTGTTCTTTCTCATACCCTTTGCTTTCGCGCTCAAGATCAGTCTTGCCGATACAGCCGTCAGAGTTCCGCCCTTCTCGGACATTCTATCCATCAGTCCGGACTGGCACATCCATCTCACGCTGAATCTGGGCAACTTCAATTACCTGTTTGCCGATGAAGTGTATGGTCTTTCGTATTTCTATTCGATCAAAACCGCGTTTTTCTCGACCGTGGTATGTCTTGCGCTGGGGTATCCCATGGCCTATGCCATCTCTCGGACCTCCAAGAGTACGCAAAACATCCTGCTGCTCATCATCATCCTGCCGTTCTGGACCTCGTTTCTGCTGCGCGTCTACGCGCTCGAAGGAATCATCAGAGAGACCGGCCTTTTGAATTCCGCGCTGCTGTGGTTGGGCATCATCGACCATCCTTTGCAAATCATGCGCACCACCTTTGCGGTCTATGTCGGGATCGTCTATTCGTACCTGCCGTTCATGGTACTGCCGTTGTTTGCGACGCTCGAGAAACTGGATCACTCGCTGCTCGAGGCGGCGGGCGATTTGGGAAGTCCACCCTGGCGTGCGTTTCTGGACGTGACGCTGCCGCTGTCCATGCCGGGAATCATCGCCGGCTCCATGTTGGTGTTCATTCCAGCCATCGGTGAGTTCGTAATCCCTACTCTGCTTGGCGGCCCCAACAATCTAATGATCGGGCGGGTGTTGTGGGATGAGTTTTTCGGAAATCGCGATTGGCCCGTCGCTTCCGCGGTAGCCATCGCCTTCCTGGTGCTGCTGGTCGGGCCGATAGCGATTTACCAGCATTACAGTGCCAAGCGGCTCAATAGCTAGCGTGTACAACCGCATCTCTCCCTTTCTGATCTCGATTCTGTGCATCGGAATCGCGGTGCTGTACATTCCCATGCTGGTGTTGATCGGCTATTCCTTCAACGCATCGCCATTGGTGAGCGTCTGGGGTGGGTTCTCCACCGGTTGGTACACGCAGCTGATTCATAACGACCAGATTCTCGACGCTGCCTGGCTGTCGCTCAAGGTGGGCGTCATGGTATCGACCGGCGCCCTGATCCTGGGCACTCTCGCCGCGATTGCGCTGGTGAGATTCAAGTTGTTTCGCGGCCGCCTGTTGCTGACGGGCATGGTCAATGCGCCCTTGGTCATGCCCGAGATCGTCACGGGCATCACGCAATTGTTGCTTTTCATCTCCATGTTGCAGATTTTCGGCTGGCCGCATCGCGGCATTACGACCATCGTGATAGCGCACATTGCGTTCTGCACCGCCTATGTAACGATTACCGTGCAGTCGCGATTGGACAGCGCCGACCGGTCGCTGGAAGAGGCGGCCATGGACCTGGGCGCGGGCCCGGTACGGGCATTCATCGACACCACTTTGCCGGCCATCGCCCCGGCGCTGGCATCGAGCTGGCTGCTCAGCCTCACTCTGTCCCTGGATGATTTGGTCATTTCGAGTTTCGTCTCCGGACCCGGCGCCAGCACTCTCCCGATGGTAATTTTCTCGAAGGTGAAGCTTGGAATGAGCCCGGATGTCAACGCGCTGGCCAGTTTGATCATATGCTTGGTTGGCATTTGTGTGCTGACGGCGGGCTACGTCATGCGGCGCGGTGAACGCCGCCGCGAACTCGATGCTCAATGGGCACGGCATTGAGTTCTAATCCGCGGTCTTGATGCGGGTCCAGGTACGGGTCCGGATCCGTTCGGTCGCGGCACTGACTTCCGCGGACCGATAAAGCCGTGCCTCAATTTCCGGCGTGGGATACAGCGTCGCATCGCTGAGAATTTTCGGGTCGATCAGCGGTCGCGACGCAATATTGTCGTTGCCATAGAAAATCTGGTTGGTGATCCCGGCGATCACGTCCGGTCTGAGAATGAAATTGATGAAGGCGTGGGCGGCTTCGGGATGGGGCGCCCCCTTGGGTATCAACAGGGAAGAGAAAGTTTGATTCGCCCCTTCCTTCGGCACCGTAAAGGCAAGATGCACTTCGACTCCCGCGGCGCGCGCGCGGGCGCGCGCGTAAGCATAGTCGCTCGACCAAGACATCGCGATGCAAACATCCTTGTTCGCCAAGCCGTTCATGAACTCCGTGGAGTCGAAGGATCTGACATAGGGGCGCACTTTCAACAGCATCTCTTCGGCTGCCTTGAAGTCCGAAACTCTGGTGGTATTCGGATCGAGTCCAAGGTACTTCAAGGCAAGCTGCAACACGTCTTCGGCGGAATCGAGAAACGTGACGCCGCAATCGGCAAATTTGGATACGACTTCCGGCTTGAATAGCAGGTCGAGACTGTCGGCCGGCGCGCTCGGCATGCGCGCTCGGATCATGTCGACGTTGTAGGCGAAGCCGTTGATCGAATGCAGGTACGGCACTGCGTGCTCGTTGCCCGGATCGTATTGCGCCTGAATCGCCAGTATTCTCGGATCCAGGTTATGCCAATTCGTCAGTTTGCTCTTATCGAGAGTTTCGTACACGCCCGCCTTGATCTCGCGGCCGAAGAAATCGGTTGAGGCGCTGACCACGTCATAGCCGGAACTTCCGGCCATGAGCCGCGCCTCCATGGTTTCTTCCGCGTCGTAGACATCGTAGGTGACTTTGATGCCCGTCAGCTGCTCGAATTTCGCGATCGTGTCGGGACCGATGAAGTCCGACCAATTGTAGATGTACAGGCGCTTCTCTTCGGCCGCGTGACAGGACGCCGCGCAGATGGCCGCAGCGAGCAGAAAAACCAGCACCCCGGCCGCATGCCGCCGCCTGAATCTCATCTTTCCCCTACCCGCCGCCGGCCTTGCCTCCGAAGCGATACTTCAATCTTAAGCCAATGACGCGCGGTTCATTGGTGGTCTGGCGGCCATCATAGTTGTACTTGTTGGTGTAAATCACCGCGTTCGTATCGCTGAGATTGGTGATGTACGCCTCTATCCCCCAACTATCCTTGGCGTTGTTGAGTCCCCAGCGCAGGTTGCTGATCGTATACGCAGACTGCAATGAGCGGCTCGTGGCGCTCAAGTTGCTGGTATTCAAATCGCTCCACATATTACCGGTGTAGGCAGTGTCGAATTGGCCATAGGCGTTGAAATTCGGTCCCAGCGGCCATTCGTAGCGCGCACTGGCGCTCGCCTTGAGGAAGGGCACGAAAGGCAGGCGTTGACCGGGGCTGACGACGAACTCGGGATTGTCGTAAACATTGCTGGTCAATATTGAATTATTGTAGTTGGCGGCCAGCGTCAGCGTTAACCCGCGAATGGGTCTGACTTCAATGTTGCTTTCGATGCCATAGATACGCGCATTGCCGATGTTCGCATTGAAGGTTACCGGGTCAATCGCCAGATCGAACACGGCCGTCTGATAGTTCTTCCAAGGCATGTAGTAGGCGGCACCGTTGAATAGAAACCGCCCCTCGGCCATCACGGTTTTCCAGCCGATCTCATAGCTGTCCAACGTATCCGGAGCGTAGGTCGCGGGCACCAAGGGAGTGGCATAACCCGCGGAGGTATTGAACCCGCCGTCTCGAAATCCCTGCGCGAATGAAAAGTAATACAGCGTGTTGTCGCTGTATTTGAAATTGATTCCCGCTTTGTAGGTTTGCTTGGAAAAGGACACGGATTCCGTGGGCGTCGGCGCTTTGGGCTGGTAGAAATATCCGCTCCATAAGTCGGAACTCGAATCGTGCGATTTGAACGTTCTGAATCCGAAGATCACGCTCCAACGATGGCTCAAGTCCTGCGTAATCTCGCCGAACGCCGCGAATTGGTGGTTGTCGGTGCGCGAGTTGCTGTAGCTGTACCATTCCTGAGGCAACGGCGTCGCCCCTTCGTAGTAACTCAAGCTGGTCTGCGCAGCCTGTCCCTGGAAATTGATTCCGGGATATGCGTAAAAATCTGAATAGATGTCGCGTGTCTGTTCCAGATACAGTCCCACCGTCCAATGGGTTGAGCCGCCCGGTTTGGATGACAGGCGAAGCTCCTGCGACCAGCGATCGGTTTGATCGTAGTAGTTCGTATACATCGTCGGTACATTGCACCCACCATAAGAGTCGGGCACGCCCGGCGTGCCGGATGGCGAGGAGGTGGCGCAGGCGAAACTTTGCACCCAGCCTGCATAGCTCTGATAGCCGGTGGTGTTCGGCTGGATTTGCGCGTACTGCACATATTCGGAGTATTCGTTGACGGTATGGTTGGCCCTGTTCCAGTAGCCGCCGGCATAAATGAGATCGCCGATGCCGACATCGCCCTGTACGGTGAGCGACATCAGGCGGTTGATGCGCTCGCCGTTCTCAGGCCCAAAGCGAGATACTTCGCGTTTGCCGTACCTCGCGGGATCTTGGTCCCAGGCGCCGTGCGTCTTCTGAACCTGATAATCTCCCGAAAGAATCGCCGACCAACTATCGCTGAACTTGAAGTTGATCGCCGCCCGTCCGCCATACAGCTCTTCGTGGTTATAGTTTTCGCCCGCCCATTGCGAGTTATCGCTGGTGGTCCCGTTGATCCAGTTCCGCGTGGTGAGCACATTGTCGATGAATCCGCCCCGATGAGCGTAAAAACCCGATACCCGCAGCGCGGCAACGTCGCTGATCAACGGAATGTTCACGTATGCTTCGACAGTTTCATTCTGCAAACCGCCTTTGATTTGGCCGCCATCGAGATCGATGCCGGCGGCAAAGGCGGCAGGGTCCGGCTTGTTGGTGATGATCCTGACTGCGCCCGACATGGAACTTGCGCCATAGAGGGTGCCTTGCGGCCCATTCAGCACCTCGATGCGCTGGATGTCATACATGTGCAAATCGGGAATGCCGCCGAAATAGCTCAGGCTTTGTTCGTCGAGATACAGCCCGGTAGTCGACGCGTTGGCGACGTTCGGGTTGCTGCCATCGGAAACACCGCGCATGAAGAACTGCTGGTAGCCGGGTCCGATGCTGATATAGGAAATCGACGGCGAGCGGGTTGCGTAGTCCTCAAACTGCCTGATGCCCAGATTCTGAATATCTTTCGATGTGAACACATCGATACTCTGGGGTACATCCTGAAGATTCTCGGTTTGCTTGCGCGCGGTGACGGTGATTTCCGCGAGTGCGTCTGAGTCCGCCGCGAGTGCGGGCATGACCGTAACCGCGGCAGCGCCGGACAGAATCGAGGCTATCGCCATTCGAAGTGCGGTTTGCCTGGGCGCTTTGCCGTCGGGCGTTCGAGTTATGGCGCGTAACTTCATCCCTCGCCTCCCCCATGGCCGGTAATCGGCGCCATCATTACTTGCGCTCGCATCGCTCGTCAATCTATTTATATGACCGTATAACGGAGATGCCGGCCCCCACGTGCCCCTACCAAGCCGATGCTGCGTCGCAGCGAAATCGCGTCGAGCAGCTTAAGCCCGCGCAAAGTGCCTGCTTATGCTTGGTGCAGCAAAGAAACCCCATGGCGCGGCCCTGGGCACAAAGGATCTTATTCCGGGGCGGGGCGCGTTCTTAACATTTCTTTATATGACTGTATAACTATGATTGTGCAGGAAATCGCGCCAGGATGTCGCCCAGACTGCGTCGCAACGGCGCCAATTCGGCCTCGAAATGCCGCCAGTGACCTATGCTGGAATCGTACATGGGTACCCGCACCTGCTCTGAACTAGCCGTTCGTACCGAACGCTGAGTTTCGTGAAACCGCAGGCATGACGGCTCGAAGTCCAGGCCACAGTGGGCGATCAACCGGCGGACCACCGCTTCGGTATTTCGCACCAGATCTTCATAAGCAACATGAAACACCTTGCCGGGCAGCACATCGTCCCAATGATCCATGAGTTCGATGTAGCTGCGGTAGTAGCGGCCCAGATCTTCCAAATCATAAGTAAAGGACTGCCCTTGGGCGAAGTGTTGCTTGTAGGCGCTGAAGCAGGTGTCCATTGGATTGCGCCGCACGTCGATGATCGTCGCTCGCGGCAGGATCAGCTGCAACAGGCCGACATGACTGAAGTTGTTGGGCATCTTGTCGATGAATCGCGGCTTGTCGCTGCGGTAGATGCGAGTTTCCTTGATGTAACGGGCGCCCAGATCCTCGAGCCGCTGCGCGCTCAGGCCGGCCACGCTCTCCGGATACGCATCTACCGCGCCGTGATGATCGAGTTCCCGAACGAATCGCAGGACATGGGGCAATTCCATGGTTCCTTCGATGCACGAGTGGCTGGCCAATACTTGTTCCACCAGAGTGGATCCGGATCGTGGCAGGCCGACCACAAAAATCGGCGCGGGATCGGCGCTGCCGGATCCGCCGTGGGATCGTAGAAACTCCGCGCTGAATGTTGCGGCGACCCGTCGACATTTCTGTTCGAAGGCCGCTGCGTCATGAGGTGTTTCGCGCCGTCGCAGGCTATTTCCCGTTGCATAGTGGCGGAAAGCCAGTGGGAATTGTTCACGTTGCTCGAACGCACGCCCGACGGCGAAATGGATCTGCGCTCGGCTTTTACCGTCGCCGGGCGCCCGGCCCAGGACTTCTTGCATGGCGGCAAGCTCCCCGTCGGAGAAATGATAGTTCTTCAGATCGGCAAAACTGTAATAGGCCTCGCCGAAGTCGGGCTGCAACTCCAGACAGCGGCGGTAGGCCGCCTCCGCCGCGGCACGCCGGCCGAGAGTCTTCAACACGTGACCCCGCGACAGTTCCACGCGAACCTGCGTAGGATCGATTTCGAGCGCCCGGTCATAAGCCTCGAGTGCCTCTCCTTGACGCATGCTGTGGGCCAGCACGGATCCAAGCAACACCCAACTGGGCGAAGCATCGGCGTCAATGAGCAGCGAGTGGCGCACCGCCGCCTCTGCCTCCTCGAGTTCCCCGTCATCAAGATACGCCTGGGCCAGCCCGCGACGAATCAGCGGCATATGGGCCGATTGCTTGAGCGCGTGCTTCAGCAGACGCTTCGCATCGCGGGGAAAGCCAGCTCCCAACGAGATGGCCGCCAGGCCGCATAGCGCTCCGAGGTGATGTGCGTCTTCATACAAAATCCTGCGGAAAATTCCCTCAGCCTGCTTGCCCTCATTGCGTGCCATACATCGCGCGGCTTCTTCAAGAACCGGTCCGTAGCTGTCGCTGTCGATGAATCGTTGGAATGCCTGTCTTGCGCCCGCAAAATCCCCCAGGTTCGTGAGCAGATCGCCCAGCAAACGCCAACCTTCATGCAGCGTTGGGACCTGCTCCAGTGCCTGTCGCAGCAGGTCGGCCGCGCGCTGCAGACGGCCTTGTGCCCGATAGGCTCGTGCCAGATCGACCATGGCATGCGCAAAGTCGGGTGCTTCCGCCAAGACCGCCTCAAGCAGGCCAATCCCCTCGGCATTGCTGCCTTGCGCCAGCAATGCCAGGGCCAAGACGCGCCGGCTGTTGATCTCTCCCGGCCAACGCCGTTGAATTTCTCGCAATTCGCGTTCCGCCGTGACGGCATCGCCGCGCTCGAGAATTGCAAGCGCGCGGCGGTAAGCATCCTGAAAGCCGACTCCAAGTTTCTGCTCTTGCATGGTCAAATGCAGGGTAACCGCATGGATTCCAATGATGAAGCAGTTGAACGCATCAGCAAAGCGATCTTTCAGTGAATGCGATTTGCTGTTATGAGAGGTTCTACCTGAGGACAACCCAATATGATGAGTCGCGTGCTGGGCATCTTGATCATGGGCGTACCGTTTGCTGCGGCGCTCGCGGCGCTGCCCCCTTCGGCACCAACGCACGGGGTACGGCTGGAACATACCTGGATTCCGTTGAGCGATGGCACTCGACTCGCTGTCACTTTGTATGTCCCCACGGGCTCCAAGCCGGGTGAGCGATACCCGGCCCTCCTGGAATACCTGCCGTACCGCAAGGATGACGATGAAGCGGTTCGCGACTTCGGCACGCACACATATTTTGCCAAGCGTGGATACGTCGGCGCCCGGGTCGACATTCGCGGCTTCGGGATGAGCGAGGGATCGCCCCCCGACCGCGAATATTCGGTGCAGGAACAACACGATGCGGAAGAAGTCATCTCGTGGCTCGCGCGTCAGTCTTGGTCGAACGGCAACGTCGGCATGTTGGGAATCTCCTGGGGAGGCTTCAATTCCCTACAAATGGCGTTAAGAAAGCCGCCCGCATTGAAGGCCATCTTGGCGGTCGACGCTACCGATGAGCTATTCAAGGAAGACGTGCACTACATGGATGGAATATTCCACGTGGATGAATTTGAACTGACCATGGATCTGGATCAGGGCAGAACCGGTGCGCCCGATTACAGCCTTGAAGAATCCGCGATCGGCCCGAGAATGAATTCGACGCCCTGGTCGCTGACGTACATGAAAAATCAGCGCGACGGAGTCTTTTGGCGCTCGCCGCTGCGGCCAATCGAGACCCTGCAGGTACCCGCATTTTTGATCGGCGGCCTGCAGGACGGGTATCGCGACAGCATTCCCAGAATGCTCGAGAAGGTAAAGGCGCCTCTGAAGGCTTGGATCGGACCCTGGAACCATGGTTTCCCAAACGACAGCGACTATGGTCCCTTGTTCGAGTGGCGGGATCAGGCGGTGCGCTGGTTCGACTATTGGCTCAAAGGCCGCGAGACCGGCGTATTGAGCGACCCCAAGGTGATCATTTATCAGCAGCATTGGCATCCGCCCGGATCCCGATCTCAAGATGTGCCTGGAGAATGGCGGGCGGAGAATTCCTGGCCGCCGGCTGGCACCACCACAACAACGCTGTATTTTCAATCGGAACATCGGCTCGCCTTTAGTGCGTCTGAAAACGGCCGTGATCAGCTGCGAAACGTCCCCTCCGCCGGCGTCGAGGCAGGTTTTTGGTGGGGCGAACTGCTTACGGACCCACGCCCGGTCGATGCTTACAGCCTGATCTATGATTCTCCCGCTCTCACCGAAGACTTCGCCATCCTCGGACGACCGCAAGTAACCATGCACGTGGCGGCTGATGCGCCTCTTGCAGACTGGTTCGTACGATTGTCGGATGTGGCACCGGACGGAAGCGTAACGATG
>Ga0210406_10003187_pt1 | contig 18157 bp, 12 predicted proteins | sample IncBWC30MmetaG_FD_155454 | JGI IMG/M metagenome (GOLD analysis project Ga0210406, IMG submission 155454) | Forest soil microbial communities from Barre Woods Harvard Forest LTER site, Petersham, Massachusetts, United States - Inc-BW-C-30-M | ecosystem: Environmental > Terrestrial > Soil >... | reverse complement strand
GACCGCCTGGAAGAAGAGAAACGCCGCGGTATCACAATTGATCTGGGTTTTGCCTTTCTGGAAGACGAAGGCGTGCGGTACGGGTTCGTCGACGTGCCGGGGCACGAGCGGTTCGTGAAAAACATGCTGGCGGGTGCTTCGGGCATTGACCTGGTGCTGCTGGTTATCGCGGCGGATGAGTTGATCAAACCCCAGACGCGTGAACATTTCGATATTTGCAGGCTGCTGGGAGTGCAACGCGGCGTAATCGCGCTGACAAAGAGCGATTTGGCCGACAGCGACACTCGCGAACTGGCACGCATGGAGATTGAAGAGTTTGTGAAGGGAACGTTCCTCGCGGGTGCGCCGATTGTCGAGGTGAGCGCGAAAACCAGGCAGGGACTTACGGAACTAAAGACGGCGTTGCGAGAAGCGGCGCGAGAAATCAGCGCCAAGGATACTGGGCGGTATTTCCGCTTGCCAATTGACCGGTCGTTTGCGGTAAAGGGATTTGGGAGCGTGGTGACCGGCACACTTTTTTCGGGCCATGTGGCCGTGGGCGAGGAAGTAGAACTTTTGCCCTCGGGAAAAGTACTGCGCGTGCGCGGCCTGCAGACCGGCGGCAAGAGTGTGGAGCGCGCTGAAGCGGGCCAGCGCACTGCGGTGAATCTCGCTGGGATCGAGCACACTGCAATTCAGCGGGGAATGGTGCTCTCCTTGCGCGGGCGCCTGCGAACCACTCGCCGCGCAGATGTGCGGTTGGAACTTCTACCTGGATCGCCAGCGCTCAAGCACCGGGCACAGGTGCATTTTCACGCGGGCACGCTGGAGACAACTGGAGAAGTGTATTTGCTGGGCGTGCGGGAATTGGGTCCGGGAGGGAGCGCACTGGCGCAGATTCGCCTGCAGGACGACGCGGTTCTCGTGCGGGGCGACCGGTTCATCGTGCGGCAATTTTCCCCGGTGGTGACGATTGGCGGCGGCGTGGTGCTCGATCCACTGGCACGGCGCTTTACGGCGAAAGACACGGGCCGCGCGCAATTTCTGGCAACACTGGAAATGGGTTCAAGCGACGATATTCTCCGGACAATGGCGGAAAGACACGTCCTGGGAATCACGGCCGAAGAAATCATTGTCCGCACAGGCTGGATCGAGGGAGAGATACAGTCCACGGCAAGAACACTTGCAGACAAGAAGCTCCTGCGCATCGTTTCGAATGGGCCGCTGATTCTGATCGCCGAAGCATTGTTCGCGGAAATCGGCAAAAAACTGCTGGCCAGGGTGGAGCGTTTTCACAAGGAGAATCCCCTGCTCCCCGGAATCACACGTGAGGAATTGAAGGCCAGCCTGGGCCGGCGGGTGCGCCCCGAAACCTTCGCCGCGGCGCTGCAAATGTTGCTCGAGCAAAAGAAAATCACGCTGCACGGAGAATTCATCAAGAAGGCGGGCACTGAGATAACTCTGGCGCCGGAGGAACTGCGCGCGCGGGAGCAGATCACCCAGGCGTTTGCAAAGGCGGGACTTGCGGTGCCTTCCGTAAAAGAAGTGCTGGCGCAACTCAAGATCGAAACCGCGCGATCGGAAAAGTTGTTGCAGATCCTGCTTCGGGAAAAAGTGCTGGTGCGCGTTTCGGCAGACCTGATTTTTCACCACGACGCGCTCGATGCCCTCAGCGGACTTCTGGCTCAGTACAAAAAATTGAAAGGCGACCGGATCGGCGTTCCAGCGTTCAAGGAACTTACCGGCATTACCCGCAAATACGCCATCCCGCTTCTGGAGTACCTGGACCGGCAAAGGCAAACGCGCCGCGCCGGGGACGAGCGTGTTATCCTGTAGGGGTTGATTGTCGGCGAAAGCTTGCTGAGTGCAGGCGATTGCGCTAGGTTGAAAGAGCGCGAAGTTCGATGCCGCGGAGGCAGTCCATGGGTGAATTTAGTATTTTCCACTGGTTGATTGTGCTGGCCATTGTGCTGATATTCTTTGGCGGGCGCCGCATCCCGGAAGTGATGAAAGGCCTCGGCGAAGGCATTCGAAGTTTCAAGGACGGCATAAGCGGCACGTCAACGACCACGCCGCCTCCACAAGCACAGCCGCCCGCCGAAAAACCCTCCGAAGAGAAGAAGTAAGCCGCCGCGACGACGGCTTGAACGAGTGTTGAAAGGCTCCCGCGCAGGCGGGAGCCTTTCAATTTGTACAGGCAACTTTTTGAATTTACCCCCGAGCGCAACCCACAAATTGTGTCCAAAGAGTACCTCGCCAAATTAAGGGGATAGCTAAGGGCTGTACTTCCGTCCAGTTTCCACGCTGCAACTTATTCCTCAGACTTGGGTATAACCGAATACCCAGTAAGTCAGTCGAGCAGGAAATAAGGAGAATAAAGACCATGAGCTTCCAGTTCTCGAAGTGGACGGTATTGCCCGCAGCGGTGCTGCTGTTCGGCACAGTGGCAATGGGCCAGGACACGAGTTCAACCGGTTCTTCGACGCAGGGCACGACCACAACGGCGCCCGCGCCGAAGCCAACCATCGCGCAACGCAAGGAAAACCAGCAGGACCGCATCGCGAACGGCGTGCAGAGCGGCCAGTTGACCGCGGGCGAAACTTCAAAGCTGGAAACGAAGGAAGCCGCGATCAATGGCGAGACTCGGGCGGACCGCGCCGCCAATGGCGGGAAGCTGACGGCCGCGGAAAAGCAGCAAGTTAACAAGCAGCAGAACCAGCTTTCAAAACAGATCTACACTGACAAGCACAACGCCAACACCGCACAGTACGGCAACAATAAAGTGGGCCAGCGCCGTGAAAATCAGCAGGACCGCATCGCCCAGGGAATCAAGAGTGGCCAATTGACCGCCGGCGAAACGGCGAAGCTGGAGAATCAGCAGAAAGGCATCAACCAGCAGGTGAAGGCGGATCGCGCGGCGAACGGCGGGAAGCTGACCGCTGGCGAGAAGAAGCAAGTCAACAAGGAACAGAACGCCGCTTCGAAAAATATCTACAACAAGAAGCATAACGCAAACACGCAGCAGCCGAAGAAGTAGGAAAACCAAAAACGATTTAATGAAAACGCCCTGGCTTTGGCTGGGGCGTTTTTATTTTGTGAAGAGAAGGGCGGCCCTCCTCGGAAAGCGGCCCTACATGAAATTTGCCGACCAGCCGAGCGATTCCAGCTCGGTCAGGACTCGCGATAGAGGCAGGCCGACTACGTTGAAATAACAGCCTTCGATGCGGGGGATGTAGCGCCCGGCCTGACCCTGGATGGCGTAGGCGCCGGCTTTGTCGTACGGCTCATGGGTGGCGAGGTACGAAGAAAGTTCTTCCTCCGTAATCGGCCGGAAGTGAACCAACGTGGACTCGATGAATTGACGCCGTTCGCCGTCGGGAAGCCGGATCAGGGCCACCCCGGTGAGAACCGAGTGGGTGCGGCCGGAAAGTTGCTGGAGCATGTGCCGCGCGTCTTCGATGGAGCCGGGCTTGCCGAGGATTTTGTCGTCGAGCACGACAATCGTATCGGCAGCCAGAATAATCGCCGGGCCCACAGCGCGCGCGGTGACGAGGTCCGCCTTTGCATTGGCGAGACGCTGAACGAGCGCCGCGGGCGTCTCTCCCGGGAAAGGCGACTCATCCACAGCGGAAGAGAGCACGGAAAACAAAAGCCCGGCATTGGCAAGAATTTCAGCGCGGCGCGGGGAAGAAGAGGCAAGAATCAGTTTCATCGGGGTTCCGGAAAAAGAATACTACACGGAAATCACCGGGAAAGCTGTGCTTCGGGCCAGGGTAGAGAACATGGCGAAGTTTCAGTCAGACTCGCGTTTGTAGGGGCGGAGCTTGCTCCGCCCGCGTCGTGCGGCAAGGATGGCTTGTTACGTCTGTTTCAACAGCGGGCCGGGCAAGCCCGGCCCCTGCAAGGGACCGCCACCGCAAAACAGAAAAGCTGCAGGGCACTAGATGACCACGGATTCCTGGTATTCGCCGTAAACGTGGCGGAGGGTGTCGGAGATTTCGCCGACTGTAGCGTAGGCTTCGACGGCGGCGAGAATTGCAGGGAGCAGATTTTCGGTGGTGCGGGCGCGGCGCTCGAGTTCGGCGAGGGTCACTTTGGTTTTGGCAGTGTCGCGTTTGGCGCGCAGGGCTTGCAGGCGCTGCACCTGGTTTCGCTCGATTTCAGAGTCGATGCGCAGAGTCGGGATTCCGCGTTCCTCGCTGGCCACAAAATCGTTCATGCCGACCACGATTTGTTCCCTGGTTTCGACGGCGCGTTGGAAATCGTACGCGGCGCGCTGAATCTCCGATTGCACGAAGCCCGATTCAATCGCCTTGATCATGCCGCCCATCGCGTCAATCTTCGCTAGATATTCCTGCGCCCGCTCCTCGATCTGGTTGGTGAGCGCTTCGATGGCGTAGGAACCTGCAACAGGGTCGGTGGTGTTCGCGACACCAGTTTCGTTGGCGATGATCTGCTGCGTGCGCAAGGCAATCAGCGCGGATTCTTCCGTGGGCAGCGCGAGCGCTTCGTCCATGGAATTGGTGTGCAACGACTGGCAGCCGCCAAGCACGGCAGCAAGCGCCTGAATGGCCACGCGCACAATGTTGTTTTCAGGTTGCTGCGCGGTGAGTGAAGAGCCGGCGGTTTGCGCGTGGAAACGCAGGAGCAGAGAACGCTGATCCTGCGCATGAAAACGGCCGCGCACGATTTTGGCCCACAGACGGCGCGCGGCGCGGAACTTGGCAACCTCTTCGAGCAGATCACTGTGCGCATTGAAGAAAAAGGAAAGCTGCGGGGCAAATTCATCAATGACCAAGCCGGCGCGCAGGGCCGCTTCAACATATGCAATGCCGTCGGCGAGCGTGAAGGCAACTTCCTGCACAGCGGTCGAGCCCGCCTCGCGGATGTGATAGCCGGAAATGGAGATGGTGTTCCACTTGGGAAGCGAGTCGCGGCACCAGCCAAAAATGTCGGTAACGATCCGCATCGCGTGCTGCACGGGATAGATGTACGTTCCGCGCGCGATGTATTCCTTCAGGATGTCGTTTTGCGTGGTGCCGGAAAGTTTCTTGAGGTCGGCGCCTTGTTTTTTTGCGACCGCAACGTAGAGGCAAAGGAGTATCGCGGCGGTCGAATTGATGGTCATCGACGTGGAAACCTTTTCGAGCGGAATCTGATCGAAAAGGAGTTCCATGTCTTCCAGGGAATCGATGGCCACGCCGACCTTGCCCACTTCGCCCAGAGCTAAGGAATGATCGGAGTCCATGCCGATCTGTGTTGGCAGGTCGAAAGCGACCGAAAGCCCCGCCTGGCCCTTGCTAAGCAGATAGCGATAACGCCTGTTGGATTCGGCGGCGGAGCCAAATCCCGCGTATTGCCGCATGGTCCAGAAGCGGCCGCGATACATCGTGGGATAAATGCCGCGGGTGTAAGGAAATTCGCCGGGATACCCGAGCGCTTCGTCGGGATTCCAATTGGGAAGCGATTCCTCGGAATACAGGCGCTCGACAGAAAGGCCGGAAAGCGTGGTGAAACGCGGTTTGCGGTCGGCGGTGGCGCTTGATTTGGCCTTGTGATCGGACATGCGAAAACCCGTTCCAGAGCGAGGAGAAAAGTGGCCAGCCATTCCGGCGGCCTCTAAAGACTATAACTGTCGCGAGCGGCGAAAGGAACTGACGGCAAACAAAACGAAGAGCCCGGCAACGGCCACGGCCATCGCAATGAGCCAATAAGCAACGTCGCGGGTCCACGCGCGAAACGCGGAGTTGAGCCAGCCAAACGCCAGCACCGCAAACATCGCGCCGACCACTTCGTGAAAAACCTGCTTCACGGTTCGCCAGAGGCGGCGAAATCCGCGGGGCTCGCTCGGAAGCACGGCTGCTGACGAAGGCGTGGGCATCAATGCATTTTAACCCAGGACCTGCAGATACCCTCTGTCGGCCCCCGGCCAAAAGGACAGGTTTGCCGCTATGAACAGATTGAAGACAACTTAAAGAACCTAACTTGTATCAAGTTTCGCGTAGGCCTAGAATCAGGGTTGAAGTACTGGGGAGCCGCCCTTGCAACTCGACGATCATCTCAAAAACCTTTTGCGCGAACTTGGACATGCAATCAACGACACTGTGTCCGAATCCGACAGGATTACCGGGGCGATTGCAGGAGTGCGCGCGCACGGTTACGACATCGTGTTGAAGCTCGATGCAACGATCGGATTGGCGAAGCGCGACGGCCAGGCCGAAGAAGGGCCGCGCATCACCACCCAGGACCGGCGGTTCCTCGAATCGCTGCGCATCCAGGTGGACCAGGAATCCATGGAACAGGATGCGGACAAGAAAGCCGTGGCACGGCTTACCATGACGCCCCAGGACGTGCGATTTTTGAAGTCGCTGCGAATTGCCACCGACGACATGGAATGAAACGCCAGCTCCAAATCGCGTGTGCATGCGCCCTGATTCTGGGCGCGATGGGAGTTTCGCGCGCGATGGCGCAGGATCCAATCGTGACGGCGCCGATTATCGTGAGCGAAGTTGCCCCGATCATCGTCAGTGCGGTAAAGCCTAAGCCAAAACCCACCGGCCTGGCGAAGTTTGAAGGCACCGTGATGCACGCCAACAGCGTGCAGATTACGGTAAAGGCTATGGGCAACGACATGAGCATCCAGACTTTTCCGCTGAGCGAAATGGCCTCCGCAAAGATGCAGCAGATCATTGACAAGGGCGGCTACCAGTACGGCGACAAGGTCAAGCTGGAATACGACCCGCAGTCGCTTCGAGTTGTGAAGTTCAAAGGCAAACCGTCGAAGTCCCTCTGATCCCGGAGGGTTAAATGTTGCGCCTGCCTGCCGTCGCCGGACAGTTTTATCCCGCCGATCCCCGCGAACTGACCCGCATGATTCGAAAGTTTTCCGCAGAAGATCCTGGAGTCAAGAAAACTCACGTTCGCGCTTGCCTGGTGCCGCATGCCGGATACATTTATTCCGGCGACGTCGCGGGGGCCGTGTTTGCACGAATGATTCTCCCTAAACAGATTTTAGTTCTGGGGGTGCGGCATTCCCCGATGGGCGAAGATCTCGCCATTCTCTCCGAAGGCCCGTGGCGGACTCCCCTCGGAGACGCGCCGGTGGATGAACCATTGGCGCAGCGGGTGAAGGTGGCTTGTCCAGGCTTGCGGGAAGACGACGTGGCTCACAGCCGCGAGCACTCCCTCGAAGTGGAAATCCCTTTTCTGCAGATCCTCGATCCGGGTTTTTCGTTTGTGCCCGTAGCGGTAGGAACGTTGCGCCTCGAGGAACTGCACGAGCTGGGAATGGGACTGGCGCGGGTGTTGAAGGAAAGCCAGGAAGAGATTCTGGTGGTTACTTCGTCGGACATGAATCACTACGAGCCGGACGATGCGACCCGCATCAAGGATGCGAAAGCGATCGATCGGATGAAGGCTGTTGATGCCAGAGGATTATTCGAGGTCTGCCGCAAGGAGAAAATTTCCATGTGCGGATTGGGGCCCGCGGTGGTGATGCTCACCGCGATGAAAGAGCTCGGCGTGGAGAGTGGCGAAGTTGTGCGTTATGCGACCTCCGGTGACGTGAACGGCGACCGGGACGCGGTGGTGGGTTACGCAGGAATGGTTTTTGCCTAGCGACTGGGCGTCAGTGCGGGTGTCCGCCTCCACCGCCACCCGAGGATGACGGGTGTCCCGCCGATCCAGCGGACGAACCTGCTGAACCGCCGCCGCTCCGGCTGCCTCCCCACGAGGAACCTCCTGAGGGGAAACTGCTTCCCGATCCGGATGAAAAACCACCGCTGCGCGCGGGAGCAGGAACAGCGGGAGCCCGCGGAGGAGCTCCGGCGCGGGCAGAAGCTGTTGCCGGCGCTTGCGGAACCGCTGGCGAACCTGGCACCCCCGGCCTGGCTGGAATACGAGTCGAAGTTGCTCCTTGAACCCCAGCACCATTGTGCAGGCTGCTGATACGCTGCGATCCATCGGTGTGCGTGGCTTCCGTGCGCAGCTCATTCGTATTTGCTGTAGCTGTCGAGCTTGGCAAAGGATTTCCGCTGTTGACGTAGCGATGCTCGCGCGGATCGTAGGAAATCGAAGAATCGCGGCCGAGCGTCACGACGCGGGTTCCCGAAGCGCCGGCGACGACCGTGCGCGACACTCTCGAAGGCGGCGCGCTGGCGGCGAGATTCGTGGAAATCACTCCTGTCGGACTAGTTTTCAACACGGACCATTTCTCCGTCCCGGGCGCAAGAGTGGAATGCGCAATTTGTGAATTCTGGACGGGGAAAATTCCCTGGTTCAGATTTTGCGCGGTCTTGCCGGGCTTGTCTCCCGGGTGCAAGGGAACAATGCCAAGCGTGCCGCCGTTGCGAACCCAAACTGCCGTCACCGGACGGTAATGCACAGGCCCGCCAAAACCAAAGCCAGTGGGCGCCCACACCCATCCGTAGACCGGCGAAAATATCCAGCCTCCATAGTGATACGGCAACCAACCCCACGGCGCCGAACCGATAAACGTATTGCCAAAAAACGGATCCTGATACCAGCCGCCGTAGCTGAAGGGCGACCAGCCGAAGCCTACGCCAAAAGGCTGCCAGCAGTACCCATAGCCGCCCATCGGAAACCACGATCCGTAGGTGTAAAGATCGGCAAAGCCCGCGGAATAATTCGGTGAATTCACGTATTGAGAGGAATAGTTCGTGGCGGTCACCACGCTGTCAATCCTTCCGGAAACCCAGCGGTCGAAGTCGTCTGTATCCGCGGCGCGCCCGATCACTTCTTGGGCGGAATCGCCCGCGTGCACCGAGAGCGATTGTCCCTTGTCGAGAGGCGTGGATTTCTTGTTGCGCAAGACGTTCGCATGGCCCCGCTCGATGCTGACCGTGCTGCCGTCGTCAAAATTATCGAGCCGAAACGTAGTGCGGCCCGCGGCTTCCACAGTGAAGTCACCGCCTGTAACGCTGAAATAGTCACCGTTCGAAGGATTTACGTAGACAGTGGAGCTACCCTGACGCAGCACCAGGCGCGTAATCCGGTCGCCGTCGCTTAGGGAGAGATCGTAGAACTCGATTACCGTATTTGCCCCGAGAAACATCATGGCGCCATTTTCGAATTCGATTTCAGCGCGGCCGTTATCCGTCGCCACCACGTAGCCCTGGCGAATCGGCAGATTCAGGGGGGCTGCTTGCCAGCCGGCATTGGCGTCGGTCAGGGGATCGTCGCGAAAGCTCGGGGCGAACCGCACATCGCCCTGAACCAGGCTCAACCGAACGATGCGGGCGTGGCTGTTGTCGGCAAGGGAACCGGGGGAAAGCCCCAAAGAAAAAACGGAGAGCGCGCAAATAAAAAGAAAAAGTCGGTGGGCCATGGCAAACCTCTCTCAGATGCGCGGGTCTATAGGGTTAGACGTTAACGCAGTCTGCCACGTTGCGTTATTAAAGAGAACAGGGAAAGAAAGAGAAAGGGGGAGGCGGGGTGTTGGGGAATCGGACTGTTCGGAGAAGCCTGGGGTGGATAAGATTCCCGAATTACACCCATAAGAAATTATGATTGCCAAGTCCTTGACAACAGGGCAGTTAAGCAACTACCTTGACTACCACAGAAAACTCCAAGTGTGTTGCTAGTTCCACAATACTAGTTTCTTCCTCGCAGCCCCTTGCTGGCTGCGTCTGCGGGCAAGACACTGGAAAAATTCATATTCAGTTCGGGGCCGTGATATCGAAACTCTCCTGGGGGTGGGAAATGTTGAAAATCATAAGCGTACTTATATTACTTTCATTGATTCTTGGACTCATGGGCGGAAAGTCGACCTTTGGCCAGGGCAGCGCTACCGGAGCCATCAGCGGCACAGTGGTGGACGTGAACGGCGGAGCCGTCGCCGGGGCGGACGTGCAAATCATCAACACCGCCACGGATGAACTGGTACGGAGGTTGACTTCCGGAGTCGACGGCACCTTTGAAGCTGTCTTGCTCCCGCCCGCGAAGTACTACGTGGTGGTGAATAAATCCGGCTTTGCCGAGGCGAAAGCAACGAATATCGAGGTGCGGGTCACGGAAACTACCCGCATGACCATTCCGCTGAAACCAGGCACGGTAACCGAAAAGATTGAGATTTCCGCGCAGGTAACTAGCGTGGAAACCACCAACGCCACCACGGGCGAAACCATCGGATCGGAAACGATTCGAGACTTGCCGCTGGCGACGCAGAACTACCAGCAACTCCTTTCGCTCAGCACCGGTGTGCAGGGCGAATTGAACCAATCGACGCAACTCGGGCGCGGCACCACGAAGATCTACGTCAACGGGCAGCGCGAGGACAATAACAATTACCTGATCGAAGGTATCAGCGCTACCGACTACAACGTTGCGCAAAATTATTACGTGCCGCTGCCGAATCCGGATGTCATCCAAGAATTCAAAGTGCAGACTTCGCTCTATGACGCTAGCCAGGGGCGCAACGGCGGAGGCAACGTCAACGCAATTTTGAAAACCGGCACCAGAGAATTGCACGGCGACGTCTACGAGTTCTTCCGCAATGACGCCCTGAACGCCAACGAATATTTTCACAACGCCACCGGCCAGGCGCGCCCGCCCGTAAAGCAAAACCTGTTCGGGGTGAGCGTGGGCGGACCCGTGGTCAAGGAAAAGTTCGGATATTTCTTCGTGAACTATCAAGGGACCCGGCAGCGCAGCGCCCTGTCGCCGGGAACAGCGGTTAACAATCCAGGTTTCCCGGTCATTCCTGCGGATCGTTCGGAGGCGTCCATTTCCCAGGCGTTTTTCGGTAACACCACAACCGCCATCGATCCGCTGGTTCTGAAGCTTCTTAATTTCAAGGGTTCGAACAATCTCTTCAATGATCCCAATGGATTCCTGATTCCTTCAATTGCAGGCACGCCCGGAACGACTGGGCCGTTGCTGGTGAGCAAACCGGGAAAGTACACTGACGACCAGTTCACCTCCAACTGGGACAAGGAATTCAACGCCAGCAAGGACAAGGTTGGGGCGCGATTCTTCTTTTCCAACTCGGAGACCAATCTGCCATTCGGTGCAGGCGGTTTGCAGGCTTCGCTCGGCGGAACGCTCCAGAGCAGCATCAGCGCCACGGACCTGGATTTTCCATTCGATATTCCGGTGGCGGCGCGCTTCCTTTCCATCAACGAAACGCACCTTTTCACGCCGGCGTTGGTGAACGACTTCCGGTTTGGCTATATCCGGATGAACTACAGTTTGCTGAACTCTCCACCGGTTACGGCCGCGGATTTGGGAATCGACCGGCCGTCGAATAACATCACGCAATCCATTTACAAATTCACATTCAACACCTCGGGATTCCAGATCGGGCCGACGCCTCCTGCGGATCAGTTTCAGGTCCAGAACAATTTCAATTTTGTGGACACCGTCAGTTGGGTCAAAGGCCCGCATGACTTCCGCTTTGGCGCCGAATACACTCGCGTGAACCTTGACAAGAAGTTCCCGCAAACATTTAACGGCCAGATCTTCTTCAACAACGGAGGTGGCTTCACCGACTGGCAAAACTTCCTGCAAGGCATCGCGTCGTTCAGCTTCGGCGGCGGCGGAGTTTACAACCACAACTATCACACCAACGTTTACGGCCTGTTCGCGCAGGACGACTGGAAAGTGACGCGAAACCTCACCGTAAACCTGGGTGCCCGCGTGGACATCAACGGCGCGTTTTACGACAGCGCCTGCCACATCGGCAACATTGATGAGAATCTGGCGGCCCAGGACCTCTATCCAATGGTCTACGGCGGCTGCGCGAACAAGCTCAACGTGCCCGGTTTGACGGGTCACGGCAACGACAGCACGTTCAATAACGAATACGCCACCGGGCTTGCACCGCGGGTTGGATTGGCCTACGACCTGGGCGGCCGCCACACGACCACGATTCGCGCCGGCTATGGCATCTACTACGTGCGCGAAGACGTAGGCACGGCGGACCAGTTGTCGTTCCAGGCGCCGTACCTGCCGATCGTGTTCGGCGCACTGCCGCCGGGCTGCCTGTCGGTGTTCTTCTCGAATAAGTCGCCGTTCCCGGCGAACTGCATACCAGCGAACGCGCCACCGGGCACCACCACCAACTTCAATGCCTTGCCGACGGCGGGGACGCTCGATCCGAATTTCATTCCCTGCAAAGCCGCATTCCTCGGATTCCCACGGCCAGACGGAACTCCGGGACCCGGAGGAGACACCACGCAAGCAGGTCAATTTGCTTGCGCTGCAGGGAGCCCGGGCTCCATCCCGACACCGTTCCTATTCACGCTGGCTGTGCCGCGGCGCTTTGTGACGCCGAGCACGCAGCAGTGGAACCTGACCCTGCAGAGAGACCTCGGCAAGGACTGGGTTCTCGAGGTTGGGTATGTAGGCACGCACACCGTTCACCTGCGCGAGACCCGCACGAACATTCCCGCGAAGATTGTCAGTCCGACGGATCCGATCACGGTGACGGACGTGAACGGGAATTCCTACCAAATCACGCAAAATACGATCAACAACGGGCCGCTGCGCAGCCCGATCCCCGCGATCAACGGATACGGCGGCTTTCAGATTTTCGACAACTCCGCCTACGCCCACTACCACTCGCTGCAGGCGACGGTTTCGCGGCGCTGGGGACACGGCTATTTCCAAGCGGCCTACACATGGTCCAAGTCCACAGACGCGGACTCCAGCGGAAACACGGCGTTGAACACTGCGTTCAACGACGAATCGAACCTGAAGAATTCTTACGGCCTCTCCGACTTCGACCGGACGCACCGCTTTGTGGTGAGTTACCGGTACGACCTGCCGCTCTTCACCAATGCAACCGGCTGGAAGAAAACCGCATTCGGCGACTGGTCGATCAGCGGAATCACGGTGATTCAGTCCGGCGCGCCCTTTACAGTTACCGACTCCGGCGCAGGCACCGCTGTGCTCGCGCCCGGATATACGCCGACACTGACGGGCAGCCTGGCACCCGGTGCCACGATTCACGGCAGCTACACCAGCGGCGACATCCATAGCCGGCTCAACGGTTATCTGAACCCGAATGACTTCGCAACGGCGCAACTTCTCTATCCATTCAACCCGGCAAGCCCGTCAACCACTTGCGATCCAGTGAACAATCCGAACTTCTGCACCACCTTCTTCGGAAACCTGGGACGCAACACCTTCCGCGGGCCGTATCAACAGAACTGGGATTTCTCTTTGCTGAAAAACTTCCGGCTGACGGAGCGTTTCAATCTCCGGTTTGCAACGGACTTCTTCAATATCTGGAACCACGCGAACTTCGCAAATCCGGCGATTAACGATGTGGAGACAATTGGCGGGCCAGGGAGCCCATTTGGAAAGATCTTCTCGACGGTGGGAACGCCGCGGCTGATCCAGTTCTCGCTGCGGCTGTCGTTCTAACTGACTTACTGACCACGAAGGCATCGGAGCGCGGTGGTTTGCGTCCCGTATCGCTTCGGCGGCTTCCACCTCCAGCAAAGTGATATCATTTTCCGGCTATGGCTAAAATTGCATCGCGTATTGCTCAATTGACGGGCGAAGGCGCCCTGGCGGTCTTCACCCGCGCGAAGGAACTTGAAAAGGCGGGGCGCTCGATCATTCATCTGGAACTCGGCGAACCGGATTTTCATCCTGCCGCGCCGGTGGTGGATGCAGTGAGAGCCGCTGTTGCGGAGGGGCGCGACCGCTACGTGGCAACGCGTGGAATTCCGCCGCTGCGGAGCGCCATTGCGGAATACCTGAAGCGCACGCGCAGGCTCGACGTTGCAGCGGAGCAGGTGCTGGTGGCCCCGGGCTGTAAAATGGCGCTGGCTCTCGCGATGATGGCGCTGATCGAGCCGGGGGACGAAGTGCTTTATCCCGATCCGAGCTTTCCGATTTACCCGTCGTTCACGCGCGGGCTCGGCGCGAAGGCTATTCCGTACGCCCTGCGCGAGGAGAACAAATTTCAGCCGAACCTGGCAGAGATCGCGGCGAAAATCACTCCAAAGACGCGGATGCTGATTTTCAATTCGCCGAATAATCCGACAGGGACCGTCTTCAGCGACAGAGCAATCGCGCAAATCGCCGAACTCGCGAAGAAGCATGACCTTTGGGTGATCGCCGACGAGATTTACGCGCGTATCTTGTTCAGCGGCGAATACAAATCCATCTGGGCGCTGCCGGGAATGGCGGAGCGCACCGTTATCATCGACGGATTCTCGAAATCGTTTGCCATGACGGGTTGGCGGCTGGGTTACGCCGTGGCGCAAAAACACGTGATCGATGCATTGGACATGCTGGTGCTCAACACCTTCACCTGCACGGCCGAATTTTCACAAATCGCGGCCATTGAGGCGTTGCGCGATTCGACGAACGCCGTGCCGGCGATGGTCGAAGAGTACCGGAAGCGCCGCGACCTGTTTGTCGAGAAGCTGAATCGGATTCCGGGCTTTCGATGCCTGTCGCCCGACGGCGCTTTCTACGCTTGGGTGAATATAGAAGAGACGGGCATGCCAGCCGAAGAAGTACAGCGAGTGCTGCTGGAAGAGGCGGGAGTGGCGGGGATCGCCGGAGCGGCGTTCGGCGCCGAGGGAAAGAATTATCTACGATTTTCGCTCGTCAGCGCGACACATCTGCTGGAAGACGCGCTGGAACGCATCCAGCGGGTATCGTCCCGCTGGCGCGCCGCAGTTGCGCGATAACGAAAGAAACTCTTTGGGTGGCGGGGATTTCGAACTCACTCCATCCCCTGATTCGTGGAGACTCTGAATGATGAAAACTGCTGTGCGCCACTCGTTGGGAATTTTGCTCGCGGCCGGAATGGCCTGTTCCGCCTTTGCCCAGGCGAAACCCTTTCCCACCGGTGATCTTCAAAAAACCTATGAACGGTTGTTGAAGGAAATCGACAAGATTCCGATGTACGACAACCACGCCCACCCGGGATATGCGGACGACAGCGACGTGGATGCAATGGCCTCGCCGCCGGACGAAAGCGCCACGCTACGCCTGCGCGACGACAATCCGGAATTCGTTGCCGGAGCGAAGGCCCTTTTCGCTTATCCCTACGATGATTTCAAGCCCGAACATGCCAAATGGCTAGCGGATAAGAAAACGGCCTCGGAAAAGACCGGCGGCACGGCGTATTTCGACGGAATTCTGGACAAGTTGAATGTGGACATCTGCCTGGCTAATCGCGCGATGATGCCCGCGTATCTCGATACCAAGCGCTTCCACTGGGTGTTTTTCGGCGACGCACTCTTCTATCCCTTCGACAATCGCGACCAAACGGCCAGCACGCCGGACATGGGCGTCTATGTTCCGTTACAGGAGAAGATGCTCTCGCGCTGGAAAAAACAGGAAGGCGTCGAAGCGCTGCCTGCGGATCTCGCCGGATACGTCTCTTTCGTCCGCAAAACGATGGAAGACAACCAGAAACGCGGCGGCGTAGCCATCAAATTCGAAGCCGCCTATTTCCGCAGCTTGTATTTCACAGATCCTCCGGTCGAAAAAGCTGAAGCGATTTACAGCAAATACCGCGCGGGCGGCGTACCCACGGCCGAAGAGTACCGGCTATTCCAGGATTATATTTTCCGGCGAATTACGGACCAGGCGGGAAAGCTTCATCTGCCGATGCACTTCCACACAGCTGTGGGAATTGGTGATTACTTTAGCCTGCGAAATGGCAATGTGCTGAACCTGGAAAATGTGGTGCGAGACGCGCGCTACAAGAATGTGACCTTCGTGCTGGTCCACGGCGGCTGGCCATACGAACGCGAAGCGGCCCTGCTGACGGCAGTGAAAAACGTGTACCTCGACACTTCGTTTCAATCGGAGATGCTCTACCCGTCGCAATTCAAGCTTGTGCTGAAGCAGCTGCTAACGCTGTTCCCGGACAAGATGATGTATGGTTCGGATGCGTTTCCCTTCAACGATGCCTTGGGCGCGGAGGAGAGCATGTGGCTGGCAGCGCGCACGACGCGCACCGGGCTTGCGGCTGCCCTAGCGGAACTCGTGGACGAAGGCGCGATCGGCGAAACAAAGGCTTTGGAATTGGCGCGAAACTATCTGCACGACAATGCGGCGCGCCTTTATGGAGACTTGAAGCGATGAGCGAAAAAACAGAATGTAAATATATTCCCTGGAAAGATGTCGAGCGGGAAAAATTGAACGACCTGATCGACCGTGAAATGGTCGTCGGCAACAAACTTATGCTGGCGCGCGTGTTCCTGAAAAAAGGCGCCCACGTGCCCAAGCACCAGCACCATAATGAGCAGGTAACTTACATCCTGGAAGGCGCGCTGAAATTTGCCATCGACGGCAAAGAAATCGTCGTGCGCGCCGGGGAAGTCCTTTGCATTCCCTCCAACATGCCGCACGAGGCTTGGGCGCTGGAAGACACGCTGGACCTGGACGTCTTCGACCCGCCGCGGGAAGACTGGCTGAACAAAACGGACGGTTACTTGCGCCACGGCCGCTAACGAGGCGGGTGCCTTACACGGAGAAATCCACAAATGAAATGAGCGAATCCGATTCGGATTCGCCCATTTTTGTTCTCACGGTCCGCTTAATCACCAGATTTTGCAGGATTTCTCGCGGACCATTGCGTCGCCCTTCTTGCAGCCGAACGCCTTGGCAAATACTTCCAGGTTGGAGATCGGCCCGTTGCCGCGAAAACGTCCCAAGGGATGCGGGTCGGTGTTGGTCTGCAGCCGCGCCGCTTCCATTCGCTGGTTCGAGCCCCACACCTGCGCCCAGCCGAGAAAAAAGCGTTGCTCGGGCGTGAAGCCATCAATATCCTTCGGGCGCTTCCCTTCGATAGACTTTTCATACGCTGCGTAAGCAATGCTCAAGCCGCCAAGGTCGCCGATGCTTTCCCCCAGAACCAACTTTCCGTTCTGGTGCAGGCCGGGCTCCACTTCGTAGCTGTTGAACTGGTCCACGATGCACTGGCCGCGTTCGTCGAAATTCTTCCGGTCGTCAGGCGACCACCAGTTACGAAGATTTCCCTGGCCGTCAAATTGAGAGCCCCGGTCGTCAAATCCGTGGCTGATTTCGTGGCCGATCACGGCACCCATGCCCCCGTAATTCACCGCGTCGTCGGCGTTGGGATCATAAAAAGGCGGCTGAAGAATCCCAGCCGGGAAAACGATCTCGTTGAATGTGGCGTTGTAGTAGGCGTTCACGGTCGGCGGCGTCATGCCCCATTCGGAGCGGTCCACCGGCCTGCCGATTTTCGCCAGGTCGCGGTTTTCCTCAAATTCCTGGCTGCGGCGCACGTTGCCAAGATATGAGCCGCGATCGATACTCAGTTTCGAATAGTCGCGCCACTTGTCCGGGTAGCCGATTTTCACGGTAAACGCTTCCAGTTTCACGAGCGCCTGCTTCTTCGTCTCCGGGCCCATCCAGGAAAGTGTGGGAATGTCCGAGCGCAACGCCGCGATGAGGTTGTTCACCATCTCTTTCGCGCGAGCTTTGGCTTCCGGCGGAAAGTATTTCTGCGCATAGACTTCGCCGAGCGCCTCGCCAAGATTCTGATTGGCAGACTGGGCGCAGCGCTTCCAGCGAGGCTGGAGTTCGGTAGTGCCGGAAAGCTGCTTGCCATAGAAATTGAAATTTTCCTGAACAAACGCCTCGGAAAGGGCCGGCGCGGCGTTGTGAATCACGTGCCAGCGCAAATAGACTTTCCAGTCGGCGAGCGGCGTCGCAGTCAACTGGTGGTCCAGTTCCTTAAAGAAATCGGGCTGCCCGATGTTGATCTCGGCGACCGAAGGCGAGCCGACGGTCTGCATGTAGCCTTCCCAGGACCAGTCTGGCGTCAGCTTCTTGAGTTCCGCGAGCGACATTTTGTTGTAGTTCTTCTCGGGATCGCGGAGCTCCACGCGCGTACGCGAAGCCTTCGCGAGCGAAGTTTCCAGTTCCATCACCGTTTTGGCTTCGGCAGCGGCCTTATCCGGGACGTCCCCCGCCAGCTCAAACATCTTTGCCACGTGCTTTAAGTAACCCGCGCGCAGTTGTTTGGACTTTTCGTCGTCGCGGAGATAGTAGTCGCGGTCCGGCATGCCCAGTCCGCCTTGGTGGGCGATGGCGATCATCTGCGAACTGTTCTTGAAATCTGGCGTGGACCCAAACACAAAGGCGACGTTGTTCGCCTGGCGATGGAGCCGGGCAATTTCAGAGTCGAGCCCCTTTCGGTCCTGGATGGCGTCAACGG
>Ga0210406_10003186_pt1 | contig 18158 bp, 37 predicted proteins | sample IncBWC30MmetaG_FD_155454 | JGI IMG/M metagenome (GOLD analysis project Ga0210406, IMG submission 155454) | Forest soil microbial communities from Barre Woods Harvard Forest LTER site, Petersham, Massachusetts, United States - Inc-BW-C-30-M | ecosystem: Environmental > Terrestrial > Soil >... | reverse complement strand
AAGGGGCTTACTCACTGCGCCCTCAAATAAGCGTCAACTATGGTCCACTTGATGGGGTCTGAGACGCTAACCTCATAGACGCGATACCGAGAACGGCCTAACCGTCTCCAGATGACCCGCGTATTGTATTGGCCTGCAAATCCGCAATTCGCAATATGCTGATTGGACCAAGTAGAGCCCCGGTTATCGCTCCATCGCAGCATTGCTTGTGGCTGTCTAGGGTTGCCGTTTCCATCCACAAGTGGGGCCTGAGGTCCAAGGCCGGTTGCAAAGTCCACCGTGAGATCCGAGTGGTAAATGAAGTTCATTTCCTGAACGACTGTTGGAGCACGGCGTAGGCGGGTGATCGTATTCCCGTTCTCGTCAAGGAAATCCGTGCTCATTTCATTAAGTGTGCCGGTTTCCCAGTCACCCACAAGATGCTTCCCGAAGGCATAGACATGATTCCAGCCGCGGTGTGGGCCGTAGGTTCCAGAGGTGGGAAGCCACTCGGCTCGCTTATGCCAAAGACTTTGCGCCACGTCATAGACCCAAGTGCAGTCCGTTCCGGGGATATAGAGCACCCAGAACAAGTGCCCCGCATCCTGATAGGAGTAGCTGACAAGGTTCGAGACTTTGGCAGCCCCATAAGACGAAAGCGCAGCCTCTACCGCATGGGTTGAAATCCTCGAAGGCGTATAGCCGTTCGCCCTCCATGCCTGGAATGAGCCTCTTGCGTCTTGGCTTATCCAGAAAACTGTATTGTCTACCAGATCGACCCCGAAGGTTGCCGCGCCCCCTGTTTCAATCAGTGCTCCGGGGATAACATCGAATATCTCTTCTGTTCCGGTGTCCTGGTAGGGCTGGATGTGCTGCTGACCGATCACCCAAAGCTCGCGGTGACTGACTTCGATTGAAACGATGTTCTCGGGGAAAACTGAGACTTCGTTGACCTGAATACCGGGCCAAGTATTGCCGTCCAGAATCCCCGATACTTGAAACTTATTGCTCCCGGCGAAGATGACGATAAAGTACCCGTCCGAGTACTTGACCTTGATAGGACTGCCGGCAAGACTCGCGGTCACATCGTTGAATGTGTTCGCAGCGAGGTTGTAACAGTAAGCTTTCCCGCCAGCGACTATGAGTAGTTCAACGCTGCTGAACGCAATGGATGTCGGGCCGCCGAATATGTCGAGAGTCCCAGTCATTCGCGCTATGGAAGTACCATCCGCAAATACTTCGTATAACGTGTCGGCGGATGTGGTGAATTGTCTAGTTCCCGTCCAGCACTGGCCTCGTACGGGGCCATCTGCAAAGGTCGTGAATACCTTTAGCCCCGGCGTGCCGAAGTAAACCCACCGCGTCTGCGCCCCTGGAGTCTCGATTGTCTCAGCGAAGAAGTTGATACATTCTTCATCCGATACAACGTTGGAGCCATCCGTATACGAGGGACCGACAAACCCGAACTTCACCAGCCCAGCCCAAATAAGTCTGCTCGGTAGTTGTAGCCTGTCGGATCTGGCGCGAGGTCAGACCTGAGCAATAATTCCGGCGCGTTCATGGTCTTGATTCTTGCTAGACCCTGTTGAGCGAGAGCGATCACAACAGAGGAGGGGGGGGCATTGAATTCAGCCCCAAGCCTCGCGGCCAGGTTGTAGCGAAACGCCTCCGCGTATCCCGGAGGAAACGAGACCGCCGCCGTGAGGGCTTGAGCGGCTAACGCCTGCCAGCTATAGATTCTGACCTTGTTCGACTGATCGGTCGGGATAGGCCAGAAGTTGAGCGTTCTTAGCGGGAATCCACCATCGTCATAACAGCCCAGTGGAAACGAGCCATTGACTTGCTTGACGGGCACATTCTGCCACTCTTCGGTGGTCCACATCACCATCGGCACTTCTACCGGGTTCGCAGGGTTCGTCAGCAGAATTGCGCTCATGCCGTCAATGCGTGCTGGCCGCGGGATGCTGAAATCACCGCCAGATCCCAGCGTGTAAGCCTGCTTGTTGAGCACGAAGGGGAAGTCATCAGATCGCGTCGTAAAGATCGCCTGACGTTCGGCATTCCATGCGTCCAGCATGTCATTGAACACAGACAGGCCCGTATTGGCGTTGTCTATCGACGGTGTTTCTCCGTCAGCTAGTACGCCAGTAAGCCTGAGAGCGCTTGTGATGACATCGAACGCGGTTGCCATTATTTATGCGGTCTCCCGTTGTATGGGTTCTTCTTTTCGTTGAGTAGCGCGAGTTGGAGGGCTATTTCCTTCAGCCATGCCCTCTCGCTCACGTCGGTTGCGGGTGTTTTCTTGATTTCTTCGCTGGTCATAGGTGTAGAATCGTTGTGGCGCATTATCGCGGTCGTTTAACGGTAGGACGTTCGGCAAGTGCATGTGCCAGTGGGCGGCGTAGATTTCTGTTCTATGCGTCTAAACGGTGCGCAGCTAGCGGTGAAAGGTTGCGGCCGTGAGGTTTTAGCACCAGCACAATGGCGGCCAAGCCGGAAAGTGGTGGGTTCGAGTCCCGCCCGGATAATGTGCCACAAAAATTCCATTCCATGAATAGGTGGGGGCCAGTTTCCCGGCCCCCTTGGTGCTACAGAGCGATAACGCGGCAGGCCAACTGCGGACGCAACGTCTTGAAGCCGTACAGTACGTCAATACGGCAGGGAACGTTGTCGTTCGTGATGTTGTACTGTTGCGCAATACGCATGGAGATGCCGTCCATCACCTGACGAGTGCCCCACGCGCCATACTTCGACACGTCGATCAGATCGGCAGTAACGAAGGCGAATGCCTCCGGGTGGAACAGCAGGGATTGCGAGTAGAGCGCAGATGCGCCGCCACCCACCTTGGCCACAGTCAATCCAGCGCCGACGTTGGTAACATTCTGGGCTGCCCCAGCAGTTACAGGCGTCGGAGAGATTGACAGGTTGCCCGCACCACCAGCATAGTCCGCGGTCACCACAAACTGCTGCACGAATCCGCGGCTTGCCTTGGTTTCGGGATCAACCGCCAACACCGTCGAGAAGGTAACAATGTCACCCTTAAGGAAGGTGTTCGCGCCAACGGCCATAACCGCAGTCGAGCTTCCAGAGGTCAGGGTTGCCGTATAGCCTGTTGCCGCCGCAGACGTCCCCGACTGGAATGGATTCAGGACGGTGTTCTCGTAAGTGTCGATGCCGTTGACCTTGCCAATCTTGCCGGTAAGGTAGGGCTTCGAGACTGACTCCTGCGGGTTGAACAGACCCTTGATGGCGTCCGTGTAGGAGACAACGTGGCCAGAATTAAGCACGCCAACGCGGTCAGTCGGAGGAGCGAGGTACTGGTTGAGGGTCTTGCGGCCGTTGGCGAAATCCTTATAGCTGAACGGATTCGCATTGTCATCAACCGCGTTGTAGACGTCCTTTATCATGCTCAGGGCGTCGGCTTCGATATTGGTTGCCAGGGTCGAGATAGCAGGCTGGAGATACCGCTTGCTGAACTCGTCAATGGTGAGGGTGAGGTCTTGCGAGGTGAAGAGGAGGTCAACGCCCTTTTGGGTCGAGACCGTCAACACCTGGGTGGATTCAACAGTGTCCTGCGTGCTGAGGGTAGAGCCGGTGCGAACCGTGTACTGGTTCGGCATGCGGATCGTCAGCGAAGGTCCGATCTTGCCCGAAGGCGAAGCACCGGAGTTCGCAAACTGCGAATCGTACTGCTTGTCTACGTTAGAGATGAAGTTCAGGTTGGCGTGCAGGATGCGAAGTGCTTCCCGCGTGATAATTGTGGGGGAAAGAAGGCTATTTGCCACTGGATCTCCTCAAGCGCCCTCAGCCCTTCTTTGCCGCGATTTGCTGGTTACGTTTCCGAAACCACTCCTCGTTAGAAAGGCTTTCGTCGCTCACGTCAAAGGCTCTCGAACTCGCACCGCCCACCGGGGATGGGGGTTTCGGAGCACTGGTTTTCTTCGGTTCAGGAGCCGCTTTTGAGGTGAACTTGCCCGCTTCGTCGCGCGCCATAGAACGCTGCGAACCCACCCTGTCTTCAACAGCAAATACTTGCTTGATTGCCGCTCTGGGATCGGTCTGCGCCAAAGAGATGAATTTCTCCAGCTTCTCCGGATCGCTTCCCAGCTCGTAGCACAAGTCAAAGAATTGCGGTGAAGTACCAACCGCCTCGTGAACCGCTGGAGGAAGTTTGGCTTCGTTGAGTGTTTTTATGGTCGGGCTTATAACCGCATCCGCATCATCATGCCGTGCCCGCACTTCGCTCATCTGGGAATCGAACGCCTTCTTCGCTTCCTTTTGCTCTTGCTCGCGCTGCCAAGTCGCCCGCTCTTCCTGTGCCGCCCACCGACTGATTGCCTCAACGACATCCTCGTACTCGGGATACTTGGGAGTACCGTCTGGGTTCTTGTCATTTATGGTTGGCTTAGATCGCGTGGGTGCCGGTGCGGGGGACGAGTCCGTTTTAACGCCCTGTTTCTCGGCCAACTGGCGCTCTAATTCCTTCTTTTCTGCGAGCGCCTGATTCTTTTCTGCGAGCAATTGCTTGACGCGCTTCTCGTACGGACTAAGTTTTTGCGGTAGCTCCTGCTTGTCATCCGGTTCCGAGTCCGGTGCTGGTTCAGAGCTTTCGCCCTCGGGTTTCTCCGTCTCTTCCAGAGTGTCTGCGGGGGCCGATTCCGCTACGGCTGGTTTGAATCTCTCGGGAAGCTCGCCCTCAGTCCGATACTTCTGGAACTCAGACATGCTGACATGCTCACCATTAAACGGGTCTGCTACTTCTGCGGGCGACGATACCGCTTGCGTCTCTTCTGCCATTGTGGTTCCTTTGTGCTCTTACGCCGAGCAGGCGAAGGTGCTAAACTTGGGCATGACGAAGCTACTGTTCGACGCTCGCGGGGCCTCTGATTGCGGAGAAGCCCGGCATCCTCGCATGGTTGTCGAAGGACTCGGGATAGCGATAGTCACATCGAGGGCTAACCCAATAGCGGATAACTGGATCTTTACCTGCGAATCCGCTCCAGAACATTTGCCATCGTTTATTTCGGTGATGCCGAGCTAGCAAGCCCTATTCTTCTGGCTGTGCCGCTTGCGCTTCCTGCTGCTGTGCCGCGTCCTGTGCGCTCTGCTGGCTCTGCGCATCGGCTGATTGCGCCTGCAGGTCTTGCTGGTGCCCTGCCTGCTGCTCTGCGGCCTGCTGCGCTTGCTGAGCGCCTACATGCGCCATCGCTACGTCGTGCGCCTGCTCATGGAACTGAGCTACCAGGGCGTTGCGATCGGATTCACGGTCGCTCACAATCTGGGCATTGGTGTTGATTTCTGCAATGGTCACCGCGGTGAATAGCTTCTTATCCTCAAGCGCCATGTCAGCCCGTGCCTTGGCTGCAATCTCCTGCATCTTGCCTTGGTGCTCGACAGTCTTGGCCGTCTTCTCAAATTGCAACTGGCCTAACTGCTTCTCCAGCGTCTGACAGGCCGCATTGAGTGCCTGGTTATGCTGTCCCAGCTGCTGAATCTGTGCCTGTGCTTGCGGTGGCACCTTCTCTCCATCGCCATCTTGGAGATTCGGAGGCAGCATCTTCTGTAAACGTTCCGCTATCTGGTCCGCGCCGGCCAAGTCTGATTGCTTGAAGAAAATATCCCCGATTATGTGGATGAGGTCTGGGGCGCTTGCCAATACCTGTTGCATCGTGTCAAACGATTCTGCCCGCTTGGAGTCGAACGCCTGCCCCATCGTGACGACATAGCTCATGTTGGCGTCTTTGACCTTGTAATGACGCGATTTACCTGAGCCATCCTGGTACTGCTTGTTGATCGTGACTACCTTCTGCTTCTCGTCTTCACCCAATATCTCGATTTCGCGCTCAGTGTCATAGATCTTAGGAACGAGTTCTGCAATGATGTCGCCACCCTGCTTGAACGACCTTGCAAGGTTGTCGATGTAGTGCATTGTGGTCAGGTTGGACTGATCTTTGCGGGCAAGAATGGCTTTGCCGCTTATTTCATTGGCCGAATTGCCGAGCGATGCATCGAATATGCCCGTTGTGGCCTTCATGTCGTCTACTTCTTGCGCGACGAATGAAGAAAGGGCTGCGATTGGAGGCTCGAAGGTCTGGCGTACCGGTGGCGGAATGGGCCTGCCGCTGGTATCGACCACCTTGTAACGCAGGAACGGCCGCTGAGTCGTATTGAGGGTGCTCCACTCTTCCTCATAGCCCTCAATCTGGCCATCGGCCACCATGAACGGCGTGATGGGCGAGGTGGAAAGCGTCTCAGCAATGCGGGACTTGGAGTAGTTGATAAGCTGCTGTGCGGCCTTCTGCGGGCGGACAACAGAGAACAGTCTTGGCTTGCCCTCGATAATCATCTGCTTGCCAAGTACAGGCACGATGTTGCAGATAGTGCCCGGCCACTCCGTCTTGGAACTCTCTCCATCGTCGCCGGGTAGAATCTCCATGCCGTTTGTCTTGCATGTCTTGATAGTGACTTGCGGCCTGCGCTTACCCTTGACGCGCTCTTCTTCTACCCACCAGTATTCAGCAATGCGAACGGTATCAGACCCAACCCATCCTTCGCCCTGCTTCTCTGCTTCAGCCCATGAGAGCGAGTTCATCTCGGCCTTGGGATACTGGGCCTCGAAGTCTTCTTTGGGCATGTCCTCGATCACAAACCAGTAACGCGGCTTGCGGCCAAAGATCGCAGGCACTACGACTCCATAAACGGTAAGCGGGTCGAGAACCGGCTTGATCTTCAGCTCAAGATCGTCTGAGTCATCATTGCAATACTCTGTCAGGAAGCGATAGAAGCCCCACGAGGCGCCGGCACTATACTCAATAGCTGTCTCATAGGCTACTTGCGCCTGGGAGTCATACTGGATGAACCTTGCAAGGCCCTCAAGGATCTCGGCTGTGTCTTTGTCCTGGTCGAGGCGGGGGGCGAACTTGATTTGCGGCTTCTTTTGGCGGGCTTCATTTGAAACCTGCTGAACGAACGTATGGCAACGCGGGAATGACAGTGTAGGACGGCCAGCAGCCTTGCGGTCCATCGCAATCTTTGCGTCCCATTGCTCTTCACCGTCAGGCGAGGCGAAGCGAAGGTCATCAATGAACTTGGCGCGAAGCTGCTTTTCGTCCTCTGCGGCTGCGGCAAAGCGTTTGCGTGCTATGCCTAGAAAGTCGTCGCCCTCTTCCACCGCTGCGGCCACCTAGACAATCCCCCACGCGGTAAGGATGGACTTGACGAGCTTGGCATCTTTTATGGCACGCTCATGCTGCCACGCCTTGAATACCTCAAGCCACATTGCGGCTTCAGTCTCGGCGTTCACTTTGATACCTTGCCACTCACCTTGAGGCGGATCTTGGCTGCAATCTCCGGGGTGATGGGTTTGAGCTTAGGCAATGCTGGCTTCATTTTGCTTCTCCTGCCGCAAGATTCAAGAGCGCCTGCTTTACGGCCTTGTCCGCCAACTGGCGCGCTACATGCCGAGGATGGCCAGCAGCCATCAGTTCTTTCACCACACTCTTGCGGGCCTCGGACTTCATTCTGGCCTCTTGGGTCATTACCAGATCACCTTTGTGCCGGTGCCCAGCTCAAGGGTGCCACCAATCTCGAGTGAGCCATTAGAGGCAACCTTGAGGAAGTGAGTACTGGCATCTGACAGCACGAACTCAAAGACGGTAACCACGCCATGCTTGTAAGCAAAGGCCGAGGTGAGGGTATTGGCTCCGAAATTGAGTAGAGATGCCACTGATTTAGGCGAACCCTCTGACGGTAATTTGGTCTTATCGACTGGCATTGTCATATCCTCTTAGCTCATCCATCCATCTGCTCCGTAATAGCTCTGCGGGGCGGTCTCTTGGGCCTTACGCGCTGGTTCCTTGATCCCTACAGCTAACGTGCGTAATGCGTCTGCAGGGTGGCTGGCATCATCGTGTAATGGCTGGCTGCGTGATACACCAAGGGCTGTCGCTGGTCCCCACTGGTAGCGCCTGAGGTACTGAAGCCCGTCAGCGCACAGCTTGGCATCAAAGTAGAGCTGCGGGAATATTGTGCGGGTTGCGTTGATGCCGTCAGCAACGCTTAGTTGCCTGTTGACTCTGACCTTGAAACCCTTCAGCCTCATCAGCTCTTCGATAGATTTGCCAGTTCCCAGGCTCCGTGTCCCACCGTCCCACGGTAGGAAGCACGTACCGAAAACATATCCCCATGTCTGCATCTCGCGGAGGTAGAAGTCAATGGCTTGATGGTCGCCCTCGTAGTAGCGGAGGACTCTTATCTCAAAAGGTGTGCGCTGCGCAGCCCAGATACTGACGCGATCTGCAAAGCCAAGATCCCAGAAAGTGTCAACGGGCATGAGTGAGTCATAGGGGACTTCTCTAATTCTTCCGGCATTCTCGGCAGCCTGGATCTCTGCCTTGTAAATTGCACCCTCAACAGTTGATCGTGTGGCGCCCTCGTAAACATGATGGAAGGTGTCATAATCTCTTTCCTTCAGCAACTCAATCTTTTGCTTCGATTCGTTGCTGAGCCAGTTATTGTCCTTGTACGACATCTTGCAAACGAACGAGTTAGGCGGTGGATCAAGCACGAAATCCTGATACACCGCGTCTGTCTCAAGGTCGGGGTTCAGTGACCACCAGATCTCACTCCCAGCCTTACGAATCGTTGGCAGTAAGATGGTGAGGCTGCGACGACTAACCGTTGATGCCTCTTCCCCCCAAAAGATGTCTATCGCCTCATAAGACTTGAGGGATGAGACTGACTGCTTGCGGAGGCCGGCGAACATGATCTCCGTGCCGTTTGCCCCTCGAATCTCTGACTGGAGGACGGTATAGAAATCATGAAGCCCTAGGTTCCCTATCTGGTCACTCAGGAGCTGATGCACAGACTCTCTAATCGAATCCATTGTTTCGCGACCACAGAGAATGCGCGGGCCTTCAGTCCTGCCAGGCCATAGAATGCCCGGGTTAGCGCCGATAATGAGTAATGCTCGTGCTATTGACCACGACTTGACGCCATCTCGTCCACCATAAAGCGTCTTGAATGGGTGAGGCTCAAAGAGTGGCGCTAGCTTCTCGGGGAACTCAGCCTTGATCGCTTCCATTGGTCCTTACGAACGTGACTGCAATCGCTGCCTGGATCGGACCACCATCTTTACCGGAGAGGTTCATATCGAGCTTGTCTCCATACTTCTTCGCTGCTAGCTTTGATAACACCCACTTACGCGTATCCACCCTTAGCCTTGCCCGCTGGACCGCTACACTGTTCGGCATGTTCAATTCGCCGGTAACATCGCCGCTGGTATCGTCCGAAATCTCTACCAATTCTTCGGCATAGTTCTCAAGCATGTCCTCCTTCGCGCGCGCGTATTGGTCCGCGAACTCAGGATGTTCCCTCTTCCACTTGAAAACACTAGACTTAGACGGCATATTCTCGGCGCTGCAAATCTGTCGAGTACTCTTGCCTTCTGCCAGCAGTTCGCATATTGCGTCAGCGAGTTCTTGCGAGTACTCCATCTAGATTCTGCTCATCCTTAGGGGATCTACGTGCATAGTGGTCCAGTCGTGCTTGGCTGCTTCACATGAAGCGTCCGAAATGCCGATCATCGTGTCATCGCCCATGTAGAAGTAAAGCTCCCCACTCACGTCGCAGCCGTCTCCGCTATGGATAGGCCACAACGAGAACATGAGGATGAATTTAGACAGCAGGAGCGACATCGCCGGCAAGGGTGGTGTTATTCTTGACGAGTTGGGCGGTTGCCTCATTGACCACAGCAGTTGCGGCTGCGGCATCGGCAGAGCTTGGGACAGATGCCACGGCTGCGGTGTTGGCGTCTACAGCTGTCTTGAGGGCGGTTACTGCATCAGTGAGTGCGGACATTTGTTTCTCCAGTCGTTCGAAAAGATGTAAGAATTCCATTAGTGGGATGACCCGTTAACATATCTGCGAGGAGATTGCAGGTGGGCTATAGCCTCGCCATGCCCTTCAACTCTGTCTGTAAGCTTCACAACAGACCCGCGAACATCGGCAATATCGCGGGTGTTGGTGGCAATCTTCTCTATCGCTTTTCCATAAAAGAAAGCTGCTGCTGCAAATGTTGCTATTGGTCCGCCAAGAATAGCGGCAATGGCGGTGACCATCTGCCAGTTCATTTGCCTTCGATCTTCGCGACAGTTTTATCCAGCGTCTTGAAAATAGAGACTTTTACTTTTGCACCAAAGGCCCCGGTTACCAACACGCCGGACACAAAGCCAATTCCAAGCAGAATCACATCTTTCATGACTTATTCCCCACTTTCATGCCGAGCACGCTAACTTGCGAGTCTCCAGGCAATGCTGCGATCTTCTCGGCCGATCTGGACATCACATAGCCAGTCACACACACGCCAAATAGCGTAAGTAGGTCTCCCGGCAACACGATAGGCCCGACTTTTGAGCCCCAAATCTGAGCGAATGGCAGGCCGATGTAATTGAAGCCAAGCACCGCGATAATCACATACATGAACGTAGGGCGAGCTCTTTGTGTGAACTTGTCCCCACTCGCGGCATCTGCGCGGATGTTCTCGCCGGCTATCGTATTCAGCTGGACTTCATAGGTCTGTGCGGCGGCCACAGCTTGAGCTTGTGCATCAGCAATAGCCTGCTGGGCTTGAACCTTCTCTTCTGGCGACATGTGGAACTCGCCAATGATCTTGGCAAGCCCATCGAACGCTTGCCCCACGAGGGGGCCTAGAACTGTGGCGAATCCGCCCATGGTTATACCCCTTTAGGTGTCAGCTGCTTCACGATGTCAGACAAAAAGAAGTGCCACACTAACCAAGCGAGGATCATCACCCTGCAAGGTATGGGCACTAAGTCTTTAATTATCTGGGTGATAGTAATCATCTTCGGGCTGAAGACTCCCAGCATCTCGAAGGTGAAGATAGCGGCCAGCAGGACGAACATAACTACTAAGTCCCACCGCGTTATGCCTGAGAACACCTAGCCTACCCTATTCCTCCCCGACATTATTGACTTCTTTGTCATCGAGCAACGCCTGGAATAAGCCTTCAAATCCCGCCTGATGGGTGCGTACGACGCCGCACCTAGAGCACATTGCGTCGTACCAGTTTCCCCCCACAAAACATACGGAGTATTTATGCCCTAACAGCTTGCACCAGATCATCATCTAACCTCGGGCCTTACTTGTTGCCTAGACAGGACCACCGCCTCCCTAGCGTTTGCCTAATTCCAAGAATCCAAACCATACAAGAGCTATTGCAGCCAGCAGTAAAAGCTTGTAGAGAGTGTCTAAGCTGCCTTCAGGCATGCATCCTTGACTGGCTTTTTCGGCATAAGATCATGCGCAGCGCGAATCAGGTCATACCGTATCGGCAATGGACCCTTGAACTTAATCCCCGATATCTCTGCGTACGCAAGAGGCTCAAGGAGCTTCTTCTGCTGTGCCTGATCTGCCCTTAGCGCGATCCGCTCTTCGTCCGTAGTGTCGCGTATCGTCTCGCCGGGGATGTCCCAGGTTATCGTGCAGTGGTCGCGCATCACCTGTTCCGCATAGGTTCTAGACATGTGAAAGCCGCGCTCCACATGGAGCACTCGCGTGTGGGCCATTTTTAGAGACTCCAAGGGCTTTGGTTGTTACAGGTAGGCCCGACGTTTTGCTGTGTCAGGCATCAGCAGTCACTGGGGAGGGACTTCGTCTAGCGTAGTACTACGTCATGCGATTAACAAGCACTAATTTTCATTCTGTTGGTTATCTCGCCCTATGCGCCTTAGCCTGCGAGCGAAGTAGAACTCCGTCATGTATTCCACGGTCTCCACCAAGGAGCTGCCGGCCGGAACTAATGCCTCCAGCTTGTCATGCACACCTGCTCTTAGCTCTAAAGTTACGGGCCTTATCTGCTCACCCTGCAGATTTCGTTTCTTTCGCTTCACTAGTTCTCTCCCTTGGGTTGGTCTGGGGCCAATTTTGCTTCAATAAATGCCCGCGTTTCAGGGTGCAGCATAATCTTCTCGCGGTTCTTGGCGTACCACTCCGCAGTCTCCCACCTGCCCGTAATTGCCCTGCCAGCGCCCATCCAATCAGCAAGCATCTCTCTCCTTGTCGCATCGGTCATTTGCAGCGCCCGAGTCGTGCCATCGTCATTGCGCAATACCCAGAACTGCCAGTGGTGATCATTGCGCCGCTGATGATGGAGCCACGCTAAATCAAAGGAGCGTTCAACCTCATGCAGCCAGGGGCCGACGCTGATTCCAGTGGCCTTGAACCACCGCTCATTCTCGGCGAATTGTTCCCGATCCCCATAGAAATACCAGACATACGGAACCCACTCGCTAGGCAGAAACTTCGACCAATCATGCTTGAGCAAACGCCATAATGATGCGCCAGTCCGACGCCCTGCCTGAAACACAAACCACTTATGGCGAACCACATAATTAAAATATTTCAAATGCGCTCTCATCTACATCTCCTCCTTGGTGGGTGCGGGGCGCGGTGTTGAATTCATGGACCGGCCCCCGATTTGTTCCATTTCTCCGCCGCAATCATCAATGGGACAGCCGAACAGGCCATCTCCGATAGGATCGTCAGCATTGCAATCATCCAACCGGCACTCATGGCCACAACTGCGGCACTTCATGGGAACATCGCCTATTCGAACCATCTTTTAATTCTCCTCTTCCTTTGTGGTGGGTGCGGGGCTTAGGGGTGCAAGGGGTTTGGGTTCAAGTAAAGCATCTACGAGTCTCCACAGGATTTGAGCGTGGGTTCCGTTGAGGAAATCGGTCCCATGCATTCTCACGCCAATGGCTGCGTTCACAACCTGCCGCAGTTCCGCTACCCTCTCCCCTTCCCTCGCCAACTCTGCACGCATACTTACGGCATCATCCAGAAGCGTGTTGTAGTTGTCGGTCGTTTGGGCCAGTGCTGCCGTCATCTCGCTTATCTGGGCTGACAGGTGGGCTATGGTGGAGTCTTTGTCGGCTATTTCAGCATGTAATGCCCGGTTCTCTTGCTGCGGAACTCCAGGTGTGTGCCATCCACATACGTCACATTTGACGGTTCGCTCTATCCGCTCTTTCGCCGGTAACTCCGGTATCAATCTAGTCTCCATCACCGCTCCTCGGCTTCCTTGCCCACAGCATTAGTCCAAAAAAGAACAGCGGGATACACAAATACTGCAAGTCGATAATCCAAACTCTCATCGTGTCACTGCTCCTCAGCTTCTACTGGGTTGGGTTCAAGACATGCCCGCGCATCGGCCCATGCAGCTAACTCATCACTAGCATCTGACTCCCCTCCCCCATCCTCTTCGTCGGCCTCTAGCGCTGGAAATGGTGAGGACAGGTATACCGCCTTGCCGTTCTCGTGTGTGATGATGTGAACCTGCCCCGTTAGCCATCCGAATGCATGGACATGTGCGCCGGGGTGCCGGGCCTTTACTGCTTCCTCATCGCTCATTGCTTTAGTCTCCATGCTCTACCTACCTTCAAAGTGGTCCAGCAGTTTTAGGATGTTTTCAGGTGATGCCTCGCAGATGTAGGTTCGCAGGTGATAGTACGGTGGCAACGCAACCATCTCATTCCTTGGCCATTTGTAATCGCACGGTTTCTCCATTGATCGTACGGCCCATTCTGCCTTGGATCGCAGCATTCGGCATAGCTGCTCCATCTCTGGCGATAGAGAGGGCTTGGAAGCTAGCCTGTTAGCCTCGTAGCGGACCTGCACCTCCTTGCGAAACATCCACTGTCCACAGAACTCACAATGGGGTGGCAATGCACGTCCTTCAGCGTCTGCGGCATCCCCTGTTGACAGGGAGGGGTCCTCGCCTGCCATTCTCTTCTTCAGTTTTTGAAGTGCTTGAATATTGACCGAAAGCCCCCTAGCGTCACGCACGCTTGTAGATGGGTCAGCCAGCGCCTTTTGATAGCGAGCAATTAGTGCATCCGTGGCTGACTCCCCTGTTGACATGCTGGGAGGGGTGGGTACGGGCCTGCTCAACCTCTTGATTTCGGCTAATGCTGCCTTCAGTTGACGCTCGCGACACTTGGTAGAAGCCGACTCGTTAGTGGCTATATTGATGGCGTTTTGCGCGTCCATTTTTGAATCCCACCGCAGATCATTAGCCACCCGCTTTATTCGCTCATACTCGTAATCGGCGGAAATCACATCCAGCGGCGGCAATAACTCCTCACCGTCTGGGAGGGGCGGCTTGCTCTCCCCGGTGGCTGGGGCTGGGGCTGGGGGCGGCACATCCTGCTTACACTTCTTGCAAGTCTTCAAGATGATGTCATCACTAAGAGGCCCGGGATCCACATAATCAAAGCCTGCATCATGGGCACAAGCTGGAGCAGAGGGTTTGGGCAACTTGGCGGCAGGCGTGGCACAATTGAAGCACCCTTTGGCGGCTAGATCTTTGAAATTCTTTTCTTCCATCTCACCCCAAACATGCTGCCATCCACCAGATTCATAGGCAGGTACAATCTCGCGGCCACACTTGGAGCAATGGTCCCTGTCATCTGTCCCATCTTCTACGGCCTTAGTGGTCACTGATTTATTCATGAACGGCCTGCTTTCTTGTGTAGGAACTCAACGAGTTCTTTCTGTGCTCTGGTCAAAACATCCTCGTCATCCTCCGAGTACGAAGCATCTCCGTATAGCTGTCCAAGATCGCAGGATTCAATGATCCCCGCCGCACTTGATATCGCCAGCCGCTTGGCCTCTCTGATTCCCATATTCTTTCTGTTGCTCATACTCTCTCCTAGAGGTGGGTGGTTTCAGGTGGTGCTGAGCGTTACTAGTCTTCCCACGGCGAGAACGCAAGCGGTATCTGAATCAATTGAGCCCGCTTATCATGCCCCAAGTTTTCCCCAACTCTTTGCGCTACTGCTTCTATGGGATTGCACTGGGGGCTACCGATACCGCTTTTCCTGGGCGCATAGAATAGAGCCCTAGTTGGGTCACCGACAACACACCACCACCAGTAATTCTTCATCACTTGAACGATTCCCTTTGGATCGACGACATTTCTTTCCTTGTAGTCTGCCTCGCTCATATCAATCTCCCTTTCTGGTTAGGTGCTAGAGGTTGGTGGTAGGTTGACGTCGAAGAATCCGAGGGCGCCTTTGCATGGTATGGGTTCAGGCAATGCCCGCGGATTGGCCAGCACGAAGCCATACTGACCGAAGAACCAAGGGCTCTTGCTCTCCGAAACGCAGTCCACGATGTCCACGGTGCCGACGATGCAGCCGCCGCGGGCCTTCATTGCTTCCCACTTCATCTCAGCCTTGCAGGGAACATCCGCTCGCTCGTAACAATCCATCGCGACATGTGCATCTTCGATTACCGCTGATTTACTCCACCACTTGCTGGCATGAACGTAGACAGTTCCGCGGAACTTTGTGGGCCAATCCCGATTCTCAATGTCTTTGCCCGCGTGGAGAATGAACCACCACCACGGCGCTCTAATACTCAGTGCCTTCATCGCCCCTTCTCCCTATCAAACCACTCTCTGTATTCAACTTCTATTTCTTCCAGCTTCTGAGACTCAAAATGTTTAGCTATACCAGACTTGGGTTTTGGCAGCACAAACTGCTTCGGCGCCGGGCCGGTACAGTTATCAAATTGGCGCTGCAGGCGTTCTTGTAGGGTCATGCGGCCCTCAATTCTGCCCGTCGCGCCTTCTGTCTCTGATACCTCGCCTTTAGGCATGGATCACAACTCGTGCAGCCTTCCTTAGCCTTACTCTTGCCGCAATCACGGCAGATTCCCTCAGCCTGCAGCCTTAGCCTGCGCCTCTGCAGGCTGGTGCGTACTTTCTCCCGCTGGCGTTCTGGGTCTGAATAGGTCCTAGTCACCTGACGAGCCTTGGTCTGTGGGGCACTCACAAACTGCCGCTTGCCCATCTCCTCTGCTCGCCGACGAAGCTGGCCCTTTTTCCATTCGCTCTGAAAGCCGTCTGTGCGGAACTCTCCGTTCAGCCATCGGTGAAACTCTGCCCCATGTTGACTCATGCCAACTCCTCCGTATCTAGCAGGTCGCCTATTGCCGTTCCCGCAGTCACCATCTCAGTCGTATAGCGGTAAACCTTCCAGCCAAGACGGGCAGCAGTGTTGTATTTCTCGAGATCTTTTGTATAACCGGCGCCTCGCGTGTGGCGCCCTCCGGACCATATGCCACCTTCGATTTCAACGGCCACCATGTTCTCGGGAAATGCAAAGTCAAACTTCCACCTTCTGCCCTCGCAGAATCTATACTCCCGTTCTGGAGTGAAGCCGTGGGCCTTGCAGTGCAGGGCGAAAGTCTCCTCGCCGGGGCTTAGCTTCTTGGGTAGCTTTGTCTCTGGAGTCACCGGGAAAGCCTCGCATTCAGTTGAGATATACGTTCGCTCTTGGCCAACATTTTGCTCACAGAGCTTTCTTTGTGGCAATCGCAACTACACTTCAAACTGAAGCAGTGACCATGCTTGCCGGATGCGCAATTAGTAGCGACTAACCCTGCGACCTCTCCTTTGGGATTGAATCTTGGCTTCATGCCATCCCCCTTTTATCCGCGAGCGCATCCAGTATTTCTTTCATGCTTACGTACTCTTCTGGATGCTCTTTGAAGTGGGCTATGCGGGCGTTCGCCTTTTCGATCGCCTCGCGATCCGCTGACGGCTTACGTGCGCGTATCCTGCCCCTGATAGCCTCCAGCATCGTGCCAATGGCGGGCCAGAGCTGCTTGTAGTCTTGCGGTGCCTCTTTGCCCATGGCATCAAGCACGGCCGCGATGTCGTCATTCTCGTAGCTCGATAGATCCTGTGCGTAGATGGCCAAGGTCTCCTGATTCACCGCCGCCCCCCGCCTCAGGCTGCACTTCGTCAGCAAGGCTAGAATTGCGTTCTGCTTCTGCAAGGATGGCGAGAGCGCCCCTAGCCGCATCGATGTTCCCGCCTGTTTTGCTATTCTTGTTTCCATTTCCAACTCCCGTCTTCCCAAATTCGTTCAGTGGTGCCTCTTGGTACTTCAGGATGTTTGGTAGCCACACCCTAGGTCGCTCCCCATGCGGGGTTCCAGGCGATCTAGCCCGGTGCATCAGGCACTTCTTGAAATCCTCGAAGGTTAGCGTTGGAGCTGACTTCAGGAGCAGGTCAAGCTGCTTTGCGTCTGAGCCGTCCCATGCAAATACAACGCCCTTGGCCTTCTGGTAGCACTCGATTTCAACCTTGAAAGGTACGTGCCTTGAATCAACCTCGCGCTTGTCGCGAGAAGGCTTTTGTTCTTCTTTACTCTTCTCTTCTCTTCTCTTCTCTTCTATATGGCGAACGCTGGCGGATGTCTGGCGTTTGCTTGGCGTTTGCTTGGCGTTTGCCAGCTTAGCTCTAGCGCCCGCTTTACCATTCTTGGCGTTTGTCACCCGCTTCGAATCGGTCTCTGTCCTCATGGAATCCATCGTTGCGTTCGCTAGGCCATCCGGCGTCTCTTCCCAACAGCCTTTGATTTGAGGCCAGTACATCTCAAACTCTTCCAAGGTGCATCCGCAGATTTCCGACAGCTCTCCGTGATCCAACGAGAGCGATCCTTCAGCCCAATACTCGTCCAGTAGTTCCCGATAGAGACCCTTGGCCTGCCAGCTCATACGCTGGACCCGCCTGTTAGCCCGATATCGTTGCCAGTGCCACTTGTAGTAAGGGAGGGGTTCCAACTCTACGCTGCCTCTTGTCTCTCTGCTGGTAGCTCTACCCTGTATTCCCAAGCGGTGCATCCTTGCCGGGGTCGTGAATGAACTGTGTGGTGTCCGTGCTTTTCCTTGCGAAGTTCGCGGGTTCTTGCTGAAACCGCAGACTCTGACATTTGCCGCTTACCGTGGACGAGCCGGAGGAGGTCTTGAATCTCCGAGGTTGTGTACCAACTCCCTCGGCTTAGTAGGTCGTAGATGGCAGAGTGGACAGTCATGGCTAGCCCTCATACTCGGTGCGTTCAGGTAGGAAAGTGGGGTCGGTCAGCTTCTTCGCTCTTGGCTTATTTCTCCGGTAGTTAGTAGCGGCCTCGACTATTTGATCGGTGGCGTCTTGGCTAAAGCTGACCAGTACATCTTGTGCGCGGGGGAATGCTAAGCAGTTGGCTATGCGGTGAATGTCGTCAAAAAAGCGAGTTATGAGTCGAATCATGCTGCCTCCAGTTTTGCTATGGCTTCATCAAAGGCCGCCAGAACTTCTTTGTGCG